>Ga0136557_1000134_pt1 | contig 58769 bp, 57 predicted proteins | sample AntRauTorckE6832_FD_104796 | JGI IMG/M metagenome (GOLD analysis project Ga0136557, IMG submission 104796) | Saline lake microbial communities from Rauer Islands, Antarctica - Metagenome Torckler E6 #832 | ecosystem: Environmental > Aquatic > Non-marine Saline and Alkaline > Saline | place...
ATGCAAGGCGGTGATCTTTAATGGAGACGGTTATGCCGATGAATGGCAAAAAGAAGCCGAGAAACGTGGATTACTGAATCTGAAAACTACTCCTGAAGCGATCCCCTATCTCTCCAAGAAAGAGAACGTAAAGCTGTTCAAGAAGTATAAGGTGCTGAATGAAAAAGAAGTTCATTCCAGAAAAGAGATCTGGACTGAGCAATATATTACTACCCGTACGATTGAGGTGGATACCATTGAGTCCATTGCCAAAACCATGATTTATCCGGCTACGGTAAGATATATTGGCGAGCTGGCAAGAGCAGTTGAAAAAGCTGATGCGCTGGGTCTCGAAAATTCCGGAGCCAAAACCATGCTTACCAAAGTGAACAACGAACTGAACAAGTTGGGAGCGTCTTTGGATACCTTAGCTGATGTTCAGGCCAAGATGAAATACAAGGATACTTCTGAACATGCCGTTAAGGTTGAATCTGAAGTGCTTCCTGTTATGAAAGACATTCGTGACTCCATTGACTTCCTTGAACGATATGTAGCGGACGATTACTGGCCGCTGCCGGTATATCGTGAGATGTTGTTCATCAAGTAAGAACGATCATTTATTTACAAACCCTGTTTTCGAAAGGAGGCAGGGTTTTTTACTTTGCAGCAAAAATGAAAGAAATTACCTGGAATGAATTTGAGCAAGTTGAACTTAGAGTTGGAACCATCACTGAAGTGAATGAATTTCCAGAAGCTCATAAACCTGCCTACAAACTTACCGTAGATTTTGGAGAAAAGATCGGAGTCAAAAGATCATCGGCTCAGATCACTGAATTATATAAACCTGATGAACTGGTGGGTAAACAGGTGATAGCTGTTGTCAACTTCCCTCCAAAGCAGATCGGGCCATTTATGTCGGAATGTCTGGTAACCGGATTTCCCGATGAACAAGAAAGAGTGGTTCTGGCCGTTCCTGATAAACGTGTGAAAAACGGAGCGAAACTATTTTGAGAAATAAAGGTTTCATAACTTAACATTTCTTAACCAACGTATTTTTTATTGAGTTATTTATGAAAAGCTGTATTAGCGCATTTATCTTTTTAATTCTGGTATTACCACTGTCAGCTCAGGAAATTTCCTATCCCGAAGAAAAGCGCTCTGCTTTTGAACTTGTGATCGAAGGAATTGAAGAGGAGATAGGCGAGATACGCATCGCTGTTTTTGATTCGGAAGAGGCTTATAAAAGAAAAGAGGAGCCTCTTCACGCTGTAGTACTTCCTGTTAAAGGAACTAGCTTGATCTGGGATGAGGAAGAGTTGCCCTATGGAAATTATGCTATAGCAGTCTATCATGATAAAAACACAAATGGTGAACTAGACTCGAATTTACTGGGAATCCCCAAAGAAGCCTATGGATTTTCGAATGACGCCCGTGGTAGATTTGGACCTGCGTCCTGGGGAGATGCCCATTTTCTGGTCTCATCAGAAACACACACCATGACCATTTACATCAAATAGCTAAAACTTTGTTGATCATAGATTTGTAAGAATCTTTCCGTTTGCAGATATTCCTGTTTAATATCTAACAAAACGGAGATACAAATGGAACATGTACAAGGGGAAACTGCACCAGTAATGAGTTTAAAAGACTGGGTTATCTCGGTACTCATTTCTTTTATACCAATGGTAGGTTTTATTATGCTATTGGTTTGGTCATTTAGTGATAGCACCAATCCAAATAAAAAGAACTGGGCCAAAGCCACACTAATTATTTTTGCCGCATTCTTTGTGCTCTATCTTATTTTTGCATTCCTATTTATGGGAGCTATAATGTCATCGGCCGGATTAGATTCTATGTAACCGGTTCATTCCTTTATTATCATTTGAAAGGTCTTGGTTTAAACCAAGACCTTTTTTTGTTAATGAAACAAGGAGGGGAAAGTCGGCGTACATCAACGGGTTAATCTAAAAATGATCGTATGCAGCAAATAATAAAATCGGTTTCTATCGCCCTCCAAAATATAAAAGCTAATCCACTTCATACTTTTTTATCAACTCTTGGCATCATCATTGGAGTGGCGTCATTGGTCGCTATTCTTGCATTAGGAGATGGCTTGGAGAAAACGGGAAGGGAGCAAATTGAAACCACCACGTCTATTCAAATGATGTCGGTAACCCCTAAAGCCATTGATGTAGTTAATGGAGTAAGAGTACCCAGAGATACAGTGTATAAGTTTGATATAGAGACTGCTCGAAAAGTGGAGCATTTAGTTGAGCCGTGGGGCTTTGTTGAGCTTTTAGATCAGAGCTCACGGATGGCTTCTTATAAAGATTCGACCTTGGCCATCTATATTCAGGCAACACTCGAGAACGTACCTGATTTTTCAAAAACTGAAATTCTTGGAAGTTATTTCTCCGAGCGTGATGTAGCTGAAGCATCTCAAAAAACAGTTCTAACCTTACCATTGGCACAGAACTGGACCGATGATCCTGAGTCAATGATTGGAGAATTTATCAGCTTTGAGGGGAAGTCATATGAAGTAATAGGGATCTACAATGATGAATCAAGAGGCGCTCAGGCTATGATCCCAGTGAGCACATACCTTAAGAATGTATCTGGAACTCATCGCCCAAACCTGGCATTCAAAAGCCGTAATATTGAGGAATTACCTGAAATGAGATCAGCTGTAGAAAGTTGGCTGAACGAAAATTATAAAGAAGGCAGAGAGGCTTTTACCGTTTTTACCTATGAAGGAAGAGCAGAGCAATTTCGACAGGGTATTTTAGTATTCAAGTTAGTGATGGGAGCAATAACGGGGATATCTGTTCTGGTGGGAGGGATAGGAATCATGAATGTTCTGTTGATCTCGGTAACGGAAAGAACTAAAGAAATTGGTATTCGTAAAGCAACTGGCGCCCGGAAGAAAGATATTGTAATGCAGTTTATTTCAGAATCCGTGACCATCTCCATTGTGGGCTGTATAATAGGATGGTTTGTTGGTGTAATTGGAGTATTTGCATTGGTTGAAATTATAAACCGTTTTACAGATTTTGGATTTCAGGCAGCACTGAGTGTAGGAACAGTTGGGGTGGTATTGATAGTAGCCGTCATAGTTGGGGTGGTATTTGGCACCTATCCTGCCTGGAAAGCATCTAATTTAACTCCGGTTGATGCCATAAGATATGAATAATGTAACTTTAGAATTTATAATTGAGGGGCATGAATACAGACAGATATAAAAATCAGAACAAATCTAATCAATGATGACATACTTTCTCTTACTATTAATCCAAGTGTTATTGCCACTCCTGTTTATACTATGGTTTTATCAAACCAAACCCTTAAGCCGCTCTAACTTTATCCTTCAAGTTCTTTCTACCGGGTCTTTGGTAGGTTTTGCATGGATTATAGGTCCTCAAGCATGGACAAGTGTGATCTTGGGGATGGCTGGATGAGAATTACATATACAGTCACTCAGATTCTTATGGCCATAGTTTTTCTCCCAATCTGTATTTGGGGACTAACAGGATACTCGGTAGATGAACAAGCTCTTGAATTGGAATTTCCAATGAAAGATGGAATCTATATTGTTGGACATGGTGGAAGTAATCCACTTATTAATTACCACAATGTTAGTAAAACACAAACCTATGCTCTGGACATATCAAAATTGAATGCGGTTGGAACCAGGATTTGGGGAGTTCATCCTGAGGAATTGGACCGTTATGCTATTTTTGGAGAGAATCTTTACAGCCCTTGTGATGGGGAGGTTTTAGATGTTACAACAGGTAATCCTGATATGGCTCCACCGGAAAGAGGGGATGGGCACCCGGCGGGTAATCACGTTGTTTTAGCTTGTGGTGATGCTAATGTCACAATGGCTCACTTTAAACAAAACAGCATAGTTATAGATAGTGCAGACTTTGTTAAAGTTGGAGAACTCTTAGGGAAGGTCGGAAATACGGGAAATACATCTGAGCCTCATCTTCATATTCACGCTGTTAAAGACAGCGCAGGAATTCCTATCCTATTCAATAACCGATTCTTAGTTAGAAATAGCTTAGTCTGGAGATAACTTTACTTTTTACTATAAAACTTCCTGAAATTCAGGGGTTTTGTTGATGATAGCCTTGGCAAAAGGGCATAGGGGCATGATCGTAAGATCGTTTTCACGAGCAAATTCAACTCCTTTCTCAACCAATTGCTTGCCATATCCTTTACCACGACCTTCATCTGAAACTTCAGTATGGTCAATGATGATCTTGCTTTTCTCGGCTTTTGAGTAGGTCATTTCAGCAATTCGTTTTCCATCTTTTTCGATAAAAAATTCACCTTTTGTTTCGGTAGATCTGTGTTGGATTTCCATATGAGGGCTCTTTAGATTATTAATGATAAAACTAAGAAGGGGAGCGATCAAACTTGTCCCAGTTAGGCTTGCGTTTTTCGAGGAAGGCATTGCGACCCTCTTCTGCTTCGTCGGTCATATAAGCCAATCTCGTTGCTTCTCCTGCAAAAATCTGTTGTCCAACCATGCCATCGTCAATGGCGTTCAAGGCAAATTTAGCCATCTTGGTAGCGGTGGGACTTTTTGTCAAGATCTCCTGAGCCCACTCATAGGCTAGTTCTTCTAATTCATCATGAGGCACCACCTTATTGACCATGCCCATTTCAAAGGCTTCCTGAGCTGAATAGCTGGTCCCGAGGAAGAAGATCTCGCGAGCACGTTTCTGTCCTACTTGACGGGCAAGAAGTGCAGAACCGAATCCACCGTCAAAACTGGCTACATCGGTGTCGGTTTGTTTAAATATGGCGTGTTCTTTACTGGCAAGGGTGAGATCACAAACTACATGGAGGCTATGACCGCCGCCAACAGCCCATCCCGGAACAACTGCGATTACCACTTTAGGCATGAATCGGATGAGTCGCTGCACCTCAAGAATATTTAATCGGGCAATGCCATCATCGGCTTTGTACCCGGTTTTGGAACGGACATTTTGATCCCCACCTGAGCAGAACGCCCACTTTCCGTCTTTTGAAGAAGGACCTTCTCCACTCAATAAAACAACACCTATGTCATTATCTTCCTTGGCATCATTCAGGGCTTCATACAATTCAAAGACTGTCTTGGGGCGAAATGCATTCCGGATCTCCGGCCGGTTAAATGCAATGCGTGCAACACCATTCGATTTTTTGTAGGTGATATCTTCGTAGTCTTTTACCGTTTCCCAGTTCATGATTAACCAAGTTTTTGAATGAAAGATTTTAGATGAGAGATCAGGATCTCAGGCTGATCCAAATGTACACGATGCCCGGCGTTTTTAACAGTGTGAAGTTTAGCATCAGTCAATTCCTTTTCCATTTGCCGATTCAGGTGTATAAATTTGGAATCCTTTTCTCCGGCAACCAGATGTACGGGGATAACGACCTCTGACAAACGATCTCTTACACATGGCATCGTTCCGGTTCCGAATCCCTGGAGATTGTTTGCCAGCCAAAATGGATTTTGCTGCTTTTGAATGGCTTCAGCTGAAGCAAGTAATTCCTCATTTGCTGTTGAAGATTCAAAAAGAGGCATTTTCTTCCAGTCGTTCAGGAATCCCTCAAAATTGCCTAAGATCGCATCCGACCTGCGGGCATCCAATGCCTGACGGGCTTGACGCTCTGTCTCGTCTTCTATTCCAAACGTACTGCTTTCAAGAATCAGCCCGGAATATAGATCTTGTCGATGCAGCGCGAGCTGGAGTGCTAAACGGCCACCCATGCTATATCCATACAGAAAAAGAGGGAGTTGAAGTTGCTCACTCATCAATTTGGTGAGGTCAGCAATTTGTTCTTTGGTGGAAAAGCGGTAGTGTAATTCTGCACCTTCCGTTTCACCGTGTCCCAGCAGATCGACAGTGATGGGATTGCAGAATTCTTTCAACTCTGGAATTAAATGTTTAAAGCTTTCTCCGCTTCCCATAAATCCATGTAGCAATATCAGTGCAGGCAGCTGTTTGTTTTGCTGGTGAACTTCAAAATGGTAAGAAATTCCGCGAACACGAATGTTCATGAGCCTTTGTTCAGTTTAAATTCCCAAAGCGCGCGGCGTTGTTCCATCGATTCATCAGCACCGGTTATACATTCCATAACATGAACTCCTTTTTTCTCTATCAGTTTATCAAAGGTAGAAATAATTTGTTCCGGTCTCGAAACTAAAGTATGGTCAATGTTATGTGCGCGACATAAAGCGGCTATTTTAGCTTTCTGTGGAGTCTCAAAATAGCCGGTATATTTATCCTTTATCTTGTGAACAGGCAGCATCCTGAAGATCGTACCACCACCATTATTCAATACTACAATCACCAAGGGTTGATTCACTTCTTTAGCTAACAAAAGTCCGTTAGTGTCATGTAGAAATGCAATGTCACCAATCATTAATATCCCGGGTCTTTCATTGAAAACACTTAACCCAACAGCTGTTGAAATAACGCCATCAATACCGGCGGCTCCACGATTTACATACATTTCCTTACCATCAAATTCACCGAAGAGAGACATATCACGAACCGGAAAAGAATTGGAGAGCATCACGAATGATTTCTTAGGCTGTGTTTCAGTGACCTTTGAAAAAACGTATCCGTCGGTAATAGGAGTGGAGGGGTGCAAATGTTCTTCCCTGAATACTTTAAAATCCTTCTCCGTTTTTTTCCATTTTTTGAGCCATCCCTTATCAGCAGAACCGGTTATTTCGGGAATATGAAGAGGCCCGTTAAGTTTTACCTGTTTATGAGAACTAAGGCTGCCATCGATCCACTGGTTGGGATTCATAAAACTTATTTGCATCATCTCAGAAAATCGATCCAGATACTGATTAACACCTTTACTCACCGGCTGCTGGCCAAACCTCAAAATAAGATCCGGCTCAAACTTATCCTGATTCCCTGGTTGTTTCAGAAATCCCTCAAAGCCCTGAATTGTATGTCGAGAGGTAGGGATTTGCGATCCCGGTTCAGCAATTATAGGTGCCTCTAAAGCGCGGGCAAGGGGAGTGATACAGTCAATATGATCGGAAGGAGAGGTTGGTCCAACAATGATCAAAGGTCGTTCTGCTGAAATGAGATCAGACCAAAAGGTTTCTCCCATTTCGATAGATCCGGTTTCTATAGAATATTTTGGAGATAACTTTCGTGATCGTTTTTCATTTTCAAACTCCACCTCTTTCAGAAATTTGACATCGGGCTCAAAGGGTTTTGAAAAAGGGAAATTCAGATGAGAAACACCGCCTTTATCTACCGACTGTTGTACTGCCTGGGTTGCCGCTAACCTAAGCCTTTTTTGGCTTCGGTTGTTTGTGTCAGGCTCTCCGGCTTCGTGAAAGAATACCGGATAATTTCCAAAGATCTTTACCTGATCTATAGTTTGAGAAGCGCCAAGTCCCCGATAATGAGCAGGTCGATCAGCGCTTAAAATAATAAGCGGTACGCCGGACTGAGAGGCTTCAATAACTGCAGGGAAATAATTAGCTAAAGCGGTTCCGGAAGTACAAACCAACGCTGCTGGTTTACCGGTAGACTTTGCCATCCCAAGTGCCATGAAAGCGGCTGAACGTTCGTCTATGGCAATATGCTTGGTAAATCCTGAATGAGCTGAAAAGGCGAGGGTAAGGGAGGTAGAACGTGATCCCGGAGAAATAACAACATGTTGTACTCCTTCTTCAAATAAAGAGCGTACAAAAAGTGTGCTCCAGTAAAATGCTACGTTCTGAGGTTCATTTTCTTGCATGTTCCAACGCGGTTAACATCGGGATGAATTTCAAATTAGTTTCATCCCATTCTTTTTGAGGTTTTGAGTCCTCAACAATACCACATCCTGCAAAAAATCGCACTTCATTAGTATTAATTAATCCGCTTCGAATTGCGACCACAAATTCCCCTTCGCCATGGGCATTTATCCAGCCAACCGGAGCGGCATACCATCCCCGATCAAAATGTTCGAGCTTGTTGATATAAGGCATTGCTGCTTCGCGTGGGTATCCGCCCACCGCGGGTGTAGGGTGAAGTTTTGACAATACTTCGGTTCGGGAAACTCCCTTTTTTATCTTGGCGTGAACCGGAGTATAAAGATGCTGAACATTGGAAAGTTTTTTGATACCGGGCGAAACCGGGTGTTCAAAAACATCAGAATATCGTTGAAGGTTTTCTTCAATAGCATCTAAAACAAACGCATGTTCGTTAAGATCTTTTTGGCTGTGAAGCAATTGGTGTTCCAGAACAGCATCTTCAGAAGCTGTTTTGCCACGTGAAATACTACCGGCAAGTCCTTCGGTCAGTACCTCTCGCTCTTTGAACGAAGCAAGCCGTTCGGGAGTACTACCGATGAAACTGGATTCACCGTCCTGACTTATCAAAAAGGAATAACAATCCGGATATTGGGTACGAAGGTGATTTAAAATTCGGGTATCAGAAACAGGGGTTTGTAACTTGACCTTTAACTCACGAGCCAAAACGATCTTTTTGAACTCTTTAGCTTTAATGAGATCGGTTGCACTTTCAACGGAATTTGTCCATTGTCTGTAAGCATCAGAATCAATGTCGGGAGTATCAATAGTAGCTTCGTAGGACCTTTTTGGATTGATAGTATAGGTCCCGGCATCACAAATAGAGTCGAGATGATCCAGCGTATTCTGGAAGTCTTCATAGATCTCATCTTTTGTAGAAGCAGCAGTGACCTTCTTTGTGATTGTAAGAACGCTGATTTTGCCGTTTTGAACTAAAACCCATTCCGGGAGCGTAAAAGAACCGGCTCCAAAATTTCTCCACTGCTTACCGATATTATGATCAAAGAATGAAAACCCACCCAACAAATGAACAGATGCCAGAGGGTGTTTTAAGGTAGAGATGTGATAAACTTTTGAGAGCAAATCCTTTCCTTTACATGAGGCTTCTCTAAAACGATTTTCCCCTGTAGTTTGAATTCTGTGAAGAGAACCTGCAGCAGCTATGGCAAATTCATCGCTGGGTTTCTCCCAATAGTACTGAAAACCTTTAGTTTTTTTGTTCTGCTCAAGTACAGCCAGAGCATCCACAGAAGGGATCTGAATAGAAAAAGAGAGGTACTCGAATTTCTTTTTTGAGTGTGTTGAGATGAGATCGATGGCTTCATTTAAAGCCAGTTCAGAGATCTGTTCTCTAAAACACTCTTTTACTTCGTTTTGTAAACTCGGATTCGCTGAATCCATATCAAGCTGATTTAATTTTCAATCTAAAATGAAAGTACGGAAAATTACAGCAATGTTAAACTATTTTTAGCGCCCGATCTTTAAAAGAGAAAAGGATAGGGAGAATGGTTACTCTGCATCGTCATTATCACCGGTGGCATATGGGTTATGAATTCCATACTCATCCGGATCATATTCTGCGAGTTTAAAGAAATGCTCCCAGGCTGCTTCACTTTTACCGTCTTTATCTACCCAGGTGGGGTGACTTTGTTTTATGAGGCCAACCACGCGCTTGGCATAGGAAACACGTTCCTGGGTGTCTTCAATTCGGGGAAGAGCAGCGATCATGAGATCAAGATTGTAGCCGCAGTCAAAGTCTTTAGGTTTTTGCTGATGTATGAACATATCTGGGATTGGGTAAAATGTTTCTCAGAAAATACGAGATAAAACTGCGAGATTACAAACTGTTTTGATATTAGAAGATATTGAGATATAAATAGAGATAACTAAAAATATTCCTCAGCCTATCGTTAAATTATTTCTTAGTTTTGGAAGGTTCAAAAAGCAATCATCAACATAAAGAAATTCATGTATCACAATTCCATACTTGAGACGGTTGGGAATACACCGCTCATCAAACTTAATCATGTTAATGGAAACTCTGAAGGCACCTTGCTGGCTAAAGTAGAATATTTCAATCCCGGGCACAGTATCAAAGACAGAATTGCGATCAAGATGATCGATGATGCAGAAGAAAAAGGATTGCTTAAGCCCGGCGGTACAATTATCGAAGGAACATCAGGAAATACAGGAATGGGACTGGCATTAGTGGCAGTAAATAGAGGCTACAAATGCATTTTTACGACTACCGATAAGCAAAGCAAAACGAAAGTTGACCTGCTGAAGGCATTGGGTGCCGAAGTGATCGTATGTCCGACTAATGTAGAGGCAGATCACCCTGACAGTTATTATTCGGTTGCCAAGCGTTTGAGTGAGGAAATTGAAAATTCATATTACCCCAATCAGTATGATAACAAAAGCAATCTCATTGCTCATTATGAAACGACTGGTCCGGAGATCTGGGAACAAACCGAAGGTAAGGTTACCCATTATGTAGCAGGTATGGGTACGGGTGGAACTATTTCAGGAGTTGGTAAATACTTGAAAGAACAGAACCCGGATATTAAAGTGATTGGTATTGACAGCTACGGCTCAGTATATAAAAAATATTTTGAGACCGGAGAGTTTGATAAGAATGAGATCAAACCATATATGACGGAAGGGATCGGAGAGGATATCATTCCCGGAACCATTGATTTTAATTATGTAGATGATGTAGTACAGGTTAATGACAAGGATTCTGCATTGATCACCAGAAGACTGGCTCGTGAAGAAGGTATGCTGATAGGTTGGTCTTGTGGAGCAGCCCTAAAAGGAGCCTTGGACTATATTGAGGAAAATCCTTTAGGAAAGGATGATTTAATGGTTATCATAATGCCTGACAGCGGAACACGATATATCCATAAAGTATATAATGATGAATGGATGAAAGAGCAGGGTTTCCTGGACTAATTTTAACAGTGAAAAAAGAGAATCATGGCTAAAAAAGATCAGACGATGAATCCCGGGCAGATGGAAATTGAACTCAAAGAAGAGGAGGCTACCGGTACGTATTCTAATCTAGTAATGATCACGCATTCTCCTTCAGAATTTATTTTGGATTTTATTGCGGTGATGCCGGGGGTACCAAAGGCGAAAGTGGTGAAAAGAATGATCCTTACTCCAGATCATGCGAAAAGACTTGCGAATGCCTTAAATGATAATGTTTCCCGGTATGAAAAAGAACACGGTGCCATTTCTAACAAAGATAAGGTGGATATGCATATGTACCGCGGGCCACAACCTGAAGCCTGAGCATTCGATTTATGAAATTCAATCCTGAAAGGTGAAGTTATTTCTTGGCCTCAATCAGTAAACCGATCCCTACTATAAAGAAAAAGATATGGGGCAGGGTGGCAGCCAATTCAGGTGATAATGCTCCGTAATAACCAAACGGTTCAATGATCTTCATAAAAGCAAGATATAGAAAACTGATGGTTAGTCCGGCAGCCAGATAGGCACCTTTCCCACCTCTTCTTCGAACACTGGCAAATGCAAACCCGACTATATTTACTACGATTATAGAGAAGGGGTACGCCAGTCTGCCAAAAAATTGCACCTGAGGTATTTCAATTCCCCCGGCCCCGCTTCGTTCAATGGAGGCAATATAATCCATCGCTTCGGGGTAGGTTAGCTGATAGATATCAGAAGTTGTTCGGGCAAGATCTCTTGGAAAGATATTAAGGACGGTGTCTTTTTCAGTGTAAGTTTTTTCCTGGTACCCATTCCCGGTAAAGGTTAACTCTGTGATATTCTCAAGCCTCCAATTCTGCGTGGAATCTACCCATTCCATTCTGTTAGCAGTTGTAGTTCGGGTAATACCCTGCTGATCATTGAAATCAATTAAACGAACTCTGTAAGCAATCTGCTGATTTTTATCAAAGTAATTGATCTGTAATTTTGTGTTTGGGGATGGCTGGCGGTAGATATCACTTTGGTCGATACGTTCGGTTTTGTTTTGCAAATAGCGCTCTTCAAAGGCAATACGTTCAGTATTGGACTTTGGAATTATAAACGCATCCAAAAGACTGATACTAAGCGCACATAGCAAAGAAAAAGCCATATATGGAAGGATAAGGCGGTAAAGGCTGACTCCGGCTGCTTTTAAAGCAGTGATCTCCAACCGGTCCGAAAGCTGGCCTGTTAAAAATAAACAGGCCACAAATACGGCAACGGGAGATACAAGCCGGATCATCTCAGGTATGAAATTGAGGTAGTAATTATTAATGACCTCAGCCATCTCGGCACCATTATCAGCAAAATTGTCGCTATTCTCCGAGAAATCGATCATGATAAAAATGAAGATCAGCATAAGCAGCACCACGGCTGTTATGCCCATAAGTCTCAAAAAAATATATTTATCGAAATTATTGATCACTTTTCTTGAAGATATTTTTAATACTGAAACCGGTAGCTAAGTGGAAAATGAGATACATCCCGGCTACAGATAGTATGACATTGAACGTCCACATTCCTACTAAAGGAGAAACGACCATTCGGTCGGCTAACTTTTCACCCTGTATAAGGGCCACCCAGTAGAATGTTAATACCACTGTACTGATAAGAGCAGCGAAGCCAAAATTGCCTCTTTTGGTCATGATCCCAACCGGAGCACCAAATAATATAAACACAACACAAGCAAAGGGTATGGATAGTTTTTTATGCACTTCTACTAAATAACGAGCAATTCTGCGTTCACGCCATTCAATATTGGAATGGATGGATTCAAACTGGTTCTTATACTCCGTGAGTTGCCGGGCAGATTCTGCTAATAGAGACTGCTGTGTATTGGCATTATCAAAATTGCTAGAAATAAGGTAGCTACTTTCAATAGGAGATATAGGCTCGCCTTGACTTACATTTTGCATTCGCTGTTGCACAAAAAAGGATCCTTGTCCCTCGTTATCTTCTGTAGGGTTTAAACTTATATCATTTCCAGCCAAAGAAACCTGGCTATCAATCTCACGATAAAGTGAATCTACCACAGCAAGCATAGCTCTGGAACTCATGGTACGGTCGCTACGGTTTCGGTCCTCGGGGTCAGAGCGCATAAAGGAAAGATCAGAAAGGTCCAGCGTCATGATGTGCTTGTCGAATGTATTTCTTTCTATGACCTCATTACTGCCTCTTTTTGGTTGGGAAAATTTTAGACTGTAACCATTGATGAGGTGTAAATTTAAAGCCTGGCTACCTTTACTGACCAAAAGGCCTTTCTCAGCAATAATATAGGCTCGATCTCTGTTGTTTTCTGCTTTTTGAAATAGTGTAACATTGTATAAACTATCTGTAGCTCCATCAATTTGTTCAACGAGGAAAGTATAACCTTCAATGCCATCGTAAAAGATATTCGGTTTTAATTCAAATCCCGGTTTCTTTACTCTGATATCAATAAATAGAGATCGTGCCTTTTGGTTGGCTTCCGGTAGTATATTATTCGAAAACCAGGCAAGCACCACACACAGAATAATGGAGGTAGCTAGAACCGGTCTAATAATTTTCATGGGATTTACTCCTGACGAACGGAGTGCAGTGAGCTCATTAAGTTCCGCGAATTTTCCGTAGGCCATCAGAGTAGCGACTAGAACTGCCATTGGTGCTGCTAAAACCACCATATAGGCTAAATTTGTAAGTATCAGTTCAAGAATAACCTGAATGGGAATATCTTTGCCGATAAGGTTGTCGATGTGAAGAATAAGGAACTGCATCAGTAACAAAAACATCAGCGTAAAAAAGCAAAATAGAAAAGGGTAAAGATGCCTTTTAAGTAGATCTAACTGTAATTTGTTAATTAGTTTGAACACTGTATGCAGATACTTGTATGTTTTTGTGAGCGGTAAATGATAGGGATTTTAAATAACGAGTGAAAAAGTCTTTCAGGTATTTAATTTTCAAGATATTCAAATATATGGTATTATCGGGCGCAACCAATCACTTGCAATATTAAAAAAGAAAAACCAAATCAGCCTATCGCCTAAAGCTACAGATAATACATAATAACTGAGACCCTAATTATTCCGGTGCATTCTTTTTTAAAGTTAGTTTATTATCTGCCATTCGCTTGTTTGATGAATGGCTTGCTCATGATTGGTATAGCCTCTGCTCAGGATACCACGGATGTAGCAATAAATATATCTGAGGCGGATAGCACTCTTGAGGGAGTGAAGTTCATCTTTCGCACACCCCAGCGAGCAATCGGGCTTTATAAAGGAACTTACCCGGGAAAGCTTTATTACATTCGCTCTTCAAAAGAAATATTCTCTACAGAATGGGATTCTTCAGGTATCTACAGAGGAGAACGAAAAATAGCAGGAATTGATATATCATTTCCTACCCGTTATGATTTTGAAACGTATGCCGGCTTAAAAAAGGAGCAACAGAAAAGAGAGATCAGATATGACCTTATTCAGGAAATCAAGCAACAAGAGCAGGCAGGTAGGGGATTACTTGATTTCAGCTTACAGATACCAGGAGGTCAGTCCTCTGTTTTTACGACCATATTTGGGAAGCCTTCAGTTAATCTGCGGGTAAATGGCTCTGCTAACATGAATGTAGGGGTTGCTATACAGAATATTGATGATCCCACCATTGAGCCGGATCTACAGCGGCGTATAGATCCTACTTTTAACCAAAACCTTCAGCTAAATATACAAGGTACCATTGGTGATAAACTAACCATTGCTACAGATTGGGATACCGAGCGCGCATTTGATTTCCAGAACAGACTTAGCATTGTTTATGAGGGTTATGAAGATGAGATCATAAAAAGTATTGAGCTGGGTAACGTTTCGATGGAAACAGGCAACTCACTTATCCGCGGCGGAGCTTCTCTTTTTGGGATCAAGTCAGTGACGGAATTTGGATCACTTAAATTTACTTCCGTTCTATCCCAGCAGAAAGGAGAAAGTGAAACCCAGACCATAACTGGTGGTTCCCAGGAAACACAATTTTCGATTCGTCCTTCTCAGTATCAGGATAACCGGCACTTTTTTATTGACTTCTATAATAGGCAGGAGTTTGAAAACAATGTAGCAGACCCCCAACAATTGGGACAAGCTTATCAGATATCAGATCTTAAAGTTTGGATCTCAGAGCCACAGATCAATACTACAGATCCTGAAGCAATACGAGCTGGGGCTTTTGTGGATCTTGGGGTAGTTGAAAATGTTGATGGAACCTATGGCTTGCCCAATCCTGCAAACGACAGTATTGATGATGCTCTACTGGAGGCTAACCGTGGAAATACGAGTGCATCTGCAGAATCATTTAATGTATCCGGGAATGATTTCTATAATGGATACTTTCGTCCCTTGCAGGAAGGCGCTGACTACAACATCAATAAAGCACTTGGGTATATAACTTTGAACAGGGGCTTAAGTTCAGGAGCTTATCTTGCGGTATCATTTGTAAGACAGGGACTGCCAGGTGAAAGCGTGGATAATATCGAAGTTGGTGATATATCTCCCCAGTCATCAGGGCTTACTTATTTAAAAATGATCAGACCCAATAACCCAACTCCTGATCTGAAATCTTGGCCGTTAACCATGCGAAATATTTATTCTTTGGGTGTTTCAAATGTAACTCAGGATGGATTGACGGTAGATATTAAGTATACGACCGGTAATGTGGACGAAACGAGCCTTCCGGGCAGAAATCAAACCTTATTGCAAGAGCTTGGATTGGACCGTACAGATTCACAAGGGGCAGAGAATCCGGATAATCAGATCGACTTTTCAGGTATTGTGCTTAATCCACAAAATGGATCCATTTTGTTTCCATACCTTGAGCCTTTTGGAGGCAGGATCAGAACACTTCTTGAAGAAACCGGAGCCTCAGATTCTTTAATAGCCACCGTTACTTATGATGAGCTTTATACTGAGCGTCAAAATACTGCTGATAAATCCAATAAAAATAATTTCTATAGAATAGAAGGAGTCTCTCAGGGCGGGGTCTCCGGGAACTTCTCATTGGGAATCAGTCTGGTGGAAGGTTCAGTGAAGGTTTTTGCCAACAGCACAGAATTAACCGAAGGTGTGGACTATGAAGTGGATTACTCATTTGGGTCTATTTCTATTCTTAATGATCGATTTCTGGCATCCGGGCAAGATATTCGTGTTGAATATGAAACAAATCAGCTTAATGCCATAGGGCAGAAGAATTTCACGGGATTAAGAGCAGAGTACGAATTTAATGATGACATTAGTATTGGTGGTACGTATTTCAAACTGAAAGAACAGCCCTTATCCGATAAGATCACAGTGGGTAATGAGTCGATCAATAATACCATTTTAGGAATGGATGCCAATGCTAGCTTTGACACTCCATGGTTAACTCAATTCATCGATCAGATCCCTTTATTGCAAACCAAAGAAGAATCGAACATTAGTTTTAGTGGGGAGTTTGCTCAACTAAGGCCGGGAGTGGCACAAACAAATGCAGTAAGGGATGCCATTGATAATGGAAAGCTTTTTAATGATGAAGAAAACGGGCTTGTATTTATCGACGATTTTGAAGGCACAAAGCAAAGTATTTCTTTTATGAGTCCTACCCGTTGGAATTTAGCCGCTGCACCTGCCGCAATTCCCGGATATGGTCCTGATGAGGCATATTTTAATAATCCGGATTTCAGCCCTGAAAATACTCTTGAATCCAAGATCACACGGTCTGATCAGAGAGGACAATTTTCATGGTACACCATCCCCAGAAACATCAGTAGTATTTTAGGAGGAGTGGAGGAGACTCCTGAATCGCAGACTATATTGACTCAAGATGTATTCCCGGGAAGGGAAACCAATAATGCTCAGGAAGATGTGATAAATACGCTGGATATATTCTATAATCCTGGTCAAAGGGGGCCCTATAACTATAATAAAGACTTGAGAAACCAGCTTGAGAATACTCCGGAAGATCAGTGGGGCGGAATGACAGCTGTTATCCCATCAGGGCAAGAAGATCTTACCCAAAATAATGTAGAGTTCATTGAATTTTGGGTACAGCCGGTTCTCCCGGATGGACAAGATCCCGCAGCCGGTGATATCGAAGCCTATGATGGTAAAATATATATTGATATAGGAACCATCTCGGAAGATGTGGTACCTAACTTCGATCTGAACTCTGAAGACGGCCTTGCTAACAACCCTTCAAATCTTGAATTAGACAGTTTTGGAGAAAATGTTAGGTCTTATGTGCCGGCAAACCCGACAGCACCTCAGGGGCAATTTTCAAATGAAGACAGAGAACTTGAAGATGTAGGTTTTGATGGGGTCCCAAGCGCGAACGGGTTTGATGCCCAAAAAGTAGAAACCGCACTTTTCAGCCCTTTTATTGATTCAATGCGTCAGTCTTATGGTGAAAGCAGCCCTGCATTTCAGGCTATTTTGGCGGATCCTTCTAATGACGACTATGTATTCTATGGGGAATCAAGAGTTCAGGAACTCCCGCTTCATGAACGATTTCATAGGGTTTTAGGATATCACGAGGGAAATACCCCGACTGCTGGGGGAGACAAAAGAGCTATCACTCCGCGCCCCGATGCGGAAGGATTGGTAAGCCGTGCCAACGTTGAGACCAACAATAATTATTATCAGTATGAAATTGAGCTGAATCCGGCAGACTTGAATAATCTTCAGATCGGCAGTGAAGGCACTTTTATCGTAGATAAGGTTCCGGGTGAGCGCCAACAAGATCGTTGGCATTTAGTTCGTATTCCGTTGAACGAGTTTAAACGTAAGGTTGGGGATATTGAAGGGTTTCAAAATATTAGCCACATAAGAATGTGGATGTCGGGATATGAAAAACCATTCACAATGCGATTTGCCACTTTTGAGTTTATTGGAAGTCAGTGGCGGAAGGTGGATGATATTGATGAAACTCAAAATGCATCCGGGGAATTCAGGGTCTCAACTATCAATATTGAGGAAAATGCAAATCGGGCACCCGTTCCATATCGGCAGCCGGATGGGTCTATCAGGGCGCTGAATCGTGGAGCACAGGTACAGTCACTTGCCAATGAACAATCCATTGCGCTTGGGGTAGAAGGGCTTGGACCCGGAGAAATACAGATGGTGAAGAAAGTATATCCCGGAGGGCTAAACCTGCTCAACTATTCCAACATGCGTATGTTTGTGCATGGTGAGGGATATTGGGACCAGACCAGGGAAGGAAATGGGCGAAAGGGTGTAGAACTTATCATCAGGATGGGAACCGACCTTAATGCCAATTACTACGAGTATAGACAACCGATATCACCTTCTGATCCAAATTATCCATATTCACCTTATAGCACGGATGGAAGCGGAGATCTGCTTGGTGATGCAGAAGAAGTATGGCGCTACGATGAAAATAGCATGAACGTGATATTGGCAGCTTTTAACGAACTGAAGCAGCTTAGAGATCAGCAGGAAGGGGTGGATCTTTCCCAAAAATTTGAAATTCCGTTGTCGCCTGAAGACGATGATGCGGTAGAAGGTGCAGTGGTTGCAATAAGGGGTAATCCTTCGTTAGGACGCGTCTCTGAATTTGGAATGGGTATTTTGAATCCATACGATCCTTCGGATGTAAATTCCCCGGGTGTGCCAAGTTTAGACGGTGAGTTTTGGCTGAATGAACTTCGGGTATCAGGTTTTGATAATGAAAAGGGATGGAAGGCGAATGCAAAAGCCAGCTTTAAACTTGCTGATATTGCCACTGTAAATACCAATTTCACACGAACAACAACCGGATTTGGTGGCTTGGATTCGCGACTTGGCAATCGCAGTGTTGCTGATGATATTGGCTATGATCTGAGTTCAACCGTGAACCTGCATAAACTAATTCCGGACCGTTATGGATGGAGTTTTCCGGTGACGGTATCAACCCGTAAAAATATATCAACCCCAAAATTTTTACCCAACCAGGGAGATATAAGACTCGATGATTTTGTAAGTGCCACCAATAATAATGATCAGCTTTCGGAAAGTGAGCAGGAAGCACAGATCAACCAGCGTATTAATGAGATCGAGACGGTGAGGGATAATTTTTCCATCAATGTGTCAAATATCTCAAAGAGAAATTCTCAAAGTAAGCTTGCTCAGTATACCATAGATAAAACCCGGCTTAGCTATGTGTATAATGAGGGTAGTTCCAAAAATCCTGAGATCCAGTTTCAGAACGATTGGAATTATACATCCTCCATTCAATACAGCCTTTCCTTTAATAATGTGAAACTGTTTCGGCCGTTTGGGTTTCTTGAAGAAGTGCCTGTGGCCGGGGCTTTATCAGGACTTCGTGTTGGATATATGCCTTCATCCATAAATGCATCAGCTAATTTAAACCGGTCATACACTGAAAAAAGAAGACGGGAACAGTTCAGCGGGGAAGGTACGGGAGTAATTCAACCCTTACAGCAAAGTCAGACTTTTAATCAAAGATCGACCTTTGGGTTTTCCTATAACCTGACACCAAATATCCCGATCTCTTTCAGAACCAATACCAATTACGATCTTTCTAATGCCGGGCGTCGAAATATAAATGCCACAGGACTTGAAGCAGACAGTTCATCGTATCAGCTATTACCGACTTTTGAAGTGCTTAATAAGATCATTACCGATACGCTTTCTGCTCGAAGGTCGAACTATGAGGAAACTTACACCACCAGCTGGAGGCCTAATTTCAACAGAATTGATGCTTTGAATTGGTTTACATATTCAGCCTCATACAGTGGAGGCTACGGGTGGACCAACAGCCCAAGGGGATCAAATCTAGGGGCCGGAGTTTCGAACAGTTTCCGGCTTGATCATAATGTGAAATTTGGAGTTGGGGATCTGATCGATAAGGTTCCGTTTTTCGAAAAAATGGAAGAAGCTAATACTCAGGCTTCACGGGAAAGGAGTCAAAATAATTCTAATAGTGAAGCTGAGAATAGCCCTGATCTGATCAAAGATATACAGTATGTAGGAAGGAAATTTATACTGGCTCTTTTCAGCATGCAAAGTATTGATATCACTTATAATGATACCAAGACGGCGAGTCAGGCAGGGTATAGTGGAGAATCTCAGATCTATTATGCCTTTGGAGGACCGGGAGATAGTCACTATTCGCCTCCATTTGGATACAGGATCGGATTTCAGGATGAACTCCCAAGATCTCAGTTGATACAGCAGGGTACCTCGGGAAGAACCATAACACTTCCGAAAAATAATAATTACTCTGATAACATTACGATGGGTACCAAGCTGAATTTAACAAATAGTTTAACGCTGGATCTAAGTTGGAATACTAAATGGGATGAACGCAGAACAGACAATATCTCCCTTAGTCCTGATGGTGATTTTGGATCAACAATATCTGCAAGCGGGAATATTAGCTCCTCGGTTTGGGCTTTTGGGAAAGGGTATAGAGATTTGTTTGAGCGACAGCTTGGAACAGCGTTTGGTGATCTTGACGGCACCAATGTGATCAGTGATGAAACAGGAAACGGGGATGGAAGGACAGTGCTGAACAGAAATACCTTAGAGGAAGATTTCAGAAGATCTTACATGGGTGGTGGAACCGGAGTGATCGGGGAGAAAGGATATACACCGATCCCAAAACCGAATTGGAGGTTAACCTGGTCGGGAGTGGAAGACCTGATCCCATTTATTGGCAATAGCATGAGGCGAGCCACCATAACTCATAGCTATACAGGGAACTACCGAATGGGGTGGAATTTGAATACTATTACCGGAGAACAGCCGGGGCAGGGAATAGGGGCTTTTAGCGTTATTGATGTGAAGGGTGAATATGAACCTACTTCTATTAATGTGGAGCAGCGCTTTTCACCATTAATGCAGCTTAACATCACCTGGGAATCGGATCTTAGAACTCAGATTGGCTACGACAGAAGCAAAACCAACAGTTTAGCACTTTCCAGTCGAACAGTAACGGAACGGCTCTCCAAAGGATTGACGGCTTCTATTAACTATACATTCCGAGGGATAACACTGCCATTTCTTCCAAGAATAAAGAATAATATTGACGTAACCATTAACGGTGGTTTTGCAGATGATACCGAGCAGAAGTTTTACCTTAGTCAGGACATTGAGCAGGTCCTAAGCGTAACTGATCCAGTAACAGATGTCAGCCAATATGATTTCACGGATCCGTTTATTACGGGACAAAATCGTATAAATGCTTCGGTTGTATTTGGCTACCGGTTCTCGCAAACGGTAACGTCAAACTTTGAATATACCTTCACGAAAGTGGAACCGAAATCTTCAGCTTTCCCGCCACGAACTAATCACGATATTCGTTTTAATTTTAGAATAGCCATTCAATCAAGATAGCAGAACTGCTTAGGTCAATCCTCTTTTCTAAATCGAAAATAACCTAAGAATACTCCGGAAATGATCAGACAAAAAGCAGGAAGCCAGTTTCCAAAGCGGGTATATAATGTTTGGGTATTTCGGTTGTAGACCTGTCCCGTAAAGCCGGTTCTAACCCAATAATCCGTTTTTTGAACGATCTTGCCATCCGGTGAAATGATGCCTGAAATACCATTGTTAGCACTTCGTGCGATCCAACGGTCAAATTCAATAGCCCTTAATCTGGCGTAGGCAAAATGCTGGTGATGTCCACTTGTATCTCCCCACCAACCATCGTTGGTGATAATGGTCAGAAACGAAGCATCTTGCTGCACGAACTTCCGGATCCATGTGGGATAGACCGAATCATAACAGATCAATCCGGGAGTGGTAAAAGTACTGGTAGAGATCATATCGGGTGTTTTACCTTTTCCAAATTGTTGAATGCTTCCCCAATCAACCCAACCAAATACATCGATTACATTGAAAAATTCAACAAAAGGCAACCGTTCAACTATGGGGACCAAATTTGCTTTTTCATAATCAGAGATCTCACCCTCTGCATCTATAAAAAGGGCGGCGTTAAAATAGTTGTAAGGAAGCCCTTCATATGGGCGATAGGGATATATGCCACGGTACAAGATATTGGTGTCTTTATCGTAGGTCTTATAAAGACCGGTTCCAAAAATGAAATTAGTATCCCAAACTTTTGCAGAGTCGGCAATACGCTGGGCTGTTGCTGAGCTAGAAAACATCGCACCATCTACAGCATTTTCAGGCCACACAATAAGGTTGGTATTTTCGGTGATGGTTCTGGAAGTCAGTGAAAACAGGCTGTCCACAACTTCACTTAAACCGCTCATTCCGCCGTAGTCCTGATAAGAATCATGGTTTGGTTGAATGATAGCTACTTCAACAGCCTCCTGCGATTCGGAGTTGATCTCACCACTGCTATACAATATAAATGACCATGCCGGGAAAAAGATGAAGACACCAATAGCAGCATACATGACCTGCTTTTTGCTATGGAGTATAAACTGATAGGTGAGGGCTGCACTGAGTATCACCCAAAAAGAAATACCCAGAAACCCGGTTACCGAGATGTATTGAATAATGCCGACCCAGTTGGCCCATGCATTACCAATAGCAAGCCAGGTCCAAGAGAGATCCCAGTGGTGATGCAGGAATTCATATCCCACCCAGGCTGAAGCCTGCAGCAGTGCAATCAATATCGGGGATCGGCTTTTGTCAGAAAAGTATTTACCAAGGCAGAGAGGAATGGTCATTAAGACGCTGTTGGCGAGTATAGCAGCTATACCTGCAGCAAGGCTGGCCATCATTAGCCAATACGTTGCGAGCAGATTCCACGCTACAAATCCTGCATAGCTATAATAAGCCAGCTGTTTGTAGGAATCACATTTCCGGGAGAGATGGAATAACAAGATAAATGCGGGGATACTGAGGAAAGAGAGATCCACGGGCGAAAAACTGAGTCCCAATAATACACCGGCGCTTATAGAAATCACCCACTTATTTTCGATCCAATCCTTCATTCCGAATATCCTTTTCCTGAAATAATTACAACAATCTCGCCTTTTATAGAATCACGGTTTTCAAACTCTGTTCTTAGTTCAGTTATTGTACCACGAACAATTTCTTCAAATTTCTTGGTTAGTTCACGTGCAACAGCAGCAAGTCGTTCCGGCTCAAAATGTGTTTCAATTTCCCCTAATAACTTTAGGATTCGGTTCGGACTTTCATAAATGATAATAGTGCGTTCTTCTTCAGAAAGTTCTCCCAACCGCTTTTGCCGGCCTTTTTTATGTGGCAGAAATCCCTCGAACACGTAGCGGTCGCAGGGAAGTCCACTGGCTACAAGGGCTGTAGTAGCGGCGTCTGGGCCTGGAATTACGGTAATTGTGTGATTGGCTTGCTTAGCTGCGCGCAGAGCTAAAAAACCGGGATCTGATATTCCAGGCATTCCGGCATCACTGATGAGGGCCACATCCTGATTTGCATCCAGGATATTCATCAAATGTCCTACCTTGCGATGTTCGTTATGCTGATGGAAAGAGAAAGTGGGCTTATCGATCCCAAAATGATTTAGCAGATAACCGGAGGTGCGGGTATCTTCACAGGCGATATAATCAACAGATTTGAGTGTATCGACTGCACGAGGTGAAAAATCCTGAAGGTTACCGATGGGGGTTGCAACTATATAGAGTGTGGACACAGTAAAGAGTTTTTTTATGAAGAAGGACAAATATCAAACTACCGCTTGCAAAATACAACCAAATGAGACGGATGGCAGATTTTCTATGTGATACTTTGGAATTTCATTATCCGGTTGTATGTTTGAACCCCTAAAATAATTTAAAACTATCTGAATACGAATATGAATTTTAAGCCAACTGGAATAAATCACATTACCATTAGAGTTAACCGAATTGATGCCTCCAAGGAGTTTTACGGGGATATATTGGGATTTGAGTTAATAAAGACTATGGGGCAAAGCATGGCGGTATACAGGGTCGGGGAAGAAGATTCGCTGGTAATTGTGGAAGCGGAGACAAGTTATGATCCCACCTCGCGTGACTTTCGGGTCGATCACTTTGGTTTTTATGTGGACGATCCAAAAAAAGTAGATGAGCTGGCGAAGTACTTCCGTGAGAAAGAAGTGACCATAATGAGTGGTCCCGCAAATCGTAAAAAAGGGCGTTTCCTATTCGTATCAGACCCGGATGGGAATATGATCGAGTACTTTTATGAAGAAGAAAAATAAAATAGAGCAGGAGCTTGACCGGAAGGAATTAGAGTATGAGCTGAACCGGGATGTAAGCAGTAAATATCAGAGTTTGGATGTTTTTGAAAGAATGCATGAGGATAAGAATCCTTATGTACTTGGGCTAATGAATTTCTTTTCCACTCTTTTGTTTTTTGAAGTGTTTTATTGGCTCATTAAAATGCTTATCAATTACTTCACCTTAGGTTTTACACTGGAGTTTTTTGGAACAATGGATCCTTTTTTGCATATCGTGGTTTTGATCCTTGCTATAAGTTCGGTCATCAAAAAGCGTTCGGCAGTAGAAGTGGTTATAGATCGGTGGCCTTTTTAAAGAGCTGAGAAAATCTTGAGCAGATTAGCGGTTCAAGAAATAAGAAGTTCGAATCATAAATAAATGGCTTATCCCGCCGTCGCTGAAGATGTCCTGCGTTCTGTATTGAAGGGCCAGCTCAAATTTCTGCTTATTATTAAAGTACCATCCCAAGCCAATATCCGCTCTGTTTTCAGCATCGACGGCATCTTTATTAAAGGCCGTCATCACTTCGTCTTTAAGGATGAGATACTTTTCGCCATTATCCAGCTGTTCTCCATTCAACGGGAAATCATAACTTAGGCGATATCGGATCCTGTTTTGATATGAACTTGAACGTACACGCTGCTCTGCCCTGAGGCGATGAGCAATTCTTTCATCTCCGATATACGAAACAAAGCCGATCTGCTCTAAAAATCTATGTTCGTATTGATGACCGGGAAGGAATGGAGTGGCATTTCTATAATAATATCCACCACCTAATTTAACCCTTGGAGTAGTGCTGTAAGAAAAAGACAATTGCGGTTCCATATATCGTACGGCAGATCTGTTATCCAGATCTCGAAGGGAATTAAACATGGAAACTTTAGCCGAGAATCCAAGCCGATCAGATTGTTTCCAGGAATATGAGAACTCAGGACTCCAAATCAGATCGGCTTCCTGGGCAAAAGCTGTATTAGTTAACATTCCTGTTACCAATAACAGTAGTGCAAATTTTAAAAACTTCATGTATTACCAGATGTTATCCAGCGAACGTCTCACAATTTCACGTTTCCGGATAAGTTGTCCATTTTTGTTAAACAAAAATTCAAAAGCTCCCAGCTCTTTTTTATTCTGAGCTTCAACTTCCAGTTCATAACGGATGGTAAGATCATCGAATTCTTGCTCAATAAAGAGCTCTGCGAGATCACCTTCATCACTAGTATACTGGCGTTGAATTCGGGTTATCCTGAATTTGGTGTACTGATCATTTAAATATGCTTTGATGGTATTCCCGGTATTTTCCGAGGTTTCATCGAAGTTGATGAGAAGCTCTATATCGAGCAGTGTACCTTGTTCATCAAATTCAATGCTGTGCAGATAGTTGTTGAGTATAAATTTCACCTCATAACTAACTGACTGACCATCAAATTCGCGGTAAAAATCGGCTTTTTTACCATCATTCCAAAATTGATTTAGAATGGATAAAGCCTCTGCAGGCATATCACTTTTATTAATGGACGTTTCTACTTCTTGTTTTTTCTCTTGTGCAAAAAGTGAAGGATTTACTGTGCACATCAGAAGCGGTATAGAAATGAGATATGTAAGTATTTTGATCATACATCAATCTCATAAATCAGGATTAGGAAATAGTTACCTCTGTGTTAAACTAATATGAAATAGATGTAGCATTCAGAACTCCATTATGTATATTTCATGGTAGAATTATAATTACCAAGAAAACGATGTATGCGAGACGTTCTTATATCAGGAAAAACAACGTTCAAAATTGAAGTTCCCTATAAGCTTATTGAAACCGGAGAAAAAGGTGAGAAACCTTTGATCGTATATCTCCACGGTTATAATCAGAACATCAAGTATTTAGAAAAGAAGACCGAAAAACTTTTAGATATCAGCGCCTATCACTTATTTATTCAAGGCCCTTATCCTATTTATAATGAATCACGTAAAGTCAATGTTTCAAAATGGGGAAGAGCCTGGTATTTGTATGATGGAAATCAGGGACAATTCATTAAATCTATGGAAGTGGCCTCTGAATTTATTCAGGAGATAATTGATGGGTTGATCGATGTCATAAAGATCAACCGACTTTGTGTGTTCGGATATTCTATGGGAGGATATTTGGGTGGCTACTTTGCCTTATCCCGCTGGAAGCATGTGAACGACCTGATCGTGATCGGAGGAAGAATTAAAACAGAGGCCTTTGAGGGAAAGTTAGATTCCGCGAAACATATAAATGTTTTAGCTCTGCATGGGAAGGAGGATACAAGCGTATACCCCAAGCCCCAAAAAGAATGTATTGAGTTATTGAAAAAGGAAGGTTTTAATGCTTCGTTTCGATTACTTGATGCTGGTCATCCACTGGAGGAAATATATATTAATGAGGCACACAACTGGCTGTTGGAATCCGGCTACGTTGGATGCTGATTTTTTTTGTTATACTTTTGTTTCTAATGTTTGTTAAGTTATTTTAACCTAACTCTTGAAAAGAAGTACACAAATTATTTAGACACCTGTTTTTATATCTTTAAAAACCTACATTTGGAAGTAAATGAATATACTTGTAATTGAAGATGACCCGTCTGTTCGTACCTTGGTAAAGGCTGTGTTAGAACACAATGGAAATTCTGTTTCTACTGCTGATAATGCTACTGATGGCGAAAGTAATGCCATTAACAACGAATATGATATGATTATCCTGGATCTGGGATTGCCGGATGGTAACGGATATGAAGTATGCAAAAATCTGAGGGCCAACAATATTGAAACTCCGGTACTTATCCTTTCGGGAGAGCAGGAAACGGATGTAAAAGTGAAGATGCTAAAAGTAGGTGCTGATGATTATTTAACCAAGCCTTTTAATACCGAAGAACTGATAGCCCGGATGTCAGCAATTAAGCGAAGAACGGAATCAGGCGGGGATCAACAACTGACATGTAAAGAACTTAAGGTAAATCTGTTGAAGCGTGAATTTTCTATTAATAATGAAAAGGTTCAGCTTACAAACAATGAGTTTAATTTGTTGGTTTATTTTATGAAGAACCGAAACCGGGTCATCACTCAGGAAGAACTTGCTGAAAAAGTATGGGATATTCACTTTGATACACAAACCAATTATATCAATGTCTATATCAGTTACCTGAGAAAAAAGATCCGCGAACATACCGATGTAGATTACATTGAAACAATTCGTAAGAAAGGTTTTGCTTTTCGGTGTGAATAAAGAGAATTAAGTTACAGATATAAGTCCTGCAGGTATGTAACTTGTAGGACTTTTTTATGTGCGAAAGTATGGACAGATCGAAAATAAAAGCTTTGACAAACTACCTTCGGGAATTTGCTACCGAGGATCGATGGGATAAGATAACAGAAGTTGCCCGCAGGCGAACGCGGCATATTACGGTGGTTGTTGAAGATGTTTATCAATCCCATAATGGCAGTGCAGTGCTCAGAAGTTGCGAAGGTTTTGGCATACAGGATGTTCATATCATCGAAAATAAAAATGAGTTTGATTCCTCAAGCCAGGTTACCATCGGGGCGGACCAGTGGCTCACTCTTCACCGGTATAACAAATCTAAAACCAACAATACGGAAGCGTGCTTTGAAGCCCTAAAATCAAAAGGATATAAGGTCATTGCGACATCTCCACATGAAAATGATCGCAGCCTTAATGACTTGCCGGTCACAGATAAAACTGCTTTGGTCTTTGGCTCAGAAATTGATGGCATATCCGACACCGCTAAAGAACTGGCGGATGGGTTTGTCAAAATTCCGATGGCAGGCTTCAGTGAAAGCTTTAATATTTCTGTAAGTGCTGCAATTTGCCTGTATAACATTACTCGCCGATTACGGGACTCTGACATTGACTGTGGCCTTACAGAAGCTGAGCTGGAAGAATTAACCCTCCAGTGGTTGAAGAAATCCATCAAAGCCGGAGAGCAGCTGGAAAGAGCTTTCTTCAACAAGTAAAAGCTTCTCTAATTCGGGTTGTATAATCTTACCGCGGTAGTCGCTCTTCGATATCTGCAACCGCATAGGCAAATACGGCCATGGTGGCTACACACTCGTTGAAGTCTTCCTTGTCTAACTTATCCATGGTGTCGGAGGCTGTGTGGTGATACCAAAAGTAGCGACTGCCATCTACCACTAATCCCATGCCCGGAACGCCGTCTTGCATCAAAGGACCAATGTCAGCTCCACCTCCGCCTTTTGTTACTTCGCCGGACTCAATAGCTGCCAAAGTTTCTCCTATTTCTGAAAGGATCTCATAAGCTCTTTTACTTCCTGAAAACCCAAAACCAACCGGATCAAAAACGCCGGCATCAGATTCCATCGCCAACACATGGTTGTCCAAAGACATTTCTTCTTCCTTTACCCATCGGTGATATTCATTGGCTCCACGGAGGCCGTTTTCTTCATTGGTCCACAGCACTACACGGATCGTTCTTTTTGGTTTGATGCCTAATTCATTCATCAGTCGCACCGCTTCCCACGCAGCAATACTTCCGCCGCCGTCATCCATAACTCCTTGTCCAATATCCCAGGAATCAATATGTCCGCCTAGTACAATGATCTCATCCGGGAATTCGGTACCCTCAATTTCAGCGATCACATTACGGGATTCGGTGTCCGGGAAAGTCTCAGCATTAATTTCAAGATGAATTCTTATCGTTTCCCCACGGTCATATAGTCTTTGGATCAGCATAGCATCTTCAACGGTGATGGCAGCATGGGGAATTTTCTTTACATCATTATCATAATTCATGGTTCCGGTGTGTGGTGTCTGCATGGAATAGGGAGTTACAGAACGAATTATACTCGCCACAGCACCATGTTTGGCGGCTTCAATAGCCCCATTCATCCGAAATTGAACCGTTCTTCCATATGAAGTGAATTCAGCATTGAAGAGGACGATCTTTCCCTCAACCTTATCTTTGACCTGTTCAAGCTCTTCAAAATTTTTGACTACCACTACCTCAGCTTCAATTCCACCTTCAGGAGTTGCAACCGTTCCGCCCAGGCTAAGCATAGGAAGGTCTTTCTCACGGGGTGAAATTAGGGTGGCTGATTCTTCTCCCCGAACCCAATGGGGCACCATAACTGGCTGAGCCCAAACCTGATCAAATCCATCCTTTTCCATTTGATCTATGATCCAGTCTAGGCTATTCTCAAGGTTTTCTGATCCACTGAAACGTGGCCCAAAAGTATCTGCCATATATGTTAGGCGTTCCCAGGCAAGGTCACTGTTCATTGCACTTTCGATCAAGCTTTGTACATTTTCAAAGTGTTCATCAGAAAGAACTGACTGAGCAACTGATATGTTAGAGAAAAGTAGTAAAAAGAGAAGAAGGGTAGTAGTGATAAATTTCATATACCTGGCATTTATTTAAAGAGTTAGCATAAGAAAGTGAAAAGAATAGTTTGATGCTATAAAAAAGCCCTGCATATAAAAATTTATATGCAGGGCTTTTTTGGAGTTAACTAAAGTATCAGTCTAAAGAATTTTTATTTGTTTCTGATATCTCTTTAAACATGGCATATTCTTCTGGTGAGGTATCAGCAAATAAGTAATAAATCGGATCTACGGGGCGATTTTGGTAATGAACTTCGTAATGCAAGTGCGGCCCTTCCGAAAGTCCGGAATCTCCGGACATTGCTATCTGTTGGCCGCGTTCAATCCGGACGCCTTTTTTGATCCCTTTGGCATATCCGGAAAGGTGAGCGTAAAGTGTTTGAAAACCAAAACCATGATCAATTATCACGATCTTCCCAAGCGTACTTTGCGGACCCGCATATTTGATAACTCCATTTCCTGTACTTAGTACAGGGTCTCCAACATCAGCTCTGAAATCAAGGCCATTGTGAGGACGGGCATATTTAAGGATCGGATGGTTTCTCATTCCAAAGCCACTTAACAGAATACCGGGGGTCGGTTTAATGGCTGGGAGATGGCTCATTTTCTCTTTGTTATTATTGTACTGACTCTTGATATCCTCAAAACTCAGCTGCTGTATTCCAATTCGGCGTTCAATATTATCAACTTTTGAGGCCGTCCATTTTAAAAGTTCGGCAGTAGATTCAGAATACACGTCAAACTCATTATAAGGATCGGTTCCACCGACACCGGCCTGACGCTCTTCAAGAGAGATCTTTTCCATCCCCAAAACGGAACGGTACATTTCATTGTCTTTTTCGGATATCTCAGTGATCTGAGAGTCAAGATCTAGAAGAGCTGATTTAGTAGTTTGAAGCTGTTCATATAGTACTTCATTTTCAGCTTTTAAGGCCAATTCTGCCGGGGTTCCAACATAGCTGGATAGCAGAATTATTCCGATACCGGTAAGTACAACACCCGAGAGTATCCATATTGACAAGTTATAAACAACCTGTTCAATGCGATTATACTTTATAGGTACGAATTCACAATTTGCTTCGTCGTAGTAATAATGATTTTTTAGAGACATACACTAACCTTATTCCAAAACTTTCCAAAGATAGTAAGCTGAGTACCACATTCAAAGAGTAATCAGAAACTCTAATGTTACAATTATTCCATATCTCCTTCAAAATATTCAATAGCACGCTTGGGTAGCGCTTGTCCACCTTTTGCTTTTTCTTGAATACTGGATTTTATTCGCTTCTGAAATGCTTTGGCGGGATCATAGCCATAATGTTTCAACAAATAATTCATAGCAATTACTTCAGCTATTACTGTAATGTTTTTTCCAGGGGTGATAGGAAGATGAATCAGGGGGATGTCTAATCCCAAAATACTTATAGAGTCATTATTGAGGCCAGTTCTTTCAACTTCTCGGGTTTCATCCCAAAGGGTAAGTTCGAGTACTATTTCCAGCCTTTTCTGATAGCGAATAGCCCTGACCCCAAACATTGACATTACATCCACAATGCCAAGGCCGCGTATTTCCATGAAATGTTTGCTCATTTCTGTGGCAGACGACATCAAGATATTATTCTTTTTTGTCAGCATAACCACATCATCAGCGACCAACCGATGTCCACGTTCAACCAGATCTAATGCGACTTCACTTTTACCGATCCCTGATTTCCCGGCTACCAAAATTCCAATACCGTATACATCCACCATGGAGCCATGAACCATAGTCTGTATGGCAAATTGGTCCTCCATAAAATCCCGAAGGATGTACATGAATCGGGTAGTCTCAAGTGAGGTAGAGTACATAGGTATGCCGGCATCTCGTGCAACCTGAAGTAAATACTCCGGAAGTTCATTGTCATCAGTCAAAAAGATAACAGGTATTTCAAACTGAGTGATATTCCTGAAAGCTTCCAGCTGCTTGTCTTTGCCCATGTGACCCAAAAACTGAGTCTCGGTATTTCCGATGATCTGAATACGTTGGTATGTGAAGAGATCTATATACCCGGCAAGAGCCAACCCCGGCCGGTGCAGATCAGCTTCTGTAATGTATTTATCTGTACTGCATTCTACAGAGGCACATGCTTCAATTTTGATTTGAACGCGTTCACGCAATTTCTCTACTAAATATGCGACAGAGATCTTGTCTTTTCGCGGGATTGGTTCCTGAGGCTTAAATGGCATATGACATTCTTATTGAGTTGCGTGCATTTTTTCTTTGTACCGCTTTAGTTGTCTGCTAATGATATCTATAGCATTATGGATGGCCTGTTCGTAAGATTTCCCGGATTCTTTAACAGTAAGGACTTTTCGGGGTACCTTTACAATTAGTTCTGCCTGATGGGGGGTTTCATCTGATGGGGTTGGTTCTAAAATAATATCACACATTACAATTCGGTCATAAAACTGCTCAAGTTTTTCGACACTGTCTCTGCAGTATTCCTGAAGATCTGCGCTTGCTTCAAAATGGCGTGCTGTGAATGTGGTTTTCATATTATCTACTCCTTAATTGTAATGTTAATTATATAATTATGTTTTTGCTCTGGGGTGGGCTTGCTCATACACATTTTTTAATCTTTCGATGCTTGTATGGGTATAAACCTGCGTCGCTGCAAGGTTTGCATGCCCCAAAAATTCCTTAATGATCCGTATGTCTGCTCCATTATCTAACATATGTGTTGCAAAACTGTGGCGCAACACATGCGGGCTTTTTTGAGTGACCTCACTTGTCTTCTTAAGATATTTCTCAACCATGTAGCGGACAGCCCGGTCATACATTCGCTGACCACTTGCTGCAATGAACAGCGCTTTCTTGGCATCAGCATCGGTTCGGTCTCCAAAAAGTTCTTCTCGTTTTGAGATGAAATCTTTCAGTACTTCGGCTACAGTTTTACCTAATGGAATAATTCGCTGTTTATTGCCTTTTCCTTTCACTGTAACCTGATTTTGTTTTAGATCAATGTCAGTGAGGTTTAACCCCGTTAATTCACTTAAGCGCATTCCGGTTCCATAAAAAAGCTCAAGAATAGCACGATTTTGCAGTCCCAGAACAGTTTCCATACTAACTGCATTCATCATTCGCTCAATATCCTCGACAGTGGCCGTTTTAGGTAACGTTTGTTCTTTCTTCGGCACAACTAAAAGGTGAGCCGGATTTTTATCAATATGGCCACGTTTAAAACAGTATTTAAAAAATGAACGAAGTGCGGCAACTTTGCGGGCAATAGATGTTTTGGCCAGTCCCTGTTCCGAAAGATCCCCCAGCCACAGGCGTATACTTAAACGGGTAATAGAAGTAACCTTCACATTTTCAGATTCCAGGTCTTCAACTTCAGCGGTGAAATTGAGGAATGAATTCAGATCATTCTTATATGAAATAATAGTGTGTTTTGAAGCATTTCGTTCCACACTCAGATATTTCAGGTATTTTTGAATCAATGCTTTCATATAGCTTGAATATGTCCATGAATCTTCTAAAAAGAAAACAATTATTAGTGAAGGTAGAGTGAATTTTCATTTACACTTCCCGGCCTTTCCACTGAGCCTTATTGCCGGTGAAATAGTCCCAGAGGCAGCGTATTGCTAATATTTCGAACCATAGAATGGTTAATGGCTGAAGGAGACTGACAAACGGATTCCATTTGAACTTATGATCCAGCATCCAGCGCTGTAAAAAAATGATACCTATGAGAATTAATGAGAACAATTGTTGTGAATCATTCCCCATAAAGAGCACAAAAAATGGGATCACATAAACGATTAGTTGAAGTGCCGCCATGAACAGAAAAAGAGGAGTATTCCGGCCAAACCCAACAAAGAAGTTTTTTCTAAGCCCTTCAAAGATCTCATGATGAGACCGATACATTCTACAGTTTACGGTCTCAACTCCATCATACATAGTGATGGTGTTGCCATTTCTTTTGATGGTTTTAGATAGTTCAACGTCTTCTACAATTTCTTGCTTAACGGAAGTGTGACCTCCGATCTCATCATAAATATTTCGGTTGAAGGCAATGAATTGTCCGCATGCCGCTGCAAATTTCGGGGCCATTTTATCACGTAAATCTTTTGGTAGCCACTTTGGATTTTGTTCTACATATTTTGCAGGTAACAAGCTATACAACCCATAGTAGATCATTGGGATAACAAGCTTTTCCCAAAAGGTTACAACTTGCTGTTTAGGCCAAACAGTAATAGAATCTGACTTTGATAATGCATTGACTGCCTTTGAAATAGCATATTCACCTAACCAAACATCTGCATCAATAAATATGAGATATTTACCCTTGGCATGGGTGCTTAACTGGTGGCATGCCCATGGTTTTCCAAGCCAGTCATTGGGTTTAGCTTCTCCTTTAAGGTGGTGAAGGTTATTAATGATGCCTGAGAGTTTATCTAAGATCTGAGTTGTTCCATCCGTTGAATTATCATTTAGTACAAGTACTTCAAAATTCGGATAATTCTGCTTTAGGGCTGAGGTCACACAACGCTCTATTACAGCTTCTTCGTTACGTGCCGGAATGCAAATGCTTACTAATGGGGCTTTTTTACTGTCAGGGCTTGTTGAGGAGAATTCGTCTAAAGAACGAAATTCAAACCAATTGCGTACAAATACAAAAATTGTGAATGACAGATAAAAAGCAGCAATGTATAGCAGGATGTCCATTGACTGAAAATTGATTAACCGAACGTTGCCGTTCAGTATTAGTATTACGTTATTTAATTATGAATATATCTACAGATCTAGATCAGGTTTCTCCCGATTTCAGCAAACCGCCAAACGGTTACGAATGGTGGTATTTTGATGGTTTAAGTACCGATGGAAAGTATGGTTTTGTGATCATTTTTTATCACGATAATCCATTCTCTACCAAAAAAATAGCAAAATTAGAACGCAGTGACTCAAATAAGTCCCCGCATCCCGCCATCAGTATTTCCATTTATCGCAACAACAAGACCATCTACTATAGTTTCCTGGAATTTGATGAGAAGGAGTTTGATTGGGATAAGGATGAATTACGACTGACCATAGAGAATCATTCATTCCAGTATGACATACAAAAAAATATGCTTTGCTTTGAAATGAAGATAGATCAGGAATTGGCTTCCGGTCATAGTCTTAGGGGTGAAATAAAAGGTCAGGGAGGATTGACTCCATCTTCGCTTATTGAATCGAAAAGTAAGGATGACCATATGTGGAATCTGATCCTGCCTGTATTTGAATTTGAGGCCGACCTGAGTGTGAACGGCTTAAATGGAAAAGAAGAGCTTATATTGGAAGGGCGGGGGTATCACGATCACAACACCGGGCATGAACCCATGAAGGATAGCTTTAAAGATTGGTACTGGGGAAGGTCTCATTTCGAGAATTTCACTTTGATCTACTACCTCATGGAGAAACATGATTCCCAACAGCTGGAAGCCTGGCTGATAGATGCTGAAAATCAGACTGTCCTTGAGTATATGACCGATGCAGAATTGAGTTACAGATCCAGGAATTGGTTTGGACTGAATTCTGCCCGTAAAATAGAGTTGAAATCAAGTCAAGTATCTGTAAATATTCAATGTAAAGATAAGATTGATGATGGTCCCTTTTATCAAAGATTCGGAAGTGATTTTATAATCAACTATAACGGTCAAATTAATGCAGCGCAAGGGTTTTCAGAGTATATATATCCTAAAAACATATATCGGAAATTGTTTTGGCCGCTGGTGCAAATGAGGCTTAGATATGTAGGGGAGAAGCCACATTGGGTGCAGAAATCATTGTTGCTGTATCCATGGACGTGGTAACCTAAATAATTTAGGCTAAAATTGTGGTTTGAAGCCTTCATCGGAAAACCCGGCTACTTCTCTTGTTTGTGCTAAAACCCGGTGTAATTCCTGCTGAAGTAATTCTGTTAATTTATTCCTGTCCAGCTGTTTACCATAATGAACTGAATCTCCTATTGATAAATAAAGCTCCGGTTTACTGCTTCTGAGGGTATGAGAGTAAATTCCGACAGGAACGAAGTCAATTTCATCGGTTTGAGAATACAGCCAGGCCAAACCTTTTTTAAATTCCGGCTCGGATTCTGAAACCGGTGTGATCTTTCCTTCCGGATAAATAAACAAACTGGCATTATCCCGGTCCATAGATTTGACTGCGTAACGAAGGGAAGATATAGAGGCTTTAGGATCTTCAAGGTTAATAGAAAAAGCCCCGATCTTACTGAAGAAGGTGTATTGTCGCATCTGCTTGTCTTCCATAATAGCCCGAGCCTTTTGATTGAAGAAGTTTTCATTGAGATAGAGCGGGATAAGGCCATCCCACCAGGAATTATGATTCAGAAAATACACCGTCTTGGCATTTGGTTCAGGGATATAATATTGTTTGACCCAAACTTGTTTGAATCGACGTTTAAGCGACCACTTCGTGTACTTTTCAAAAAACCAGATAAATAATCTGGATTCGTCTGCAGGTATGAAATTCAAAGCATTCTCTTTTTTAGTGATAATAGGGGGTTGTACCTTATGTTTCAAATATGAAGAAGCTCAGAGATAAACCAATCGTTCAGATAGCAGGCAAAAGGGTAGAGCAGTATACGCTGGTGAGGGCCATACAAGGGTCTGAGCACGTTAAAGAACTGAAAGCCTTAATCTATACCAAGTTGGACTTTATCGTCATGCTCAACGGAAATTTAGAGGGTCATAAGCTGAAATTACTTACTGAGATCAGTGGAAAGAGAGCGTTTAAAGCCTAAAGATCGAAAAATAAAAGCAGTGGGTCGATTCAATAAACAGGTTGCTTATGATGATGCAGTGGAACAGGTTTTACTTCTCTTGCGTGTCGGTAACGATCATCAGAAAGAAATAATTGAATTGAATTACAATATAAAGAATATTCAAAGTTTTCATTTGTTTACTTTGTGAGTTATAACAAAAAGGAGTTATATGAAAGTGTCAGCCTTATTCTTAGTAATGATCTTTATTTTTGGAACTGCTTGTTCTCAAATACCGGATTTTGGAGGAGAAATCATGTACAGTGTAGAAGAGTTAGAATCTGAATACTACTCAAATTACCCTGAAGGAGGGGAGATCACAAAGAAATTTGCCTCTGAACGAGTTTTTGAAATAGAATGGAAAAAAGTACACCAGGGTATGGAGCCTATTCCTGAGCGGCCAATAGTAAATTTTGAGGAACGTTTCGTGATTTTAGTGATGCTTGATACGAAGCCCTCCGGTGGCTTTGGATTCCATGAATTTACGGTCCATGAAAACGCCGATCAGTATGTGGTATTTTATTCAGAAGCACACCCCGGTGATGGTTGTTTTACCACGCAGGCACTAACCCGTCCATATAAATTCATTTCTGTTCCTGACACCGAGAAAGAGGTGAAATTTGTTAAAGGTGATACGGTTTTAAATCACTGTAACGAGTAAATAATCTTCATCAAAGGTGAATAAAAACCTACTTTGCGCCATAGAAATCTAATTCGGAAATTATGTTTTTGGCAGTAAATTATCCTCCGTTTAGGTCGGTATAACAAAATATCTAATAGCAAAAATTAGGGGAGATATGAAGAATTGTGGGATGGCATTTCTTGTTATTTTAAGTGGAATCTTTTTATGCACATCTGTCCGCGCACAGGACAATACAGAGCAATCCAATATCTATCGAATAGTCACCAATGATGGGAATACATACATTGGAACGTTAGTATCTGAAAATGACAGGGAAGTGGTGATCAGAACGGATAGTGTCGGAGAGATCACCTTGCAAAGATCCAGTATCAAGTCAATGGATGAAATTGATCCAAGGCATATCAAGGATGGAGAATACTGGCATGAAAATCCCCACAGTACGCGATATTTATTCAGTACAAGTGCAATAGGCCTCCGAAAAGGGGAAGGATATTATCAAAACACGTGGATCTTTTTCAACAACGTCAACTTCGGGATAACCAACAATATTTCACTCGGAGGAGGATTGATCCCTACATTTCTATTTGGCTCAGGTTCGATTCCATTATGGATCATGCCAAAGGTGTCATTGCCTGTATCAAGTGAGTCTTTACACATTGCTGCCGGCGGATTGTTTGGAGGGGTGGTCGGAGAAGAAAGTGCCGGTATTGGTTTGGCTTATGGAATCGCCACTGTTGGTAACAGGGATAACAACTTCTCCGTTGGGTTGGGATATGGGTATGCAGATGGAAACTGGGCAGATATTCCTTTGATAAATGTAAATGGCATGTACAGGTTTAAGAAGAACATGTACTTCATAAGCGAGAATTACTTTGTTACTGCCGGAGGAGAGACTTTAGGCTTGTTATCAGCTGCTTTACGCTGGGCTCCTGAAAACTTTGCGGTAGATTTTGGATTGCTTAGACCTACCGATATTGGCAGTGAATTTATCGGGATTCCGTGGCTTGGTGTTACCATTCCGTTTGGTAAATAATTATCCTGTGTTATTCCGATATTGGGTCAAAGAAATCTAATATCATCTTATGGCTTTACAGGCATTAATTATAGGGAAAGTGTGGCCTGAACCAAACTCCTCAGCTGCAGGCTCACGAATGATGCAGCTCATCGAAGTTCTCCAATCGGAAGGTTGGGATATCACATATGCTTCTGCAGCTTCAAAAAGTTCTTTTGCGGTGGATTTGGAGGATACCGGAATTGAATCCGCTCAGATAAAACTCAATGATCCGTCTTTTGATGAATTCATAAAAGAGTTGACTCCTGATCTTGTGGTTTTCGATCGCTTTATGACGGAAGAACAATTTGGATGGCGGGTCGCAGAAAATTGTCCGGAAGCACTTCGAATTTTAGACACCGAAGATCTTCATTGCTTAAGAGGGGCAAGGCATCAGGCTTTCAAAGAGAATAGGGATTTTCAGGAATCAGACCTATTCAATGACCTTGCTAAAAGAGAGATCGCCAGCATTCTTCGGTGCGACCTTTCTTTGATCATTTCCAGCTTTGAAATGAAGCTATTGAAAGATGTTTTCAGGGTTGATGAAAGCTTACTTTTATACCTTCCATTTCTGCTAAAAAGTATCAGTAAAAATGATGTAAATAACTGGGAGTCATGCGATAATCGTGATCACTTTATATCAATCGGGAACTTCCTGCACGAGCCAAACTGGAATGCAGTTCTGTATCTGAAAAAAGTGATATGGCCGATGATCAGAAAGCAATTACCTGAGGCTGAATTGCATATTTACGGAGCCTACCCATCCCAAAAAGTAGAACAATTACATAATACTAAAGAAGGATTTCTAGTGAAAGGGAGAGCTGAAGATGCCAGGGAAGTAGTCGGGAAAGCCCGGGTTTTGCTGGCCCCAATCAGGTTCGGGGCAGGACTAAAGGGTAAACTTATTGAAGCCATGCAATGTGGTACTCCAAGCCTAACTACAACGATAGGAGCAGAAGTCATGCACGGAGACTTACCCTGGCCGGGCTTTATTACTGATGATCCTGATGATTTTGCAGAAAGGGCTGTGAAGATATACACAAAAAAGAAGTTATGGGATAAGGCCCAAAAAGCAGGTATCCCTATAATAAATCAGCTTTATGATAAAGAGGTGTTTAAAGAACTACTGATAGAGAAGGTTGAAGAAATACGAGAAAACCTAAATCAACATCGCCAACAGAACTTCATAGGGGAGATACTGAAACACCATACAGCCGCAAGTACCAAGTATATGAGCAAATGGATAGAAGCCAAGAATGATCACAATACCCCTTAATACAGCTCATACTCCAATAGTCGGGCATCGATGGTAGAATTATAGAACTCGATACGCTGATTGGTTCTGAGCCCGATCTTCTTAGCCAGGTCAAAATTACCGGTAAATACATATCCCCAATAACCGGTGGCTTCCTGTTTGAAGAAATCACCAATTCCCTCATAAGTAGGTTCCAGATCTTTCTCATTTCCGATCCGATCTCCGTAAGGCGGGTTCAGCATGATCACGCCTGTTTTGTCGGAGGGAATCTCGGTTTCACTGAAATCACATTTTTTGACCTCAATAAGATGATCCAATCCGGCTGTGCGGGCATTTTTCCGGGTGGCATTAACGGCACGAATATCGTGGTCGGTAGCAATAATTCGCCCTTCAAAATCTTTTTCTGATCTATTTTTCAGATCTGAGCGCAGGTCATTCCAGCGCTCTTCATCAAAGCCAAGAATGTGCTTGACTCCATAATTGGGCCGAAGTAAGCCCGGAGCCTTATTTAAAGCCTGCAAGGCAGCCTCAATGGCAATGGTCCCGCTACCGCACATTGGGTTTATAAAATGCTGTCCCGGCTTCCATTTACTTGCCAGGATCAATGACGCAGCAAGCGTTTCCTGCATAGGAGCCACGCTGGTTTCGGTTCTGTATCCCCGTCTTGAAATAGATTCTCCAGAAGTATCCAAATAGATCTGTGCCCGGTCATTTTTCCAGAAGATGAATACTACTGTCTTATTTAGATTCGCTCCTGAATCAGGTCTTGTGCCTGTTTTTTGTCGAATACGATCAACGATAGCATCTTTGGCTTTCAGATTGGCAAACTGCGTGTTTGTGACTGTTCGTGTTTTGATAAAAGAGGTAACACTTACATAGCCATGCTTATCAATATAATCTTCCCAGGGAATTTTGATGAGTTCATTGTAAAGCTCTTCACCATTTTTTGGTCGGCAATCCTTTAACATAAAATGAACACGATGTGCCGTCCTTAGGGTTAGATTGAGTGTCATGCAGTCATTCAGCGTTCCTTTGGTTTCAATTCCCGCCAGACGTTCTTTGACGATAGGAAATCCAAGATCCGAAACTTCTTGTCGAAGAAGAGGGGTGATTCGTTTAGGACAGGTGATAGAGATCGTGCTTTGTTGGGAAAAATCAGCCATGGATGTTTCTGGGTTAAAATGGTAAGTATAAAAAATGGAGTTCCTCTTTCGAAGAACTCCATTGTTAAATTCGATAGAAATCTAGGATCAGTTTACGATCTCGACCAATTCGATATCAAAAGTCAGGTCTTTACCTGCAAGAGGATGGTTTGCATCAATAGTGATGTTCTCATCTTCTACTTTTACGATCTGAACCGGAACTGGTTGGCCGTTTGGCTGATTCAATTGAAGTTGCATGCCAACTTCAGGCTGAATGTCTTCAGGGAGCTGATCTCTTTCAATAGATAATTCAAGATCTTCTCTGCGATCGCCATAAGCTTCGGCTGTTTCGATATTCGCAGTAGTCGTATCTCCAACTGTTAAACCAACTACAGCTTTTTCAAAACCGGGAATCAATTTTCCTTCTCCCAGAGTAACTTCCAATGGATCTCTTTCAGCAGAAGTGTCAAAAACTGATCCGTCTTCTAATTTTCCAGTGTAGTGGACTTTTACGGTGTCACCGTCTTTTACTTTAGACAAAATAAATATTGTTTTAATTGTGAATATATTGTGCTTCAAATATACAGAATATTTAACACTTATGAGGATTGTAAACACCTATTAGCATGATCAGCGATAACAAAGACATTCATAAAGTACTCAAAGAGGCAAAAACCGTAGCTATGGTCGGATGTTCGCCTAATGAGTATCGTACAAGTAACTATGCCGCTAAGTTTCTGCAGGAGAAAGGGTATCGAGTGATCCCCATAAATCCGGGGGCAGAAGAGATCTATGGAGAAAAAAGCTATGATAACCTGAATGATTTACCATCCGATGTGCATATTGACATCGTTAACGTATTTCGAAATTCAGAGTTTTCGGCCGAAGCTGCTCAGGATGTTGCAGAATGGAAAAAGAAAACGGGTCAGGATCCGGTTGTGTGGACCCAACTCGATGTTTCATCCCCAGAAGCCGAAAAGGTCGCTGAAGAACATGAGTTACCCTATATCAAAAACCGCTGCATCATGGTGGAATGGGATCGTAATTTTAAATGAATAATGCTAATGTCAAATGGGAGCCAGTTACATTTAGCATTAAACACTTAACATTTAAAATTACTTCATGTTCACAAACTGTAAAGGCATACCCATATCCTTTGATTTAAGGTGCTGTATTACAGCCTGCAGATCATCGATCTTTTTTCCATCTACACGCACCTGATCGTCTTGAATTTGAGGCTGTACTTTTACTTTAAGGTTTTTGATCTCCTTCACTATCTTTTTAGCCGTTTCCCGGTCAATACCTTCCTTAAGCATCACATCCATTTTTAAGTGTCCCTGGGATGAACCTTCCGGTTCTTTAAAATCCAGGACTTTCGTACTGATTCCACGTTTAATGAAGTTTTTCATCAGCATGTCTTTCACAGCCTCAAGTTTCATGCTTTCAGCGGCAACTAAATGGATGCGGTTTTCTTTATTATGGAATTCGACTTCGGTGTGAAGTCCCCGGAAGTCGTACCGGGTATTAATTTCTTTGAGGGTATTATTGATGGCGTTGTCAACTTCTTGTGCATCAACTTTATTTACAATATCAAATGAGGCCATAAGTAATTCAAAATTAAAGATTCAAAATTTATAAAAAGATCCCAATCAAATTAAGGAAAAAGTATTTCTAAGTGATGAAGTGAAGAGTGATAAAGTAACTCGAATAAAACTAATTCATTACTTTTCTCTTTATCACTCCTCACTCTAACTCTTCATATTCATCAAATTCATCGTTTTCAAGTTTCTCGGTGATTTTCTTGGAGAGCATTTTCTCAACAAATAGTTCGTCTTCATCCGGTATCATGGTTTTGAAACTTCTGATGGCATCATTTAGCTTATATTCAATTTCAATAACCCCTTCAGAATACCAGGAGTAAGTGAAAAAATCGTCCCAGTCTATTTTTCGATCTAAAAGGATCAATCCTTTTTCCCGGATCTCTGGAACCAGCCGAATGGTAAAACCATAGGCTCCGACAGCAATGATGGATAATCCGGAAGTAATGCGAATGGGAGTGAAGGGAAGATCAGATAAAATGGCGGTGCGTTGAATGCCGAATAATATAATTCCGAGAGCAACTATGTTTGGAAAGATATCAGTCCAAAATGATCGATTCACATAAATGATCTCTCCATAATTGCGTTTCTGCTGGAATTGCTGAATTGCCGCTCCTAAAAAAAATCCAAATAAAGAGGCATATATATTGGCCATCATGGCACCCGCTATTGCCTCAGGAAAATACCCGACCCGGTGCATCCATTGAAGGGTCAGAAATAAAAATACTACACCGACCAAAGTCAGAGACAACCGTCGCGGGGTAACCTGATCAATATATAAAAGCCGTTTGTATCCTAAATAAATACTGAGTGCAGCAACAATAAATGCGGAAACAATTATCCAAAGCATTGATTAATTTTGATTAGACAGTTTAATCTTATAAATAGTTTTTGATGGACGAATCGAGCACGCCAACAGGCATTGAAGTTAGTAATAAAGATCAGGTTCTGGAAATTTCTTGGGAAGACGGTCACACCTCCGTTTTTCCTCTTTATGGATTGAGGGTTAATTGCCCGTGTGTCTCTTGCCGGGGTGGACATGGAAGTATGGGAGATTTTGAACCGGAAGCTTTTTTTAAAGAAAACCCATCCCGTATTGAGATCAGAAATATTGAACAAGTTGGAAATCATGCCATTAAGATTACCTGGGGAGATGGCCATAATTCCGGGATGTATCAATGGGAAACGTTACGATGGCTTGATCCTGAAAATCACAGAAAAGCTGATCTTTAACGAAGTAAGACAGTAACTAGATTCACCTTATTTTATCCACTTATCTGTGATTAGATCAAAATTTGATAAATCTTGCAATTTTTATTTAGAATCTATCTAAATAAAGCTTTAGTTTTGGGGCAGTTGAAATTATAACATCCATAAATAATCTATTTTATGAAATCGACATTGTTTTCATTAATAACACTGGCAATGGTTTTCGTATCATGTACCAGCCAAGAAGAAGTAAATGTATATTCTGCACGACATTACGATACCGATCAGGAATTATATTCAGAGTTTACTGAAGAAACCGGCATAAAAGTTAATCTTATCGAAGGTGGCTCAGATGAACTTATCGAAAGAGTTCGAAGTGAAGGTTTAAATTCTCCTGCCGACATTCTTATAACAGTTGATGCCGGGCGGCTTTGGAGAGCAGAAGAAGCCGATATCCTTCAGTCGTTTGAGTCTGAGACTTTAGAAGAACGAGTTCCCTCAGAATATCGACATCCTGACGGACTTTGGGTTGGGCTCTCCAAGCGCGTAAGGGGCATTGTTGTAAATCCGGATGCAGTTGAGAACTATGAGGAACTTACCTATGAAGACCTGGCCGACCCTCGCTTTGAAGATCGTGTTTGTGTACGCTCCTCTAATAACATTTACAATCAGTCTTTGGTTGCGTCAATGATCGAAACTATTGGAGCTGAAGCAACCGAAGAATGGGCGGAAGGATTAGTTGCTAATTTTGCCCGCGACCCTCAGGGAGGAGATCGCGACCAAATTCGTGCAGTTGCTGTAGGTGCATGTGATGTAGCAATCTCAAATCACTACTACCTTGCAGTTATGATGACCGGAGATGATGAAGCGGACCTTGAAGCGGCTTCAAAAGTAGAATTTGTTTTCCCAAATCAGGGAGAAGATGAGCGTGGTGCACATATCAATGTAAGTGGAGCCGGAATTCTTAAAAATTCACCAAACAAAGATAATGCTGTTCGGTTTTTGGAATACCTTACCACACCCGAAGCTCAGAAATATTTCATCAGTGGAAACAATGAGTATCCTGTAAATGATGAAGCTGAGATTGCTGAAGTTCTGCAAAGCTTTGGAGAATTTAAGAGTGATGCCGTCAATGTTTCAGCTTTAGGAAGAAATAATCCGGAAGCTATTCAGATCATGGATCGTGCCGGCTGGCAATAGACAGGATCTAAAGCAGGGGACATCGAACATTTAAGTTCGAGGTTCCTTGTTATTTTATTGATCGATACTATCAAATACTCCGTATGCTCAACAGCGGAGTTTTTTTGTTTAATGAGTTTCAGATTTCCGTGACTTTGCAATGGTTCTGCTAATGATGATCACAGGAATAATTCCAACCAATACGATCATCAATGCTGCTCCGGCAGATTCAGCCAGCCGCTCATCAGATGCATATCTATAAACCTGAACAGCTAAGGTATCAAAGTTAAAAGGGCGGACGATCAGGGTGGCAGGGAGTTCTTTCATCACATCCACAAATACCAGTAAGCCGGCTGTCAATAAGCCACCTGACATCATTGGGATGTGAATGCTTCGGAGTACTTTCGAGAAACGATAGCCCATTCCTCTCGCTGCTTCATCCATGTTTGGAGTGATCTTCTCCATACTGGCTTCAACCCCCCCAAAAGAAACAGAGAGAAATCGCACGAGGTAGGCAAATACCATGGCAAAAATAGTCCCACTAAGTAGCAATCCGGATGAAAAGCCTAAGTTTTCACGGAAAAAGGAATCCAGAGTATTATCAAAAAAGCCAAAGGGTATCAGCACACCAACAGCGATCACGGAGCCGGGAATAGCATATCCAAGGGAACTTATCCGGTTGAAAAACTTAACTGACCTGGTGGGATTAAGTCTGGCTGAATAGGCCATGATCAGGGCAAGGAAAACGGCTAGAAATCCGGTAAGGGCAGAAACTGTAAAGGAATTGAAGGACAGTTCTATGAATTTGAAATTCAGGTGATCCAGGTTTGAAAAGAACATCTCTATAAGTAGGATTACCGGCAAAATGAATCCAATGAGTACAGGAATAAAACAAACAGTAAAAGCAGCTCCGGCTTTGAAGCCTTTTAAATAGAACCTATTTAATCGTTTAAAACGGGAGGAATTAGCCTTTTCATTACTGATCTTATTTCTGGACCATCGTTCAAGCACTAATAAAACAACAATAAATGCCAACAGGAATGCTGCTAATTGTGCGGCCGCAGGGCGCTCTCCCAAACCAAACCAGGTTCTGTAGATCCCAGTGGTAAAGGTTTGAACTCCAAAGTATTCAACCGTACCAAAATCATTGAGGGTTTCCATTAGTGCGAGGGCAAGTCCGGCAGCGATCCCTGGTCGGGCAACAGGCAACGCAACTTTAAAGAAACTTTGCCAGGTTGAATATCCCATAATACGGCTTGCTTCAAGTAAACTCGTTGATTGCTCTAAAAAGGAAGAACGTGCCAGCATGTACACATAGGGGTAGAAAGCGAGCGACATGATTATGATGGCGCCTTCAATGGAGCGAATGTTTGGGAACCAGTATTCGCCCAGGCTTAGCCCAAATAAATTACGAATAGTTGTCTGTAAAGGTCCTGCAATATCGAGGAAATCAGTATAGATATAAGCCATTAAATAGGCAGGAATGGCAAAAGGAAGGATGGAAGCCCATTCAAAAATTTTGCGACCGGGAAAATTGGTCATTGTAATGAGCCATGCAGAGGAGACGCCTAATATGATCACCCCAAAAGAAACACCGGTGATCAGCATCAATGAATTGAATACATAATCGTCAAGTACGGTGGATGCAAGGTGACTCCAAACTTCACCTGCCGGGGTGAAAATGGAGAAAATAACGGTCAGTATTGGAATAGAGATCAGCAGGGCAATGGACATACTGAATAAGGTCCACCTTGGTGATTTCTGCCTGATCTTAGGCGAATCGGGTCTCAGATTTTGAATAGTGGTATGCAGTGCTTTTAGCATGCCTGAAGATAAGCCTCTGCGACTTTAATTATGAATGGAAACCAAATTCATTTTTCAAAACAGATTGAGCTGCATGATATCCGCTCATACCGTGAACGCCCCCACCGGGTGGGGTTGAGGAAGAGCATATATAGAATCCGGGAACAGGTATTTTATATGGATCCCATTTTAGGACAGGCCTCCCAAAAAGCTGTTTGGCGAGCTGAGCACCCCCATTTATATCTCCTCCAATATAATTGGCGTTATAACTTTGCATTTCACTCGAGTTCATTGTGTGCTTACTGATGATGGTATCCCTGAAACCGGGCGCAAATCGTTCGATCTGATTTTCTATGATCTCCGTCATATCCTTTTCCGATCCGTTTGGAACATGGCAATAAGCCCATAAGGTATGTTTTCCTTTAGGAGCCCGGGTATCATCAACAACACTGGGCTGAGAAACCAGTACATATGGTTTATCAGAATGCTCTCCATTCCAGACGGCTTGCTCACCTAATTCAATTTCTTTGAATGTACCACCCAAGTGTAAGGTCCCGGCTTTTTTGCAAAGCTCGTTTTGCCACGGAACGGGTTCTGTGAGTGCCCAGTCGATCTTAAAAGTCCCTGGACCATATTTATAATGTTGAAGATCTTTCTTGTATTTTCTTGGAAGTTTTTCTCCCGCAATTTTTAAGATCTGCTTGGGAGTAAGATCAAATAGAATGGCTTTTGAAGTTGGTAGATCACTCAGGGATCTGACTTCATGGTCTGTTACGATCTCGCCGCCTAATCTTTTAAAAAGTTCAGCAAGAGCATTGGTAATTGAAGCTGATCCTCCTTTCGCTACAGGCCACCCCACGGCATGCGCTGAGCTCCCTAGAACCAATCCAAATGAAGCTGTAAAGGCTTTTTTAAGCGGAATAATGCTATGAGCTGCGCATCCTGCAAATAACGCTTTTGTCTTTGGATCTTTGAATAAAGAGTTCGTTAATAATTTCGCAGAAAAAAGGCCATACCAACCAAACTTAGCCATCAATAACGGATGTTTGGGGAAGCGGAGAGTTCCAAATATGTCTTTGGTCAAATAGTCCCACTGATCAGTAAACTCCTTGAATATTCTTTGATAGGCTTTTCCATCTTCACCTAGTTCTGAAATCGTTTTATCTAATGAGCGATAGGCAACAACAGCTTCTCCATGATCTAAAGGATGAGCGTAAGGAATTTCCGGGTGGATGAATTGAAGGCCGAATCTCTCCAGATCCAATGTTCTAAGGAAAGGGGAGCTTACAGCGGTTGGATGAACGGCCGAGCAAACATCGTGTAAAAAACCGGGTTCGGTCAATTCCTGGGTTCGGGTACCGCCACCGATGGTTGGCTTAGCTTCCAGCACAACCACTTTTAGGCCTTCCTGAGCAAGACGTACAGCTGCGCTTAGCCCATTGGGACCGGAACCTATGACAATGACATCATATTCTGGTCTGGCGGTGTTCATGAACCTGTTTTAGTTTGAACGTTCTTCTGCAAGCTTTAAAGCCTCATACGCATTGATGATGCCACCGCTAACGGAAAGCTCAGAGAAATGAATAGGTTCTGTTGTACCGGGCTTATAAACGACCTGATCAACTTTAGTGACAGTTTCAAGGATGATCTCTTTCACTTCCGTGGTGGATAGCTCCGGATAATAAGACATAATAAGCGCTGCTACACCGGCAACAACAGGAGAGGCCATACTGGTTCCGCTGTTCATTTTATATTCATTATTCGGATAGGTTGAGTACACGTCAACACCGGGGGCAAAAATATCCACTGTTGAATTTCCATAGTTTGAAAATCCTGCCGCTAATGTTGAGTCTGATTCCCATGATGAAGCACCAACACTAAGGTAGTTAACAGCCTGACCTCCGTTTTTATAAAATCGGGTAGGGTAGGAAGACGTGCTGTCTACATTATCACTGCCATTGCCAGACCCTGAAACCAATAATACTCCAAGGCTATCCGCAAATTGCATGGCTGCATCCACATACTCTTTCTGGGGTGAATACCCTTTTCCAAAGCTCATATTGATCACTCTGGCACCATTTTCAGCTGCATATCGAATGGAATTAGCCACATCTTTGTCACGTTCATCACCATCAGGGACCGTGCGTAATACCATAAGTTCAATATGATCAGCAATTCCCTGAGCCCCAAGATCATTGTTACGGACTGCACCAACAATGCCGGCAACGTGAGTTCCGTGATCACTTGTTGGGCCGATCACATCGTTATTCCCGTAGATTCTGTTTTCCAGATCTTCATAGTTATCACCCACAATAGCTCTTGGCTTGAAATCAGGATTCAATCCATATTCAGCAAGTCCTTTCACATGTTCATAATACTCTTCAAGTTCCGCCAGCTCTGATTCAGTGGCTCCGTTATTCAATAAGTAGGTCATGATCTGTTTGGCCTGCTGCATTTGTTGATTATCTTGTGAAGATAATTCCAGCATTTCAGCATCTACTGAATCAATACTTGATACATCCAATGTTTGTTTTGCAAATTTAATAGCCTGACTTGTTTGTTCTACCTGGTTTAATTCTTGTTGATTTTGTTGAACGCGTTGTTCAAAAGCTTCTTTGATCTCCAGGTAATATTCATACTCTTCTTCATTTTCAGCTGAAACAGAATCCGCGGCAAGATCCCCATATTTGTTACTGAGTTTAGCATAGAGACGGGTGACTTCATAGGTATCTTTGTTAACGTGACTTCCATCAGGGCCGCCGATGAAATTCCAGCCGCTGACATCATCAACATACCCGTTCCCATCATCATCTACTCGATTTCCGGGAATTTCGTCTTCATTTGTCCAGATCCTTGCCTTAAGGTCTTCGTGCTCAATATCAGTACCGGAATCAATGATGGCAACGATCACTTTCTCTTTTGGAGACCTGTTATCCAATAATTCCATATATGCTTTTTCGACACCTGTTCCATAATAGGGAGAAGCATTAGTGGGAGTGAGGTGCCAGGTTTGGGTAGCGGTGACTTCCTCCATTTCAGAAGTCCCGGTTTCCTCCGTTGTTTCATTAGCAGATTCAGTCTCTGTAGTCGTTTTGGTTCCCGAACAGCTGATCGTAAAGACAGAAATTAAGAACAGGGTGAAGAGCTTGGAAGAGTAGTTCATTAAATAAGTAATTATTTGATTATTCTGGTGATGTTGATTCAGTAACTTGGCGTTTTTTAAAACTAAGGATAAGGGTATCAGCAATAAGCGTAAAGCTAATAATAAATGCTAATACAACGATACTCGCAACCGGCTCCCAGATTATGAAACCGCCAAAGGTGCCGAGTACTGCTCCCAGATATTGAATGTACTGGAGCTGATCGTTACTGGCATTTTTGATCAAATTCTCAAGTTTTTTCTCATCATATTGGCGCAAGTTATCCTCGACCAAAGCTTGTACATCTAACTGATTGATGAGTTTATTTAAGAGTCCGGTCACCATCTCTTCGATCACTGAGCCATGTTCATCCAGTTTGTCAGGGAGCTCATCTAAAAACGTATCCATTTTATTGAGGCCTTTTTCAATCCCCGTAGGAAGTTTAACTAAGGCACTTTCTACTAAAATCTGCATTTCCTGACCTTTTAAAAAGCTGTATGCTTTCAGCGCTACCTTTTCAAAGGAATTTTCCTCAATGACTTCATCAATCTGTATGATTAATTTTTTTGCGATCGAAGAACGTACTTCCGGATCAGCGATCATTTCATCTACATAACTAACAACCAGTATTTTCAGGTCGTCTCTAAACTCAGGATCATCGATGATATTTTTCACATAGACGGTAGCTTTTTCACGGTATTTGGCGATGGCTTGAGATTCCTGAATTTTACGCTTAATGATCTGAGGATTGATCAGGTCTTCGGAAACAGCCAGTGCTAAGCGATAGGCTATTCTGTCTTTTTGGGCGGGTATGAGTCCTTGTCCCAACAGTGGCCGTTTATACGTAGGACGAAACAACATGGTAATAGCCAGCCAGTTAGTTAAAAACCCGATCAGGCCACTTACACTTACTATCCGAAGTAGCCCATCAAAAGAAAAATACTGCCCGAAAATGGTGGTGCTCATTCCATCAAAATCCCAGAAAAAAGAAATAATAAAAACGGTCAAAAGGAGGTAAGGAACAGAGAGTAGAAAGGTCATCAACCATGGATGACCTGTTGTTTGCCTGGGCGGAATAGATTTTTGCAGAGAAACATCTTCTTTATTTGAATGCTTATTAACCTGCGTTTGGATCAACTCCCAAAGCTTACGCCCGTGTTGCTTGGTCTGTTCCTTAATGGTATTTGAATTTTGATCGTTGCTCATGCAATTTTTTACAGGGATGTACGAAGTATTAGTCTATTTGTTGGGTTTGGCAAGCTTCAAATATTTGTTTTCAAGAATGGTCATTTCTTTTTTCATTGCTTCATTATCATCTTCGTAACCGATTAAATGAAGTAAGCCGTGTATAAAAATTCGCCGGAATTCCTGTTCCTTCGTTTGATCAAACTCTGTTGCCTGCTCAATGATTCGCAGAGCACAACAGAAAAGTGTCCCTTCTATCGCAGAGTTATCATTATTTTCATGCCCGTCATCATATCGGAATGAAATGATATCGGTAACGTAATCACGGTCAAGGTGTTCTTTATTAATGCGGATTATTTCCTGCTCATCAACATATACCAACTCGACTAACTCGAAACTAGCTTCTTCATGTTTCGAGATTAGATTTAAAATTGAAGAAGCTTCAGACTGTTGTAATGGAACATTCTCATCACTTTCATTAAAGGTCTGAAGGATAGAAGGTTCAGGATTCAAGATCGGGTTCAGTTAGAATGAAAAATCGTCATCCATCGACTCAGTGAGGGAGAGGGCAATACCACACATCATCAGGTCTTCAGGAAGTTGAGTAAAATCTCCGTTAAGGATAGCATGGTCAACATTCGCATATAAGCTGCAACCGGCAGTTTTCTCAACGATAAGCCCGGATGTTTTATCACCTGATCTCCCAAAGAAAGTGACTTGCTGAAGCATTTCGCTGGCAACAAAGGCTGTACAGTTATGAAGCTGAAGGAATGTATTGTAAGCATACACTGAGACCATATTCATTTCTTCATCGTTTACATCCAGGCCAAGGTGGATTTCAAGAGCAAGCTTACGGGGCTCGTCTTCATTTTTAACTTCAAACCGGAATACATCATTACCTAGTGGTTTTGGCTCGGAACCGAGCACTTTTCCGATGGCATCAATATTTTCTTTAGTAAATTGGTGAATCATAGCTGGTTCATTTGTGTATCTAAATATACGACACCAAGGTATAAGATTAAATAACAGACTTAATTGAGACCATATTGGCTAATTTCCCGATCGTTTTCCTCTTTTGTCAGAGGTAATTGTGGGAATGTATCTCCCATCTGCTCATTTACGCGTTCCGCAAGTTCAGTTCCTTTCTCCGGATCATCGCCTTGAAAATAGACGTATTGAATAAGTGCAAGTGATTGACGAATAGTCCTTATCTGGCTTACGTATTCCTGAGCATCAGAATTAAGCTGATTTAGCTGAGGCCTGATATCTCGCTGTCGGCTAATGTCCCCTTGATTTCTGGCTGTTTCAAATTCATTGTTAAGCCGGTTAAAATTAGATTCGATCGCTGCAAACTGATCAAGACTTCTGTTTAATTCTGTGATCTGATCAGCTTCAGCTGAGCTTGCAAGCCTCACCGCATCTTCGTGAGAACCAATTTGAGCATACCGAACAGAATAAAGAAGCTTGAGTGTTTCGTTCGTCTCATCAGCTCGAAATGGAACCTTTTCTTCACCCCATTTAAGCCAATAAGCTGCACTGTCTGCCTCGCCTTGTTCATAGAATTTCATTGCGAGGCCCATGAAATTAAAGCGGTAGTTACTGAGCATTCTGCGAATATTTTCATCCAGATATAGATCCGGGTTATTCCATTCTCGGAATTGAAAGTTCTTCAGGCGGTCTGTGAATATATCAGTATCTATATATCCGTCTTGTCCGCCGCCAAAATTCTTGGGTACTACCCTATATGCTTTGCCCTCGGTGCGGAAATAGTTCTGCAGATTGAGCTGACTTTGACCGGACACGGTATTTGCAAAGTATACCGGGCGCAGCCAGTTATTGGACTGCAGGATATCAAGGATAAGGTGATCCTGGGTTTGCAGATAATAGATTCGATTACCTTGCTGATCTTGGCCGTACATGCGACCATTCAACTGCCAGCTTACCATATCATCCAGAGAGTCCACCGGCATTTCAAAATCGATGCCTTTTTGTAATATTGCGAGGGAAGTATCAGGGACAACACCGATAGATTCTTTATAAGAATAGTCATCGGAAAAGGCTTTCCTAAGTAATTCCTTATCTACGGGCACTTCGATGGTTTGCGGCTGCCATTGAGTAATACCTGAAGTCACCCGGGCAACTTCTTCATCTGTAAGAGAAATAGGTAATGGAGCAGATTCATGAGACCATTGGTCACGAAGCTGTTTGATATACCAATCTGTGTTCAACAGACTCAGACAAACGATTCGTACATCAGTTCTTACTCCTTCAACTTCCTGTAAATACCATAATGGGAAGGTGTCATTATCTCCATTGGTAAACAGTATAGAATTTGGTGCTGTTGATTCCAGTAGATTACGCGCATAGTCAGGAGCTACATAGCGGTTGCTTCGGTCGTGATCGTCCCAATTTTGGGAACCCATCCACACGGGTGAAGCAAGCAAGCAAAATACAACGGCTGCATATCCAAGTACTTTATTATTGGCATACCCTTTTATGAGTTCCACCAATCCGGTCACCCCCAAACCGATCCAGATAGAAAAAGCAAAGAAAGAGCCTACATAGGCATAATCCCGCTCCCTGGGTTGATATGGAGTTTGATTCAGGAACACGATGATAGCCAACCCCGTGACTATAAAGAGTGCAAGAAGAGCAAAAGCCCGCTGCCAGTCTGAATTAAAATGATAGATCATCCCAAACAGACCAAGAATAAATGGGATAAAGAAATAGGCGTTATTGGCTTTATTGTTAGGATAGGCCGGTTTTTCGAATCCTGACCGCCAGCCAGCATCCTGTATATCTGCCTCCCGCCCAATAAAGTTCCAGTTGAAATACCGGAGATACATGTGATTTACCTGGTAATCCCAGAAATAGGACCAGTCCGACTCATATTAGCATAAAAATCGAGGTGATTTGGTGCCGGAGAGTAACGTCTGGGAAAAAGTTCTTCGCTGTTGCGATCAATTTGTTCTGAACTGTTATCAAAATTGTTACCCTTCAAGATTGGAGTGGCACCGTATTGCTCACGCTTTAGGTAACTTATAAAAGCATCCGCCGTTTCCGGGTCATTTTCATCAATGGGAGGGTCAGCTAAAGAACGGATCATAATGACTGAGTACGATGAGAATCCGATCAGTATCATCCCATAACAAAGCATGATAATATTGGCCATTCGTTTTTTCTTGGTGTGCGTGTAATAAATAGCCCAGATAATAAAAGCCATAAAGGCAAAAATAAATAACAGAGGGCCGATCAGATCATAGGTAGCTTCATCAACACCATTCGCAATGGTTGGGATGATCTGAATGGTAAAAGGGTAGATGATCAGGAATGAGACAACAGCGAGGGCACCCATCAGTAAAAACGATTTCCATTCAAATTCACGGACTTTGAAATAGATTATAAGTGCCACAAAAAATATAGCTAAAACATTAAGCAAGTGAACACCAATGGCAATACCAAACATATAGGCAATGAGAACAAGCCAGCGCTCGCTGTATGCTTCATCATGATTCTCAGCCCATTTTAGAGCGAGCCAAACAACGATCGCGGTAAAGAACATAGACATTGCATAAACTTCGGCTTCTACAGCGCTGAACCAAAAAGTATCGGTGACGGCAAAGGTAAGGGCGCCAACAAAAGCACCGCCATACATTCCGATCTTGTCCATTATATCCATTTGGGAAGGATGGCCTTTCCATTCCCTTACCAACCGAACCACGATCAGATAAAGAAACATCACGGTCAGAGCTGATGTTAAGGCACTAATGAAATTAATACTTACAGCAACATAACCTGTCGGCATGAACATGGAGAAAATTCTACCTACGAGAGAATAGAACGGGGCTCCCGGGGGGTGGTTAACCTGCAGTCCATGAGCTACGGCTATAAATTCACCTGAATCCCAAAAACTTGCAGTAGGTGCGAGGGTGAGAGTATAGATAATTAGCGAAACAATAAAAGCCAAAAGGGCGAGGTACTTATTGGTAGTTTTATGATCTGAAAACATGTAAAATAAATTAGCTGCTCAAAAAAGTTCTTGGATATTCGTTGAATACATTTTATGATTGGCTCGCAATGATAAGCACAGCCAAATACTAATCAAAATCTAAGATACATAAGAATTTAAACTTCTCGCAGATAAAACGGGAAAGTTCTCTTCGTATTTTATTAAATGAATTTATATGTCAGCTAATACAAATGAACGGTTTTCGTCTAAACTTGGACTCATCCTCAGTGTACTTGGTATCGCAATTGGAACGGGTAATATTTGGCGTTTCCCCAGGATTGCCGCTCAAAATGGTGGGGAAGAAGGCGCTGGTGCTTTCTTATTTGCTTGGATCTGCTTTCTCTTGCTCTGGTCTATTCCACTTATCATCGCTGAATATGGGATGGGAAGGAATGGCAGAAAAGGTGTTGTAGGTTCTTTTGTAGCTTTGATCGGTGAGAAAAGAGGGTGGCTAGGGGGATTTGTAGGATTTGTAGCTACTGCCATTATGTTCTACTACAGTGTGGTAGCCAGTTGGTGTCTATATTATCTGATCACTAGCATTACGACTGCATTACCGGGTGATCTTCAGCAGGCAAATGCTATCTGGGAAGGCTTTCAGGGGTCTAATTGGCCATTGATCGGTCACGCTTTTGTGATGGGGGTTGGGGGCTTTATAGTAATAAAAGGGATCTCCTCTATTGAGAAAGTCAACAAAATATTGATTCCCTCCCTGCTGTTAGTATTGATCATATCACTCTTTAAAGCACTTTCACTGGAAGGCAGTGGGCTCGGAATCGAATATTTATTCACACCTGATTGGTCAACACTGAGCGAGCCACGTATCTGGCTGGAGGCGTTAACTCAAAATGCCTGGGATACCGGTGCCGCCTGGGGGTTGATACTTACCTATGCAGCCTATATGCGTAAAACGGATGATGTAACCGTGACTGCATTTCAGACAGGTATTGGAAATAACATGGTATCGCTGGTAGCAGCTATAATCATTTTCTCAACGGTATTTGGAACATTAAGTCCTGAGATGGGAAGTAGCGAGATTCTTGAGGTAATGCAAACCTCGGGGCCGGCTTCTACCGGTTTAACCTTTATTTGGATGCCCCAGCTTTTTGCTACCATGGGGGGAGGAGGGATCTTCGCCATTCTATTCTTCTTAGGATTGACCTTTGCAGCTTTTAGTTCATTGATCTCAATGATAGAACTTGCGGTTAAAGTTTTTGTAGATATGGGAGCCGTTCGTAAAAGAGCAACTATGGTTATTTGTGGAGCCGGGTTTGGATTTGGAATTCCCTCTGCCGTAAACCTCACGATTTTTGCCAATCAGGATTTTGTATGGGGGATCGGCCTGATGGTTTCAGGTGCTCTGATATCTTATGCCGTTATCAAATATGGAACTGAAAAATTCAGAGAAGAACTTGTAAATACCGAAGACCGGTCTGCAACACTTGGTAAGTGGTGGGAGATCATTATTAAATATGTGGTTCCTATCGAAGTTGTAACGTTACTCGGATGGTGGTTCTATTTAAGTATTACAAGTTATGCACCTGATACCTGGTTTAATCCATTGAGTCCGTTTTCACTTGCTACAGTAGTATTGCAATGGGCACTGGCATTAGGATTGGTATGGTTCTTCCGTAAGCGGTTGATGGGTAAGATGAAAAAGAAAGAGGAGTAACAAGCCCGGCGTTTAACGAGCGCCAGGATTATGAGTTAATTAACGGCTAAAATTTCAAAACAAGAAACTCTGGTAAAATAATGGCACGTTCGCGGCCCAGTTGACACGCTTATTATGCACCTGCATTGTAAATGACTGAGGCTATCATTTTTTGCTATTTTCTGTCGCAGATGTTTTTTCCTTATAAATGCCAATTCCCATTAATATTAAACCTGGCCAAAAAGTAAACATAGCCATCATGCCAAAGAAAACAGGATTAGGGTTTGGATCGGATGTTAGTCCAAGTGTAGCAGCTAACATCATCACTAGAAGAGGACCTGAACCTATGACTAGCAAAATAAAACCAGTAAGGAATATTTTATTTTTAAATACTTTCTTAGTTGTCATGTGATTTGATTGAGTTAAGGATACATAACGGCCTTCGGTTTAACCAGCTTGGCCTTATTGGTTGGTAATGTAATTAATTCTGGGAATTTCTTTTAGGCTACAAATTTTGAATGAGCAGGCAGCGGCCAAGTCCGTGTTGAAACCGTTGTTAGTTGCTCTTTTTATGTTCTCCAACAGATTGAATTATCGTTTTAATTTGAGATTTTAAATCTTGTATAACTTTGTCTTCTGTTGTTCCAATCTTTGGATATAGAGCAAAATGAAAAGCCTCTCCTGGGTTATCTACTGATTGATAGTTCAATTTCCCGGAAACCTTTCTGCAAATTTCTTTTAGTTCAGGATTATTCCATTTCCAAAGATTGGATGTTGGTAACGCAATTCTTAACCAAAATGGGGTATCTGCATTTTGTGACCATAATTTAAATGATATTTCTAAGGCAGCCCCAAGCTCATCTGCCACAAAAAATCGTGTATATCCATCTCGCTGCGGAGTGCTTCTCAAGGCATCAGTATGGGCAAAAGTTTCATTTTTAAATTCATCAATGATTTTATCAACTAAATCATAATAGGCTGACATTCTTTTAGGAGTTGATGGTGATAAATCATCACTCTGTATTGGAAGAAAAGAATTTCGATCAATTAAATTACATAGACCTATGATTTGGTCAATATCTGATAAGAGTGTTTGTTCATTGTCTTGAGCCAATTGAAATCTAACTAATGTTAAAACTTTATTCCATGTAGTTATTAATACATTTTTTTCATTTGCTAACTTAAATCTGATAATATCAATATCTGGGGAAGATTCATTGATATCATAACCAGCACTTTTTAATCTGATTCTTATTTCAGCTGCAAGTGTTTTTAAACGGAGTTGAGGACAGAGCATCATTAATACTGAGGAGGCCTCTAACCTTTCTATATAAACAACAGGTTGATTATCAGTAAGCGAAGCCCAAAATTTTGCTTCAATTGTCAAAACTTCTCTTTCTTTGATATCAAATGCTGATATATCCGGTCGTTCAAGATTTTCACCTACAGATTGTGTTGAATATTTTAAATTAGAATAAAGCAGATCACAGTTATTTTCAATGAATTTGAGTAATGCCCTATTTGCACTTAATGATCGATTTAATATATAGGCAAGCCCTTCAGATGCTATGTCCTCTTGTGATCCTTTAATTCTGTGATAAAACTGACCTAATAATGATTCCATAAACTCGGATTTAAGGTAGTGTTCCTTTTTTTAACCTTTCTACGTATGTGTTGCTCTTTTCGCACCTGTTAACAATAATAGTTTCTTCTAAAGGTGCACCCATTGTCCAATAAACCATACCAACATCTTCAAAATAAATATAAGTTTTATCATAATATGGAGCTTCAAATCCATGATTACGTATAAAAGAAACCAGAGTCAAAAATGCCTCTTCACTTACATTTCTTCTGACAATATACTCGTGTGGCCATTTCGGCATCGTTTTGGCAAATGTCCATTCGACACTTTCAACAAAAACTTTTATTTCTTTAGGAAATTTCATGAAATAATATTCAAATTGAGAGAGCAACTAACGGTCCCGCATTTAAGGTGCGAGGGTTTTCGGTTGAATGGATCGGTTGAATGGAAAGTAACATAAATAAGATTATAGCCCCGATACAGGCAGAATTATTATTTATTCATCCATTCAGGGAAGGCAATGGAAGAACGGCTCGACTTTTTGCTGATTTAATGACCCAAAAGATGGAGTGTGAGAAATTTGATTTTGAAGAGATAACCGAGGAAAGAATGCCGGAATATATTAAAGCTGTTCAATCTGCGGCAGAAAAGAATTATAAGCCTATGATTGAATTATTCAGGAAGCTGAAAGAGTAGATTTTTGTTGAAATTCCTGAACAACCTCACGACGAATTTGATCCGCTCTTTTTTTAGGAATATGAAGCCCTTCAATTCGGAAAGAAGCCCGTTGAGACTTCATAGCTTTTCGTGAAATAGTTTCGATATTTTTCTTTTTATCCATGCCTTCAATGTAACAAATTTTGAGTAGAATTTTTGTTTCTGGCAAGCATTATAACGGTTTGGCGCTTAACCGGCTTGGCCATTGCTGGCTGCTAAATTGATAAAAAGCAGGATGTAGTGCATCTCTGAAATTTTTTGCAAAGCCAATGAGTGGCCAAGTCCGAGTTGAAGCGCTGGTTATGCAACCTGCGAATTTATTTAAGCCGTTTTTTCCAATAATCTGGTTTTCGTTTCATATGCATGATGGCAAAAACCATGATGATTTCATCCCTGTAAATTTTGTACACAACTGCATAAGGGAATCGGTTTAGAAAAATGCGCTTTGTCTGATGCAGGTATGGATGACCAGCTTTTGGG
>Ga0136557_1000139_pt1 | contig 58106 bp, 44 predicted proteins | sample AntRauTorckE6832_FD_104796 | JGI IMG/M metagenome (GOLD analysis project Ga0136557, IMG submission 104796) | Saline lake microbial communities from Rauer Islands, Antarctica - Metagenome Torckler E6 #832 | ecosystem: Environmental > Aquatic > Non-marine Saline and Alkaline > Saline | place...
ATGCAAACCATGTTGGGCGCGGCAAAAATGGCAATGGGTAGCGAAGATGCGCCAAGCGAGCTACGTCGTAAAGTGACCTCACCAAACGGCACAACCCAAGCTGCGATTGAATCAATGCAAGCCAATGACATTGGTCGTCAAATTGGTGAAGCCATGCAAGCGTGCTACGATCGCAGCCAAGCCTTGAGTGAAGAGATGAGCAAATAATCATCTTTATAATAGAGGTAGTATTTTATAAAATGCTGCCTCTGACTGGTTATAATAAATGCCTGATAATGACATTCGTCATCCTAAAACCTGTTAATAATGTCACATTGAGTAGCGCTTCATGAACAATATGTTATTGCAAATTTTTGATTTGGTCACCACCTTCGCCATGATGTTGGTGTTTATTCGTTTTATGCTGCAGTTTGCAGGGATGGATGCCAGCAATCCTATGATCGCGCCTGCCTATAAAGCGACCCATATCGTCGATGTCTTTGGACGTATTTTCCCAACCGTTGCACAAGGTCGTATTAGTATCGCTGCCATCGTCCTGATGTTTTTGATTCGCCTGATTGATATCGCAGGAAAAGCAGCATTAACACATAAGGGTATTGCGCCAGTCCCATTGTTTTTTACCGGTACTATCAGCTTGGTTTTAGACTTTTTACGCATGTGCCGCTACTTGGTGATTGGTTCTATCATCGTTAGCTGGATTGTGGTTTTTACACAGTCTCAGCATCCGCTTATCGGTATTATTGTTAATTTAGCAGAACCTATTTTGGCACCGTTTCGCCGTATTACGCCAAACTTAGGCATGATTGACTTATCACCGATGATTGCCTTTTTCGCCTTTTACCTACTCGAAATCTTTATCGGTGGTTTGGCATCAAGCTTTATGCCAATGTTGGGTTAAGCCAGTTAAGTTAAAAAGATTTTCGAGATAATAAAATTTCAAATAAAAAAGGCGCTCTATACAAGATAGAGCGCCTTTTTTATGTTCGTTATTTAGATAAAATTATACGATAAATACTAAGTGCTAAAAGCGCATAAAGCGGTTGGGTATCAATTGCGCTTTAGCATCCTCAGGGTGCGGTGCATCAGCGGCACGCAGCGTTTTGGTAATCCAGCTATCCGCCGTTTTTACCGCCTCGATAAGCGCATCACCCATCGCTAAGCGCCCAGCGATAAAGCTCGCTAGTGAACAGCCAGAGCCGTGAAATTCGCCTTTTAGGCGTGGTAAGATACTTTTATGTACCATCTCGCCTTTTATGTATAAATACTGCTCAATATCACCGCTATCGAAGTCGTGTGAGGTTTTGACCAGTACTGCATGAGTGCTTTGTGCACATAACTTCTGAGCACCTATATGTAAGTCTTGTTCAGCACTCAAGGCGCGCAGCTCATGAGTGTTAGGGGTAATCAAGGTGGCATAGGGTAGCAGCTGTTTAAAGGCGCTGACTAGCGTCTGCTCATCGCCTAAGCTACCACCACTGTTGGCGACCAATACTGGGTCCAATACAAAAGGAGTACCCTTAACAATAATCTCGTCAGCAAATAACTGGGTGAGCATAGTGATATTATCAGTCGTACCAAGCATGCCTGACTTAATGACACTGACAGATAAGTCATTAAGTACAGCGCTGGCTTGATCTTTAACTAAATTTGCCGCGCACGCATCAAAGCCAAATACCTGTTGCGAGTTTTGTATGGTAATAGCCGTACAAGCGATAGCAGCATGAGCGCCTGCTTGACCGATGGCTTCTATATCCGCTTGTAATCCAGCACCACCTGAGGGGTCTAAGCCTGAAAAGCACAATACGACTGGTCGCATAACACATCCTTTGATATCTTTTATAATAAGTGGTAAATACTATAGCCATCTACTGTCAAAAAAGCCATAAAGACCGATAAATCGATAATTATGCAAAAAGCATGATTAAAAGGACAGACAATGCTTGCAATTCGTTTTGGCTTTGCTATAATACTCGCCCACGGCATAAGACGTATTGTTAGCATCAATACTATGTTTAAAGAGGTGTTTTTATAAAAAATACTTTGATAAGTGTCTTAAATCGTTAGGTGAAGTGGGTGAGTGGCTGAAACCAGTTCCCTGCTAAGGAACCATACGTGTAAGCGTATCGAGGGTTCGAATCCCTCCTTCACCGCCATTTATTCGTTGTTATTAGAGTAATCACGCGAAAACAGCGTTAATTATCTTCTGTTTTGTTAAAACAAAAATTAATTTGATTTTAACGAAAAAAGATATTGACACAAGCGAAATTATCTATATAATGACCAACCTAATTTACTGTAATTGTTATTAACAAAGCAGTAAATGATGTGTAAAGTACGCGCTTGTAGCTCAGTTGGATAGAGCACTTGGCTACGAACTAAGGGGTCGGGAGTTCGAATCTCTCCAAGCGCACCATTTTACATCATCGCTTATTTACTAAATCAATCGCCTGTCTTATGACAATTTGGCGGTTTTTTTACGTCTGCGATTTCTTCATATCCAATCGACTATCCTGAGTATAGTGTACGATAAGTGCCTGAATTACGGTACAATAGCGCTATTATTCATTGCTTGCTATGAGCTGGTACCATGTCAAAGAGTTTATCTAAACGCCCGTCTAAATCCGCTGCTAAAGCCAAAAAATCTGCACCTCATACCTCTGAGGTTGAAGAGCTAGCGATTGCTAAACCCAGCACCCGCATGGCAGCGATTCTTTATGATGGTATGCTGATTTTAGCATTATTATTTTTGGTAGGGACGGTGCTGACGGTGATTGGCACCTTGTTGACGATGGAGACGGGTAGCGAGTCGTCACAAGCTCAATCACTGCCAACATGGTATCAAAACGTTATTATGACACCCTCTTTTATCCTGACGTTGGTAGGGTTTTATGGGTTGTTCTGGCGTCGTGGTGGGCAGACATTAGGTATGCAGACTTGGCGGCTTAAAACCGTTGATAACAACGGTCATCTGCTCACGTGGGGGCAATCCTTTAAGCGTGTTCTAGCAGCCAGTATCATGCCACTTATATTTGGCCTCATTGGTAGTGTCATCGGTGGCTCGCGCGCTATTTTATTGACCAGTATCTTTCTGGGCTTTGTTTTTAATTATGCTTTTTGCCTATTCAACTCACGTGGTCTCGCAGTGCAAGATATGCTATCGAATACCATTACCTTAAAAATGCCAAAAACAGAGAATGAAGGACTATGGCGAGTGATTAGAAACCGCAAGCGAGGAAAATAAACCGCATTATCATTGCCATAGTCTGTCAACATATTTTAAGCCTTACATGTTGGCTGTTTGCATCAACCATAAAGTATAGCCGACAAAGAATAAGACCAAAGTCGAGCCAGAAGCGCGACCGAATGGACGCTTACTCATAAAGGCAAAAATCGCCATAGCTACCAGCAAGAGCGTGACCAGACCCATCGCCAATATATCACGTGATAAGATAATTGGACTGACTGTGATTGGCGCTATAAGCGCTGCGAGACCAACGACGCCCAAGGTGTTAAATATATTAGAGCCGATAATATTACCCAGTGCCATGTCGTGCTCACCTTTACGCGCGGCTGATAAGCTTGCGACCAATTCAGGCAGCGAGGTTCCAATAGCAACAATAGTCAGACCGATAATCAGCTCGCTCAATCCCCAAAACGTTGCCAGCTCAACGGCGCCCCAGACGATGGCTTGCGAGCTTGCTACCAGCATTGATAAGCCAATGACTAAACTGCCTAAGCCGCGCATCAAGCTAGGATGGTTGTCCTCTGTACCGCTCAAATTTTCTGTAGTAGCCTCTTCATCATTTGATTTGCTTTCACGTAAACTCAGAATGATCTGAATTCCCAACACAATAACCAATGATGCCAATAGTACCAGACCATCAGTTAGGCTTAATAGCCCGTCACGAAGCTGCCACGCTGCCAATGCAGTGATGACTACCAGTATTGGCAGATCGCGCTTGATGACACCTTTATGAATGATAATAGGGCTAATGAGTACCGTTGCACCCAAGACCAAAGCAATATTGATGATATTAGAGCCATACGCATTACCCAGTGCTAGCTCAGGGCTGCCTTCCAATGCTGCCAATGCAGACACGACCATCTCAGGGGCAGATGTGCCTACTCCTAATATGATAACCCCGATTAAGAAGCTGGGCGCATTAAACTTTTTTGCCAATGCTGTTGCGGCATCAATGAAGACATCGGCACTCCAAACAAGAATCGCAAGACCAATCAATATTGCAATAACTGCCAACCACATTTAGATAACTCCTTCGTTAGAGATAAAAAACAGATATTGGATTTTGAGCAAGCTTATGTCATATAAAAATGGCATAAAAAAAAGCTGAATCACAATCTGGATTCAGCTTCGATATAATTACAAGTAATTTAATGGGATTTTGACAGAAATGGCAACCGTGTGACCATGTATTTACTCATAGTTTATGTAACAAGTTCTTAAATGATTTTCTTAGGCCACTTGTACTGGAATAATATTTGCGGTGTCTTTAACTGTATTGTCTTCATTGCAATACACCAGTCTTGGCTGATACGTTGACGCTTCAACTTCATCAAAATGTGCATAGGCACAGATGATAACGATATCGCCTAGGTCTGCCATATGAGCCGCTGCACCGTTTAAGGAGATAATACCAGAGCCAGCTTCAGCGCGAATAGCATAGGTGCGAAAACGTTTGCCATTGGTGACATTATAGATGTCGATAGATTCGTTTTCACGCAGACCGGCAAGGTCTAACAAATCACCGTCGATACCGCATGAGCCTTCATAGTGAAGTTCGGCATGAGTAACACGGGCACGATGTAATTTGCACTTGAGCATATTAAGTAGCATAGATTGCTTCCTTAGTGTAACGGATATAAATGAGTCAAATCAAAACGTTAATGGGGATTAACTTGCTAAAATAAAAGGCTATTATAATTGAAACACCATTCATTCAGGTAATTTAAAACCATTAATTTGCGAACGTGCTTTTTCGACATCACCGCCTAATAGCAAAGGCAGGGCGTCAAAAGCAGCAGATAATGCACTATCAATAGCAATCTGCTCATCTGGCGCAGCTTTTGAAAGCACATGACCACTGACTTTAGACTTGTGACCCGGATGACCAATACCCACACGCAGACGATGGAAGTCGTTGCCAATATGGGGGGTTATGTCACGCAGACCATTATGACCGCCATGACCACCGTCAGTTTTGAGTTTGATGCTACCAGCAGGAATATCAAGCTCATCATGGGCGATTAACAGCTCGTCATTATCAATGCCATAAAATTTAACCATGGGCACGACCGACTGACCTGATTTATTCATAAAAGTCAGCGGCATCAATAGACGCACGTCATGCCCATGAATCTGCCCGCGTCCTGTCACTCCATGGAATTTTTTGTCGGGGGTGAGAGTGATATTAAACTGCTGAGCCAAATGAAGGACGAACCAAAATCCTGCATTATGGCGCGTAAACATATATTCCTGACCCGGATTACCAAGACCGACTATAAGCTTTATGGCCATAAAAACACCCTGCTTGACTATAATAAATGAGTGGTCAGGTCTGATTTCTCAAACCTTACTTACAAAAACAGCAGGAGATATTCATCACCTGCTATTTTTTGACTGAACGAACCTTACATTATATAGACAACAATAAGTCGCTATATAAAGCCGGTTTATTACTCGCCGTCTTTGCTTTCGTCAGTACCTTGCTCAGTCGCAGGTACGTCAGCGGCATCAACTTCAGAAGCTTCGTCAACTTCTTCAACCGTTGGTGGCTGCATATTCACGATCGTACGGTCATGACCATCTTCTAATTCAAGCTCAGCAATAACCACGCCTTCAGGAAGAGTGATGTCTGATAGACGGAACAAATCGCCAATTTCCATACCAGATACATCTATTTCTAGATATTCAGGTAACTGTGATGGTATGCAAACGATTTCAATGTCAGTTACTAGTGTTGATAGAACACCACCAGCCTTAGTACCAGGCGCTTCTTCACGACCAGAGAAATGAACAGGAACATTCATGTTGATTTTCTGACCTTTCACAACGCGTTGGAAATCAGCATGCATTGGGAAACCTTTAGCAGGATGGCGTTGCAAGTCTTTAATAACTACTTGATGCTCTTCGCCATCTACATTCAAAGTCAAGATGTGTGAGAAGAAAGCTTCAAATTCTAGTGATTTTACTAGCTCATTGATTTTGATAGAGATAGCGGTTGGCTGCTCACCACCACCATAGATGATAGCAGGAACTAGGTTCTGCTTACGTAGGCGGCGGCTCGCACCTTTACCTTGAAGCTCAGCAGAACGATCAACTGCGTTTAATGCAAAATGATTAATAGTCATGGATGTAATCCTATAAAAAAATGATGAAGTGTCTGGTCATAAAAAAGTGGATTTGCGACCAATCCACTAATACGTGATGATAGCTAGTATTTGTCGTACGTGATAAACGCCGATAATCAAATCTAGCCATATGCTTAACCTAATGATTCCCATAATAAAAATTATCAAGAAAATCATTGTTTTAAACGTGATCAGCACTTTTAATAATACCGACTGTCTTAAATCATAAAAAACGGTCAGCACAGGCGCGCATTATACGTGATTAGCTAATAATAAGAAAGACCTACGTAAAATAGCTGGGCAAAACCCTTATGCAAGATCCTTATGAAAAACACCTATACAAACAACAGCGCAAAACTGTTAATTAACATCATTAAATAAAAAAGCGCCAAGTAATGAAACTTGGCGCTTTTTTCAATCTACGATAACTCTTAAGCGTCAAACATCGCGCTGATAGATTCTTCGTTATTAATACGGCGTAAGCTTTCAGCCAACATTGGCGCGATGCTCACTTGACGAATCTTGCTGCAAGCTTTGGCAGCATCAGACAATGGAATCGTATCAGTAACGACAATCTCGTCCAATTCTGATTCACTGATGTTCTTAAGCGCGTTACCAGATAGGACAGGGTGGGTGATATAAGCCACTACGCGGCGTGCGCCATTTGCTTTAAGTGCTTCGGCAGCTTTACATAGCGTGCCAGCCGTATCGACCATATCATCAACGATGACACAATCACGGTCACGGACGTCACCGATAATGTGCATCACTTGCGACTCATTGGCACGGGCACGACGTTTATCAATAATCGCCATGTCAGTATCGCCCAACTGCTTAGCCATCGCACGTGCACGAACCACGCCGCCAACGTCAGGAGAGACAACCATAATGTTGTCATAATCTTGTTTTTGTAGATCGTTAAGCAATACAGGCGTGCCGTAGATATTATCGACTGGGATGTCAAAGAAACCTTGAATCTGATCTGAGTGCAAATCAACGGTCATCACACGATCGATACTAACGATGTTCAACATGTCAGCAACGACTTTAGCAGAGATAGGCACACGAGCTGAACGAGGGCGACGGTCTTGACGGGCATAACCAAAATACGGCATGACTGCTGTAATACGACCAGCACTAGAGCGACGCAAAGCGTCTGCCATCATCATGATTTCCATCAAATTGTCGTTGGTCGGTGCACAAGTAGGCTGCATGATAAACACGTCTTTACCACGCACGTGCTCTTTGATTTCTACGGCAATTTCGCCATCAGAAAAACGCGTGATGTCAGCTTTACCAAGAGGTATATGGAGATGATCGGCTACGGTTTTTGCTAATTCTGGGTGGGCATTGCCCGTAAAAATCGCCAAATAAGGCATGACAGAAGTCCTATTGATTGACTCAAGCAGCGACCGCTAAGCAGTGTCAAACTGCTCAAATTCAGAAAAGAGTGGTAAAAAAGATTGATGACTACTATTACAGTAAAAAATGGCAGGGGTAGCTGGACTCGAACCAACGGATGTCAGGATCAAAACCTGATGCCTTACCAACTTGGCTATACCCCTGTAATGTCTAGGCTGTGTACGTCGATATCTAAAAGCAACTTTTAATAAAAGTCATTATTAGAATAGCGTCACGACCTGTTCGTTACCTGATAAACGGAAAAACCGTCTAAAACATAACTTTTCCCTAACGGTGTTCATTGCGAACTATACCGAAACTGGGATAACATTGTCAATGTCAATAAGATAAGCGGCTGTCTATAAACTGCTTATAATAAGTACACATCTAATGCTTTGAGCTTAAAAATGGCAGGGGTAGCTGGACTCGAACCAACGGATGTCAGGATCAAAACCTGATGCCTTACCAACTTGGCTATACCCCTATTGAGGCGACCTATTATAATTAAATTTTCAGATTTTGCAAGTCATTTGCGCCTTTTTATAGCTTTTATTAAAAAATAGGTCAAAAATAAAACGGGTATTGGATCCATAAAACTTTTTACGCTGTATTTATAGTCCTCTTATTTTCACACCATAGCTCAAATCTAACTCATAAATTACGAACTAAATAGGCAGGACAGGGCGCCTCTTCAATCCACTTTGCCAAACGCGCTTTATCAGATATCACACCTGCATCCAAAGGCAAAAATACTGCGCTACCGGAACCGGTCATACGAGCTGTCCCTGACGCTTCTTTTTCTAACATTTGTAAATATCGTAAGGCTTCATCGACGGCAGGAGCAAGACTGGTGACCACTGGCGTAAAGACATTTTGATAAGGCGTGTTTAAATGTTGCACATAGTCATTAGACTGGTTTTGAATGGTCTTAATTGATAGCAGGGCGATATCTCGCTGTAGCTTGGGGTGCGCAAAAAGCTCGGCAGTATTAACGTGAGCATTAGGGGTCAATACTAAATACTGTTGCTCAGGTAAATCAATCGCTGTCAGCTCTTCGCCAATGCCCATCGCAATAGCATCTTGTCCAAAGATAAATATCGGTACATCCGCGCCAATGCTTGCGCCAATTTTTATAAGCGTATCTTGATCAAAATTAATCTGCCATATTTTATTTAAGACTAATAATGTCGTCGCGGCATTGGACGAGCCACCACCTAAGCCTGCGCCCATCGGTAAGTGCTTATCTAACCTCACTGACACTTTCGATAGATTCTTATGTAGCGAATTTGAGTCTAGCGCAGCTACAAGTAAGGCATTAGCCGCTTTAAAGATCAAATTGTCCTCTATGCTGCTGGTTATGGTGTCGGCACCACTTAGCGTAAGCAGCTGACCACACAGGCTACTATTATCTACAGCGTTATTGTCTGCTACGCTATCAATAGTAATTATTAATTCATCTGCTACTGAAAAATGCAAATAATCGCCCCAATCGAGCAAACGAAATACCGTTTGCAAATTATGATAACCATCAGCGCGCTTACCGGTAATATGTAAAAATAAATTAATCTTTGCTGGTGATAGGCGAGTAATAACCGATGCAGAAGTCGCGTTTTTAGTCATAAATAAAGGTCACAATTCTTAAGTGCAATTTTTAAACGCAAACAGCCATTTATAGAAATGGCTGTTTGCAATAGCGATCAAATCTATTGGTGCTATTACTTTTGATGATCGATTGTCATGACAACTTTGTTGCCTTGCGATTGAACGGCACTGATCTTATTTGGTAATTTATCATTGCCTTTGTAGCTAAAGCTGGCACGCCATTCGCCATTTACCGAGCTAATTAGACGTTTTTGGACATCAAGCTGCGGTGCGCTGTCTGAAGGTGCTGGGCGTCCAGAAATCCAGTAAGGCATCTGAGAGATAGGTGCTTGCCAACCGGTGGCTTTTTTAAGCAGGGTTTCAGGGTCAGCCGCATTCAAAGTACCGGTTTTTTCGCTCACCAAAGTCGCAGATTGACCATTGTATTCGATATTGGTTTTACCAATGCCTAACGCACCAATAAGTTCAATGGCAAAGCGATCATTCTGTTGACCCCATGCATAAAATGCACTGCCGCCTTGCGCCCCTGTTGTATCACTTGCAGCCGTTGTAACACCAATCTTACCTGTAATATTAAAGCTCTCAAGTTTCTTTGGTTGCTCAGTATTTTGACCTTGAATGGTTGTGCTAGGCTGGTTGGTCGCGTTGGCGGTCTTCATAGACTGACAGCCAGAGGTAATTACCATTGCTGCTGTCATAGCGGCAAATAGGGCCAATTTATTAGGTTTATAAAAAGATCGCAGGGTAGACATGATGTTTCCTCAAAAATAGACAAATTTGCAAAATTTTTGTTTCGAAAGCAGGTTAGCTTAAGTGTTATTTGTTACTCAGTTATGCGTGGCTGTTAGCTTCTTATACATGACTTGTAATAATAGGATGTCGTATTTGAGGACTTAGAAGCACTATGCCATTGCTTATTAATTATATCGTTTGTTATTAATACAATTGTATACGGTCATTGATATTGTGTTGCCCAAATGAGAAGCGCTGCTGCAAGTCGGCAAGTAAAGCGTCAACTTTTTCATTGTCGCCTAAGCCTTGATAAGCGCGTAATAGCAATGTCCCTGAGCGTAAAGTAGGGAGCACATCGTAAGGCGTTTGCAGATAGTCGATCACTTGCTGATAATTCTCGTTTGCCAGCGCATTACTTGCCAGTACATTGAGGGCTTGCAGGTGCAGCTCATTGTCATAGCGAGGGTCATCGTAGCGTATTTGTATGATTGCTGTAGCCAATGCCAATCCTTGCTCAGAACCACGCTCATTGGCCAGCAATAACTGGGCGTAACTTAGCTGATAAGCAGGATTGCTGGGGTCAAGCGCTTGCAAGTGATTAAGTAAGGTACGCTTGACGATATAGTCCTCTTTATCATCAAGGAGCTGGGCGCGTGCAAAAAGCAGCATCTCATTATCAGGGTATTTACGAGCAGCCTTAGTTAATAGGCGTAAGGCTTCTGCAGGTTCATTCTGTTGCCATAAGATATCGGCTTGTAGCACAAAGCTATCAGGAGCGAAGACGCTAAAGTCTTTACGCAGCTTTTCTAACGTTGCGATAGCGGCATCAACATTATTATTGAGTAAGTCTAATGCGACCACTTTTCGTCGAGCTTCCAATACCAAGTCCTCTTGCATGACAGCATTGAGGTAGTATTTGGCTTGCTCAAAGTTTTGCTGACGCTCAGCACTGATGCCCAGGTAATAATAAGATTGATCTAAATAAGCGGGATTTTTGGCAAGCGTATTAAGCAATTGATCGGCACTAGTATATTTTTCAATATCTAAGCTAACCAGCGCCGCTAATAAGGTAATCTCAGCATCATCGGCAAAGCGCTGATGAGCGCCTAACAACAGCTGCCACGCTTGCTCATTCTGTTTTAAATCAAGCAAATAGCGAATCTCATACAAGTATAGATTCTTACTGTCAGCATTACGCAAGCGTGCTTGGCTGAGATACTCAATGACTGCTTCTGGCGTTTCGATTTTGCGCAGGATATCTGCTTTTAAGGTAATAAAAGGCACATAATCCGGCTGGCGTTCAACTGCTCGATTGATATGAACGATGGCAATCTCAGGTTCATTAAACTGATAAAGCAAGCCAGCTTTTAAGACTGACAGCGAGGCGTTTTGTTCACTGGCGATAGGTTGCAGAGCGGCGAGTAATTCACGCTTATCATCATCGCTGTTTGGGTAAATGCCAATCAGAATTTCGCTAAGGTCGGCGCGAGGATCATAGCTCAAGATGCGATTTAGAGTTTCGCCTGCCAACTCATAATCATGCGCCCGCAGTGCCAAATGAGCGACATAAAACCAAGCAGGCACATGGTCTGGGTTTTCATCTTGCCATGCTTTGGCAAACTGTAAAGATTCTTCGACCCTGTCATTACGTAATGATAAGCTCAGCGCGCGCTCAAATACGGCTGTGGCGTCTTGTTTAAATGATTGCTGCTTATAGATGACCAGCGCACGCTCGGTATCATCACGATTTGCAGAAAATTCTGCATCTAATAAGGCATATAAGCTTGGTTCATTGCTTATTTTATTGAGGTCAGATGACGGAGTACTTTCGGTTATCGAGGCATCAGTTATCGAATTTTTATTAGCCATGCTTTTAGTCACTGGTGTGTGACTGTTAATGACTTGACTAGAGGCATTAATGGTTCTGGTAACGGTGGCACTACTAGTGTTAGTAGGAGAGACTTTGGGCAAAGCTATGTTTGGTGAGACAATGGCATGGTCAGCATGAGCAGGGAATCCTAGGCACAAACAAACCGCCAACGAAAACGCTAGCTTATAACGTTGGCATAGCCGCTCAATGAGAGCATGCAATAAAGCACTAAGGCTAGATTGAGCATTATGCGTAGATTGTCGTCTAAATGAGGACCCAAAAAAGACCATAGCGTGCAGTATTCACCTATTCTGACCTTGTTTCTATGCCTAGTAAAAGGATTTGCAGCATAAAAGGCTGGGTTTATTATAATCGTTTTAAAAACAGATATCTGTGACGAATAATGATGTCAAACATTATAAGAGTAGCATGAAGGGATACACAATAGCAGCCGTGTTACTCAGGCATCAGCAATAGGGCAAATTTATTCTATTGACAGTCCTAAATAAAAGAAATACAAATGTTATCAATAACTACTGGGGTTAATTTTTCTTGCTTGCTGTGATTACGCTGTGCCTGCGCAGACAGAGGCTGCGAATAATCAACCCCAGTAGTTCTGTATTCTTTTAAAAGTGGTGGATCAACTATAGTAGCACCCGAATTTAAGGGTAACATTGTTAGCTTTAAGTAAACCTATATGCAATTTTTTGAATGTTAAGCCAGTAATCGCAGTTGATTTGTAAGCCATGCGCCCAGATACAGACAAAATGCTGGCTTATAAAGGTGAGTGTTAAATAAAGCTATCAATAATGATATAATAAGCGCTTTTTATTATTTTACTTTCAAAGTTGCCTATTAAAAGCTATTTTTCAAAGATTTCTTGTCAAAAGCTGTCTTTGAAAAATAGGATTTTAATTTTTTAAAAACCGCTAAAGGTGTTTGGTTGGCGAGTGAATATCATATTTATGGTCTGTCAATAATGAGATTAGTGGTCATTGGGGTCAATCACAAAACTGCACCAGTCGCTTTACGAGAGCGCTTGGCGCTTGTCGGTGACGAGGTCAGTATCGCACTTGCACAGCTACAAGGCTTTAGCGATGGTAGCGTGATAGTCTCCACCTGCAACCGGACAGAGATTTATGCATTGGTCCCAGAAAGCATATTATCACCACACACGTTACTGCCAAATTCAGCCTCAGCAGTTGTAGAGACTTCAGTTATAGAGTCTAGTATGACGGCTAACAATAGCGCCAACCTCTCATCGACTATCATCAGCGCTCACATCCTAAAAATTAAAACTTGGCTTGCAGGTTTTAAGCAATTATCACTGGATGAGATTGACCCTTATTTGTATGTCCATCGAGATACGCATGCCTTAACCCATTGGCTACGAGTGGCTGCAGGTCTTGACTCTATGATATTGGGTGAGCCGCAGATACTTGGGCAAATCAAGCGCGCTGTGCATATGGCGCAAGATCAAAAAGCGCTTAGCAATCAGCTAGGTTGGATTATTGATCAGGTATTTGCAGCGGCAAAACGAGTACGTAATGAGACCCAAGTTGGCGCACAAGCCGTATCACTTAGCTATGCTGCTGCCAAACTGGTGACGCAAATCTTTGATGATTTGCCAAGTCGTACTTTGCTGGTGGTAGCTGCTGGCGAGATGAACCGCTTGGTAGCGACGCATATCGCAGGTCTTGGAGTCGGTCGCGTTATTATTTGCAACCGTAATCCTGAACGCGCAGAAGCGTTAGCGGCTGAGCTGCGCAATCCCAATCGCCGGATCGAAGTCAGAACGCTGCAAGAGCTGCCACAAGTATTGGCAGAGGCGGATATTGTGAGCAGCTGTAGCGGTAGCATGGACATATTGATTGATAAAACCATGACGCTGCGAGCACTAAAGAGCCGTCGCTATCAGCCCATGCTGATGATTGACTTGGCGGTGCCGCGTGATATTGATTCGACTGTCAGCCGGATAGATGACGTTTATCTATATTCTGTTGATGATTTGCAGCATGTGATAGCCGGTAATATCGAACAACGTCGGCAAGCGGCAGTAGATGCTGAGCTGTTGGTCAGCCAATTGGTGGTTGAGATGGATCGCCGCTTTCAAGTGCGCCAAGTAGGCAAGGATATTCAGCAATATCGCGCGCGTACTCATGAGCAGGTAAACAAACTATTGCAGGCGTCTATCGCAGAGCTGCAAGGCGATAGTGCTAACCCTGAAGATATTATGATTGAGCTAACGCGGCGCTTAACGCAAAACTTGACCCATGCGCCCTCCAAGCTCATGCGTAAGGCGGCACGCGAAGGTGACAATGAGTTACTCGAGTTTGTGGTATCAGGTCTACAAGACGCCCATCGGAATCACTGATAGTTGCCTTTTATCATCAAAAATAAGAAATTGTATCAGTATGGTTTTAACGCAAACATAGCATTGTCAACCTGCATTATCAGTGCTAATATCAAGCTGTTATGACGATATTAAGTGATGATGCTTGATTGATGAATAGGGACTGTTTTTAGGATACTCGAGCGGTATTCGTTACAACACTAGCGTCTTTATACTATTTAACTTTTATCTATCCAATCAATCATTTTCAATCACTACTGTTATCAGCCTACTACCGCGTAGCAACGATAATGGTTTGCGTATCTTATGCGCTTTCACTCAATATCTGATGACATCAACGACGTAAAAGATACCACCGTCAACGGCAATAGCGCTAGGATAAAGTGCTACATCGTCCACCCTGCGTCATATTCTCAATTATTACTCGATATTCGTACTTAGTGAATGCTATCTATAAACGTATCTGGCTATCATATTACGTTGGTCAAAAGATGTTTGATTAAAATAATAGCTGACCTGAATTTGCTAAGACAGTATCTAGATTTTGTTATCACTCATACTTAAAAAATATTACAACAGACAGGAGCGTCACATGACTGCATTACGTCAAGATATTGATCCAAACGGCTTATTAGAATATTCAGTGGTTTATACCGACCGCGCCCTTAATCATATGTCAAAAGCCTTCCAAGAGGTGATGAATGATTTGCTCAGCAACCTAAAAACAGTCTATAACGCTGAAGCCGCAGTTATTATTCCAGGTTCGGGTACCTACGGCATGGAAGCAGTCGCCCGTCAACTGACCATTGATGAAGATTGCCTCATTATCCGTAACGGTTGGTTTAGCTATCGCTGGACGCAAATATTAGAAAAAGGCAAATTTGCCAAATCATCTACGGTACTAACGGCTGAGCGTACAGAAGAGACGGAAGCGCCAAAACCATTTGCGCCAGTGGATATCGAAACGGCGGTTGCCAAAATTAAAGCAGACAAATCTGCTGTCGTTTATGCACCGCACGTTGAAACGTCGTCGGGCATTATCTTGTCAGAAGACTACATCAAAGCATTAAGCGCGGCCGTACATAGTGTTGGCGGTTTATTGGTTATTGACTGTATCGCTTCAGGTTGTGTATGGTTAGATATGAAAAAATTGGGCATTGATGTGCTCATCAGTGCGCCGCAAAAAGGCTGGAGTAGTACACCATGTGCAGGTCTGGTTATGCTCAGTGACGCTGCTATCAAAAAGGTAGAAACCACGGAGTCTAACTGCTTTAGCCTTGATTTAAAGCAATGGTTAACCATCATGCGTGCGTACGAAAACGGCGGTCACGCTTATCATGCGACTATGCCAACCGATAGCTTGCGTCAATTCCGCGATACTATCTTGGAAGCAAAAGAGATTGGCTTTGATAAATTGTGTGATGCACAATGGGAGCTTGGCAACCGCGTCCGTAAGGTACTGGCAGATAAAGGTATTGAAAGCGTTGCTGCCAAAGGTTTTGAAGCACCAGGCGTTGTCGTATCTTATACCGACCGTGATGACATCCATAAAGGCAGTGCTTTTGCTGAAGCTGGATTGCAAATCGCTGCTGGCGTACCGTTAAAAGTCGGTGAGCCTGATAACTTCAAAACGTTCCGTTTAGGTCTATTTGGTTTGGATAAATTGACCGATATCGACGGCGCGGTAGAGCGTTTTGAAAAAGCGCTTGATGAAGTCTTAGCAAAATGATTTGAGAGGCTGACTCGTTTATTAACGACTATATTTATTAAGCCAGTCAGCCATCAAATGAAGAGATACTGAGCAATGCGTGACGCAATGTTCAGTATTTTTTTACTTTTTCATTATGTTTTATAATATAATGTATTTATGTAAAATAATATGTAGTAAGATATAAACAATAAAAAATCGTTTATAGCAGTAGTACAATATCGTTGTTAAACTCAATTGAAGATATAAAACCATTTTTAATAAAAAATCAGCTTAGGTAATCATTATGGGTATACAAATAGACTGGCAAGCTTTTACGCCAATTTCCTTGGTAGGCGGGCTGATGCTAGGCGTTGCAACGGTTATCTTGCTGTTGGGCATTGGTCGTATTGCGGGTATTAGTGGTATTTTCTCAAGTCTTCTTAAACCCAAGCGCGTCGAGATGTGGCAGGTATTATTTATTGCAGGTCTGATTCTCTCGCCATTATTATATAGTTTATTTAGACCGTTACCTGATATCGAAATCAGTACCTCGATACCGTTATTAATCGGTGCAGGGCTATTGGTTGGTTTTGGGACGCGTTTAGGTTCAGGCTGTACCAGCGGACATGGTATTTGTGGTAATGCGCGACTGTCGCCACGGTCGATGGCGGCGACAGTGACCTTTATGTTATTTGGTATTGTGACGGTTTATATTGGTCGACATCTCTTGGGCTTAATTTAAATAACACATTGCTAAGACAACGCTGAATATGATTCATAAAAGCTTATATCCACGAATGAAGTGCGAGACATAATGATGCTAAAAAATATAATTGGGTTACTGGCCGGTCTGCTATTTGGTATTGGGTTATTAATCTCAGGTATGACTGATCCTGTTAAAGTACAGGGTTTTTTGGACGTCTTTGGTGCATGGGATATTTCCCTTGCATTGGTGATGGGTGGCGGTTTAATAGTTGCCATCGTTGGTGTCCAATTAGCTAAGCGTCAACAGACCAGCTGGATTGGCACTTCAATAGATATGCCAAGCAAAACAGTGATCACTAAAAAACTGTTAATCGGCGCAATGCTATTCGGTATCGGCTGGGGCTTGGTGGGTATTTGCCCAGGACCGGGTATTGTGCTGCTCGGTACAGGGCAGTGGCAGGCATATGTTTTTATCCCAGCGATGATAGTTGGGATGCTGGTGTATCAATGGCTGGAGCCAAGGCTTAATGAGTTTTTTGATTAATAATAAGCTTGGTTTTTTTAGCATAATAAAAAGGTCAGCCTACATTCATTAGGCTGACCTTTTTTATCAATGATGATTCATTAATATTAACGATACTTCCGTATTATTAAGGCTTAATGATAAACACTTACTTAGCACTAGCCGTTACTTTTGGCGTTTCATGTGCTAAGGATTTGGCCGCTTGACGCAGCTCAAACTTCTGCACTTTACCAGTGCTTGTCTTTGGGATTTCAGCAAAGACAATATATTTTGGTACTTTAAAACCAGCAAGGTGCTGTTTGCAATGTTCCATCACATGATCGCGCTGTAAAGTGCTGCCTTCATGAATCTCGATAAAGGCGACAGGTACTTCGCCCCATTTATCATGCGGCGCGGCGACGACCGCACAGCTTTGGATTTCAGGCATTTTATATAGGACGTTCTCGACTTCGATACTAGAGATGTTTTCACCGCCTGATATGATAATATCTTTAAGCCTGTCCATGATTTTGATATAGCCGTCAGGATATTTGACCCCTAAATCACCGGTGCGGAACCAGCCATCAGTAAAGGCTTCTTCGGTGGCTTTACGGCTCTTTAGGTAGCCTTTCATTACCATATTACCGCGCAGTGCCAGCTCGCCCATTTCTTCGCCATCTGCCGCAACTGGCTCCGTGGTGCCTTGTTTAAATAGCTCAAAGCCAGTCATCAAATGTGACGTTACGCCCTGACGTGATTTCTTTTTCGCACGAGTAGCGACATCCAGTTCATCCCATTCTGCTTGTTCCGCGCAGACGGTGACTGGACCATAGACTTCGGTAAGACCGTAAACGTGCGAGATATGAAAGCCCATTGCTTCCATGGCAGCAAGCATGGTTTCAGACGGCGGCGCACCAGCAACCCAGCCTTTGACTTCATGATTGATGGCGTCTTTATATTCAGACTTGCCGCCAGCAATCATATTGTGCACCACGGGTGCTGAGCAATAATGACTGACTTTATACTTGGCAATCAGCTGCAAAATCAAATCAGCATCAATCTTACGCAAGCAGACGTTGACGCCCGCACGTTCGGCAATCGTCCACGGAAAGCACCAACCATTACAGTGAAATAATGGCAGCGTCCATAGATACATAGGGTGCTTGGGCATATCCCAATCTAAAATATTGGAGACAGCATTGAGCGTCGCACCGCGATGATGATAGACCACGCCTTTGGGCTTACCCGTCGTGCCAGAGGTATAGTTGAGCGCGATAGCATCCCATTCATCTAATGGTTTTTCCCAATTATCCAAACTGTCTGAGCTGGCGATTAATGCCTCGTAGCTCATTTGTCCAAAACGTTCAATATCGAGCGCCGCATCTGTCGCATGAATCACGATTAGATTTGGAAAGGTTTCATCGATCATTTCAGCATGTTCAGCAAACTCGCTGTCTAGAATCAATACTTTGGCTTCTGAGTGTTGCAGACAAAAGGTCAGGGCGTTGATATCGAGGCGGGTGTTCAGCGTACAAAGCACGCCACCTGACATGGGTACGCCAAAAGCACATTCGACCATTGCTGGGGTGTTTGGCATCATAACTGCAACTGTGTCATTTTTATCGATGCCTAATTTACGTAGCCCATCCGCCAGTTGTCTGCAACGATGGTAAGTCTGTTGCCACGTTTGGGTGAAATTATTATGTTCTAAGTCGTCATAGATGATAGCGGTTCTGTCAGGATAGACCTGAGCACTACGGATGATAAAATCAATAGGGGTAAGCGGTTGATGGTTGGCAGCATTTTTGCCGAGACCGGTATGGAAGTCTGTCATGCAGATAGTCCTTTATCGTATGTTTTTATAGTCGATGACGCAGTAATGGTGCTTTGCTGTCGCCAAGCAACTGTATCAGGATCTAATTATTATAGACAGTCGCAGGCAAAGTTTGGACAGGTTTTGTGGAGTTTATTTAACTATCTGCAAAAAACCTCACTATTAGACAGGATCGTTCAGACAGCATCGTTCAGCGCCGCTATTAATTAGTGTTCACTCATCAGTCGCTTGTCTGCATAGCTGATGATAATGGCGGTGTGGTACGATACCGTAACGCTAAATCCTATAGCACGAGCAATATAAGCACTCTTACAAAGCATTCCTAAAAAATATTCTCATAAACCATTCATAAGGAAAATGATATGTCCGCCAGCCGTACTGCCAATTCTATTGAGACCACCAGCACTAATGCACACTACCCGCATTTATTTGAACCATTAGATTTGGGCTTTACCACGCTTAAAAACCGCATGGTGATGGGTTCGATGCATACTGGGCTTGAAGACCGTTTTTATAATTACGGCAAACTAGCGGCGTATTTTGCAGAGCGTGCCAAAGGTGGCGTAGCGATGATGATTACGGGCGGTATTTCGCCCAATCGTGAAGGGTGGTTACTGCCTGCTGGTGGCACCATGAATACGCGTGCTGACGTTATTAATCATCAGCGTGTGACCCGTGCTGCGCATAAGTATGACAGCAAAATAATCATGCAAATCTTGCACAGTGGTCGGTACGGCTATCATCCATTTGCCGTCTCATCAAGTCCGATTAAATCGCCAATCTCACCATTTAAACCGCGTAAGATGAGTATTAAAAACATCGAACAAACGGTAAAAGATTATGCCCGTTCGGCTAAACTTGCCAAGCAAGCGGGTTATGACGGTGTGGAGATCATGGGCTCAGAAGGCTATTTGCTGAATCAGTTTTTATCCCGTCATGTGAATAAACGTACGGACGAATACGGCGGTGATATTCAAAATCGTATGAAGTTTGCGGTCGACGTGGTCAAAGCGGTACGTGAAGCTGCTGGTGAAGATTTTATTATCTTATTCCGCTTGTCAGTGATCGATTTGGTCAAAGACGGTAACGTCATGGATGAAGTCATTACTGTCGCTAAAGCCTTAGAAGAAGCAGGCGTTACTATTATGAATACTGGTATCGGCTGGCATGAAGCGCGTGTTCCGACGATTGTCACCAGCGTACCGCGTGCGGCCTTTGTTGATTTCACTGCTGAAATTAAAAAACACATCAGCATCCCAATGATGGCAGCCAACCGTATCAATATGCCAGAAACGGCAGAAGAAATCGTCGCCAGTGGTCAAGCAGATATGATTCAGATGGCGCGTCCATTTTTAGCCGATGCCTATTGGGTGAATAAAGCCAAAAATGGTCAGGCAGATCGTATTAATACCTGTATTGCCTGTAACCAAGCTTGTCTCGATCATACCTTTGAAAATAAACGCTCGACTTGTCTGGTCAATCCACAAGCGTGTTACGAGACAGAATTGGTGTATAAGAAAACCAAAAAACCGAAAAAAGTTGCCGTCATCGGTGGCGGTGTCGCTGGTATGTCAGCCGCTCACGTCGCCGCGCTACGTGGTCATAAGGTCACGCTATTTGAAGCGAAAGATATCTTGGGCGGACAGTTTAACTATGCCAAGGTCATCCCTGGCAAAGAAGAATTCTTTGAGACCATTCGCTACTATATCAATGAGCTTGAGCACTTAGGTGTTGAGATTAAACTCAATACCAAAGTCGATAAAGCCATGCTAGAAAAAGCCAAATTCCATCATGTCATCGTTGCTACTGGTGTGGTGCCTAGAAGTCTCGCAGGTAAGCTGGAAGGGGCTGATTTGCCACAAGTGATGAGCTATGCTGAATTGCTCTCTGGTGAAAAATCAGTTGGTGATACTGTCGCCGTCATCGGTGCTGGCGGTATCGGTTTTGACGTTAGTGAGTATTTGACTGCCAAACATGGTCAGCCGCTTGATGAACTAGGTCCTGAGCTGTTGAAAGACCCAAGCTATCGTCCAAAAGCGCAGTCAGTTAGCGAGTGGCGTGAAGAGTGGGGCGTAACTTCTGATACCGATTACCAAACTGAGGGTGGTCTGATTAAGCCTGAAGCGATCAAGCCTATTCGCCAAGTCTATCTGATGCAGCGTACCAAAGGTCGCTTGGGTAGTGGTCTGAATAAAACCTCGGGCTGGGTACATCGTGCTCATATTAAATCGCATGGTGTCATTCAAGTATCGGGTGCGCAGTACGATAAGATCACCAATGAAGGTGTTTGGATTACCAATAACCAAGGCCAAACTCAGTTGCTCCGTGTCGATAGCGTCGTGGTCTGTGCCGGTCAAGAGTCGGTCGTTGAGCTGATGCCAAACGTTGGCGATGCGCCAGATGCACAGTATCATCTTATCGGTGGTGCAAAGCTTGCCGCTGAGCTGGATGCTAAACGCGCGATTCGTGATGGTGCTGAGGTTGCGGCAGCGATTTAAGGTTTGATTTAAAAGCTTAGTTCGAACATAGAAGCGGTGAGATTAATTATCTTACCGTTTTTTTATATCTGCTTAACCAATCAACTAATCACTAAAATGTAATTAATTGCCTACTATTTTTCTTGTAGAAAATTTACCCTTCCATCTCCCCAAGTAACCACTCAGACACGTCATCAATCTGCGCTGCCAAATCAGGATACGCTCTGCTGAGCTCATCAAACTTAACTGTAATATCATGCGTATCATATTTAACGTCAGTCAGCGTGTCTTTTAACAGATCAATTAATTCCACGTTTAGTGCGTCAGAGAATATCACTACCTCTGAAATCACTGCTTGCTTCACATCAAGGTGCAAATCAATAATGCCCCAATCAAATCGCGTCTCAATGTGATGGGTAAATTCAGGGGTTTTGCCAAAGCGCCAATCCCAATCTGCCATTTGTTGATAGTATTTATTAAGCGTCGGCTGCTGCGCGAGACTGGCTTCATCCAATTCTTCTACTGGCGCAGTGTCGCCATAATACTCACAAAATGCCTCGATAATGGCTTCAGATAACGTCTCGTGATTGATATCCTCGTTAAACTCGACCAGATTAGCGACGCGAGAACGGACAGATTTGATACCTTTGGCTTTTAGCTTAAGCGGATGCGGATTGAGATAATCGCCCAGCTTTTGCATGTTGGCGTTCACTAGCAATGTGCCATGATGAAAGCTGCGATCCGCCGCGTGTTTAAAGGCGCTACCTGATATTTTCTTATCGCCGACTTGCATGTCGTTACGCCCAGATAAATCCGCCTCTATACCCAATTTTTTTAGCGCGCTGATGATGATGGTAAAGTTCGCTGCTTGGTCGTAGTCGTCTTTAGGCGATAAAAAGGTAAAGTTAGTGTTGCCCAAATCATGAAACACTGCGCCACCACCACTCTGACGCCGCGCCAAAAACACATCGTCGGCTTCCATCTTATCGATTTTGCATTCAACCCATGGGTTTTGCGAGCGCCCAATGACCACGGTCTCGCTATTGCGCCATAAGAAGAGAGTGTGCGAGTCTGGGTCGAGTGTATTAAATATCCAATCCTCGGTCGCGAGGTTAAACCAAGGATTGGTCACGGCAGACTTTAAGATGCGCAGTTTCATTATTTATCCTTTTTATTATGTGTTGTAGGCTTTCACATATAATGTTTATATATTATTCAATATCTATAGGAATTCTAACATGAGCGACTTAGATAAATTAGCAAGATTAGCTGACCTTTTTACTCAAATACGAGATATTCTAATTCAAGAGAATGAGAATAATTGGATAAGAGGTATTAACTCAATATTGAATCAAATAAATTATTCATTAGAGAATAATGAAAAGATAAAAGACACTATTAAAAGTATAGGTAACACCTATAGCTTTATGAATAACGGTAACGGTAGCTTTTCAGATTTTTATATTTGGAGAGAGGATTTTGATGAGAGAGTTATAGAGAATAATAAATTTATTGAAATAAAAGATAAAATAGGTAGTTTAATAGCTAATCAATAATTTTGAAGTGTAGCGCGTAGAGTGGGTTAGCCCGAGCGTAACCCATCATCTAACTAACATTTAAGAACGTTTATGTATAACTAATTATTATAAACCTACCCAAAATCTTCCCTCAAAATAGCCGCCATATTACGCTCCGCAAGTCCCGTGATAAACACATACGGATTGACGCCAGCGCTACCGGGGATTAACGCGCCATCTTGCACGTATATATTTTCGTGCCCTTTGACGCGACCAAATTCATCAGTTGCCAAGCCTAATACGCAGCCACCAAGCGGGTGATAGCAAAAGTCATCACCGAAGCCTTTGGTAAATAACAGACTTGAAGTCGAGCCACCATTTACTCTGGCGAGTTTTTCGATCAGCTCTTTAGCAGCGTTTACCGAGTACTCATTTTGCTCGCGTTTCCAGTTGAGTTTGACGGTTTTAGTGGTTTTATCATAATAATAATTGCCACGTTCTGGGTTGTCAGTGATGGCGAGATATAGCGTTGTCCAAGTCTCAAGTCCCAATGGCAATGGCGCGAGTTCGGCAAAGATTTTGTATTTTGAACCGCCTCTATCGCCGTCCCACATATTTATCCCTTTGACGGGAATGGTGGATTGGGTAGTGCCCGCGGCGTGGACGAAATTGCGTCCGGTCATGATGTTACCGTTTGGCCCCCAGTGCTGACCAATATGTTCGTTTAGGTTGTTTAATTTGCCTTCCGCTTGGCTTTTAAGCAGTAACTCTGAAGTGCCCGTACTGCCGGCATTTAGAAATAGCTTATCGCAAGTGTAATGTTCAACTTTATCGATGCCGCCCGTGGTATTGATGACATGAACTTCTAATCTGAGTTGCTCATTATCGAGCGCTTGGATGCTATTGACTTTGCGCAAAGTTTTGACGGTGACGTTACCAGTCGCTTCAGCGTCTTTTAGATAGGTTAAATCAAGTGAAAACTTGCCAGCATTATTACCATAAATGACTTCGCCGCCCAATGCTGACGGATAGACTTCGCCACGCGCTTCTTTTTGCATATAATCAAAGTCATAGCTATTACCAAAGAATTCGGTTTTAAGTCTCGCTTTTGCTGCTTGGCGTTCAGCTGCGCGAGTGTATTCGTAATGCTCGGACTCATTAAAAAACGATTCAGGGATTTTACTGACTTTCAGGTTTTTCATGGCACGGGGAAAATAAGTATCGTACATCTCATTAGAATCAATCCAAGGAAACACTTCTTCAAAATGCGAGCGTCTTGGCTGAATGGCAATCGCGCCATTGACGATGGAGCCGCCGCCATAAGCACGCCCTGCGAATACTTTCATATCGTCGTATTCGATTAAATCCAACACCCCAGGATATTTTCTGATAGGAATTGGAATCGGGATAGGGGCGTTTGGCATATTGCTAAACCAGCTTGAGCGTTTATCGGCGCTAATCATTTTGCAAAAGGTATTATGTTCGGGCGTTCTATCCCAGCGCATACCCATCTCAAGTATCAATACTTTATGACCTTTTTCGCTTAATCGTAGCGCTGATACCGCGCCGCCGTAACCACTACCGACGATGATATTGGGAAAGTGTCCCGCTTGAGTAATTTTGCTTGGTAGTTTTGGCTGCTTGGCAAGCGTTTGGCAGCCACTCACCGCAGCGGAGGTGCTGATAGCGCCTAAGCTTAAACCCATGGCTTTAATCAGTTGGCGTCGTTGCATGGTGTATCCTAATTTGATATTTAAGCTAAAAAAAGCCCGTATGAAATAATATTAGCTTTTGACCGCAAAGGTGCGCTAAGCCAAGCGAGCATCATATTAGCAAACATAGGTTGCGTTATTATTTCAGTCACACGATTGCTGTAATACTTATAGGCAAATCGGGCTTTCGTTCATCGATTACTCTTACCAGTTTTTAGCCAATGACTTAGCCAGTTAATTAGTCAATTATTTTTATAGGAAGGCGTAAACTTGACCAAATAGGGAATTTCGCTTATTATCTTGTTTCAATGTACTAGAACGCAAATACATTCAATTATTTTTATCCTTAAAAAAGCTAAATAATTCGGCAAAGACAACAATATTAATACTCCATTTAAAACGATAAGGCTTAACTATGACAACGCAAAATACCGCCACTGGCTACGGTTTACATCAATCAATTTTGCCCAATGACGATGGTTTATACGGAGAGTTCGGTGGCAAAATTGCTCATCCCGAGCTGGCCAAAGCCATGGCAGAAATCGAAGTAGGCTTTCGTGAAATCATTAAAAATGACGATTTTATCGCTGAGATGAAGCGCTTGCGTGAGACCTATGTCGGTCGTCCAAGTCCTATTTATCATGCGCAGCGTTTGACCGAGCATTGCGGCGGCGCGCAGATTTATTTTAAACGTGAAGACTTAAACCATACGGGCGCGCACAAGATTAATCACTGTTTGGGTGAAGTATTATTAGCCAAGAAATTAGGCAAAACCAAAGTGATTGCCGAAACGGGCGCGGGGCAACATGGCGTAGCATTGGCAACGGCAGCGGCCTTGATGGGTATGGAGTGTGAGATTCACATGGGTGTGGTCGATATTAAAAAGGAGCATCCAAACGTCAGCCGTATGAAGATTTTGGGTGCCAATATCGTACCAGTCTCGCGCGGTGCTGGTACGCTAAAAGAAGCGGTTGATAGCGCCTTTGAAACCTATCTTAATGAGCTCGATACCAGTATGTTTGCGATTGGCTCGGCACTGGGACCTGCGCCCTATCCTGAAATGGTCAGCTATTTTCAATCGGTGATCGGACATGAAGCACGGGCGCAGTTCTTAACGACAACGGGTAAGCTGCCCAATAAGGTAGTTGCTTGTATTGGCGGCGGCTCTAATGCCATTGGTATGTTTAGCGGATTTTTTGATGATAAAGATGTAGAAAAAATAGGCGTGGAACCAGCAGGCGAAGGCTTGGATACCCCTAACCATGCGGCGACGATGTCACTGGGCGTGAAAGGCGAGATTCATGGGTTTAAGTGTTATGTATTGCTCGATGAAAAAGGTGAGCCAGCTCCTGTACATTCAATTGCCTCCGGTCTTGATTATCCAGGGGTTGGACCACAGCATTCGCACCTGCGAGATTTAGAGCTCGCGACCTATGAATCAGCGACTGATGCTGAATGTTTAGAAGCGTTTATGGTATTATCGCGCCTTGAGGGTATTATTCCTGCCTTAGAGTCGGCACATGCCATCGCTTATGCCATGAAAATAGCCAAAGATATGTCAGCGGATGAGACGATTTTGGTTAATTTGTCAGGGCGCGGTGACAAAGACATCGATTTTATTTTGGACAAGATGGATTTATAAAATAAATCTGTGATAAGTACAGAAAATACAATACCTATTGAGCGCTTAACCAGTTATCATCGAGGTTTTTTTACTGTCTAATGCTCGATAGGATCCTCTCATGTCTAACCGCGACCTCATTATTTTTATCACCTTATCTTTTATGTGGTCGCTGTCTTTCATTTTTTATCGTATTGGCGTGCCTGAATTTGGCTCGTTAGCTTTTGCCAGCCTACGTGTGGTCTTGGCTGGACTGACGATGTTGGTGTTTGTAATACTAAAAAAGAAAAACAGAGTAGGCATTCGTGAAAATTGGAAAGTATTAACGTTGGTTGGGCTGTTCTCCGCAGCAGTGCCCTTTATCTTGTTTGCATTTTCAGCACGCTCGGTAAACGCTGGCGTATTGGCAGTGCTTAATGCATCTGTGCCAATGATAAGCGGCTTTATTGCCAGTGTATTTTTTAAAGACAGACTGTCAAAAAAGCAAATTCTCGGTTTGGTCATCGGTGTGGTCGGCGTGATGATTCTAATGAGCGAGAACTTATTTGGCGGGCAAGGTGTTGGGTCAGGTTCTGGGTTATTGCCAATGGGCTACGCATTACTAGCCTGTGTTGGCTACGCGCTTGGAGCAAACATCACTCGAAATTACTTGGAAAATGTCTCTCCAGTAGCGATTACCGCAGGCTCGCTTATCATTGCCAGTGTGATTATGTTGCCTGTGGCGGTTTATGAGTTTCCTTATGGCAAGAGCATCAGTCTCACCGCTTGGATTTCTGTCATTTGTATCGGTGTGTTTTCGACTGCCATCGCGCTGATTTTTATGAATCAGTTGATTAAAAGTATCGGTCCGGTACGAGCGACCAGTATTACTTTGGTGATTCCGATTTTTGCCATTATTTTAGGCTATCTGCTGCTTGGCGAGGCATTGGATACACCCGCGATTATCGGCTCTATAGTGATATTATTTGGTACTTATTTGTCTTTGAATTTGTCTTTTAAAAAGATGCTCAAATCATAAAATATTTACTATTTTTAAATTTCATATAAAAAAACCTGTGTAAAATCAGGTTTTTTTTTGGCGAAATAGCCCTTCTAAGCACTCCCTATTGTCGCCATCGGCACGCCAAATCGAAGAAAATCGCATTGCGATTTACATCTAATAAAAATTTGGCGTCTTTTACCGCGTAGCCATTGGGATAACGTTGCCCATAATCTTCCCAAAATACCGCCCGTTCGACCAGCTCTTCAAAAGTAGTGGTACTGGGCAGCATCGCTCCAAAAGATATCTTGATTGTCTGTTGCCATCCGCTGGATAAAGGCTTAATGACTTTAATCAGCCAATCTGATTAAAGTCATTCGCTTAATATGCTAATAAGAGACTTTGAATAATGAGTATTATCAATACCGATATCATGCCATATTGATATTTTTGTTTGTAATTTTTCCTTGGAATTACCGTATCTACGCCCTATAAAGAACACGGCTTATGAATAGCGTGCTTAATGCGTTTTGGACGTAATATTAAGTGTGAATTATTCATCATTAACAAATTCTATAACCGTATTTTTATAACAGCAAATAAGGCTTTTTATGGCACATGATAATTTATTCGAACCCGTCAAAATGGGCACCCAAACCCTAAAAAATCGCATCATTATGGCACCTTTGACGCGCTTGCGCTCTGTCGAGCCCGGTGATGTCCCTACAGCGCTTGCTGGCGAGTATTACTCACAGCGTAGCGGTGCTGGGCTTGTCATTGCTGAAGCGACACAGGTTTCTTTTCAAGCAAAAGGCTATGCGGGCGCGCCTGGTATCCATACCGAGGATCAGACGACAGCGTGGAAAACCATTGTCGATAATGTCCATGCAAAAGGCGGCAAGATAGTAGTACAGCTCTGGCACACTGGTCTGGTAGCGCACGAAAGCGTTCAGCCTGATGGTAAGGCGCCGATCTCTGCCTCCGATGTTCATGTGGGAGTACGTACTTCACTGCGCGATAGCAACAACCAAGCCATTCGAGTTGAAGCGACCACACCGCGTCCTGCGACACTGGAAGAGATAGAGCAAGTTATTGCTGATTTCGGTCTTGCGACCAAAAACGCTAAAGAGGCGGGTTTTGATGGAGTGGAAATTCATGGTGCACATGGCTATCTATTACATCAATTTTGGGCTGAGCATACCAATCAGCGTACTGATGAATATGGCGGTAGCCGTGAGAACCGTGCGCGCTTGATGCTGGCTGTGATTGATGCTTGTGTCGACGCATGGGATGCGGACCATGTCGGTATTCGTATTTCACCGCTTGGTACGTTTAATAATGTGGAAGCTGGATATAACGAAGATGAAAACATTTGGCTGATTGAGCAAATCAATCAACGCGCTATTATGTATTTGCATTTATCTGAGCCTGATTGGGCAGGTGGAACGCCTTATAGCGATGCGTTCCGTCAGCGTGTTCGCGATGCCTTTGATCAGACAATCATTGCCGCAGGTGGTTATACAGCGGAAAAGGCTGAAAGAAACATCAAGTCAGGCTACATCGATGCCGTGGCATTTGGCCGTGATTATATCGCCAATCCTGATTTGGCTGAGCGTATTCGTGAAGGCGCGCCGCTAAATGAACAACATCCGCAGAGCTTCTATGGTGGCGGCACAGAAGGCTATACCGATTATCCGTTTTTAAACCAAGCATAATGGTTTGACGGTCAATAAAAAAGCCACCTTGCGATAATTTGTAAGGTGGCTTTTTATGATTTGGTCAATATGATTTAAACTATCTCACCGCAGACAAAGCCACTTGCCCACGCCCATTGGAAGTTATAACCACCGAGCCAGCCTGTGACATCCAGCACTTCACCAATAAAATACAGACCATCTTGATAATTACTTTGCATGGTTTTTGAGGAGACTTCATCAGTCTTGACGCCGCCGCGCGTGACCTCAGCAGTGCGATAGCCTTCGGTGCCAGAAGGTTTTAGCTGCCAACCATTAAGTGTTTCACCAAGTTCAATTAAACGCTCATCTTTAATATTGGCAAGCTCTTTGTTTTTAATGTCATCCCACAGAGTTGTTTGTAAAGCCGCAAGCAATTTTTTGGGTAAGGCATTATCTGTATAATCAGCCAATACCGTACGGATAAGCTGTCTTGGATGTGTTTTTTTATGTGCAAGCAATAGGGTGGTCATATCGATATTGGGGAGCAGATTGATACTGATGGTTTCGCCTGTATGCCAGTAGTTGGACAGCTGCAACATGGAAGGACCAGAGAGTCCACGATGGGTAAATAGTAGTGGCAATTTAAATGAGATGCGATCATTGCTGGCAATCACAGGGAGACTAATACCAGCAAGCGTACGAATTAGCTCGCCAGTTTTATCGGTAAACGTAAAGGGCACTAGGCTTGCATCAGTCGTGATAAGGCTATGACCAAATTGCTGTGCCAACTCATAGCCTAACCCACTCGCCCCCATAGTCGGAATGGACAGTCCGCCCGTTGCCACGACCAGTGACTCACAGCGAAAGACCGTTTGCACAGGCTTAGTGTTCTCGGGAGCCTCTTTTCTTTCTTGCTTTTCTTTTTTGCTCAGCGCTTTACTGGTCGATAATTGAAAGCGTGCCTTCTTATCGTTTTCGAGTGCTTGTACGCTGTCGACTTGGGTATTGAGCCTGACTTGTACGCCGACAGCGACACATTCATCGAGCAGCATCGTCAAGATATCTTGCGCCGAATCATCGCAGAACAGCTGACCATGCTCGCGCTCATGGTAGGGTATTTTATGCTGCTCAACCATACCGATAAACTCCCAACTCGGATATCGACTAAGCGCTGATTTACAAAAATGTGGGTTACTACCGATAAAATGCTCAGGCTCCACAAAATAATTGGTAAAGTTACAGCGCCCGCCACCAGACATAAGGATTTTTTTGCCGGCTTTATTGGCATGGTCCAGTACTAATACACGGCGACCACGGCGACCGGCGGTTAATGCGCAATATAACCCTGACGCACCAGCACCAATGATGATGACATCATAATGCGAGTATTGTGAGGCAGTACGGTGCTTGTCCATGGTCGGTAGTTCCTGATTTTAAAAGAGCAAATAAGTCTTATAGAGCCTATTGTCATATAAAGAATGGCGATATCAATTATAGCGCTTGATATCAGGTTGCTATTGTCCATGTTTTATAACAGGTTACAAGGATTAAATAGCATTGTTGCAACTGCATTTAAAAAAAAGCGGTAAAAAATATCTACCATAGAATCTGCACTGTTAAACATACTGATGTGATATGCAATTGTTGCGATTAGTGGTTGATGCCTTGCAACCATTCAGCATATTTGTCAAACTGTCTTTGAGTGTCACCATTATGGAAGATGACCCTTATTGCCTGTGCCAATCCTCGCTATCAGCGATGTTTGCTACAGGTCATAATAATTAAAAAAGGATGAAGCTCATGACTCAAAAATCATTTCCCATTGCGCCTGAATTCCTCGCCGCAGCCAATATCACCGCCGAGCAGTATGCTGAACAATATAAGCAATCGATTGCATCAGCTGAAGCGACAGATGCTTTTTGGGCGAAGCGTGCCGAGCTGATTGATTGGATAAAAAAGCCCACCAAAATCAGTGACGTCAGCTACGACTTAGACGATTTTCGCATTAAATGGTTTGAAGATGGCGAGCTGAATATTTCAGTCAACTGTCTGGATCGCCATGTCAAAAACAACCCCTACAAGCCTGCCATCATTTGGGAAGGGGATCATCCTTCCTTACATAAAATCATCTCATTTAAAGAGCTGCATGAAGCGGTTTGTCGCTTAGGTAATGCCATGCGCAAGCTTGGGGTCAAAAAGGGCGATCGCGTGACCCTTTATATGCCGATGATACCGGAAGCCATGGTCGCCATGCTGGCATGTACGCGTATTGGCGCGGTACATTCAGTGGTATTTGGCGGTTTTTCCGCTGAGAGCTTGGGTAATCGCATCATTGATAGTCAGTCTAAGCTGGTCATTACCGCTGATGAAGGTATCCGTGGTAACAAACGTACGCCACTCAAAGCCAATGTCGATCGCGCGCTGGATATGGATGGAACAGGCAGCGTCAGTAATGTTATCGTCGTCCATCGTACGGGCAACTCAGTGCCGATGAGTGGTCACCGTGATATTTGGTACCATAGCTTGGTCGATGGTGAGTCGCAGCACTGCGAACCTGAAGTGATGAATGCAGAAGACCCGCTATTTTTATTATATACCTCTGGTTCAACAGGCAAGCCAAAAGGCGTGTTGCACACCACAGGTGGCTACATTACTTATGCGCTGTCCACGTTTCGTGATGTTTTTGATATTAAAGAGGATGATGTATATTGGTGTACCGCAGACGTCGGTTGGGTGACGGGTCATACCTACGCCACTTATGCACCGCTTGCTAATGGCACCACGACCGTTATGTTTGAGGGCGTGCCAGAGTATCCGACATGGGCACGCATTGGGCATATTATCGATAAGCACCAAATTACTGTCTTGTATACTGCACCGACCGCTATCAGAGCCATGATGAAAGAGGGCGATACCTTTGTACGTGAATCGGATCGCTCAAGTCTGCGCTTACTTGGGACGGTTGGTGAGCCAATTAATCCTGAAGCATGGGACTGGTACTATCATGTCGTCGGTGGCAGCAAGTGTCCGGTTGTCGATACTTGGTGGCAGACAGAAACGGGCGGTATCATGCTCGCGCCCATACCGGGAACGGTTGCAATGAAGCCGGGCGCGGCGATGAATCCTCTATATGGCATCGTTCCTGAAGTCATTGATACCGATGGCGTTGCGCTTGAAGGTGCTGCGGAAGGTAATTTGGTGATTAATAGTAGCTGGCCCGGTCAGATGCGTACCATTTATCAAGACCACGCGCGCTTTTTAACGACGTATTTTACCGAATATCCCGGCTATTATTTTACCGGTGATGGGGTACAGCGTGATGAAGATGGTCACTATTGGATTACTGGACGTGTCGACGATGTGCTCAATGTGTCAGGACATAGACTGGGCACGGCAGAGATTGAAAGCTCGATAGTCGCACATCCAGCGACGGCAGAGGCGGCTGTTGTAGGAATGCCACACGATATACGTGGCATGGGAATTTGCGCCTTTGTTATCTTGAAGTCGAGTGAGACGGCAACTGAATCACTAAAATCGGAGTTAAACCGCCATGTACGCTCTGAGATTGGTCCGATTGCCAATTTAGATGCCATCTATATGGTTAATGTGCTACCTAAAACCCGCTCTGGTAAAATCATGCGCCGTATTTTGCGTAGTCTAGCGGCAGGACAGTATGTTGGACTTGGTGATTTATCTACCCTAGCTGATAGCTCAGTCATCAATGAGCTAGTCGAAGTGGTCAAGACAGAACGGGCAAAATCACATTGATTGTTCAATATCAATAAAATTTGAATAGGGTCAATGCTTAAAAATGATTGGAAGCTGAGGTAAAAAGCCATGCTATAAAAGTAGCATGGCTTTTTACCGAGATATCATGGATATAGTCGGTCCTAAATAAAAGAAATACAAACATTATAAAGTACTACTGAGGTTAATTTTTCTTGCTTGCTGTGCCTGCGCAGACAGAGGCTGCAAATAATTAACCCTAGTAGTTCTGTACCCTTTTAAAAATGGATTAACTATATTAGCAGGCTTTAGAGGTTCAATATTTTTTAGAATAATCCCCTTACTTTCATCTGACTACTTACTATTTTGCTAAATATTTTATAAGGTTTATTGTCATTATGACTAATTCTACTTTGCATACGACTGAACAATCCATACCGAAAATTGCGATTATTGGCGGGGGTTTGACTGGCTTATTTACGGCTACGTTATTGGAGCGCATTTTTATTGAAGCAAATGGTAAATCAGTATCACCTAAAATTAATATTTTTGAGAAATCCCGTAGCGTTGGTCGTTTAGCAACACGCTATCGCACGGACAGCGCAACGCATAAAAACTGGCAATGGGCATTTGGGGCGCAGTTTTTTACTGCCAAAAGTGCTGACTTTCAGCAGTTTATCAAACCATGGCTACAAAGTGATTTATTGCAGCCATGGTATGCCAATGTGGTGGACTTAATACCTTCTGACGATGCCGCTCAGAATGCTGACATACAAGCCAAGGAGCAATGGAGCAGTACCCAAGCGCGTTATATCAGCACGCCCAAAATGACCAGTTGGGGTCGTGCCTTGGCTGATGAACTAAAGCATACAACTATAAACTTTAAAACTCGTGTGGCGCCATTACGCAGAGAAGATTTTGTAGAACAAAATGAGGCTAATAACAAAACTGAGCTGTTTGATGAGAATGGCAACAGCCTTGGCAGCTATGATTGGGTAATTTGTACAGCGCCCAATGGTCAAGCTGTAGAGCTGATGGCGGATAGCAATTTTAAAGAGCTTGCAAAAATTAGCGAAGCACAGATGGAGGCCTGTTATACCTTGATGCTTGGGTGGGATAAAGAGCAGCCTTTACCTGCTGCATTAAACAGGTAACCCCCTTTATGGGATGTGGCTTATGTGCAGGATTCGGTGCTCGATCGTATCTTTATTGAACATCAAAAACCTGACCATGGCAGTCTATTACCCAGTATCACTATTCACGCTCGCAACGATTGGTCGGAGCAGCATGTCGATGACGATATAGAAGCTGTAAAAGCAATCTTGCTGCAAGCAGCAAAGCAAGCGTTGAGTTGGGATGAAGATAGTACGCCAAGCCAAATCGATTGTCATCGCTGGCGTTATGCTGCAACCCTTAAACCGCTTGATAATACAGAGTTTGGTATTTTAGTTGATGAGCCGCGTCAATGGATTGTCAGTGGCGACTGGTGTGGACAAGGTAACATCGAAAGCTGCTATCAGATGGCAAAACAGACCGTAGCAAAAATCTGCGCTGACCAAATCAGTTAAAAACGATGACTGAAAGTGTGTTTTTTAAAACGGTAAACAAGCTCATAACCAACGCTAAAAATTAAAACGTTTATCGCTATAAGAGGAGGTAGAACGCTATGTCTGGATTTGATATCGATATGGAGCTGATGCAATTTCATTTTTTTCAATTAGGAATTGCCTTTATTCTTTCCTTACCGATTGCACTCAACCGCGAGATGAAAGACAACGGCGCAGGGCTTAGGACCTTTCCTTTAGTGACCATTGCTTCCTGTGCTTTTATGCTCGTTGGTATGGATATTTATGATGCGACTGGTGAGGCGAGAATCATGTATGCGATCATCACCGGCATGGGTTTTATCGGTGGCGGCGCGATATTTAAAAATGAACAAGGCTCAAAAGGCACAGCAACGGCAGCAAGCCTTTGGAATACTGGTGCTATTGGTATTTCAGTCGCTTATGGGCGTTATGAAATTGCGATTATCTTGTCTGTGGTTGGTTTTTTGATCTTGCAATTCTCTGAGCCGTTTAAGTCAAAAGAAAAGCTGTAGAAACCAATGAAAATACTGCGAGATGATGTATAAAGGACACCCAGCGAATAAAATGACTAAATAGCAGGCAAAAAAAGAGCCCACGGAGGAGATACCGTGGACTGAGGAAAACTTATCATGCGATCAAATGAAAAATCATGAGCCACAAATAAATTGATACAAATTTATTATTATTACTAGGTGTTGTTCTTATTATTTATATTTGGTTGAAAAGAGACAGTTCAAGAAACTCTTACATCTGCTTACAATTTTTAGTGTACAAGTGTATCGATATCATCGGCTCATAATAACCGACATTCAGCTATTTTCCTAAGCTTGCTTACATGTTATTACGTTTTAGACGGTATATGTATGGATGTATCTAAGCATACAATAGAATAGCGATATTTTTGCCTGGAACTAGCGATAAAAAACAGTGATAAAAATCAGCTATCACTCATTAAAATGGCTAAATACGCCACATCTAGGATAAAAATTGCTCGATTAGAAAAATATACGCTTGGCATCAACGATACCTACATAGAGGGCATGACGACTTGGCTGAAAAATGCTAAGCTATCCGTCATTATTAGGTCAATATTAAACTGGGTTTGCCATGACTGAGAGCACGCATTTGCATCCGCAGGAGCCGTCAAGTACGCAGAATAACAAAAGTATTTTTAATTTGCCCAATAACCTGACGATTGCGCGTATCTTGATGATTCCGCTATTTGTTGCGATTGCCTATTGGCCACCTGCCATGGGGATCGGCATGCCCGCAATCTCTGATAACGTGATTGCAAAGGTTGGTATGAGTGACTTTAGCGACAGTCTATTGCGTCACTTGTTATTAACAGGCGTTTTTATACTAGCAGCCATTACCGATTGGCTCGATGGCTATTTTGCCCGTAAGCTCAATGTGGTATCAGCCTTTGGTCGATTTTTAGACCCAGTCGCTGATAAGCTGATGGTAGCAGCCGCGCTCATTATCTTAGTGCAATGGCATCCCAATATCATCATGGCGATAGCAGCAATTGTGATTATCTCGCGTGAAATCGCCGTATCGGCATTGCGTGAATGGATGGCAGAACTGGGTAAAAGTACCAGTGTGGCGGTGTCTTATGTAGGTAAGCTCAAAACCACCTTTCAGATGATAGCGATTACGGTGCTTTTGTTAAATTGGGAATCGCTTGAAACCATCGGCTATGTGTTGATGGTAGCGGCAGTGATTCTAACGTTATGGTCAATGATGATTTATCTTAAAGCTGCGTGGCCGTATTTAAAGCAAAGTGGGTAAAAGGTAGTTAAATAGATAGCGGTTAAATCTTATACTTTTATCTAAAACTATAAAGCCCAGTCAATAAAAAACGCCAGTCGCATCAGCCACTGGCGTTTTTTATGATAAAAATTTTGTTTTTATCTATTTATTAGTTTAATGATAAATTATAAAGAAACGGAAAAGGTCTCGCCCATATCTTCAGCAGTTTTGCCTTCTTGTACGGCTGCCGCTGCCATCTTAAACATATTCACCACTGTACTACCGCTAAGCCAGCATTCGGCACCATGAGGAACTACTTTAATCAATTGTACGTTTTCATCTTCCTTACCATGCTCAAAAAAGGCATTGTAAACTGGCGACCAAAGCTCATCCAATTTGGCTTTGTCTGTCGGTAATTCAGCGTTAGCACTGATAGAAACAAAGTTCTTTTCATCTTGAGTGGCATAAGTCAGCCCGATTCTTGCATCATCCTGAATATCTTTGACGACATCTGATTTTTTATCGCCGATAAACCAGATCTCTTTATTATCAAGGTTGACCTCACTTGTGGTCATTGGCCACGCATGAATATCGCCTTTTTTATTGCTAGTACTCATCATGGCAAATTTCACGTCTTTGATGACGGCTTGGATTTTATCGAGATGCTCTTGGTTACTCATGGTGGATATCCTTTTTCATTATTGTAAATAAATTTTGAATTTATAGTTGTTAAAGAAATAATTATTAAGAGGTTAATGTATACAAACCGTTTATTTCATAAAAACTGGCTTTATAAAAACTAGCTGGTCAAGAACTGCTATCTAGAATAGCGATTTCTGCTGGGCTATTTATATAGGTTGCCCGTAAGGCGATGTGAGGGTTTGTAAGGATTATAAGCTTTAGGTAAAAATTGTGACGCTGTGCCGTCAGCCTTGCTGTTTTGATAGCAAATCGTCAGTATTTGCTCAATCTTTTAGCATAATATTACCGAAGCAATTGGCAATTTATCTTGGTTTTGTCCTGCTTATTACAGGGCTTCTTGTTATAATACGCGAACCATTTACTTAGCATGGCAGAGATGCCTGTTATTGCCTATATCCTATGGAATATGCCTTTATGATGACCATCGCCGGACAACCGTTTCTTACCGATTTTCAGACGCAGCAACTCATCAGTCAGTTTCAGCAAAAAACCGAGCTAAATGTCAGCCAAATTCATACTCAGCAAGTGTATGTGTTATCACGAGAACTCAAAGGTGATGAGCATAAAAAAGCGCTAGACTTACTTGCTGTCGACAGTGGCACTGTCCTTGAAGCCCCGCAAGACAATCAACTACAAGTTATCGTTGGTCCACGTTTTGGCACCATATCGCCATGGGCAAGTAAAGCGACCGATATCTTTAATAACTGTGAAATTGCCATTAATCGTGTTGAGCGCGTCATCGTTTATACGCTAACCGTTGATGGCGAAGCAGGCGAAAAACTGCCAGTAGACGCTGAGCAATTATTGTTCGACAAAATGACGCAAAGCTTAGTCTATGATTTAGATAAGGTCAGTCATCTGTTTGACGATGGACAACCAGCATCACTCAATCATATTGATGTGATTGGACAAGGTCAATCGGCGCTTGAGTCGGCAAATGAAGAATTTGGTTTTGCGTTATCGAGCGAAGATATCGACTATCTGATGAATGCTTACGTCAATGAACTCAAGCGTAATCCAACGGACGTTGAGCTGATGATGTTTGCACAGGCCAACTCAGAGCATTGCCGTCATAAAATCTTTAATGCTGAATGGACGGTTGACGGCGCAGTACAGCCAAAGTCACTGTTCCAAATGATTAAGAATACTTATAAAGCCAATCCGCAAGGCATCTTGTCTGCTTATAAAGACAACGCCGCAGTGATGGCAGGCTCTAAAGGGATGCGTTTTTACCCGATTCCTACCAATGCTATGGACGTAAATTCTGCGCATCCTTATGATTTCCATCAAGAAGAAATCGACATCTTAATGAAAGTCGAAACGCATAACCATCCAACCGCTATTGCCCCTTATGCGGGTGCAGCAACGGGTGCAGGCGGTGAGATTCGTGACGAAGGCGCAACCGGACGTGGCGGTAAACCAAAAGCAGGTTTAACAGGTTTCCATGTGTCACATTTACATATCCCAGAAATGGTTGAAAAATGGGAGCAGTCAGGTCAATTAAGTACGCAGGATTATGGTACGCCGGATCGTATGGCAACTAGTCTTGAAATTATGACGGAAGCACCATTAGGCAGTGCCAACTTCTCTAACGAATTTGGTCGCCCGAATCTTTGCGGTTATTTCCGTAGTTTCCAATTGGATACTTCAGCGGCAAAAGACGGCAGCCAAATGCGCGGCTATCATAAGCCCATCATGCTGGCAGGTGGTTACGGCAATATCAAACGCAACCTCATTGAAAAAAATGCCATTCAGCAAGGCGATTTACTGATTGTCCTTGGTGGTCCTGCGATGCAAATTGGTTTAGGCGGCGGCGCAGCATCTTCGGTCGATAGTGGCTCACTTGATGAAGGCTTGGACTTTGCTTCTGTACAGCGTGATAACGCTGAGATGGAGCGTCGCTGTCAAGAAGTGATGGATCGCTGCTGGGCGCTTGCGGGTAATGACGTTGATGCAAGTAATAATGGTAAAGATGGCAACCCAATCGTCTCATTGCATGACGTGGGTGCTGGCGGTCTGTCTAATGCGATGCCAGAATTGGTCAATGACCATGAGATGGGCGCGGTATTAAATCTACGTAAAATTCCGTCGCTAGAAGCGGGCATGTCGCCAATGGCAATCTGGTCAAATGAAGCGCAAGAGCGTTATGTGCTAGCGATTCGCCCTGAGAGCAAAGCGCAGTTCGATGCGATCTGTGCGCGTGAGCGCTGCCCGTATGCCATCTTAGGTGAAGCCACTGAAGTACGTCAGCTCGTCGTGAATGACGAATTACTGCCTGAGCAACCAGTCGATATGCCGATGCAAGTATTGCTTGGTGGTACACCACAGATGAAGCGTAGTTTTGAGCGTCAAGAAATTACCTTGCCAGCTTTAGAGTTAGGCGAAGTCAATCTGGCCGAATCAATCAAAGACGTGCTACGTCATCCAACTGTCGCTAGTAAATCATTCCTTATTAGCATTGGTGACCGCTCTATCACGGGTATGGTTGTGCGTGATCAGTATGTAGGTCGCTACCAAGTGCCCATCTCAGATTGCGCCGTTACTGCTTCAGGCCTGATTGCGTTAGATGGTCAGCCCATGAGCGGTGAAGCGATGAGCGTTGGCGAACGTACGCCTGTTGCGCTTATCAGTCCAAAAGCTTCTGCTCGTTTGGCGGTTGGTGAAGCGATTACTAACATTGCTGGCGCACGTATTACTCAGTTATCTGATATCACGATGTCGGCAAACTGGATGGCAGCGTGCGGTGATGATGCAGAAGACGCCGCATTATTTGATGCGGTCTATACCGTTGGTGAAGAACTGTGTCCTGCATTGGGTATCGCCATTCCAGTCGGTAAAGACTCGCTATCGATGCGTGCTAATTGGACGGACGAAGACGAGAACGGCAGCACAGACAAATCAGTCGTTTCGCCAATGAGCTTGGTCATTACTGCTTTTGCTCCTGTTGTTGATGTTGCAAAAACTTTAACGCCTGAGCTTATTAATGGTGATAGCGCGTTTTATCGTATTGATTTGTCTAAAGGACAATTGCGTCTCGGCGGTTCAATCCTTGCGCAAACGCTTAGCCAATTAGGTAATGACTGCCCGGATTTAGGGCAACCAAGTGACTTGGTCGACTTCTTTAACTTTATCCAAGCAGGCAACGCGCAAGGCGTCATCAGTGCTTATCACGATATCGGTGATGGCGGTCTGCTAGCAACTATCGCTGAAATGCAATTCACCAGCCGTCAAGGTATCAAGCTGTCATTGACCGATGATAATTTACTCGGTCAATTGTTCAGTGAAGAGTTGGGCGCAGTCATTCAAGTATTACCAGAAAATGTCGCTGCGTTAATGCAAATGGCAGAAGAATTTAACGTCAGCGATATGCTGAGCCTAGTCGGTCAAAGCTCAGAAGAAGACAGCTTAATCATTCAAACGCCAACACTCATGGGTGATGACACTCTACGCTTTAAGCGTTCTGAGCTACAGCAAGAATGGAGTCAGGTCAGCTATCAAATCGCCCGTCGCCGTGACAATCCAGCTTGCGTACAGCAAGAGTATGACTTGATTAGCGATGCTAGCCATCAAGGTCTAATCGCTGCACCAAACTTTGATCTCAATCAAAAAGTTGAAGAGCCATACTTAAACAGCCGTGACACTAAACCAAAAGTCGCAATCCTCCGCGAGCAAGGCGTCAACGGTCAGACGGAAATGGCAGCAGGCTTTACCCAAGCTGGCTTTGAAGCGGTCGACGTCCACATGAGTGATTTACTCAGCGGTCGTATCAATCTACGTGACTTCGATGGTCTGGTCGCTTGTGGTGGCTTTAGTTACGGTGACGTACTGGGCGCAGGCTCTGGCTGGGCAAACTCTATCTTGTTCCATGACGAATTGCGCATGCAGTTCGTACGCTTCTTTGCCCGTCCTGATACCTTCTCACTCGGTGTCTGTAACGGTTGTCAGATGATGGCGCAGTTAAAAGACCTCATCCCAGGCGCGGAAAACTTCCCACGCTTTATCGCCAATAAATCAGCTCGCTTTGAAGCGCGTACGGTCAACGTAAAAGTCGAGCGCACCAAGTCTATCCTGTTTAAAGGTATGCAAGACAGTATCTTACCAATCGCTATCGCACACGGTGAAGGCTATGCCACACTGGACAACACAGAAATCGACGGTATGGAAAAACATGGTCAACTTGCCATGCGCTTCGTCGATAGCCAAGGTCAGTCAACTGAGACTTATCCGCTCAATCCAAACGGTTCAGTCGGCGGTGTCACGGGTCTGTGTAGCACTGACGGTCGCGTTACCATCATGATGCCGCACCCTGAGCGTACGCTACGTGCCTACAATCACAGCTGGAAACCAGAAGCGTGGGACGAGGACGGCGCGTGGATGCGTATGTTCCGTAACGCCCGTGCTTGGTTGCGTTAGGATATAGGTTAAGCTGTTTTAAATCATTGTTTTAAACATAAAAAAGGTGGGCTTCAGCTCACTTTTTTTGTGTTTGGGATTTGAGTTTTAAGAAGTGGCGGAGCTAATCCCGCCTTCCGCTTGTATCTGCCAGTCTGGGCGAGGCGGTGACACGAGTTGAGATGTTGCTGTTACCTCGACACCACCTCAAACTCTAGCCACCGCAACTCGCCCAAACCAGCAGGATTACCGCTACAGTCGGGGCTAAAACGCGCTTTCGAATAACCATTATGATTAAAATCTAATCGGATACAAACATCTTTAAGTCTACATCATAGTTCGATAGAGTGGTTAACCATGTCTCAATGAGCTGATAAGCCTGTTTACTTTCGTCTGAAGCATTAGATATATGTTTCATTTGTTTAGTGAAATGACTATTTGAAAAAGCATTTCCAATTACAAGCCAGACTTCTTTTTTTACTAATACATCTTTGCGACGTTTATCAATCTCCTCAAAAACCTCATCTAGTGTATTGGTTTGTTGAAACAAGTTTAAATCATATTTACCATTGTACAATCTGATGCGACTATCTAGTTCTACTTGATTAGATTTATTAGAAGATACCTTCCATTTATTTCTTAAATTAGTATCGTTAGCATAACGTTCAAATTTTTGACTAACTAGAGTGTGTAAGTTTTTTACAGCTTGACTACCAACTTCGTATATTGCCCCAGCTGATGATTTTGGACTTTGCGAAGCTTTTCCACATTTCACATGTACCATAATTAATTTATCTTTTGATGATAAGATAAAGTCTGCTGGTTCTGTACCCATGTCTGTGCACAAAATCAGGTCTACATTTGGTAAGTATGGATGAAAGTCTCCTAAGCTTTCTAACAATGGTTTGTCGTTTTTAATATTTGACAATTTATCTATTTGATAGAATATCGAATCTATTCCGAAGTTGCTAGAAGTTGTAGCCCCTTCGTCTTTTTCTGATAAATCGTCTTTCAAAAGGCAGTCTAATGAGATAATCTTGGATATAAGGTTCTTATTGAGTACTCCATTATTAGTAGGCATTTGTAGTTCAAAAAACTCCCCTCCTAAAAAGGTTATACCATTGGAATATAAGAGCTTAATAGTATCTTTATTTAAAACTTGGTCAGGCTCCAACAGTGTATTATTTTTATGAAATTCTAATTTATCGCTAATATCTAATATGAGCTTGCATTCACTATCAAAAGATAATCGTACTGTTACATTTTTTGAATGCCTTTTATCCAAACAAATTTTAAAAACTGTATTTGGTACAATAGCTTTAAGTGTAAAAGTATGAATAAAGCTTAAAGTGCAAATATTTATAAGTGAAAAGCCTTGGTTATATTCTTTGTATATATAATCATTATTGATTTCGTATTTTACATCATCATAATTAAATGCTAGATCGTCAAAGTTAGTAAAATCTAACATACATGCAGAAGGTTCTTCCTCTGGAGCAGAGTCAGCAAGCTTAGCAAATGAGCGTACAAAATCACTTTGTAATGTATTACTAGTTTGAAATCTATTGTGTATTGCATCTAGCCAATCTATAAATTCGTGATAACTAAACCTACGTTTTTTTTGGTCAGAAACTCTTCCAGAGCCTACGCCTAAATAAAATGAGTTATCAATTTTATTTTTTACGGTATCGATGCTATTAAAAATTCCAGTTCTAATCGCATAGTTTGAATTAGTTGCAGGGTGATTGACAGCCTCTAAATTTCCTATATAGGAAATACCCTCAGGTCGATGATCGCTTTTCTGTAAGGCCCTAGTGTTTGCTTGCTTCGTCTGGATGGTCTTGTTAGCTTCGGAAATCACTTTAAATAGTGTATCCATATCTATGGCTCTTCCAATCCCTAAATTCTCATTATCACTAAATTTTCTTCCTTGGCTATCAAAAATGGCTACATATTCATGACCAAGCTCTCTTACTACCATGATTTCTAATGAAGGTTCAAAAAATAGACTATCTTTCAGAAATTTTGAGTTGTTAAATAATATTGAGGTTACTACCCCAAGTTCAGAATCGTATTTAGATAGAGCACCTTGACGGTCAAACTCCCAACGCAATTTATCCAAACAATCTGCTAAATCAAACTCAGGTTTTTTCTTATAAAAGCAAACAGATGCTAACGGAATCTCAAGAGACTCAGTAGGATTAAAACTTTTAAAATCAAACTTTTTCTTAAAACCAGATTCATGATAACTATACTCAGGGAATTCATTTATATAGCTTTCAATCAAAATGGCTGTATCTAGCGTCTTAATAAACTTCTCAGCAGTTTTCGAATTAGTTAGATAATCATCAAATTCTCTAAAATTATCCCATAGCTTCAGATTATTGTGATTATTATCGAGTCCTATAACATAAGGCTTATAGTCTTCATATATTCTTACAACTCTTCCTACTGTTTGGACTAACTCTCTGCCACTACCAATACGATAAGTTAAAATAAGTATTTTAGCCTGAGGCAAGTCAACGCCTTCATCTAATTTCTTTTGATGGATAATTACTTCATAATCTTTATCACTAATATTCGCCGGTACGTTTTGTAATGTATTGTCATTACTCGATTTTGCATACTGTTCATGAATAGCGGCAGTATTAAACTCTGTTTTCATTAAGTCAAAATACTCTTGAACATCTGAAAATTCTTTACATTTTATTATGCAGACTGAGTCAGGTTGTGATGCTTTTATCTCTTTAATTTTCTCAAACAATCTATCTTTATCAATTACTTCAAAAATTGGTTCTAAAATATCCTGATTCTCAACTGCTTTTTTAAACGTATATATGTAATGATGTTTTACATCAATATCAAAGCTAAATAAATCATTTCTATAAGGTGTGGCTGTAACAATTATTTTTTTACACTTAAATTTTCTGACAGCTTTACTCCATTGTGAAGCTGGTTCGGCGTGACCTTCATCAAATACTACTAAGTCGATCTTATCTTTGATTGAGTCTAACTCGGATTCAGAAAGCATTGTAATCATTTGGACTGTAGTACAATAAACACCTTCTTTTTCAAAGTTGTTAATGCTTTTAAATACTGTTTTAAGGTTTGATATATCAGCTGCTTCGCCTAGGATTTTTTTATAAAAATCACCTTTCAGTTGTTTTTCTAGCTGATCGCAGACAGCTCGTCTATGGGTGAGAATTAATACTCGTTTAGATTTAGAGCTATGGCTAGCTACACAAATAACGCCACTTTTTCCAGCTCCGGTTGGTAAGCTTATTAGACAGGACTTTTTACTTCTTGAACTAAGATATGTAGATACAGTTTCTATGCTTTTCTTTTGACAGTCTCTTAATCTTCCAATAACTTCTTCACTTATATTCATAATAGCCCTTTTAAACTCATGAAAGCATCTACATTATTCGAGATTTTAATTGTTATTAAGTTTACTATAAAAAAAGAGCTAATCTATAAGAAGATTAGCTCTTTTCTTTGCAGAAATTATGTATCCAAGCATGCTTTCAATCATTTACTCACTTTTTAAGTCACTCTCTGAACCCTTCTGAGCCTCAGCAATCAACTCATGAATCTTCGCGCTTTCTTTTAGTACACAAGCTTCATACGCAGAGAGCGGCTCAGGTTCCTGCTCTTTTTCTTGCTCCTGTTTGGCTTTTTCTTCTAGATATTTCTGCAGCTCGTCTTGTTCATCTTGCTCATTGTATTGTGAGTTACTCATGGCTTAGGTCTCCTAATATTTTTATCTCTTAATAAAAGTCATCACGATCAGCATACTTCTTATTGAGCGCCTTTAAAATAGCATAAGTTTCTAAATCCAGCTCACCCGTTGGCTGCTGCGGTCTGAAATGCAATTGAAAGGCATACACGACATCACGACTGGCTTTATCCCACGCGTCTGTGTCATTGATTTGATAACCGTAATCACGAAACGCTTGCTTAATCTCAGGTATCGTTGCTGCTGAAAACTCTTCTTGATGCGTAAAGAATTGCTTATCGAATTCATCATACCAAGCGCCAATGCCGTAATCGAAATACAGTCGTTGCCAAGGGAACTTTGCACCGGGGTCAATCTTACGTAAGGGTGCCATATCCGCATGACCGATGATATTCTTTGCAGAGATATTATATCTTTTTGCTAAATCTTGTACCAGCTGCGCGACTTTTTTAATCTGCAATTCATCAAAGTCGACATAGTGCTCATAAGGATGATAGTCGAGCGCGCCGTTTTTTAAGGCATCTCGATATTTAGGCTTAATGCCTGCATTTACAATCTCGATGCCGATAGAGGTATCGTTGAGTATCGTTCTACCGGCAAAACCGCCGTTACCAGCATGCCAAGCACGTTCGCTTTCAGGCACTAAGTTATAAATTTTATTATCGTTATTATCCAAGATCAGATAGTGGGCGCTCACATTTCCAGTGGTCAATGTTTTTATAGATCTGCCATTATCTGAGACGGTGTAGTGCAGGACGATGGATTTAATCCGCTCGCTTTTGCCAGTGGCTTGATAGGTTTCGCTATCAATAACGAAGGGTTCAGTATTCGCTATTTGGGTGTTATTAGTGGTCATGCAGCCAATCAAAGGCAGCGTTAAGGCACATGCTAATGCTAAAAAGATATTTTTTGCCATGAAATGCTAACCTTGTTTAATCTTCTTTGCCAAAACCTTCTTCCAGCTCTCTTCCAAACACTCAATCGCAAGCCAAGGTTCAATAACTTCTGCGGCAAATTTCTCTTTTGAGCTTGATAACTGCCACAGTTTCTCAAGTGTCGCAAAAGGATAGGGGCGTTCGATAAGATAAACCGGTAAATTAGCGCTGATCATGCCATCACGAACGACTTGAAAATACCAACCAGCGATGCCTTGTTTGCTGACCCAAGACGCAATATTTGGCACTTTGGTAAATTGTCCGATTTGGTCATTGATTTTGTAGCACGGTCGGCGCGGTTGGACAATGCGTAATTGCACTCTGTCGCCACCATTCCCGTCAATGATTTCATCTTGACCATACTGAAAAACGTCACCAATACAAACCGTGGTTTCCGTCATTTCTAGCAAACCATTTACTGCTTCTGTAGTGAGGTTCTCACCCAATGTACCGACATGTACTTTCAAGCCAAACTCTGCATTAATCTTGTCATAAGTCGCCGTCGCTAGTTGATGTACCGCTTTTAGTGGACCACCATGATGACGTCTATCGGCTTGCTCATCAGTTGTGAGACCCATAAAGTTGACAGCAACGGGCGCGTTAATTGGTGCTTTATCAATGGCGCTCATTTCTTCACGGGTAAATGGCATGGCTTTGCCAGCACGGACGCAGGTTAGAGTCGCGATATGGAGCGGCAAGGTTTGGTTAAAGTCAGCAGTATTTTTTTGGCTAGAAGATGCTATCGTTTTTGAGTTTATAGGTTGCATGTTTATAGGTTCTAAGTTCGTAGGTTTTCCTAATCTATAGGGATTTATTAGGGGAGAGGTTATATCGATATTGGTATTAATAATGCGTATTATCTTAGCTTAATCATTCCTCTAATGGTAAGAATTCAGCCGTTTAAAATTTAACAGTATTTTGAATTTTATTAGCACAGTAAATTTTAGACAAAAAAAGACCAGAATAGATATCTGGTCTTTTTCTTAAGCAGCTTTGGCAATAAATAAGATTATTTATTTTTGTTGCGACGACCGGCTGTTTTCTTCTCACGCGGCACAGCAACCAGCTCAGCCAATTGTTCAGGTGATGACCATAGACCTTCTAGGTCATAGAACTCACGGGCTTGTGGCGTCATCATATGCACGACAACAGCGCCCAAATCAATCAATGTCCAGTCAGAATCGATACCGCCTTCACGACCCAGTGGCATAAAGCCACCCAGTTTGGCTTCAGCGCCGACACTGTCAGCCATTGCACGTACATGGCGCTTTGAGGTGCCGTCAGCGATGATGATACGCTCCATTACGTCTGTCAATGCTGCTACATCCATTACGGTGATGTTCTTAGCTTTCATATCGTCTAGCGCGGTTTGAACAAGGGTCAAACATTCTTGTAAACGTTCGTCAGTCATGGTGTTGGTCATAAATTTTAATCTCTTGAATCGTAAATATTGAAAATAAAATGGTAAATCGTCACAATGCATTCTCTAACGAGCCAAATAGGGGCAGACGTTTTTTGAGAAAAAATGATCAAAGTGGGCAAAATTAAAAGTATAAGGCGATTTTAACGGAATTGAGCAGCAGAATATAGCTGATGGGCGATAATATATTGATAAACAGCAGGATTTAGCCATTTAGCTAATGAATTGGGTGCAGTATTGCCTATGATATCATTTATTGGTTGTAAAGATGCAATTTGCATGTCAGTGCTGTGCGTTATATTTAATGATTGAGGTGCTTGCGGCAGTTGCTGGTTAAGTTGCTGACGTATGTGTGTGCTTGATATTGCTGTCACAGGGCGCGGGTCGATATAAATATGACCTTGATGGCTATTTTTTACACAAAAGCTGTTTGTTAAAGATTGAGGGTTAGCTGCTAATAATTCAGTTATAGAATCGATGGTTAAAGGTTGTAGCAGTTTTGGAAGTTGGGATGTTAGAGAGTGGTGCAACTCAGTCTTAGAGAATTTTTTATCAATTTTGATATCAATATCTATATCGCTATCAAAATTTTCTTGACGGTCAAACACCCATAGACTGACATAATCAGTCAGTTGCAGCCCATTTTTCCAGTGTTCTAAACTACGCGCGCTGTCCATCCCCATGACAAATATCAGACTGTCATGCGGGTAGCGTGCGCGCAGTGTTTGCACACTATCGATAGTATAGACAGGCGGTGCTTGCCACAGCTCAAGCTCGTTAATGTATAAGGGCGACTCTTGCGTTGCCAGCTTTAGCATCGCCAGACGATGCTTAGGATCGGTGCTATCTTCTTTAAAAGGCGAGCGCGTATTGGGCAGCAACGATACATACAGTTCGCGCTGTTGCTGCTCAGCTATTGGTAATAAACACTGATAAACGGTCATCGCCATTTGCAAATGACCATTATGTACAGGATCAAATGAGCCACCCAAATAAGCACGGATGGCAGACTTAGTATTTTGGCTTTGATAACTGTTAGAAGTATTTGACATAAATGAGTGAGTAAAAACTAATGCAGATGGGCGTTGTAGTTGATTTATTTTAAATCGACTATAGCATGTGATTATTTACTTATCCCGATTATCGATTTTATTATATTTAATTATACTGTTTAAAAGCCATAGAAAAGCCGACCATCATTATGATAATCGGCTCAATAATACGTGTTTTGAATGAAGCTTTAAATGCTTAAATAACGTCGCTATGTGCTTGAATGGCAGTGAGGGCGATGGTATAGATAATATCATCGACCAAGGCACCACGTGACAGGTCATTGACTGGTTTATTTAAGCCTTGCAACATCGGTCCAACACTGACCACATTGGCGCTACGTTGTACCGCTTTATAAGTCGTGTTACCGGTATTCAGGTCTGGGAAAATAAAGACGTTTGCTTGTCCAGCAACAGGCGAATCCGGCGCTTTTTGCTTGCCGACGCTCATAACAGAAGCCGCGTCATATTGTAGCGGTCCGTCGACTTTTAGATTCGGCGCACGTTCACGGACGATTTGGGTCGCACGGGCGACTTTTTCGACATCAGCGCCAGTGCCTGACGAGCCCGTAGAGTAGCTAATCATTGCCACTTTTGGATCGATGCCAAAGGCGGCAGCAGACTGTGCTGATTGAATGGCAATCTCAGCCAATTCTTCTGCATTTGGATCAGGATTAATGGCGCAGTCACCGTAGACAACCACTTGCTCAGGCAACAGCATAAAGAAGACTGACGATACAAGTGAATACTCCGGTGCCGTTTTAATCAACTGAAACGCTGGGCGGACAGTATTCGCCGTGGTATGAATCGCCCCAGAGACCAGACCATCAACTTCGTCCATCTGTAGCATGGTCGTACCTAAATAAACGGTATCTTGCAGATATTCAGCAGCCACTTCTGCGCTGGTTTTACCTTTGCGACGCTCGACTACAGCGGCGATATATTTGCTCATATCTAAGCTGTCAGGGTCGATGATTTCAAGCCCTTCAGGTAATACCAAATCGCGGTTTTTGGCGACTTGTTCAACATCAGCACGCTTAGCGAGTAGCACACAGTTGGCAATACCGCGGCTTTGACAAATACAGGCGGCTTCGACCGTACGCGGTTCAGAGCCTTCTGGCAGCACGATACGTTTTTTGGCGATTTGCGCTTTTTTGACCACTTGATGACGAAAAGCAGAAGGTGACAAGCGTGGCTCATGATTTTGGCTAAAATACGCTTTAATCCAGCTAAGATCTAGATGCGCCGCGACATAGCGCGCCACTTCTTCAGCGCGTTCGGTGTCATCGCTTGGAATCTCAGCACTCATGTGTAATAGACTCTGTACCGTCTCAAAGCTGTCATCTTCGACACTCATCACAGGAATACCAGTTTTGAGTGCAGATTGCCAAAGCTCAGCGACGGTTGGACTAGGGACAACGCCGCCAGTCAATACCAATCCTGCTAGCGGAACACCATTGATACAGGCAAGACCCGCTGCCAAGAGTAAATCGTCACGGTCGCCCGGCACCACGATAAGCGTACCACGTTTGAACACTTCATCGACACGTGCAATTGAGCGTGCGGTCAAGCTGATGCGATTGATACGGCGCGATTTTGCCTCACCAACGTTGAGCCAAGTGCCATCAAGTTCAGCAGCGATATCCCACGTACGCGGCACGGATAATGAGTCACTAAATGGTACGACACCGATTAAGCGGAATTGTTCAGTATTAAAGTGCGGCGATAAGCGTTGTACTTCTTGTATAAAGCCGCTATCCAAGCTCACAATCGCTTCACCAGGGGCAACGATTTGATTTTCTAAGGTGCTTTGCGTATTTGGCAAGTCATGCATCCGCATCAAGATACAGCCAAGCGTACGATCACTTGCCATACCACCAAATTCACGCGCATGCACATCAAGCTTATCTGCCAAATAGGCAGGTTTACTGGTATCAGCGGTGCTAACAAAGATGATTCGGGCATCGAGTGCATGAGCAATCGCACGGTTGATCTGTGAGGCATAAGAAGTTTCAGTCGTCGGTACTAAGCCTTCGCAAATCACCACATCGTAATCATCACCAAGAGTATGGTAGTTAACAACCACTTCTTCCATCAAGTCATCAAGATTGTCATCACCAATCATACGCTCAACATGTTGACGGCTGATCGATTTAGGTGGCTTTAGGCCAAAGGCATGCATGGCTAATGCGCTTGAGCTGTCTAGACTGTTTTGCTTATCCAGCGTATCGTCTTGTAAAAACGGCTTCATAAAACCCGCTTTGATACCGTTATAATCGAAAGCACGAATCAGACCTAACGCCGCTGACGTCACACCGATACCGCGGCTGATGGGCACAAGTAAAATAGTTTGCATAATGTATCCTACTGTTTATTATATTTTTAGAGAGATTGTCATCCTTGAGCGTATAAGAATCAACTTGTGATTCTTATCGCAGGCATATGAGTCTTATTGTAGACCTAGTTTTATTTTAGACCCAAGGCTGCACGAGTTTCTTGTGCGATACGGCATTCTTCATCAGTTGGGACAACCCACAGCTCAATACTGCTATCGTCAGCATGGAAACTGCCTTCATTGCCACCGACCAAGCCAGCGTTCTTATCGGCATCTACTTTGATGCCAAAATGACGCATGACTTCTAAAATACGCATCCGCGTGGTCACAGAGTTTTCGCCGATACCACCAGTAAAGACAATACCAGTAAAGTCAGGGAGCGCGCAGCTTAAGCTGGCAAGGTATTTACCAACACGATAGCAGAACATCTCGATAGCCAGCTTTGCGTCTTCATGACCTTCATTAGCCGCTTGCTCAATGGTACGCAAGTCATTCGATAAGCCTGAAATACCAAGTAAACCACTTTCACTATTGAGCATTTTATCGATTTCTTCTAAGCTCATACCAAGTTGGCGCTTAAGATGAATATGTAAGCTTGGGTCAACATCACCACTACGCGTACCCATCATAAGACCTTCAAGCGGGGTCAGACCCATACTGGTATCAAGGCTTTTGCCGTCGTAGACAGCTGTTGCTGAACAGCCGTTGCCCAAATGCGCAGTTAACCAACCATGTGGTCCTGTTGCGCTGGTAATGTGGCTGGCGCGTTCTGATACATAAGCATGCGAGGTACCATGGAAGCCATAACGACGAATTTTGTGTTCTGAATAGAGTGCCTTTGGTAGCGGATAGCGGAAAGCAACGGGTGGCATGGTCTGGTGGAAGGCAGTATCAAATACCACCACTTGCGGAATATCAGGATAGATTGCTTGTACAGCTTCGATACCTAGTGCGTTTGCCGGATTGTGTAATGGGGCGAGGACTTTTAGACGTTTGACTTCTGCTAACACATGCGCATCGACACGCACCGCTTCTGAGTACTCACGACCGCCATGTACCACTCGATGCCCAACAGCAATAAAGTGATACTGCTCAAGTAGCTCAAGGATTTTCTGTAAGGCAAGTTCATGACGACCACCAGCGATTGCAATTTCTAACTTTTCACCATTTAATGTGGTGTGTTTAATACGGGCAGTATCGAGACCTAAGTTTTCGGCAAGACCTGTGATACGAGTACCTTCATCCTCACTAATTAAGGCGTATTTGATTGAAGAGGAGCCGCAGTTCAATACTAAAGTAGGATTGGTCAGGGTCGATGCTTCAGAATGTTTGTCATCAAAAGTGGTGCTTACGCCAGCGCTCATACTCTATCCTTAGATTGTCTTTTATAAAAGGTGCCGCATCTTGACGATCACCTGTTGAATAAACGAAAACCAGCGATATCGGTGCTGGTATAGGTTGCACGGTTTGGAAACATAAACCATAGCCGCGCTGATTTTCGTTATGCTTGAGCCATCACTATGTCTAACAGAGGTTCAATGTAAAGCAAACGCCTGCTAGCGTTGCCTTATAGCTACAAGGGTTGACTATAATGTATCATATTTTGGCAGTGACACCACGATAACTCTAAGGCTTTAATCAGCCAGTTCTCGATTGATGGTTACAGGTGTGCACCGAAGACAGTGAGGGCTTATTAGATAAAATAAGTAAAAATTTACCTTTATAAAAATTGTAAGTAAGTTTGTCTAGCTTTAGATCAATAAGATTGTTTTATATTTATATTGGATTCTCTATCACTACATTTCAGCAAATTTACTACGCAAACATATTCTATAGGCGCACAGCTTTATAGAATAATGCTATGATTAAAAAATCTTCCTATTTTCCTTATTGCAGCCTTGGTTGTTTTCGCTGATAGTGATTTTTATCGCGTACACCGTTGCAAGATTACAGGTTATCTATCCTATGTTTACAACACGATATACCTCAAAACCCAAGCACTCTCAGACAGTGGGCAGCGCCACTCGCTATAGTATGTATAACATCATGCTTGGTACGTCGATCACGATAGCCTCAGCGGCCTTATTGGTTGGCTGCGGACAAAAAGGCGATTTATACCTTGTAGACGCTGGTAGTAAAGCAGTGCGAGATAGCACGGCAATATTAGATAGTGGCAGTAATCCACAAGATACCGCCTTTGCTAAGATTGACAGCGACCAGCAAAATACAGAGAATTTTCAGCTGCCTGAACCGAGTAACGATCCTAATGATTACTAATAAGTAATCATGGATTATGAATTATGAATTATTAAAATGTAAATGCTCAAACGATTTTTGAGCAAGCCCAATACTTTATTGTTACCTTGATTATATTAGAGATATTTATATGAGTCAGTCAGTCACGACCCAAACTGAGCAAGGCCTGTACATCAATCCTGAAGCCTTAACCGCCCATTTACCCGCTCTAGATTATCGCGACGGTGCACTGTATATGGAACAGGTCAACATTACCGAAGTGGCTAAACACTATGGTACACCATGTTATGTGTACTCAAAACAGGCGATTTTAGACGTATATCAAGCATACGCTGACAGTTTTGCCAGCTTAAATCACCAGATTTGCTATGCGGTAAAAGCAAACTCTAACCTTGCTGTACTTGGCGTATTGGCGCAAGCAGGCGCAGGGTTTGATATCGTTTCACGTGGCGAGCTAATGCGGGTATTGGCGGCAGGGGGTGCAGCTGCACGTGTGGTATTCTCAGGCGTCGGCAAAACCTATAGCGATATTGAATATGCGCTTAACCAAGGTATTGGTTGCTTTAATGTTGAGTCGATTAGCGAGCTGACTCTAATCAATGAAGTCGCCGCGCAGCTTGATAAATCAGCGCCGATATCACTACGTGTCAATCCTGATGTGGATGCCAAAACCCATCCGTATATTTCAACAGGTCTCAAAGACAATAAATTCGGTATTGCTCACGAGGATGCGCTGGTCGTTTATCAACAAGCCGCCAAATTGTCTCATATCGATATCGTCGGTATTGACTGTCATATCGGCTCGCAGTTGACTGAAGTTGCGCCATTCGTTGCGGCATTGGACAAAGTGATTGAGCTAGTACATAGCTTACGTAAAGCAGGTATTGAGCTGCGTCATATCGATTTGGGTGGTGGTCTGGGTGTGCGTTATATTGATGAGACGCCTGTTTCTATTGATGAATTTGCCAATGCGTTATTACCAAAACTTAGTGAGCTTGGCTTGACCGTATTCTTTGAGCCGGGTCGTAGTATCGTGGCAAATGCTGGGGTGTTATTGACCAAGGTTGACGTGCTCAAACCAACTGAGCATAAGAATTTTGCCATTGTTGACGCGGCAATGAACGACTTAATTCGCCCTGCTTTATATCAAGCAGAAATGGCAGTAATCCCAAACGTTTTACCTAGTAATGGTATTAATACAGAAAGTACTGAGCCATGGGATATCGTTGGTGCTATCTGTGAAACGGGTGATTTCTTAGCAAAAGATCGTTTGTTGTCGCTTTCGACAGGCGATATTCTCGCAATCACGGGTGCTGGTGCTTATGGCTTTACTATGAGTAGCAACTATAATTCACGCCCGCGAGCCAGTGAAGTCATGGTAGCTGATGATCGCCACCAGCTGATTCGCAAACGCGAAACCGTTGAAGCGCTATATGCAGACGAAGTATTGTGGCAAGGTTAACGGCTAAGCAGCATAAAGTATCTCAAAAATCTAACCCATTATCATAATGCTAGTGGGTTTTTTTATGGCAAATTTTGATCGAACACCTGAATAATAAGTGTGGAATATAACTTGGCATTTGATAACGGTGATAGTTATGATTGTAACTGACAGCGTGCTAATATAAGACATACATAAAAATAGGATAGGATATCAGGGATATGCTAATAGAATTTACTAAGATGCATGGGTTGGGCAATGACTTTATGGTCATCGATTTGGTGACTCAGCGTTTGGACTTGACCAAGGATTTGGTGCAGTTACTGGGTGATCGTCATTTAGGTATTGGTTTTGATCAGTTGCTCGTCGTTGAGCCGCCAATGCGCCCCGACGTCGATTTTAGTTACCGTATTTTTAATACTGATGGGTCAGAGGTTGAGCAATGCGGTAATGGCGCCCGCTGTTTTGCCCGTTTTGTGCAAGCGCGCAAGTTATCCTTTAAACAGCGTCTCCGTGTTGAGACGGCAAGCGGCATTATTTCGCTGACGACCGATCGTTATGGCTGGGTAGAGGTTGATATGGGCAAGCCCAAGTTTGAGCCAAGTGAGATTCCATTTACCCCAAGAGCCATCACCAAAATCCAAAATGCTTATCATCTGGACGTGAATGGTACGCCGGTGCAGCTTTATGTTGCCAATATGGGCAATCCGCATGCGGTGATAAAAGTTGACGATGTGCTTGATGCTGACGTTGAAACCTTGGGTAAAGCCATCGAATCGCATCCAGCATTTCCAGAACGTGTCAATGTCGGTTTTATGCAAATAATGAATCAGCGTCATATTCGTCTGCGAGTGTACGAGCGCGGTGTCGGTGAGACGCAAGCCTGTGGTACGGGCGCTTGTGCAGCCGTTGCCATTGGTATACGCGAAGGCTGGCTTGACGAAGGCGAAGATGTGCGTGCTCAGCTCTATGGCGGCAGCATGGTAATTAAATGGCAGCCGGGCTATTCGGTTATGATGACCGGACCAACCGCATTTGTGTATGAAGGTGTCTTTAGTCCAGATGGCTTGATGGCACAAGCCGGTATCAAGCCCAATCCAGAAAGTTAATAGTAAAACATAAGTGACAGTTATTTTTACTGGATAAGTAATGGGGTTGTTTTCAATATGGTGATGTCTTATAAAAAATCTCAAGTGACAGACGCACGATCTGATAAACAATCCGTTTCACCGTCATGGCTATCAGCAGAATTGGCAATCACCATAGAAGCGGATGCTGCGTTAAGTGAATTATTAGACCCTGTGCATCGTTGGCTAAATGTCTTATCTGTGCGCAATCACTCGCCGCATACATTGACGGCCTATTTTGCAGGCTTGAATCAACTGGCGTTATTCCTGCGAGGTAAACGCCTGACATGGACACGTTGTGATAAGCGCCAATTAGCCCAGCATATCAGCCAACGCCTTGATGAAGACAAGCTATCCCTTGCCAGCGTTCAGCAAGAGTTATCAGCTATTCGTCATTTTTATGGCTGGCTGATAGAAGAGGATTTGGCACGTATCAATCCAACTACAGGCTATCAGCTCAAGCGCAGCCCTAGACCATTACCCTCTATCGCTGATGTGGATTTATTGACGCAATTGCTCGACCAAGAAATCCCTGATACACCTGAACAAGCACGCTTGTGGCTACGTGATAAGGCGATGTTTGAATTGCTTTATAGCAGTGGTTTACGTGTCGGTGAGCTCGTCGCGTTAAATATAGCAGATGTGGACTTGGCTGATTTGCGGGTACGCGTGATCGGCAAAGGTAATAAGACACGCCTAGTACCTTTAGGAATAAAAGCGGCTGACGCCATTCGTCGTTATTTACCGCACCGTAATCTGTGGGTAGAACAGATGGACAGTGCATTATTTATTAGTGAAAAACTGGGTACGCGTTTATCAACACGGGCTGTGCAGCAGCGTCTCAAAGTTGCTGCTACTCGTGCTGGTATTGCTCAAAACATGTATCCGCATCTATTGCGCCATTGCTTTGCATCACATATGTTGTCAGGAAGTGGTGACTTGCGCGCTGTCCAAGAGATGCTTGGACACAGCGATATCAGTACCACGCAAATTTATACCCATGTCGATTTTGCTAAATTGACCCAAGTCTATGACCGCGCCCATCCTCGAGCCACTCACGCATCTAAAGACAGCGATTCAACCCTTTAATTCTAAAAGTGTCTTTCATCGCAAATTGTTTTAATTGAAAAACCCTTTTATCAAGACGCTTTTATAAAAATTATTTTATGCCAAACGATGACAATCAAAGATAGGCATCTTTTGTCGTCCCTGATTTTGCGCTTGTCTATCTAACGTCGCTAAGACCAAAGCATAATTTTTATGGTCATTATTCAAAGATGGGGTCAATTCGCTATCATTGTAGCTGCTCATTACAGTTCCATCATAAGCGCTAATCGTTGTATGTCCCCACGTCTGACGTGTATGACCGTCTTTGTACGCATGCTCACCGCCTTGTGCTGCTCCAATTATCATACATTGACTGTCTAAAGCTCGCGCTTGCAGTAAGAGCGACCAATGGGCTTGTCCGGTTAGATACGTAAAAGCAGATGGCGCACTTAATAGTTCTGCGCCTGCTTGCCGCAGACGCTGCGCCAATGCAGGAAAGCGTAGATCAAAGCAAACCATCATACCGAGCTGATAAATATCATCATTTACTTCGAGCGCTGCCACGACCGTCTGCGTACCTGGCTCAAACGTCGCCGCTTCGTTATAACTGCCTTGCTTATCGGCGACGGTCGCGGTGAATAAGTGAATCTTGTCATAGCGCGCCACTTGTGTACCATCCGGCGCAAACAATAGGCTTACTTGGCGCAATCTACCATCAGGCACAATCATGCCGTCAGGGCGATATGGGCAGGGCAGAGAGCCCGCTAGCACGTATATACCATATGTACGTGCATACTCTGCTATCGTCGCTGACAGTGCATCGAACTGCTCTGCAGTAGCAAACTGTCTACCCATGCTACAGCAGTTTTCTGGTAGTACGACAAGCTGCGCGCCTTGTGCACGAGCATCCATAATAGCGGATTTTATATCCGACAGATTGTCTTCAATGCTTTGCTGGCTATTCATTTGGATAGCAGCAACGGTCAGCTGTATGTTATTTATATGTTCATTCATAGCAGGCTTCTCAAGATTGTTAATGTTATATATCTCTTATAAAACGTTTTCAGGTTTGTCATTATTAATGGTTTATTTGAACCTTACTCCGCAAATCATTCTATGCAACTATGCAACTATGCAACTATGCAACTATGCAACTATGCACAGGTATAAATTTTTATTAAAGTATTCTTTAGAAGCTACCAGAAAGCTACGGACAGAGGTTTGTCATTCACTTATCTGGCAAGGGCATAAATTATCATAGCAAAATTGTCGCAAAAAATGCTATCGTCATGTCCTGTTAAGGGTAAACCGCTCACTAATCAGCATTACAAAGACAATATTACCAAGACTGGAGTGTAATAAACTGCCCATGAGTATGTCGTTCGGATTGGCGACCACGCTAAGCACCTCACAAAAACTGACCCCGCAAATGCAGCAAGCTATTAAATTGCTGCAGCTCTCTAGTCTTGAGCTGGCGCAAGAGGTTCAAGCGAAGCTGGACAGTAATCCATTACTAGAACGCATCGAAAACGATGAAGATGAGTACGAAAGTATGGATAAAGACG
>Ga0136557_1000143_pt1 | contig 57485 bp, 56 predicted proteins | sample AntRauTorckE6832_FD_104796 | JGI IMG/M metagenome (GOLD analysis project Ga0136557, IMG submission 104796) | Saline lake microbial communities from Rauer Islands, Antarctica - Metagenome Torckler E6 #832 | ecosystem: Environmental > Aquatic > Non-marine Saline and Alkaline > Saline | place...
ACTTCATTGCATCTAGTTTAAATTCCTTATCATAATGTTTTGCCATAGAGAGCTCCTTTCTCAATATTATTTTATCATGAACTCTCTATGTTTAATATGTCCGTTATTTATTCTAGCATCAGAGTCTTAAAGGAGTGGGTTATATGAAAAAAATAATAGCTTTATCCGCCATTTTGATTTCTTTTTCTATACTGATTGTTGCTAGCATTTTATTTAGCCATTACATTGATTATAACATAGGTAATGCTTCATTTATGATCTTAATTATTTGCTTTATTATTGTTTTGATGATGGTTATTGATCAAGCAACACCAACCAATGGTAAATTAAAAGATAAAGAGTAAATCTTGATTAAAAACAAAAAATATATGTATAGACCTTTCTTTGGAAGGGTCTTTTTAAATTAGATAAATTGACTCGATTTGTGATAAGTTTTATAATATAAATATGAGAACGTCAATATAAAAATCGATAATAATGGAGAAATAACAATTTAAAGGAGGAATAAAATGAGTAAAAAATATCAATATTATGAAGAAAAACGCGATTTAGAAGAATCGCCGGAACCAAATAATGGAGACAATAAAGAAAATGACAAACCAATTTTTGTAGTTCAAAAACATGACGCACAAAATCTTCATTACGATTTCAGATTAGAAATTGATGGTGCTTTAAAGTCTTGGGCAGTTCCAAAAGGACCTTCTACAGATCCGTCTGACAAGCGATTGGCGATTCCGACTGAGGATCACCCACTTGATTATGCGGATTTTGAAGGGGTTATACCTGAAGATCATTACGGCGCTGGAGAAGTCATTGTTTGGGATAAGGGTACCTACAAAAATGAATCAGTCAAAAGTGATGAAGAACTATCAATTAAAGAAGCTTATAAAGAAGGACATATAAAGGTGTGGTTAGAAGGCAAGAAATTATCAGGAGGGTATGCTTTTATTCAAACTGATAGTGGCGACAATCCCAGATGGCTATTGGTTAAAGAAGATGATGAAGAATCTGACGCTAGAAGAAAGCCAGTTAAAACAGAACCTAAGTCAGTGAAAAGTGGAAAAACAATAGATGATTTAAAAGAAGAGGGTGATGAGTGAATAAATTAATGATTAATATTGTTATAAACATTGGGCTCAAATAAAAGACCCATGGAAATCCTTTATCTTTTAAAGAGTAGTCAGAGACACATAATATAATTAAGCTGACTAATTCATTTGAAATCAAATATTAAGAAGAATATAGCATACGAAAAATCGTGTGTTTTTTTCTTTTTAAGATGATATAATTGTAAAGAAGGCTATATAGAAGAACAAGAACACCATTTACCCTGTTTGCAAAGATATAGAAGTTTTGATTGTAATTATTTTAGGAGGTTATTTCTAATGGAATATATTGTAGAACCAGCAAGTAAACATGATGCAGAGGAAATGTTGGTTTATCTGGAAAAAGTTGGGTCTGAAACTGACTATTTACTCTTTGGTCAAGAAGGTGTACCAATGACACTTGAACAAGAAGAAGAATTTCTTGAAAAAGTAAATAAAACGCCATATAGTAGAATGTTTGTTGTTAAAGATGATCATCAAATAATAGCCAATGGTTATATTCATACAAATCCAAGAGATAGAATTAAACATAAGGCTGAAATAGCAATTTCAGTATTGAAAGCATATTGGGGAAAAGGTGTAGGATATTTAATGATGAAGACGCTTATTGCTTATGCAAAACAAACCTCTTTTATCGAAACAATATATTTAGAAGTGGTATCAGAGAATAAACGTGCAATTAAACTTTATGAAAAATTGGGCTTTAAAACTTATGGTAAGAATGAAAGAGCTATAAAAATAAATGATCAATATTTTGATTGGAATTTAATGAGGCTTGATATTAAATAAGCCGTAAAACAATACAACTGATGAGGTGAACAAATATGAAAATTGCATTAGTATCAGAAAAGTTTATAGATAGAGATATATTTCATAATTTATCTAAAATTGAATATCATGCTAAAGATTTATCTGGTAAGGCAGATATGATTTGTTTTGGAGAAGCTTATTTACAAGGTTTTGATGCTTTATCATGGACTTATGATAAAGATAAAATGATAGCCATTAGCAATGACTCTGAAACCATACAAACGATTAAAAAATATGCAAAAGATAACTATATTGCTATAGCTTTTGGTTACTTCGAATTAGATAATGCTAATGAATCAATTTATTGTTCATATATGGTGATTGATGCATTAGGTGAATGTATTGATCATTATAGGAGGGTATCAATAGGTTGGAAAGAATATAAGAAGACCGATAAGCACTATAAAGAAGGCAAAGACTTTCATGCTTTTGATTATTTAGGTAAAACCATTCTTGTTGGTTTATGTGGTGATTTTTGGTACGGAAAAAACATCAAGAAAGCTAATAAAATTGATAAGGATTTAATATTATGGCCGCTTCATATTGATTATACAGTTGAAATGTGGATGCGTGAAAAAGTTTTATATGAAAGACAATCATCTAAATTAAATGCACCAGTTTTAATGGTTAATAACATTTCTAAAACAAGTGATGGTGGATGTTATTGTTTTGTAGACGGAAAAGTGAAAAATGAATTATCAATGGGGCAATCAGGAGCATTGATTATTGAAGTTTAACTAAAATTATTCGGAGGTTTTTTATGAAAATTACAATTAAGGAAATAAGTTTTATTTTTGCATGTATTGGTTTTATAGGGTTGATTGTTTTGTCTCTAATGGCGATTATTGATTCTCAAGCCCAAGACATGGCGTCTGGAATCATGGTTCAAATATTATTTGGGTCTATGTTCATAGCGGGTTTCATAAGCTATTCATTACAAGAAAAAGAAAAAGTAGATTAAGATTTAAACATTCTAAAATATTAAATTATTGATATCAACTTTGGATATGATATTATATTAAAAGAAAAATTTCATTTTTTCTTATTGATAGAATGCAAGAGGTGGACATTTATGAAAAAAACAACTTTAATTTTATTGAGTTTGCTAATGATGATCTTATTAGGTTCAGTATATACGTGGAGTGTTTTTAGAATACCAGTAGAAGAATATTATCATGTAAATACATTTATAAGCGGTCTACCTTATATGATATCTTTAGTTTTTTATGCCTTAGCTATGGTTTTGACTGGTCGATATTTAACATTTAAAACTATAAAGAAAATTTCTTTTATAGGTGTGTTTTTTATATCGCTTGGTTGGTTGATGGCTGGGCTTACAAGTAATATTGTTGGCTTAATAGTCATGTATGGTGTTTTTGTTGGAATCGGTGTGGGGATGCTTTATGGCATACCTATTATGATTATCCAATCTTTGTTTAAACAAAACAGTGGTTTATATACCGGCTTAGTTTTAGGTGGCTTTGGATTATCACCGCTTGTGACTGCGCCTTTTATTAGAACATTATTAAATAATGTGACTCTACATCAATCTTTTATGATAATGGGTCTTTTTACATTTATCATTCTGTTATCAATTACACTTAAATTAATGACCATTCATAAACATGAAGAAGCCACAATCAAACAAATTGCTAAAATCACTATAGATAAGCGATTTATTGTTTTATATGTTTTATTCTTATTAGGAACCACCATTGGTTTAATGATGATTGGCTTGTCTTATCAAGTGGGTGTTCAATACTATTCATTTTCTACGACAAATGTTACAATTGCTATGACTATATTTGCATTAGCGAATGGGTTATCAAGATTATTATTTGGTTATTTAAGTGATCGTTACTCTTTGTCCAGAATTATTCAATTGGTTTTACTTGTTTTATTCATTAGTGGCATTGTTGCTTACTTTAATAATGGTTCTTACTATAGTTTATATCTTATATCATTTACGGGCTTTTGGTTTATCTTAGGTGCATGGCTAGCCATTGCACCCAATGCAATTAAATCATTATATGGGTTAGAAAATTACAGCAAACGATATGGTATATTGTTTACCGCCTATGGCGTTGGAGCAATTCTTGGTGTTTCCCTTAGTGGATTAATTTTGGATGCACTTAAAGCCACTCAGGTCTTATATATCGTTATAATCATTGTAACTTTAGGATCTTTCGTTTTGCTTAAGGCAAATCATTTAACAAGCAATAGAAGATATTAACCATAATTTCAATAAGAATAGGATTCCTTCTTCAATAAGGAATCCTATTTAATATATCAAAATAAATATTAAGGATTAATAACCGTAAAATACATCTTTATATATGTATTTTGATTTAATGTTTAGTTTTTTTAAATACTTCTTTATATCTTTGACCATGGCTTTTTTACCTGAGAGAAAATATCTACCATCGTTATTATATTTACCTACAAAATCATTGATTTCATTTATAAAAGCGTGACGATTATCCACTAGTTTTATTTGAACATGATTATAGCTATCAAATGCTTTTAGTTCATCTATATATATGTGGTTGTTTTGACTGTCAATGTATAAAAGAACAACAGGCTGTTTTGTCTTTTTTTCTTCAATTATATCTTTGATAATTGCCCTATGTGGTGTAATCCCTATACCACCAGCAACCAATAATGTCGGTTTGTTTTCTCTAATATATAAAGGGCCAACAGGACCTCTCATGGTCATAGTTGTCGCGGGTTTTAATGATTCAAGTGCTTGTTTGAATTCACTCGAGTTATCAGTGATTTTGGTTGAAATCACAATTGAATCTTCGTTTTTAGTTGATGCTATGCTAAAGGGTCTGATGGATTTTTTAATTTTCTTATGTGTAATAAAAAAGATTCCATGTTGTCCTGGTTTCCAGGCTTTGACATTCTTTGCATTAAATATGTATGTGTAAATTTGATCTTTTTCTTTGTTTTTACTGATGAAGGCAATTTCATTTTTTTTAAATATAGCTAGAATATCTTTAAATATGCCCATAAAAATTCTCCTTTTCTATTATTTCCAAGCTTTTTTGTTATCTATTGCAAACATTTTGAAAGTTCTCGGTTTTTTACCTGTTAGTAATTCAAACTCATTGGTAACTTTTTTGGCTGTACCCATTCTTGTCATGAAATATAACATCATTGTTATGTTGACATATGACTTGTCCAGTCCTCTTTCCTTAATATAAGCTTTACGGTATTTTAGAAATGAAGGTTTAGCATATATAATATCTCTACCTAGAACATCAGATAAGATATTTGCTACATCTTGATAATTTAAAGATTGAGGTCCAGTGATTGTATAAGTTGTGTTGGTATGTTTTTCAGGTGATGAAAGAACAGTTGCGATTGCTAAGGCAATGTCGCTCGCATCGATAAAACTTGTCTTACTTTTTCCAGCAGGAATAAATATTTTATCATACTCTTTAATTTCATAAGCATGGACTCCTGAAAGATTCTGCATGAAAAATCCAGGTCTAATATGTGCGTAAGGTAAACTATGTTTCTCGATTAACTTTTCTATTTTATGATGTGGGGGTATCGGTTTTTTTTCAACACCCATTAAAGACAAAAAGGCAACAAGCTTAATGTTTGATGTTTTAAGTGCTTTAATAAAAGGTAATAAATCTTTTGGATCACCTATATGTGGCGGTCTCATTAAGAATACACAATCAACATTTTTTAAAGCGGTTTTAAATGAAGCTGGTTTTGTAAAATCAAAAAATGTGGTCTCAATGTTGTCTTTATTTTGATATTTATCAGTTAGTTTATCTATAAATATATCTGCAGCGATAATTTTTTGTCCCATTTGGTCTAGATGTTCGACCACGTAACTACCGACATTACCAAGCGCGCCTGTAACCAGTATCTTCATGTTATAATTCCTCCTTGTGAATAATTTCTGTGACTTTACTTAGAGTCTTCATAAATTGTAATGCATCTTTTTCTCCTAGAATATCAATAATAGTATTTGATAATTTATTATATTCATCAAAGGTATTATTAACTAGTTTAATAGCTTTTTCAGTTGCTATTAGAGGATTACTACGTTTATCACTTGATTCTGTTTTGCTTATATAGCCTTGTTTTTCTAAACTTTTGACTATAGCACTAACAGAAGACTTTTTTATATCAAAGTATTGACTTAGGTCTACTGATCGAATCCCATGCTTGTCAGCGTTTTTCACTATATAAATTAAACATCCCATTTCACTAGAGCGGATGGGAATATTTTGTTTTCTCTTCATGTTGGCTCGACAAAACGAAGACATTTCTTCAGTTAGATTTTTAATTAGTTTTTCATTCATAAATTTTCTCCCTTATTAAATTAGTTAGTTAAACTAATTAAATTATAATCTAGGTGACGTCAAATGTCAAGGATTATATCTTTCTATATAAATTAAAGAAAAAACAGAAAACCAATTGTGATTTTCTGTTTACAAATTTTAGATCAAACTTTCTTTTGTTTTGGTTTTAATGTTTTAAACCAAATACTAATTAAATCAATAATAGTAACGATAATAACGATAACTGTACACACTCTTATTCCGGTGTCAATACCATTACTAAACTCCAAAGTTGTTATGTCAAATAAATCTGCCATTGATGATATAAAACCATTGGTAATCAAGTCTGCTTGATTTATGAATGTTAATCCAATACTCACGCCAATGATAGAAGATATCGTATAAAAAATAGCCACTTTTAAATTCCATTCGCCTACATAAATTTGAAGGATATGAACTCCAAAACCAATAATAGCTGATACGATGAATGGGATAATAAATTGATCAGTAACTGATTGATTAAATGTTGGCGCAATTAAGATTTGGTTTTCATAGTAACCTATAACTGGAATATATTCTAACAAAATGACAATGAAAATAACAGAAAATATTGTGTAGAATATTAAACCAGCCACTGAACTTGATTTGGAAATTTTTGTAGTCTTAGGTGAAGGTAAGTCTGGGAGGTCTTTAATTTTCCAATCATTATATTTTTTCTCTTTAGTATTTTCATGTCCTATAATCCAAAAAATTATGGTTACGATAAAGAAAGCCCATATTAAGCTATTAACTGTATCACCAATTAAGCGACCGATGATATAAGCAATTGATGCAAGAATAGATTGTTCGTTCATATCGAAAATGATATCAATAGCTGCAAAAAATAAAGTGATTGATCCAACAATGATGGCGACCAATTTTAGGATTCTGATATAGTCATCATAATATAAAGGTGAAATGACATACTGTTTTTTCTCCTTATAATTATTGGCGATTTCTCTTGGACTACCAAGTTCATGAAGCACTCTATCAATGTCTTCATTGGTAGGACTTTCCGGTAACATATCATAAATGTTTGAATTTAGTTCTTTTTTTACATCTTCTTGAATGTCTTTTGGTAATCTTCTTGTAACATCATAGATATACCTTTCAATATACTTTTTCATTTTCTAATCCTCCATGATTGATGTATTTACATCATTAATTAATTCGAGCCATGCTTGTTTTAAACTCTTTAAAATATCATGGCCTTGTTCATTTAGTTGATAATATTTTCTAGGTCTACTTTCGGTCGTGTCCCAAGTTGACTCTAATATGCCTTGTTTATCCAATCTTCTCAGTAATGGATACAAAGTGCCTGCTTCAATATTTACATTTCTGTCATTTAATACTTGTAATAAACTATAACCATACTGCATATTTTTTAAAGCATCTAAAACAATCATGATTTGTGTGCCTCTTTTCAACTCGTTTACCATGTTGTCTAATACTGTCTGATTATCCATATTATCACCTCTGATATCATTATACTGTACGACATACACTATTGTCAATAAAATATTATTATTTTTTTTAATTTATAGTTTTTATGTGTATAAAGACAATGGTGGATTTAGCCAATATTTGGTAATTATGTATTGGTTAAGTTCTATTATTTAAAAAAAGCTTTAGTTTTTGATACAATAGAATAGTATTACAAAATTTAAGTAAGTAGAGGTATTACAATGACAAAAAAACAAGTTCTTAATTTTTTTACAACCAGCTTTAATGGTATGGCCATTGGCTTATTTGCTACTTTAATCATAGGTGTTATTATTGGCCAATTGGCGGCTTTAGTTGGGTTAATACCATTTTTTAGTGGTGTTGAAGATAGTCTTTTATCCTTATCAACAATATTAAAACAAATGATGGGTATTGGTATTGGTTTTGGTATAGCCTTTGCTTTAAAACTTGAAGGTTTAAAATTAGTTGTGACTGGTATAGCTGGGGGTATAGCAACTGGTTTTTATAATGATCCAATGGTTGCTTATTTAGTGACCATTGGTGTATATTTTGTATTGACTTATTTATTGAAAAAGAAAACACCTATTGATATTATTCTGGCACCTTTGGTAGGAGTATTGATTGCTTTAATCATTACAAGTTTAATTGGTTTGCCAGTTCAAACTGCAATGAATTATATTGGTGATTTCATTCGTTATTCAACTGAGTTACAACCATTTATAATGGGTATTGTGATTGCCGTTATTATGGGTATGTTATTAACCATGCCTATCTCAAGTGCAGCCATTGCTATTGCGATTTCAATCGGTGGAATAGCAGGAGGTGCAGCAGTTGTCGGTGGTAGTGTGCAAATGATAGGTTTTGCCATTATGTCAAGGAAAGACAATAATATTGGTACAGTGCTTTCTATCGCTTTTGGTACATCTATGTTACAATTTAAGAATATACTTAAGAAGCCAATCATCTGGCTACCAACCATTATTGTCTCAGCCATCTTAGGACCTTTAGCAACCCTTCTTTTTGAAGCGAGAGTAACTTCGTTTGGTGCAGGAATGGGGACATCAGGTTTTGTTGGTCAACTTCAAACTTTGGAGGCCATGGGTTATAATCTTAATGCTTTTCTAGTGATTATCATTTTACACATTGTTTTACCAATTATCTTGGTCTTTATGATTGATATCTTCTTTAGAAAAAAAGGTTGGATTGTTGAAGGGGACCTCATTGTATAAAGTTCATATAATTTTGTAAATATAAGGATTTCAATTAATTTTGAAGTCCTTTTATTATAGAAATCATTCATTCTTTAAACTTGAATAAAAAAATTTTATTCGATATAATGTTATATGAGATAAATGATTAAAACAGGAGGAAATGAATGAATATCAAAGAAATGAATAAAGGGATACATATGTTATCCAAAAGTATAGATGAAATGTTGTTTGAAGGTATGTGGGAACTACCGAATGGCGTATCTTTAAATTCTTTTATTGTCAAAGGACAAAAAACTGCAATTATTGATGGCATTATTGGATGGGATGGATTACCTGAGACCTTATATCAGGGACTTGGGGAAATAAATATAAACCCTGAAAATATCGACTACGTAATTGTTAATCATATGGAACCAGATCATGCCGGTTGGCTTGAAAGCTTTAAAAAAATAAATAATGACTTTACCCTAGTAACAACTTTAAAAGGGTCACAAATGCTAAAACCATTCTATGGTAATAGCGTTAATGTGGAAGTTGTTAAAGAGGGTGACTCAATTGATTTGGGCGGTGGAAAAATCTTAACCTTCCATCCGATTCCAAATGTACACTGGCCTGAAACAATGATGACATATGAACAAGATTCTAAAACCTTATTTACATGTGATATGTTTGGTGCTTTCGGTTCCTTGAAAGACCATAATTTTGATGATGAGATGACTGAAGAAGAAGTTAAACTATATGAAAATGAAGCTGTTAGATATTTCTCAAATGTTTTAACAACATTTTCAATGATGGTTGAAAAAGCCATTAAGAAAACTAAAGAATTCGATTTAAAAGTGATTGCGCCTGGACATGGTCCGGTTTATAGATCAAATCCACAAAAAATTATTGATGATTATCAAAAGTATTGTCAATATGCCAAAGGTTATGGCGAAAACGAAGTCACTATAGTATGGGGTTCAATGTATGGAATGACCCAAAAAGCAGTTGATTACGCAAAAGACATTTTAACTAAAGAAGGCATTAAGGTTCATTCAATTCAAATGCCAAATGATAGTGAAAGTGAAATGGTCACTAATGTCTTTAAATCCGCTGGTATCATTTTAGCAGCACCAACATATGAATACAAAATGTATCCACCAGTAGCACATGCTTTAGATGAACTTGGTAGGAAAAGAATCGGTAATAAAGAAGTTTTTAGATTCGGTTCTTACGGTTGGTCTGGCGGTGCTGAAAAAGAATTGGCTCAAATTGTTGAAAATCATAAAATAAAGTGGAACTTTATTGAATCTGTAGAATTTAATGGGCAAGCAAAAGAAGAAGATTTTTCTAAAATAGAAAAAGGAATCAAACAATTAATTGAAAATATGAAAGAAAAGATAATTTAATATTAATTAACAGACTCTTTAAGGGTCTGTTTTTTCTTAAGAAGTGTTTAAAAAATAAATATTATATGATAAAATATTATTAATATTTTACGAAATAGGAGAAGAATACTATGATTAATTTAAGACCAGTGACAGATGAAAACTTTGATAAAGTCGTTAGGTTATCAGATACGTTAACGGATTATCAAAAAAAATGTGTAGCACCCAATATTGCTTCATTAGCTCATGCTTATGTGAATGGTGAAAGAGCATGGCCAAGAGCAATCTATTTAGATGATGAAGTTATTGGATTTATCATGGTGGCTTTATGGGATGATGATATTCCAAAAAAAGATTGGCCTGCTTATTATTTATGGCGCTTTATGATGGCAAAAGAACACCAACAAAAAGGTTATGGGAAACAAGTGCTTGATCTATTAATTGAAAAATGTAAACAAGACAATATAAAAACTTTATATACATCATGCGGAATGGACGGAGACCAACCATACCAATTTTATACTAAGTATGGATTTGTTGATACGGGTATTAATGATGGTGAACAAATATTAAGAATGGAACTAAAATCTTATAATGGAGACAGAAAATGAAAATCAAAGCCAAAAGAGATATCCATACATTAAGAAGAATTATTAGTCAGTATTATGACCAATATAATATTATCTACGATACAAAGGTCAATGATAATACATATTTTATCGTGGTAGAAAAGTTTTTCTATAGAACCTCGAACAGAGCTTCATTGTCAATTATCATTACGGAATATGATGAATTTTCTTCAGTTATTGAAGCCGTTGGTTCAGGTGGAGGACAAGGTTGGATATTTAAGTTTGATTGGGGCGTAAAAGCAAAATTCGAAAAAGCCATTCCAAATATCCTTGATAAAAATAATGTTCAATTTGAAGTTATAAGCGAGTAGTATTATAAGTGAAAGTATTATAAACAGGAGATTTGTATGAAATATATAGAATTTTTAAATAAAAAAATGAGTGTCTTAGGTTTTGGTGGTTGGACATTGGGTAATAACTCAAATGGTAAGATCATGAGTGAAGAGGCCGGTGTCAAACTTGTAAGAAAAGCTTTTGATGAGGGCATTACTTTTTTCGATACTGCACCAAACTACTCATTAGGAAAAAGCGAAACCATCATTGGTAAAGCCTTGATGGATGTTAGAGATAAAATTATTATTAATAGTAAGTTTGGCCATCAAGCAAATGGTAAGATAGATTTCTCAGAATCTAAGATTGAGGAATCAATTAATTCTAGTTTAAAAAGATTAAATACGGATTATTTAGATTCAGTGATATTACATAATCCTGATATGTCTATTTTAAAAGGCGAAACTGATCATTTTAAAATTCTTGAATCTTTAAAGCAAAAGAAAAAGGCATTGCTTTGGTCATAAAGGTTCCGCTTGATTCAGGCTGGTTAACCGGTAAATATGATGTTGATAGTGTCTTTACTGATATTCGTTCAAGGTGGACTAAAGAAGATAAAGAAAGAAGACATTTTTTAGTTAATGAAATTAAACATGAAGTAGGGGAAGAAGATATTGTAAAATATGCTATGAATTTTTTGTGGACAAATGATGCAATTTCAACTGTTATACCTGGAATCAGGACTGAAAAACAATTACAAAGTCACTTAGACGTATTAGCCTTTGATTATGACGAATCATTAAACGAAAAGTTTGAAAAAATATATGATGAATATATTGCTGAAAGACCATTAAACTGGTAATGCTTGATATAATTTATAATATAATGATGCCAGGATAATTTATCTTGGCATTCTTAAGTAGGCATATACATTGACTTTAATTTAAGGGTTGATTAAAATATTTATGACAGGAGTTATTTATGTTATTAAAAAGAAGAAGTATGATATTTTTTAGTCTTCTTGCAGTTTCTCTATTATGGGGATGTCGTTCATCTGATACAAATACAGGTTATATTGAAGATTTAGAATCTGAAAGTGGAATGACTTATCACTTGTACGTACCAAAGACATATGAAGAAGACAAATCATATCCCTTATTCCTTATGTTACATGGTGGTATTCAAACAGCGGGTCACTTTGCTTTTTCAACCGATATGAATGCAGTTGCTGAAAGCCAAGAAGCCATTGTGATCTATCCAGAACAATCCATCAGTAGAAATGACCAAAGATATTGGAATTGGTTTCTAGTTGAAAATCAAACAAGAGACGGCCTTGAAATATTGATGTTGATGGAAATCGTAAATCTTGTAATGAGTCAATATAACGTCAATGCCGATTATGTATTTTCGATGGGTTTATCTGCAGGTGCTGCCATGGCTTTAAATTTAGCCATTATTTATCCAGATATTTTTCAAGGGACAGCCTTAGCTGCTGGTGTGCCTTATGGCGTTGCTGATAATGCTTATGAAGCATATGCAGTTATGAAAGGTGTGTTGCCATCTATCGAAACCACAGTGAATAAGGCATATAATCTTGTTTCTGAATATAGAAATGACCCCATTAAAGTATTGGTTTTTCACGGAAACGGTGATTCAAGAGTATCGGTTGAGAATTCCTATTATATAATTGATCAAATGATCAAATTAAATGATTTAATAGACAATAATATGGCTGACGATAGCTTTGCTTCTGAAAACTTTGTTCATGAAACCCTATGGACGACAGATCAGGTTGAATATGATAAAACAATTTATTTCAATCAGAGTAAAGACCCAGTATTGGGTTTGTTCATCATTAAAGGAATGGGACATGCATGGCCAGGTGGAAATCCAAAAGGCTTGTTTAATGATGAGATGGCACCAAGTATGTCAAACATCATTTTTAACTTTTTTATCAATGATAACTACTAATAATTGAAATTAAGGAGACAAATACATTATGTCAATTGAAGTATACATTATATATGGGTTAGCAGTTTTATTATTGCTTATATCCTTTTTTAAAGATAAAGGTAAAACAAAAATAGGATTGATGAAAGCTGGAAAAAGTTTTATGAAACTCATGCCAGTCTTGATTCCTTTATTTTTGTTTGTTGGTATTTTGTTGGCGGTGATTACACCGCAGTTTATATCCAGTATTCTCGGTGAAGATAGTGGCTTTTTAGGTTATGTAATTGGAATGAGTGTAGGAAGTATTACCTTTATGTCTCCTTTTGTTGCTTATCCTCTAGGTCAAGAATTATTAGCCAATGGCGCAGCTTATCCGCAAGTGGCAGGTTTCCTAGTGACTCTGATGAGCGTGGGCTTGGTTTACTTTGCTATGGAAAGTAAATTTTTTAACAAGAAAGCAGCCGTTTACCGTAATTTAATTAGTTTTATTGGGGCAATTGTCGTTGTGCTTGTCGTATTGGTGGTGTATTAATGATGAAGTTTGTAAAAAAGAATAAGTTTTTAATTTTATCTATTATCTTATTAATTGTATTAACCATTGTTGATATACGTTTAACTTATACTGCTTTAGAAAATTCAGGTAAACAAATCTTGAGTATGTTAATGATTGTTCCACCGATATTTGTATTAATTGGTCTGTTTGATGTTTGGATTCCTAGAGAAACGATTATTACGCTTATGGGTGAAGGTTCTAAAGGCAGAGGAATGGTTTTAGCATTTGTACTTGGTGCTTTTAGTGCAGGGCCAACTTTGATTGCTTTCCCCTTAGCCATGTTGATGTTAAAGAAAGGCGCAAAGTATTCAAACGTGATTTTCTTTTTAATGGTCTGGTCATCTTTAAAACTACCGATTGTTTTTTATCAAATTACAACATTAGGTTTACAGTTTTCAATGATTATTAATGTGACTATGTTAATTGTATTTATTATATCAGCATTATTGGTTGATAAAATATTCACCAAAGAAGAAAAAGATCAATTTATTGAGACTGCAAATCAATATACAAAATAAAAAAATAAGAGGAAATTTCCTAGTTGAAATTTTCCTCTTTTGATTTAGATGGTTTTTTGATTAAAAGTGAAAGGATAAAATTGATAGAAGCAAAAATAATCATCGCAATAATCGCATAATCATAATTTTCTTGATCAGTTAAGTCATAAGCAATACCAAATGGTAATGGCCCTAAAGCACTACCGATGACCATAAAAATGGTCGCTGCACCTCTAATACTTCCTAAATATTTACGTCCAAAGTAATTCGGCCATAATACGTTTAGCGTGACTGCCTGTATGGCGATGGCTAAACCATAAAATAAAATGAAAATAACTGCGTGTGTAGCATTTGAAATAAAATACATGAGTACAAACATGGATATAATCATCATTGCAAGGGTCGTTGATAAAATGCGTTTTACAGGTTGTTTATCAATAATTGGTTTTGCTAGAAAGAAAATAAAAAATGACGGTAAGGCAATTAAACCAATAATCCAAGCGGCCGTTTCTTTATCTATACTTCTTAAACTCATAATATTAAAAAAATGGAAAGTCATACCAGTTGTAAACATAGAAGGAATCATTGAGATTAAACCAGCGAACCAGAACTCTTTAGTGCGTATGGCTTCTGAAAGTGTAAAACTCTCTCTTCCCCTTTTCTTTAAACTTTCTAGATGTAAGTTTTTATCTTTAATAGCATCGTTTTCCATGGGTATTTCAAAATCTTCAGGTTTGTTAGCGCCAAAGACAAAAACAGCTGGAAGAAATATAAAAATCAAAATTAAAGACCAAATTCGCCAAGCATTCTCCCATCCAATTTCTTGAATGAGCCAATAGTTGAATGATGGAATCAACATTGTAGCAATAAATCCGCCAAATACTGAGAGGCTTATCGCTAAGGCCCTTTTTTTTTCAAACCATTGGGGTATCAAAGCATTAGGAAGTAGGGTTAAAGATCCTTGTCCAAAGAATCTTAACAAAAAGAAAGAAAAGAAAATCATCACTATGTTAGTAATAAAACTACTGAATAGAGTTGACAAAGCAAGCATAAAACCTGCAATCATCATCATTTTTCTTGGACCATATTTATCAGATGCTTTACCCATAAAAATGAGTAATAACCCACTCATAAGAGTCGCTAAACTGTAAGCGGAAGATATGGTTGTGATTGAATAAGGGAATATACTTTCATATTCATTGATAAAGACACTAATGGAATAAGTTTGTCCTGGGGCACTCATAAAAAATGCTAGGTTACCAACTACGACTATGATCCATCCATAATATATTGTTTTGTTAATTTTTTTTACGATATTTTTCATGTCAGCCTCCACAAGTAAAAATTATAACATAAATTGCCTAAACAAATAAAAAAAGATTGTTTCCAATCTTAATTTATGACATTTCTAGTTTTTTTAAGACAAACTTAGCAGTATCTTGGTACCAAGGCATCTGGAATTGATCAATGGATGCTTTGATAAGATCGTTATAATTAGTGTTGTTATGGTTGTATAATAATGTGAGGGCATTCCTCATGAGAATGGTTTTGCCTCTCCATAAATAAGCCATGTCCTTATATTTTTCTTTAAACTCTTTTTGTGACAACTTAAAGAGATCATCTATAGAAACCATTTCTTTACCAGATAAGTCAAATTCTGGATGAATGGTTTGTCCCTTATTAATGTTTTTAGGGCAGACCAATTGACAAATGTCACAGCCAAACAATGAATAGTTTTTTTCTATTTCATATTTGCTTAATACCTTCTTTGTTTGATTATAATTGCTGATGCATTTGTTTTGGATATAACCCTTTTCCGTTAAAGCGTTGGTTGGACAAGCTTCTATACATTTGCGACAATCACCACAATCATCATCAAGGGTATACTTAATTTCTTGTTGTATTTCAGTGTCTAATAAAACCATACCCAAAAACATATAAGAACCATAGTCTTTATTAATCATTAATTGGTTTTTACCTAGAAATCCTATACCAGATACTTGGGCCGCTAAACGCTCATCTAAAGGATGATTATCAACACCATAATCATATTCGAATGGTAAAGCATCACATACTTTTTTAATCTTTTCTTTCATAACTAAGTGATAGTCTTTACCAAAAGTATAAAATGATGGAACAAGATGTGTTTTTGAATGTTTTAATAAACGTTTTGGGTATGCAAAACCTAAAACAACCATTGTTGGATAACCCAAGTTTGATATGTTTTTATTTAATGTTTTTGCAATTTTATTATAATCACTTGTTTTTATTACACCAACGACATCAAAGTTATTTTTAAAAAGATTGTGAATTTGATTTGCAGTCATATATATACTTCCTTAATTGTTTGTTTCTATAATAATATTCTATCATATCTATTCTAAAGATGATATTATTGAGGAAATTAAAAAGGCTAATTGTTAAGTAATAATGAATATTTATGATAAAATGTATATATAAAAAAAGGGAGGAATTTTAATGAAAAAACTATTAACATTAATTTTATCATTATTTGTTGTTTTAACAATCACCGCTTGTTCAAATGACGATGATGTTTTACGTGTGGGTATGGACTTAAGTTACCCACCATTTGAAACAACTGTTGAAGGGACACAAACACCAGAGGGTATTAGTGTCGATATCGCGAACGGTTTAGGAGAGTATTTAGGTAGAGAAGTAGAGATTGTCAATATGAACTTTAAAACTTTAATACCAGCTTTAGAAGCTGATACAATAGATATTGTGATTGCTTCAATGAGTATTAATGAAGAAAGAGAGCAAGCAGTTGACTTTACTGATCCTTATTTTTACTTTAAAATAATTTCTTTGGTAAACTATGATTTTGCAGTAGCCAACAATATTGATGAAGATTCAACCAAGGAAGATTTATTAGCAATTGAAGATGCTAAATTTGTAGGTTTGGTATCTCAAGTGTCTACGTCAATCCCCGAATCTTATGGCAAAGATGTTGTTGAAGCGGCTGATTTAGGAACAGCTGTTGAATTTGTTGCTCAAGGACAATCTGATATATTATTAATGAGTGCTAACCCAGTAGTTGATGGTTATAATGCAAATATTGAGGATACAATTGTTGTTTGGGATTCATTCGTATCGAGTCCAATTGGCATGGCTGTAAAAGAAGGTAATGAAGAATTACTAGAACAAGCCAATGCTTTTATTGATACATTTAATGAACCAGGTGGCATGTATGATCAATTGGCTGAAACATGGGATGCTATTCTATTAGAAGAATTAGGAAGGTACGGACTTGAATTCTATATTAACCAATAAGAGTAAAACATTTTTATCTTATATACTTGCAATATTAACGGTTATTGCATTTATATTGTTTGTGGCTTATCGACAAACTTCAGCTTTAAGATTCGAAGCTTATTTACCGTATTATAGAACAATCTTAAATGGTATTAAAAATACCATTTTTGTTTCTGTGATTTCACTTATTGGGAGTATGATTCTAGGGTTTGTTTTCTATCTATTACAAAAATCAAAAATCAAATACTTTAATGCACTTATAGATGTATTCACTGAAATCATCTATGGAACACCACTATTGGTTATGATTGTTATAGTTGCGTTATTAATAGGGCCAGCATTTAATGTTAGGAACCTTGGAGTGCTGGGTATTTCAGCATTAATTGTCTATATGGCACCCTATATGAAAAATGTTTATCAATCAGCCTTTTCAAGTATTTCTGACGAACAATATATGGCCATGGATTTGTTTGGTTTTACACGATTCCAAAGATATTTCCACATTATTATCCCGCAGGTATTAAGAATATTAATGCCACCAATGATGAATAATTTTTCATTAATTATTAAAGGTAGTGCATTGTTGCATATCATCACTTATCTTGAACTATTTCAAGCCATTAACAATGCACAATCAAAAACATTTGAATTTACTGAGGGGTTTTTATTGATGTGGATTTTATATTTAATCATAACCATTCCACTGTCACAATTGACAAAATTGATTGAAAGGAAATGGACATTATGAGAATAGAAATAAAAAACTTAAACCATGAATATGATGTTGAAGTTTTGCATGATTTAAACTTCTTTTTAGAAAAATATAAATCAATTGGAATTATTGGCGTTTCAGGTTCAGGTAAATCAACTTTGATTCGATTAATGTCAGGAATAGAAAAACCAACAAGTGGTGAAATTTTTATTAATGAAATGAATGTTGCAAATGAAAATCACAAAAAGAGAGTTGGATTTGTTTTTCAAAATCATAATCTCTTTCCTCATTTATCTTTAAAGAAAAATATTACATTGGTTTTAGAAAAGACTCGAGATAAAAGCAAAGAAGAGGCTGCTGAAATCGCTGAGAAATATTTAAGTTTACTACATTTATCGGACCAAATGGATAAATTACCTAAAAATGTATCCGGAGGTCAGGCTCAAAGAGCTTCAATTGCTAGAGCATTAAGTATTAATCCTGAAATTGTATTTCTAGATGAACCGACTGCTTCACTTGATCCAATCTTGACTCATGAAGTTTTAACAGCGGTTGAAGAGTTAAGAGATTTAGGAAAAGAATTTGTTTTTGTAACCCATGTATTAAGTTTTGTTCATGATTTTGCTGATTATGTGATTTACATGCATGAAGGTAAAATTAGAGAACATGGTTTACCAAAAATTCTAGATAATCCTCAAACACAAGAATTAAAAGATTTTATGCGAAAAGTAAGATAATTTGTTATAATAAATAGAGAATAAAATATAATTTTAAGGAGTGATTCGATGATAGCTTTAGGAAGTGACCACGCTGGTCTGCCATTAAAAAGAGTCATCATGAAGCATTTAGAAGAAAAAGGTCTAGAGTATAAAGATTTCGGTGCTTACTCAGAGGAAAGTGTCCATTATCCAGAGTATGGAGTTAAAGCTGCTAAAGCTGTTGCTAATGGAGAATGTGACAAAGGCCTTATCTTTTGTGGAACCGGCGTTGGTATATCAATATCAGCTAATAAAGTTAAAGGCATTCGCTGTGTAAACTGTTCAGAACCTTACTCAGCATTAATGTCACGACAACATAATGACGCAAATATGTTGGCTTTAGGGTCAAGAGTTGTTGGTGATGAATTGGCAAAGATGATTGTTGATACATGGTTAGATGGTGAATTTTTAGGTGGAAGACATAAAATTAGAGTCGACCAAATCAAAGAAGTTGACCAAACTGGAGAGATAAAATAACTAAACCGAATCACTTCTTGTGAAGTGATTCTTTTTATAAAAAACAATTTAAAGGAGCACACGATGATTAAAAACTACTTATTTGATTTAGATGGCACATTATTACCCTTAAATGAAGATGATTTCTTAGAAAAGTACATGACTCTAATTGGTCAAAAATTTTTTGAGATAGGTTTAGATCCTAAAGTAATGATAAAAAGATTATGGACAGGAACAAAAGCAATGGTTGAGAATAATGGAGAAAAAACTAATGAGGATGTATTCTGGGATATCTTTTATCCCGAATCAGACAATCATTCTGATTTAAAAAGTAAATTAGAAAAGTTTTATCAGAACGAATTTAACCATGTTTTTGATTCAACCAAACCAAGTGATTATAGCGAAAAGATAATCAAGACTTTAAAAGATAAAGGGGCCAATGTTTATTTGTTAACCAATCCTATTTTTCCGAAAGTGGCGACCTTGAGACGGATTGAATGGGCGGGTTTAAATGCTGAAGATTTTATATACATTACAACTTATGAAAATTCTAGTTTTGCAAAACCAAACATTAAGTACTACCAAACTATTATGGAAAAGTTTAATCTAAAACCTTCTGAAACTATGATGGTCGGCAATGATGTGTATGAAGACATGATAGCATCTGAACTTGGTATGAGGACTTATTTAATCAAAGATTGTATAAAAGTTCCTTATGGAAAAAAATATAAACATTTTGAACAAGGCACATTAGAAGAATTTTATAAAAAACACGTTTTGAAATATTGACATATTTTATTTTTTAAAGTATTATGTGTGACATAGTAATTATAAGGAGGACATCATGAAAGGTTCGTCACTAGGAGAGTTAATTGCCGATGCAGTCACCCATGGTGTTGCAGCTTTGGCTTCAATAATAGGATTGATACTCATCATAATAAAAGCAGATTCCACTATAGGATATGTTTCCGGGAGTATCTATGGTTTTTGTTTAATCTTCTTATATTTATCAAGTACATTATTTCATAGTTTTCCTCATACCTTTAAGAGAACAAGAGCAGTCTTTCAACGTTTTGATCATTCTGGTATATTCCTCTTGATTGTTGGGACATATACCCCAATTATTCTAAGCACCTTACCTTTAAATTATGCATTAATATATCTAAGTATTATGTGGTCTTTAACCTTTACTGGAATAGTTTTTAAATCTATATGGATAAAAAAATTCAAATATGTTCACTTGGCAATTTATTTACTTATGGGTTGGAGTGTTGTTTTTGTTTGGCAGTATGTTTATCCTCTAATAGAAACTCAAATTTGGCCACTTGTGCTTGGTGGATTGGCATACACTCTTGGTGTTGTGTTTTATTTATCAAAATTCAAATACCATCACTTTATCTGGCATTTATTTGTGATGGCAGGCAGTTTTTTACACTTTATTGTTATCTATAATATTCTCTAAATTAGACCCTATAATCATATAGGGTTTTTATTTTTTATGTATAGAAAATAATCACAATAGACATATAAATCTTTAAGCATATCTTTTGAATTCGAAATATTTATATGAGATAATATAGATATAAAAAGAAAAAAGGGAGTTGAAAGAAATGAAACATAATTTACCAAAATTAAATTTTAATTATAATGAGTTAGAACCTTATATTGATGCTAAGACAATGGAGATTCATCATACTAAGCACCATCAAGGCTACATTAATAAATATGTGAACGCTCTTGAAGGTAGCGATTTACTAGAAAAAGATGTTGAAGAGGTATTGAAAAACTTAGATGATGTCCCAGAAGATATCGTTCAAGGGATTGTAAACAATGGTGGTGGATATTATAACCACAGATTATTTTGGACAATCTTGACACCTAAGAAAACTGAAATGAGCGATGGTCTATCTAAAGTTATCGATAGAGATTTTGGATCATTTGATAAGTTCAAAGAAGCATTTTCAAATGCTGCTAAAACACAATTTGGTAGTGGATGGGCATGGTTGGTTGTAACAGATGATAAAAAACTTAAAGTTTTATCAACGCCTAACCAAAATGCACCATTTGAATTTGGACAACCTATTCTTGCGCTTGATGTATGGGAACATGCTTATTACTTAAATTATCAAAACAAACGTCCTGAATACGTAGAAAATTTCTGGAACGTTGTTAATTGGGAACAAGTATCAAAATACTATAGTAAATTAGTTTAAATAATTATACATAGCCTACAACTTATGTTGTAGGCTATTTTTTTGCTTTATCAGTGAAAAATACGGTTTTGAATGTTATAATATTTATGACAAAAGTTGTGTAACAATAAAAATGTTTTATTTGACTAAGTTAACAGTTCTTTAACTAATCAAATCATGTGTTACACAAAATCTTTAGATGTGATGGAGGGACTTCATATAGAAGTTAAGAATAATGAATAAAGCAATGATGATAGACTTTTACGAATTAACAATGGCAAACGGGTATTTTGAATCAGGTAAGAAAGATCAAATCGCTTATTTCGATTTATATTATAGAAAGAATCCAGATAATGGCGGTTATGCGCTTTTTTCTGGTTTAGAATCAATAATTAAGTACATTGATGACTTAAATTTCAATGATGATGATATTGAATTTCTTAGATCCAAGAATGTATTCTCAGATTCTTTTTTAGATTATCTTAGAGATTTCAAGTTTACAGGTGATGTATACAGCTTTAAAGAAGGAAGTGTTGTTTTTCCTAATGAGCCAATAATCACGATTAAAGCCCCAATTATTGAAGCACAAATTTTAGAAACCTATTTATTACAAGTGTTGAATCACCAAACCTTGATTGCTACAAAAGCATCAAGAATCAAATATTCTAGTAAAGATAAAATCGTACTAGAAATGGGCGCAAGAAGAGCCCACGGATTAACCTCTAGTTTAGACGGAGCAAGAGCGGCTTATATAGGTGGCGTTGATGCAACTTCTAATGTTTTGAGTGACCAAGTTTATGGTGTACCATCAGGAGGCACAATGGCACACTCTTGGGTACAAATGTTTGATTCTGAATATGAAGCATTTAAAACCTATGCCAATATTTATCCAAATCATTCAACTTTTTTAGTGGATACCTATGATACCTTAAGTATTGGAGTTCCTAATGCTATTAAGGTAATAAAAGAAGTACTTTTACCTAAAGGTATTAAGAATTTCTCGATTAGAATTGATTCAGGAGATTTAACATATTTATCTAAAGAAGCACGTAAGATGTTAGATGATGCTGGTCTAGAAAATTGTACCATTACCGTCAGCAATTCTCTTGATGAGAGAATCATCAAAGATTTACTTATTCAAGGTGCTCAAATTGATATCTTTGGCGTTGGAGAACGTCTTATTACAGCCAAAAGCGACCCAGTCTTTGGCTCGGTTTATAAGTTAGTTGCTATAGAAGAAGACGGTGTGATAATTCCGAAAATTAAACTCAGTGATAATGTTGAAAAAATAACAACTCCCCACTTTAAATCAGTCTACAGAATCATTGATGAAGAAGGACATTTTGATGCTGACTTAGTCACTCTTCATGATGAAGTGGTGAAAGAGAAAGAACCGTTAACGATTTTTGACCCTAAAAATATCTGGAAGCAAAAAACGTTTGAAAACTTTAAGTTGCAATGTATGCAAGAAACAATATATAAACAAGGTAAAAGAGTTTATGATTTACCTAGTTTAAAAGAAGTGAGAGATTATGCTAAAAATCAATTAGATGCTCTATGGCCAGAAGTTAGACGATTTGATTACCCACACCAATACTATGTCGATTTATCAAGAGGCTTATGGACAGTTAAAAATAATATGCTAGAAAGTATAAAGGATGAGTCATGAAATATATAAAGGATATTGAAAATTACAAACCATATAACGAACAAGAAGTGGTGGATAAAAAACTTATCTTAGATTTTATTAAAAACAATGACAATCATTTGTTTAGAGAAAATTTAGCTGCTCATTTAACATCATCTGCTATTGTAATTAATCAAGATAAAAGCAAGGTATTGTTTGCTTATCATAATATCTATGATTCATGGAGCTGGGTTGGAGGACATAATGATGGTGATGATGATTTATTAAAAGTTGCCATCAAAGAAACCAAAGAAGAAACAGGTATAGAAGAAGTAAAACCTTTTTTAGAAGATATTTATATGATTGATGTTATTTATGTAGAAAACCATATAAAAAACGGGAAACGAGTTCCCGATCATTTACACTTAAATGTAACTTATTTATTAATAGCCGATGATAAACAGACTTTAACAGTTAAAAAAGATGAAAACCAAGCAGTTGCTTGGATTAAATTAGAAGAAGTATTTAAGAAAATCAGTGAACCGAGAATGGTTCCTATTTACAAAAAAGCTTTTGATAAACTAAAAATCATTTAAACCTCTCAATAGTTTTAACCATGATATTTAAAGCTTTAATAATGACATCATCACAACCATTAAATTCATCTCTAAATTTGGGTTTAATGACGCAACAATTGATAGAATGAAACGCATCTTTGATGCGTTTTTTATATTCAATAACAGCAAGATTTAGTTTTTCAGACTGATAAGCAGTTTCATTGGTTAAAACCATAGATATAACACTGACACCGCCACTAACGATGCCACATAAATCTTCTTCAAACATACCACCACCAAAACCTGACATTGCCTTTAAAGCATTTTCATTTAGATCTAGGTGATAATACTCGTTTCCAAAATATAACATTGTTTCACTGCAGTTTAAGTTTTTGTGGTTTTTTCTAAATTCCAAAGTATTCATAATTTACCTCACTATCTTTATCAATTATATCAAAATACTATTAAAAAGACTAATGAATTAGATATACAATTAGTAGAATTCTTGTAATAAAAACTATCTAATTAAGTTTTATTAAAAATCATATTGAAAGATAATATTTGGTGAACAAAAATACTGGTAAAATCAATTCTTAATCACCTCTTTAATAATAATATACTTACACTAGTAGTTACTTACATAAGTTTTTAGTTTTGTTATTATAGGCCATGAAAGATATGTGTTGACAATTATAATTTTATTTGTTAAAGTATGTAAGTGAACACTTACATTCAAAGGAGGAATGGAATGAATAAATTATTGTCATTGATATATAAACACCCGATACGAGTAATGATATTTGTTTTTGTTTTACTACTTGTATCTTTGGTGGGTGTGACTGGTGTCAATGTGGCAACAGGAAATCAAACTTTAGTCAAAGATGATACAGAAACATTTATTGAAAACAAGGCATATCAAGATCATTTTGGAGGTGAAAGCATCATATTGCATTTAGAACCAAATGATGATCTGCTCAATTTAGAAATAATACAATTGTTAAATGATATAGGGTCTGACTTATCAAATCAAGAAGGTGTTTATTCTTATCAGAGCCCAGCAACTATTGTAAAAAGTTTATCTTCAAATCAATATGCTCAATTTAGATTTGGTATAAAAGAAATTGGACTAGGTCTAAAAGATATAAGTGAGTTATTAGCCACTCAATCATCTAGTTTAAGAGGTTTGGATAGTGAAACCATAACAACTGCAAAGGAGGAGTTATCCAATGCATTTGATAATATTGAAACCGGTCAAACAAACTTATTAAATTCATTAATTCAATTCGAAATAGGTTTGTCTTCTATTAATGATGTTTTGCAACAACTTGAAATAGATCTAAACAATGATGGCGAAATTGTTTATGCATCACAATTAGGACAAGTGAACATAGAGATGAATCAGCTATTAACCGTGTTTGCTCAGATAAAAGAAGTACCATCGCTAACCATTCAGGGGCTTGATGAAATGAATACACGACTCTCTTCTTTATTGACTCAAATATTAACTGAGTTAAATAAAATAGATTCTTTTGGGAATCAATTGATTGTTTTAAGTCAAAACTTAAATGTAATGTCTGAAACCTTGTTAATGATTGAATCAATGTCGGATAGTTTTTATTCTGGAATTCCTAGGACAGATGATACCTTGAGCAAATTGGTTTATGAAAATGATATAAGACGTCCCGTCTTTGATATATTTATTATTGATGAAAGCTATGTCATGATGCAGGTGACACTTAATGGTGATGTTACAAAAGAAAATAAGGAAGCTATGGTTGATATTATAGAAGACAGAATAATTGAAAATGGATTTGAAGGAGAATACTTACTCTCAGGAAAAGCAGTTTTAGATTTATCAATTCAAAATTCTATGGTCAATTCTATGCGAAAAATGTTAATGTTATCAATTGGCTTAATGATTTTAATATTAATTATCACCTTTAAAGTTAAGTGGAGGATACTACCTTTATTCACAGTCTTATTGGCGGTTTTTATGACAATTGGTGTTATGGGGTATTTATCAATACCAATTACAATGGTATCAATGGCAGTATTTCCAATATTGATTGGATTAGGTATTGATTATGCCATTCAATTTCAAAATCGTTATAGTTTAGCGTTAGAAGAGGAGGGCTCAAATGAATAAAGAAAAGAGAGCATTGATAAAAACATATAAAGAAATGGCACCAGCGATATTTGTTGCCATGATAGCAACTGGATTAGGCTTCTTAGCGTTGTTTACTTCAGATGTGCCAATGATAGCTGATTTCGGAAAAATGTTAACTATTGGGATTATCGTAAGTTTTATAGTTGCTTCATTATTCTTATTGCCTTTACTTTTTGTCAAAGATCAACATTTCCCTAATGAAAAAGAAAAGAATAAAAAACCGAAGAAGAAGTCGAGGTTTTTATATCATTTCACAATGAAAATTTTAAAGTTTAGATATGTATTAATAATTTCAGCTTTTGCTTTAGCAATTACAGGTATTATTGTTGACCAAAAAGTAAGGGTAGAAACCGATGTTGAAACTTTTATGCCTCAAGATTCACAAGCATTAGAAGACATTTATGAGTTAAGAGATAGAATGGGTTCAACTGATCAGATTGCCATAGTTTTTCAATCAGATAATATTATTTCTGATGATAATTTAAATATAATTGATTATGAAATAACTTATCTAAATGATCAATATGGAGAAAAGATTGTAAAAGTAAATTCTCTACTAACTTTGGCTTATACAATGGGTAAAGAAATCAATGAAACTAATATCAGTCAATTGATAAACACTTTGCCTAAAGAACAAACTAAAATATGGATTAACCAAACCAAAACCCAGATGGTTGTTCAATTAATGATAGAAAAAATGGAAAGCAATGACTTGGATATATTTTTAACAGAGTTAGAAGCATATTATAATAACCTTGAAACTGAACAATTAGAAATTGTCATCACTGGACAAGCTGTTATAGATGTCACCATGATTTCTGCTTTAACCAGCGGAAGATATACCATAACCTTACTAGGGATGTTGGCTGTATTTTTAGGATTAATGATTATTTATAGAAAACCTATAAAGGCAATTACACCACTAATCCCTATTACACTGATTGTAGGTTGGTCTGGCCTAATAATGTATATACTTGATATTGCTTATACACCTTTAACAGCGACCTTAGGTGCGTTGATTATAGGTATAGGTACTGAATTTACCATATTGATCATGGATAAGTTTTATAAAAGCAAAAAAGATTATTTACCCTTAGATGATACGATTGCAGAAACTGTCAATATGATTGGTAAACCGATATTAATTTCAGCCATAACGACCATTGGTGGTTTTAGCGCACTTATTATTTCTGACTTTGAAATCTTAAAGAACTTTGGTATAATGACGGTAATCAATCTTGTTTTAGCAATAGTTTCAACCCTGTTAATCATGCCTATTGTCTTATATTTTCAAACAAAGGTCACTTTAAAATTTAGAAGTTAAAAGAGGTAAATGATGAAAGATACTAAAGAAAAAATTATGAATGCAAGTATCAAACTTTTCAAAAAAAAAGGCTATCTAGAAACGACGACACTTGAAATTGCTAATCTGGCTGGTGTGGCAGAAGTCACTTTATTTAGAAAATTCAATTCTAAGTTAACACTTTTTGAGGAAAGTCTAAGGCATCATTTATCAATTCAAATTAATAAAGAAAAAATCGAAAGAATAATAAAACTGTCTTCCGAAGACTTTTATAAATATTTATTGAAAAATAGACTTGAAGTCGCTTTAAAGAAAAAGAAGTTATTACAATTAATCATAAAAGAATCCTTTTCAGACCATTTACCTAAAGATTTAAAGTTTACTGAGATGGTCTATTCTCAAATCAAAGAAGTTCTTGATATGCACATGAGTTATCATAAAACACAATCAAATTCACAGAAGAACGCAAGGATTATTGCTGGATTATTATTATCAATAGTAATCATACCTGGGAGTGTTAAAGAATCTATAGATGATTTAATTAATGATTATTTAAAAATATTAATTTAGAAAAAAACGCATCGCCTAATGGCGATGCATTTTATTTAAAATTGTCCTCTTATTTAAATATATTATTCACTAGCGATAGGAACGAAAACTCTTGAAGCAAGTTCTTTATCTAACATATATAGACCTGCGTCTTTAACCAATTTAACTTGATCAATAAGTTTGTTGAAATTATCTTCTTCCTCAACTTGTTCATCAACATACCATTGTAAGAAATTAACACTTGCATGATCATTTAATTCCATAGCAAGGTCCATCAACTCATCAATGCGTCTTGTGACTTCTTTTTCATGATTTAAAGATGTTTCAAGAACATCTAATACAGAATCAAAATCATTTTTCGGATCACCAAAACCTGAAATTTCAATTTTTTCACCACGAGTTTTTAAATATCCCATGAATTTTTCTGCATGAGAAACTTCTTCTTTGTATTGGATAGCAAACCAGTTTTCAAAACCAGAAAGTGATCTTTCAGCAAAAAAGTTTTGCATTGCTAAATATACATGAGCTGATTCTAATTCAAAGTTTAATTGTTTGTTAATTGCATCTACTAATTTTTTATTCATTTTATCATCTCCTTCAATATTAATTATAACAAAAATATATTATATAGCAATTATATTGACTTTTAAAGTTCTTGGTCATTAACAGAGTTTAAGAACTTGTTAATTGGCTCAATAACAGATTTGATGGTGCCTTTTTTGAATGGATTATTTAATCCAGTAGACTCCACTAAGTTAACAAAACTTTTCGAGCCACCCAAACGGCATAATTTAATGTATTTGTCTAAAGCTAATTCATGATTGTCTTGGCTTAGTACAAAGAATTGGAATGCAAGAACTTGAGCCAATGTGTAATCGATGTAATAAAATGGAACTTGGAAAATATGTCCTTGTTTAAACCAGAAGGTACCTTTTTCCATAAATGCATCATCATCATAATCTTTATATGGCAAATATTTCTTTTCAATCTTTCTCCAAGCAGTTTTTCTTTCATCCGGTGTCATGGTTGGGTTATTGTAAATTTCATGTTGGAACTCATCAACCGCTACACCATAAGGCAAGAATGATAAGGCGCTATCAAGATGATAGAACTTATATTTGTCAGTATCTTCTTTAAAGAATTGATCAATCCATGGCCAAGCTAAGAATTCCATACTCATTGAATGGATTTCAGCAGCTTCCATAGTTGGCCAACGGTATGATGGGTTTAGATCCCTACTAGAATAAATTTGGAATGCATGACCTGCTTCATGAGTTAATACATTGACATCATGACTCGTACCGTTGAAGTTAGCGAAGATAAATGGTGATTTATATTCACAAATATAAGTACAATATCCTCCACCTGCTTTACCAGGTTTACTATCAAGTTCTAGTAACTCATGTTCTAACATAAAGTTAAAAAACTCACCAGTTTCTTGCGACATTTCCTCATACATATTTTTAGCAATATTTACCTGCCATTTTAAGTCTCCCTTAGGGGTTGGATTACCTGTCTTAAAAGATAAAGCGAGGTCATAAGATTTTGGTGAATCTATACCAATTCTTTTGGCTTTTCTTTCAACTAGTTCTTTAACAACAGGGACCACTTCATTATATATTTGGTCACGATATACTAAAACATCTTTTGCAGTATAATCTGTTCTGCCAAGTCTGTCATAACCCAATTGAACAAAATTCTCATATCCTAAAGTATTTGCGATATTATGTCGAGTTTTAACCATTTCATCATAGATATCATCTAGTTCTTTTTCATTTTCTTCAAAGAACTCAGACATTTTTAATTGAGCCTTATGTCTAGTGTCTCTATCTAAACTTTGTAAAAAGGGTCCCATTTGAGAAAGGTTATATGTTTTACCTTCAAATTCAATTTCTGCGCTGGCTAAAAGTTTAGAGTATTTTGTGGATAATCTATTCTCTTTTTGTAGGTCAGGTATAATCGCTTCTGAGTACGTTTTTTCTTCCAATTCAGCCTGTTTAAATATAAGCTCTCCATAGTGTTTTTCTAAAGCTTTTCGATTTTTAGATTGAATGAGACTTTTTGAAAATAGATTACTATATTTTTGTAACTTCGGAGTATTTTCATCAAAAAAGTCTTGTTCTTTTTGGTAAAATTCATCCTTTGTATCAAGACTATTTCTAATTTCAACAAGTGTTGCCATTGAATCCAATTCATCACTTAATTTGAAATATTTTTCGATGGCGTTAATCTCTGTTTTTACATCAACATCTCCACCAATATTTTCTAATAAATCATTCATTTGTTTTTGATATTTTTCAATATCAGGTCTTTGGTACTTGTAGTCTTTAAATTTCATTCTACTCTCCTTTATTTCTTTAGTTAATACAATTTTATCATAGATTGTTTTCATATGCGAACTGCTTGTTTGAATTCACAAAAAAAATCCCAAGCATAAGCTCAGGATTATATGTTAAAACATGACTGCAAGTAATAAAGAAACGGTTGTCATTAATTTAATTAATATATTAAGTGATGGACCAGAGGTATCTTTTAATGGGTCACCGACAGTATCGCCTGTGACACTGGCTTTATGGGCCTCAGAACCTTTTCCGCCATGATGGCCATCTTCAATGTATTTTTTAGCGTTATCCCAAGCACCACCACTGTTTGCCATAAAGATGGCTAGCATGATTCCTGTGATTAATGTACCTGCAAGTAATCCGCCTAAGGCTTCAGCGCCAAAGACAAATCCTACAACAATCGGAGTTAAAATTGCTAGTAATGCAGGTGCTATCATTTCTTTTAAAGCAGAATCAGTTGAGATGGCAACGCATTTAGAATAATCAGGTGTTGCTTCACCTTCTAATATACCAGGTATTTCTCTAAACTGTCTTCTGATTTCATCAATCATTTTATTGGCGGCTTTTCCAACACTGAAAATGGTCATAGAGCTAAATAAGAAAGCTAGCATGCCACCAACAACCAAACCTGATATAACATGAGAGTTAATTAAATCAATTTTAGTTAAGTTGGCTTTGACTGCATATGAACTAAATAAAGCAAGTGCAGTTAATGCAGCACTACCTATGGCAAATCCTTTGGCAACCGCAGCGGTTGTATTTCCAACGCTGTCTAACTTGTCAGTAATCTTTCTTACATTTTGATCCATATTGGCCATTTGAGCAATACCACCAGCATTATCAGCGATAGGTCCGTATGCATCAACACTAACAGTCATACCAGCAGTACCCAACATGCCTACGGCAGCTAAACCAATACCAAACAATCCACCAAATTCAAAAGCAAGAATAGAACCTAGCGCAATGGCTAAAATTGGAAAAACTGTGCTTTGCATACCAGTTGCGATACCTGCGATAATGTTGGTCGCATGGCCAGTTTCTGATTGCTTGGCAATTTGCTTTACAAACCTGTATTTTTCAGATGTATAATATTCACTAATAAAGGCAATAAATAATCCAACAGCCAAACCAATGATAATGCTATAAAAAGGCCCTAGATTAGATGGTAATTTTCCAAGTCCAGTATCATATTGATTGATTTTAAAAAAGAATGTGATTAAGAAAGAACCAATTACAAAGAAAAGTGCACTCATGTAGGTTCCCAATTTGAGTGAACGGTGAGGGTCGCTATTGGCTTTGCTTTTAACAAACAAACTGCCTAAAATAGAAGAAATAATACCTGCTCCAGCAATAATTAAAACAAAGAGAACCCCTTGTGTTTCAAACCATAAAGCACCAATAGTTGCGGCACCAATAATAGAAGAAACATAAGATTCTAATAAGTCTGATCCCATACCGGCTACATCACCAACATTGTCACCAACATTATCTGCAATAGTTGCAGGGTTTCTAGGATCATCTTCCGGTACATTTAATTCGATTTTACCCACCATATCAGCACCAACGTCAGCGGCTTTTGTATAGATACCACCACCAACACGGCTAAACAATGCAATGGTAGAAGCACCGAGAGAATATCCGGCTGCAATGCTAATTGAATCATCAGCAGTTAAACCAAATGCAGTATTGGCCATAAAGTATACAATGATTAAACCAAACAAACCAAAACCGACGACACTCATGGCCATAACAGAGCCACCTTTAAAAGCAACATTTAAAGCTTGATTCATCCCATGATTGTTTGCGGCTGTGGCTGTTCTTGAGTTTGCTTCTGTGGCAGTCTTCATTCCAATTAATCCTGCAGCACCTGAGAAGGTGGCCCCAAGGACAAACGCCAAAGCACTTCCTAAACCTAATGCAAGCCATAGACCAAAGAAGCCAATGAAGACAAAAATTATAATAATTCGATATTCTCTGCTTAGAAAAGCGTTAGCGCCTTCTTTTATATATCCGGCGTATATATCCGGCGATTTCTTTTACCTTATCGGTGCCGGCTGCATAAGATAATACTTTTTTAAAAGAAAAAATTGCAAAAATGATTGCTAGTAAGGCAAAGCCCCCAGCAATATAAATAAGAAAATCCATAATACCCTCCCCAAAGTATGGTATGTTTTTTAATATTTTATCATTTATTTATAGAAAATCAATCGGTTTACTAAAACTATTCAGTTTGTTTACTCTTGATTTTCGCTAATGTTAATATTAAGCCTAATGCAATTGATAAAAAGCCAGCCATTAATACTCGATAATGTTCTGGTAATAAAAATGTAATTGTATGTGCTGGTATCCAGAAAAAAGGAATGGTTTTTAAGACAACAAACTCAAAATAATTCTTCCAATTTATTTGTTGACTTATCTCATTTAAAGGTGTTCTGAATATTTTTTTTAATTGTCCTTCTCCCAAGTCAATATAAGTATCAGTAACCCTGTGTAATAACATAAATGCAGGTGCAAATGTTAGGTTCATAATTAAACTTATTAGAAAGGCTTGATAAAGGTTATTAATAAAATCTGTACTACTTAATTGGGGTAATAAATTAGTGTCGATTGAGTTACCAACACCTTTTGAATAGACATTAAACATTAAAACAAATCCCATGCCCAAAAAGCCCCATACAACAAATCTGTAAAATAATCCTTTTTTTGTAAAATAACTGCCAGTGGCGATTCTAGATGCTAATAGTTCTCCTGAAGTCGCTAAAATTGATGTTTTAATAAAGCCTAAAATATATGGATAGTTTTTTGTTTGATTTTCTATAAACAATCTTGTTGATTCGAAAACAAATAAACCAATGACTATTAGAATATAAATTAACAAAATTATGTCTTTTTTTTTCATTTCTTTTGCTCCTTTGATTTTTTTTTAGATTAATTTCTTTTATCTTAACATAATTTTTATAAAATATGTATAATTAATAGTAGAGAGGTGGATAATGAATAATTTAAAAAAATATTTAGAAGATTATATAAGTCCAAGAATTTTAGACATAGGTTCAGGTAAAGGAGACTTCATAAAACTTATTGATTATATATTCCAAGATTACCAGGAAATTATTGGGATAGATATTGTAGATTATTTATTAGAAATGGATGAGTCAGCATTCAACCATAACCCTAAAATTAAATGGATGGGAAAAGATGTTTTAGAAACTAATTTTCCGAAAAATAGTTTCGACATCATTTCTCTATCAAATACCTTGCATCATATAAATGATATTCAATCAATCTTTAGTCAGATGGAGAAGATGTTAAAGCCCGGTGGTATGATGATAGTCAATGAGTTAATGATGGCGGATGATTTGACTGATGGACAGATATCTCATCAATTATTACATTCTTTTGCAGGGAGAATCGATCGCGAAATAGGGAAACTTCACGCACAAGTTTTTACAAGAGAAAATATTATTAATACAATAAAAAAATATTCTCCACTATCTATTTTGGATTCTTGGAAGTTGGAAACCAAACCTTTCGATGAGGAAATCACTTTAGATGATCTATTTAAGGCGATAGATGGTCTTCTATTAAATGTTAAAAATCATTCGAATTACAATATATATAAGGAAGAAGCAGAAGCTCTAAAAGCTTATTTAAGTAAAAATGGGTTTTCTTTTGCTCATCAACTTTGTGTAATTTTAAAAAAAGAAAATTAGTAATTAATCAATAAATAATTGTTATTTTATTGATTTTATTATATAATCAACTAAATATTTTAAGGGAGGACATATGAAAAAGTTATTAAGTATTTTTGTATTATTATTTTTAGTTGTTGGTATTGTTTCTTGTAGTGGTGAGGAAACTACTATAGCACCAACCACGGAAGCACCAATGACAGGCGAAGTGGGAAGTATTCCTGTTTTTACTAATGTTACTGATAAAGTGATTGTTTTAGGAGATGATCCTGACTTTTTATCAGGGATAGAAGTAACAGATGAAGAGGATGGTGAACTTACATCTTCAATAGAAGTAGATTCAAGTGAGTTTGATAACTCGACTTTAGGGTCTTACACAATTTTAATTACTGTTACAGACAGTGATGATAATGAAGTTGCAACTTCATACGAATATAAGGTTGTTAATGAAAATGAGTTCCAAGTTGAAACCGATTTGATTGCTTTAGACGTTTCACTTGAAGACTTAGAAGATGGAGAGGTTCTTAAAAAGAACTCACCAACTTTTGAAACTAGGTTTGTTTGGACAAGTTCTCATGAAAATGTGATCACAAAAGATGGTTTTGTAAGAAGACCTGCTGTAGGATCTGATCCTGCTGAAGTAACCTTAACAGTTACAGCATCACCTTATGGTGGCGGCTTTTATTCTTCAACTAGAGATTTTGTTTTCGTTGTTGAACCTCAAGAACCTGTTAGTATCGCAACAAAACGCACTTTAGATTTTGAAGGGACTTCTGAAGAATATGTAGTTGAGAATTCTCAAATAGATTTATTTTATGAAGAGGATAGTGAACTAGCTTATGTTGACATAGAATCATTCTTAAATATGTTAGATGGCGCTATTGAATCAGATATTATTACATATACAATGATCGAAGAGCATATTATGAAATTAGAATATTCAGCAACATATACAGATTTCGATGGCGTTACCGAAATTACCGAAACATATTGGGCTGAAGTTGATTTTGAGTTAAATACATTTACTGTTCAAAATTTTGATTTCTTTGGTGGATATATTGCTGAAACTGAATCAGATTATGGTGAAGGTTTAAATTATGTGAATGCTACATATAGAGATGGACATACAGTGACCATTCCTTTAGGAGAATATGGTTTTGATTTAACCATTTATGAAGATGGAGAAGAAACACTTTATTTAATGCCGTTTGATATTGCGAATATAATTTTCATGAATGATGTATATTATCAAGCATATTATAATGGTGATATGGTTTATGGGATTGATACTTTCGCATTAAGTGGTGGCGATGAAACTTTAATGTCTCAAATTCATGATAGTTCATATAATAGTGAAACAATGGGTGATGACATTAAGATGGCAACCTATAATGCTTTAGCCTTAATCATGGATTATTTCTATGGATTAAAACCTGATAAGGGTTATGATTCATATTATGATACACTTAAAAATTACGGTAAATCAATGCAAACTGGTTCTGATAATCAAGTATACAACCGTATTTTTGATTTAATGTATGGCATGGATGATCTACATACATCTCATGTTTTCTATGGTTACTATGATTCAAGAACCACTTCAGGTGTTTCATTAAGCGATTTTGGTCCTGGAATCACAGATTTCTATGATGGTTTATTTGAAGTCCAAGATTTATTGATAGCTAAATTTGGTGAAGCAGATGGACAACCAGATATTCCTGAATATTCTATTATTAATAATGGTACGGTCGCAGTTATCCATATCACAGGATTTACAATTGATACTCCAAATGATTTTAAAGATACTTTAGATGGCTTACCTTCAAGTGTAGAAGATGTTGTAATTGACTTAACTTATAACACTGGTGGAAATATTGGAGCTGTTATGAGAATATTTGGATATATGACAGAAGAACAATTCAATTATCATTCTCAAAACCCTGCGGATGGTTCAGCGGTAACTTATTATATAGAGAGTGACTATGTTGCTTATGATTATAATTGGTATGTATTAACATCAAGTGTTACATTTAGTGCAGCCAATATGTTCGCTTCAATGGCGAAAGAACTTGATATTCCTGTTATTGGTCAAAAATCAAGTGGTGGGGCTTCATCAATTGGTGCATTTATTACACCAGATGGATCAGCAATTATGATATCAACCAATAATGTACTTAGTACAAAAGTGGGTACAAATTATGTGAGTGTTGAATCAGGTGTTCCAGTAGATGAATACATTAATAATATTGCTAGTGATGAACAATTAGTTGAAGCGATTAATAAATATAAGGACTAGTATTTAATTTATTGCCTTATTATCTCGAAAACGAAATAACAATTGTTAATGAAAACATGGAGAAAATTGTTTGTTTTTGACTATATTTTTAAAACTACAACTTTACACCTTATTTTTTCTATGATATAATTACATAAAAGTTTTGGTTGGTGATAATGTCTAAAATCTTACCTTAACTTTGTATTTAATAGGTTATATATTTCATTGTGGTTAATTTAAAGAATTTTAAAATAATCACGATGGACTTATATATAGAAGAAAAATGTAATATTTTAAAGAAGAGAGGAGAAAAAAAATTGAAAAAATTATTTATGTTTTTAATGGCAGCATTTCTATTGATTGGAATCGCTGCATGTGGTGGCAACGCAACTACTGAAGAACCAACTGATGCGCCTACTACAGGAGAAACGACTACAGAAGCTCCGACGACACAAGCTCCGACGACACAAGCGCCTACAACACAAGCGCCGACGACGGAAGATATGTTCCCTGAGGAGCCAACTTATCCGAGCGGCTTATTAAACTATAAGTTTCAAACGTCTGATATTAGACATACGTTTATGGCAGCTGCTGAAAAGTTCTTAATGAACAATATGTATGGTGGGGTACCACTATTCGCTAATGGAGGGTTCGCATTATACTCTTCAAGACTTCAACTTCCTGTTGATAGTTTCATTCCAGTAATGGGATGGGGAACTGCATTTGCTACAATGAGTGCAGATGACTCAACAGTATTGATGGCTGATGGAGAACCGGGAGAAGCAGGAGAATATACTTATCGTACAACTTCTACGACTAACCCTGTAACATTTAACCAATGGTTATATGATACTTCAACAGACTCAGATTATATGGGATTCTATTATGATGCTCCATATACTTATCATTTCAATGAAGAAAAAACTGGTTATGAGGTAGTTCCATCAATGATGGCTTCTAACCCAATTCCTGTTGATTCAGAATTCACTGACACTGGTAAAGAAATTTCTAAAACTTGGCAATTTGAAGTAAAAGAAGGTCTAGAATGGTTCTTCCATCCTGACACTGATATTTCATACATCACAGATACAACTATTGACGCTAATGACTTTGTAGAAACATTCAAATATGCATTAGCTAACAACTGGTTCCGTGCTGTTTCAGGTGGTGGAGACTTTATCAACTCAGCATCTTCAATTGAAGGCGCTGCAGAATTCAATGCTGATTCACAAAACGATGATGTTGTAGCTGATTGGGATGCTGTTGGAATCAATTTAATTGATGACAATACTTTTGAATTTGTATTTGAAAACAACCAATCTGAATGGAATGTTAGATATTTCATGGGATCATTTGTTATGTCTCCAGTTCAATTAGAAATGGTTGAAGAATTAGGTGACAGTTATGGTACAAACAACTTAACAGTTGCTTATCATGGTGCTTACTATGTAGATTACTATGAAGCTGACAAAACAGTTGTTTTCGCTAAAAACCCTAACTATCATACTCCTGATGAATATTTCTATACAGGATACGAATGGCAAATCATTAATGATGCAGCTATTAGATTCCAAGAATTCGAAGCTGGTAAATTAGAAGCAGTTACATTACCAACTGAAAACTATGATGACTATAAAAATCATCCTGGTTTAAAACGTATTCCTGGGGCAACTACATTTAGAATGATGATTAACGGTTTAGGAACAGAAACTGCACAACAAGAACAATTCCCTGGATCTACATGGGTTCCAGAACCAATCTTAGCTGATGACAACTTCAAAATGGCTTTATTCCATGCTGTTGATAGAAGATATTTAGCTGAAGATGTATTGAAAACTTCACAAACACAAATGTATCTATTTACAGATGCTTACTTAGTAGAAGCTGAAGAAGGTATTCCTTACCGTCAAACACCACAAGGTCAAACTGTTGGTGAAGGCTTAGCACCTGGATCAAATGGATATAATAAAGATGCAGCTATCGCTTATTGGGAATTAGCAGTTGAAGCATTAGTAGACGACGGTGTTTATTCATCTGGTGATACTATTGAAATGGACTTCTATATTTTCTCTGGTAGTGAAGCACAAGCTTTACTTGGTGAATATATTAAAACAACATTTGAAGAAACTTTCGTTCATGATGAGTTAGACATTGATGTTGTTATCAACGTTGAACCTAAAGACTTCCCTGGAATCTATTATGATTACATGATGACTGGTACATTTGACCTTTCAATTGGTGGTATTTCTGGTTCTGCATTAGATGCAGCTAGTTTCTTAGATGTATTCTCTGATGACAACCGTGGTGGATTCACTCTTAACTGGGGTGTTGATACTGGACAAGCAGAAATTCCTGTTAAATATGTACAACATGAATATGATGACGAAGGTGACATTATTGATACCGAGTATAAATATGAAATGTGGTCATTCGATGCGATTTATGAAGTATTAAATGGTGACGTATTCGTGCAACTTGGAGCTGAAGCAAATGTTCCATCTGCTGAATTTGTTAACATTACACCAACTTCAATTGATATGACTATTGATCAATTAGATGATGCTAATTATGATGAAATAACAGTTACAGTACAAGAGTATTCTCAAACTGATGGTGTTTATGTAGACGTTGCGGCTTGGACAGATGTAGATGCTACAGCAACTATGACATTTGATGGATTGAAACCATATCCATATGATTATCAAGTGGTTGTAGAATTTAAATTAGTTGATATCCTTGACGATGACGGAAATGACATTTACTTAACTTCAACTTCAACATGGAAATATACTGATAGTTTAATTGCTAATTATGCGGACGATCATGCTGATGAAGATTTAGCTGGTACTCCAATGATTGAAGAAACTATCACATATAACTCTTATGTATTAGATGTAACATTCAATAATGAAGATCGTGACGCTGGTGACGAAAGAACTATTGATGATGTAATGATTTATGATGCAGATGGCAATGAATTTAATTTTGCTACAGTTGTTATTGATGGTACAGAAGTTACAATTACTGGTTTAAGTGCTGGAACAGCATATACAGTAGAATTAGTTACTGATGATGGATTCGATGATCCTTATGTTATTTACTATAACTTAACATTCGAGCCAGAAACTGACGCATTAATTGACGAAGTTGATATGGAAACTGATGTTACTTCAGCTACTTTCGACTTTACATTATTAGCTGATGATGATGACGATGCAAGAACTGTTGCTGAAGCTAAATTATTCGATATGGATGATGCTGAAGTTACTGGTACTGTTGTATTAGCATCTGACGTTGCTACAGTTACAGGTTTAACTCCTAATACGACTTATCGTTTATGGATTAAATCTAATGATGATATTGAACAATATATCACATTCACAACTGATTCATTATTGTCGATTAAAGAAGTTACTGCTGGTGAAACAACTGCTAATGTTAATTTAACAGTTGCTGAGTTTGATACTCCTAGAACTATTAAAACAATTGTTATCATAGATTCATCAGATACAGTTGTTGCTACATGGGACTTATCAGCATTTACATTTACTTCATTATCATTTGACATTGATAGTTTAACTGTAGATAGTGATTACACTATTGAAGTGACAACTAATGATGATATTACAGAAGTAATTGCTTTTTCTACAGAAGAAGCAGCAGCAGCAGAATAGTATTAAATTAAAATATTACATTTAACTTGATATTTTATTAAAGATACGCAAGCAAACCATCATGCTTTGGCAGGGTGGTTTGCTGTATCTTTAAATTTTTTATGATTTGATTATCATAATAATATTGATAAAAATTTTATGACTTAATATATCAATTATATTAACCGTTAAATTTGCAAAAAAACTCTATTAACAATAGAGTAAATGCAATCAATCATTTTTTCTATTGTTAAATAGAGGTTTAGATAAATTTATGGAAAGGAGTTTATGTCCAAGTGGCATAAAAATAGCTAATGATTAAATATATTATTACTCGTTTTGTGTGGATTTTTATTGTATTGGCAATTATTTTAACTATGAACTATGTGTTAGTTAAATTGGCACCTGAGTATCCACCAACTGAACAAAATCAAGCAGAAGTATATTTCGAACAACAGTTCAACTATGGCTATATGACAAAATATAGCGAGAAAAACAAAGATGTTTATGATGCTATGCAAAACTCTCAATTAAAAGAAGAGGGCAAAGTAAAATTCTTACATCAAGAGAATCAAGAGCAATATACCGTCTACGAACCAGTAGCAATATCCAAACAATATTTTATATGGGTGAAAGCTATTGTTACAGAATGGGATTGGGGACGTTCTACAAAAGTGCAGTTTAATATGCCTGTTTTTGAAATCTTGAAATCTCGTATTCCTATTACATTAAGATTAAACTTAGTTGCCTTGCTTTTTTATATTCCTGTTGGATTTGGTTTAGGTATTTTAGCAGCACTAAGGAAAAACTCTATTACTGATAATGTTATATCAGTAACTGTAATGATTTTTATTTCTATTCCAAGTTTTGTTACAATGACATTCTTGTTGATGATCTTTGGATATGGACTCGAATGGGTTCCAACTCAGTTTGTGTCCGGCCAGGCAGACTTTGGTAAGCAGGTTACTAGTATGATTCTACCTGTATTAGGTCTATCTTTTGGAGCAATTGCTAGTTTAACTCGTTTTACACGTGCAGAATTAACAGAGGTTTTAACATCTGAATTCTTATTACTAGCAAGAACAAAAGGTTTAACTAAGAACCAAGCTGTTATGAGACACGCGATGAGAAACTCAATGGTTCCTCTTGTTCCAGCTATTATTGGTTCATTTGTTGGTTTGTTGAGTGGTTCGGTTGTTATTGAGTTGATTTATGGTATTCCTGGAACAGGAAGAATATTCATCCGTTCAATTGAAAGAAATAATTATGACTTTAACTTGGCTTTAGGTGTAACAGCATTCTATACAATTATATCGTTGTTTGCTGTATTATTAGTTGACTTGTCTTATGGATTGGTTGACCCAAGAATTAGAATGGGGGCGAAAAAATAATGGCTGATAAAGATAAAAACATCAAAAAAACTGACGCATCTATAGATAAGTCTAGTTTTGAGTTCGTCCAAAAAGAAAATAAGATTTATGACAAAAAGTTCCAAACAAAACCTATAGGTTATTTTAAAGATGCGATGATTCGCTTTGCGAAAAACAAAACTAATGTTATCGCAACAACAATCTTAGGTACATTAATATTATTATCAATTCTTGTACCAACTTTTAGTAGTAAGAACGCATCAGTTCTAGAACCACAAGTTTCTCAATTACCTCCAAGAATGCCGTTTTTAGAAAATTTTGGTATTTTTGATGGTTCAAGTGATTTTGAAAATATTCCTATTTCTTATGACAATCCATACATTAATCCTGAAACTGGAGAACATGTAGATGGTTTATACTTGCCAAATGGTGAATATTACGAATACATTCAAGAAGATACATTAACTAATTATTGGCAAGGCTGTACTGATAGAGAAAGAACCTGTGAAGGCGGTACAATACAGTTAGCTCAAGGTTTATCAGGAAAACCTGCAGGTGTTTACGCAACAAAACCTGTTTTGGATGATAATGGTGATTATGTTTTAGATGAAGATGATAGAGTTGTTTTTGAAACTAATATCATTAGTGGTCTTTTCAGTCCTTCTGAAGTTGTTTTAGAACTTCAAATCGATTCTGAAAGTTCAAGGAATGAAGATGTTATCAACAACGAAGATGATGCAGCTTTTGTAGTATATTTCCAAGTTCAAGATGATGATAAAACTATGATTAAAGTATTTGATTCATCTGATGAGTCAACTTATGATAGCTATAGCAATGGCTTATATACAGTTGATTTTGTTGACCATCCAGAGTTGTCTTTTGGAACAAGTAAATATAAAGTTATTCTAGAATATGGTTCAGACAATAAAGGTTCGGGTGTTGTTGAATACTTTAGATTAAGCGCCGAATCAAATGGATTTAATTATGGAGACCAAGGTCCTGATGAAGATTATTTAATCTATACTGAAGGTTTTGAATTCTCAAGATTTGAACTAGTAACTGATATTTTTGAAGGTGAAGATAGAGAAACTGTATATACAGGTAATATATTAAGAATCGGTGGGCAAAGATTAAATGCAGCTTATACAGTTGAGTCTTATGAAAAAGCTTTTGGTCCAGTTGATGTTGAAGGTTTCTCAGGTATTGAATACTTAGAATTAATTCAAGGTTGTACTTATGCAGATGGATCACCTGTTGATCCTGAAGGCGAAACCTATGCTGAGTTTAATGAAGGGTGTCCAGTTAATATTTTATACCAAAGAAATACTGATGACGCTGTAACTGTTCCTGGTAAAGGTACATTCTATACATACGATATTCAGTTAAATTATCGTGTCTATGCTGGCTATGATGAAATTCCTTATTTCTTATTTGGAACAAGTGCAGCTGGTTATGATATGGTTAAAATAATCTGGATTGGATTAAGAACTTCATTATTAATTGGTTTATTTGTATCAGCAATTAATATCGCAATTGGTGTTGTATATGGAGCTATCTCTGGTTACTATGGTGGCCAAGTGGATATTATCATGCAACGTTTTGCTGAAATTATTGGTCGTATTCCATGGTTAGTTACATTGAGTATTTTCATGGCTTATTTCGAGGCAGGATTTACTTCCTTGATATTAATTTTGATTGTATCTGGTTGGATTGGTGTTGCGTCAATTACACGTACTCAGTTCTATCGATATAAAGGTCGCGAATATGTATTGGCTTCAAGAACATTAGGTGCAAAAGATGGTAGACTTATTTTCCGTCATATTTTACCAAATGGTATTGGAACAATCATTACATCAAGTATTTTATTAATTCCTACTGTAATTTTTAGTGAGGCAACATTATCTTACTTAGGATTTGGTATCGGACATGGTCAAAGTTTCTCATTATTTGGAATCGATGAGTTAACATTATCTGGTGTGTCTATTGGGGTATTATTGAATGATGGACGTAATAAATTAAGAAATTATCCGCATTTAACTATTTTCCCAGCGATTATCATTTCTATATTGATGATTACATTTAATATGTTTGGTAATGCACTTAGAGATGCATTTAATCCAGCATTGAGGGGGTCTGAATAATGGAAGATAGAAAACTTAAATTACACGTTGAAGATTTGGCAGTTTCTTTCAGAACGAATCAAGGTTTGGTACATGCAGTACGAGGCATAGATTTTGATTTATACGAAGGGGAAACACTCGCTATTGTTGGTGAGTCTGGATCAGGTAAATCTGTATCAAGTAGAACAATTATGGGGATTTTGGCATCTAATGGTTTTATCAAAACAGGTAAAATTATCTATGAAGGTCAGGATTTAACCAAAGTTGATGAAGAACATTATCATGAATTACGTGGTAGTAAAATTGGTATGATTTTCCAGGATCCAATGTCAAGTTTGAATCCTATCATGAGAATTGGTAAACAAATTACTGAAGGAATGGTATTAAACGGTAAACGTTTAAAAAATAGAGAAAAAAGTATTTATAAAACACAAAAAAATATTTATAATGAACTCTTAAACGATAAAATTGCTTTAAAAGAAGATTGGAAAGAGTTTAAGAAAAATTACAGAAACGCAGTTCGTTTTGGTGTAAGAGATATTCGAAATGAGTATGATGATAAACAAGATGAACTAAAAAAAGAAAAAGAATTTAATATTTTCGATGCAAACAACCATATCAAATTCAATAAACTTGATATAGCCACTGCAAAGAAAAATTTGAAAGAAGCTCAAAATACTGCTGAAGAAAAATCATATGAAGCAAAAATCAATGAATATGAAATGAATATTGAAAAACTTAAAAATGATATTATTCAATTTAAAGCAGATTATGCAGCTGAAAAAGCTAGACTTAAGAAAGAAAAAGCAGAAACAATTTCTAAATTCAAAGAAGAAAAAAGAGCTGAAAGAAAAGCAGTAAAAGAAAAAATATCTGGAGTTAAGTCACAATATTCTGATCCTGATGCTCAAAGAGAAAAATTAACAGAAGTATCTGAATATCACAGAAGAAAATTTGAATTTGAAAAAAATATTGCTGAACTTAAGGAGAAGATTATTCCTGCAAAGAAAGCTTATTTAGATGCTAAAAAAGAAGCTAAAGAAATCGTTAAAAAGGAATGGGCTGACAAAAAAGCAGAAGCTAAAGCTGAAATTGATAAGGTTAAGGCTGAAAGAGAATCTGAAACAGGACGCCATAAAGAAGTTGAGGAAAAAGAAGCACAACTTAATTCAGCAAGAGAAAATCTAGACAAACTAAAAGAAACATACAAACAAGATTACAATGACGCTATTACCTCAAGAGATAAAGAAACGATTAAGAAAAAATACGAGTTTAATAAAGCTGAAGTTTTAGCTGAAATTAAAAAAGCTAAAGAAGAATTAAAAATCGAAAAAAACTACTTTAAACATCAAATTAAAGAAATTAAAGAGAATTTACAACGTTTCAAAAAAGTAACAAAAAAAGAAGCATTTGAACGTGCTGTTACTATTATGAATGAAGTTGGGATTCCTCAACCGGAAAAAAGATTTAGACAATATCCATTCCAATTTTCTGGTGGGATGAGACAAAGAATTGTTATCGCTATTGCTTTAACAGCAAATCCAGATGTATTAATCTGTGATGAGCCAACGACTGCATTAGATGTGACAATCCAAGCTCAAATTCTTGAATTAATTAATAAGTTAAAAGTTGAAAGAGATTTATCTGTTATCTTTATTACCCATGACCTCGGTGTTGTGGCAAATATGGCTGATAGAATCGGTGTTATGTATGCTGGTAAAATTGTTGAATTAGGAACAGCTGAAGATATCTTCTATGATCCTAAACATCCATATACTTGGGCGTTATTATCATCAATGCCAGATATTAATACTAAAGAAAGATTACTTGCAATTCCTGGTACTCCACCAAATATGCTATATCCACCAAAAGGTGATGCATTTGCGGATAGAAATCAATATGCTATGAAAATTGATTTTGAAAAACAACCACCAATGTTTGAAGTTAGTGAAACACATAAAGCTGCAACTTGGTTGTTACATAAAGATGCACCTGAGGTAGAGATGCCAGAAATCGTACAAAATAGAATTAAACGTATGTTAAGCCAAGATAAGCAAGACAAGGGAGTGAAGGCAAATGGGTAGAAAGAATGAGACACCGGTATTAAGTGTTAACAATCTTAAACAACATTTCTCTTCCGGTTTTGGTAAAAACAAGTTGGTTGTAAAAGCAGTTGATGGTATTAGTTTTGATATCTATAAAGGGGAAGTATTTGGTTTGGTTGGTGAATCTGGTTGTGGTAAAACAACAACAGGTCGTTCAATCATAAAATTATACGAACCGACAGATGGAGAAGTTTATTTCTTAGGAAATTTAATATCAGCTGGTTATCTTGGCAACAAAGAAGCAATTAAACAAGCGAAAATTGATGCTAAAGATCAAATTAGATCAAAAAAGCATGATTTAAACGAAAAAATTGCTGGTGCTGAGAGTGATGAAGAAAAAGAAAGTTTAAACGAAGAATTTAAAAAGACTGTTGATAAAATCAAAGAAAAGCGTGATGAAAAAATTCAAGCTGAAAAAGATGATATTCAACGTAAAAAACAAGAACTTGATGCGAATTATGAGTTGATGAAAAAAATGCAGATGATCTTCCAGGATCCAATTGCATCATTAAATCCTCGTATGACTGTTAAGGAAATTATTGCAGAAGGTTTAAGAATTTCTGGTGTTAAAGACCCTCGTGTTATCAACGACCAAGTAAATGATGTTCTTGAAACCGTTGGTTTATTACCAGAACATGCCAGTCGTTATCCACATGAATTCTCAGGTGGACAAAGACAACGTATTGGTATTGCTAGAGCATTAATTGTTAACCCTGAATTTATTATAGCTGATGAGCCAATCTCAGCGCTTGACGTTTCAATCCAAGCTCAGGTTATTAACTTATTAAATGATTTACGTGAACGTTTGGGTATTACCATTATGTTCATCGCTCATGACCTTTCTGTTATTAAATACTTCAGTGATAGAATTGGGGTTATGTACTACGGAAATCTTGTTGAGTTAGCGGATGCGGATGAGTTATTCTTAAATCCATTACATCCTTATACAAAATCATTATTGTCAGCTGTTCCACAGCCTGACCCTAGATATGAAAAAACAAGAAAAAGAGTTACTTATGACCCTTCAGAGCATAAAGATTACATTGCTAACCCACCTGTGCTTCAAGAAATCAAAACTGAACATTGGGTATTAGCTAATGATGCTGAAATCGCGGAGTATAAAAAAGTCTTAAAATAATGATAAAAAAATATTTGATTAATTTAGTGGTAGGATCATTGTTGGTGTTTGTATTGGTTCAAACATTATACATTGGTCCTCACCCCTATGAAGATATTTCTTTCGTCATTGGATTGACAATGTTTAGTGCTGGTTTACTGACTGTGTCAGGTGCTGCTAAAATATTTAGAGGCATGGGTTATGTTTTAAAGAAAATATTTACAAGAAAAGTTGATGATTTATCTTTCTATGATTATTTATTATCAAAACCAGAAAGAACAGAAAAAATAATGGGTTATCCATTGTTGTTAGCTGGAATCACTTTTATTATTTTATCGTTAACCCTAGCTGAAAGAATTTCTGAAATTATTTAATGATAAAACAGGCAAAATATTTTGCCTGTTTTTTTGATAAATAATGCGATGTTATTGATGAATATGTTTATATTTGATACAATATTCATATACTAAATTGGGGATGGGCTAAATGGAAGTTAATAAAAAATTATCACTTAATCAAGTTAGAAAGCAAAGAATGTTTATTATAACATTCTTGTTGTTTTCTTTGGTTTTAACCATTGCTTTCGGAACTTTACAAGACCCATTTAGATATACTTTAAGTAATATTGGTAATAGGTTTGGATGGGGGCCAAGAATTATGTTCATCATATGGGCTTTTGTTTCTGGACTTGCAATTGAAATATCATTTATCTATATTATGAAGTTGATTAACTACAGCGACCGAAAATGTACCTTATTTATAGGATTGTCTACTTTTTCAATTATATTAACAGGATTGATACCTGCATTAAAGAATGAACTTCCGTTTTGGCATACATTACATGTAATGACATCATTATTAATTGCTGTATTTTTTCTTTTGGCTTTGGTGCCACTTGTTCAGTATATTTTAACTATTATTCCTGAATATAGAAAACTAATCTATATTTGGATGAGTGTTATATGGGCAGGTTCAATTACCTTATTGATACTTTATAACATAACCGCAATGTTTGAAATTTGGTTTTTTGTGACTATTATTTTGTTCTTAATTTACCTCACTTTTATACTATATGAAAAAGCAATATTGCAATTGTATGAAAAAGAAATTAAAGCAAAATAATGTTTGCTAATGATTTTACTTAGAATTTTTGATGTGTTATAATAAACCTAGATTAAATAAGAAAGAGGAGGAAATATAATGGATCAATATCATGAACCCTATGAGGAATTGAGTAAAGAGACAAGAGATTTAACTAGAGCATTCAGATCATTAATTGAAGAGTTTGAGGCTGTAGACTGGTATAATCAAAGAATGGATGTTGCTACAGATCCTCAACTTAAAGAAATACTAAAACATAACAGAGATGAAGAGTTAGAACATGCTGCTATGGCTCTAGAGTGGTTAAGGAGAAGAATTCCTGAGTTAGATCAAGAGTTAAAAGACAACCTATTTAAAGAAGGAGAAATTGCTGGTCATCATGGTGATGAAGGTGAAGAAGAAGATTCAGGAGAAAACAAAAGTTTAAAAATCAAGTAGTAAAAGTTATACATAATTAATTATTAAAAAATATTAATTTAAAGGAGGCTTTTATGGATATTTTTAAAAGAAATTTAGCACCTATTTCAGACCAAGCTTGGACTGAAATTGATGAAAGAGCAGAAGAAGTTATTAACACACAAATTACAACAAGAAAATCATTAAAGGTGAATGGTCCACTAGGGCTATCATACACCTCAGTACCTACTGGTCGTTTAGATTTAGTTGAAAATAAATCTTCAAACGTAAAAATGGGACTTTATAATAACAAAAATTTAATGGAAACAAGAATCTCATTTGAATTATCTAAATGGGAATTGGATAATCTTTTAAGAGGTGCAAAAGATATTGAATTAGATGCATTAGAAGAAGCAGCTATGGAAATTGCACGTTTTGAAGATGATGTTATCTATAACGGTAATAAAAAAGCAGATATTAAAGGATTATTGAACGAAGCTGGATTAGAAAAAATTATTGAGTTAAAATCTCAAGATATTTTATCGAAAGTATCAGAAGCTTTGATTGATTTAAATAATGCTTTTGTAGAAGCGCCATTTAATTTTATTGTTAGCAAAGAGTTATACAATGCTTTAAACCAAGTTCATGGTTCTAGATTATTAAGAATGATTATAGAAGATATGATTGGCGGAAAAGTGATAGTTTCTGAAATGATTAAAGGTGGTTTACTGTTACCTGTTAATCATGATGATTTGGAGTTTACATTAGGCCAAGAATTTACCATAGGCTATGAATCTCATACCGATGAAATGGTTAGGTTATTCCTAATGAATTCATTTACACTTAGAGTATTAGATGAAAATATTCTTGTTAAATTTAACATAAAATAAAAAATATATTAAAGAGCTGATTGAAAATAATCAGTTCTTTTTTTCTTTGCATTGTTAATAAAATCTATTTTTGATAGAATAGAGTTAGTTTGTAGAAGGAGAGTATATAAAAATGCCTTATCAAAATAAGTATTTACAATTGTTGGCCAAAGAGTTTCCCACTGTTCAAGCAGTGAGTACTGAATTCATTAATTTGTCTGCTATTTTAAACCTGCCAAAAGGAACAGAAGTCTTTGTGACAGATGTTCATGGTGAATATGATGCCTTTAATCATTATTTAAAAAATGCGTCTGGAATTATAAAAGAAAAAATTGAATTATTATTTAGTGATTTAAGCCTAAAAAAGAAAAACCAAATTGCGTTTTTTATTTACTATCCAACTGATATGCTTAGTAAGTATCAAAAGAAACTTGATTCTGATACATTTAAGTTATTGTTAGAGGATCAACTTTTTTATATGGTTCAACTTGCCAAGAACATTGTCAGTAAATATACAAAAAGTAAAGTAGGAAAAGCTTTACCAGTAGAGTTTTCTTATATTATTCAAGAGTTAATTTACGAGTCCAGATCTCATGAAGATAAAAACAAATACTATCAAGCCATTATTAACGCAATTTTTAAAACAAAAAGAGAAAATAAGTTTATTCTTGAGTTGTCAAGATTTATTCGTTCTATGGCCATTGACCAGTTACACATTGTTGGAGATATTTTTGATCGTGGACCTAAACCACACATGGTTATGGAAAAGCTTATAAGAATGAAAAATGTTGATATACAATGGGGTAACCATGATATAGTTTTCTTGGGCGCAAGTTGTGGGTCTAAGGTAATGATTGCCAATATGATTCGGATGGCTGCTAGATATAATAATCTAGATACCTTTGAAGATGGATATGGCATAAATTTACTACCGCTTGCTAGATTGGCTGATAAATATTATAGAGATGATCCTTGCAAGGTTTTTTATCCAAAGGATAGTTCAAATATTAACCGTTTAGAAGATTTATCATTTATCGCAAGAATTCATAAAGCAATATCAATCATACAATTTAAGCTAGAGGCAGAGATTATTGAAAGAAATCCAGATTTTCATTTAGATGATCGACTACTATTAGAAAGTATTGATTACAAGCAAAATCAAATGACCATTGATGGTAAAACATATGATTTGCTTGATAAGAATTTTCCAACGATTGATCCTAAAAATCCTTATCAATTAAACAAAGATGAAGAAGAAGTCATCTTACATTTAAGACAGTTACTGCTTCACAATGAAATGATTCAATCACATGCAAGGTATCTAATTGAAAAAGGCAGTATGTATTTAATTTATGATTACAATTTACTATTTCACGCTGCAATTCCTTTTAATCTAGAAGATGATTTTGCTAGTGTTGTTATTGAAGGAAAATCTTATACAGGCAAATCTCTGATGGATAAATTAGATAAGGTTGTAAGAAGTGCTTATTATAACCGATATGACCACGATGATTTATCTAAAGATTATTTCTTGTATTTATGGCAAGGAAGGTATTCTCCTTTATTTGCTAAATCAACCATGAAAACATTTGAGCGTTATTTCTTAAAAGAAAAACCATTGCATAAAGAATATAAAAATTCCTATTTTAGATTAAGAGTAAAAGAAGAAATCCTAAAGAAAATTTATGATGAGTTTTCTTTAGATGACCGAAAATCAAAAATCATCAATGGCCATGTACCTTTAGATGTGACCAAGGGTGATGAAGTAGTCTTAGCCAATAAACGCATCTATACGATTGACGGGGGGATGAGTAAACAATATAGTGATAAAACAGATATAGGTGGTTATAGTTTAATATCAGATTCTTATGCTTATTTCTTAGTATCTCATGAAAGATTTGATACCTATAAGCAATTGATTGAAGAAGAAAAGGATATTATTTCTGTGACTCGCTCTGAAGAAATAAACCCTAGAAGAACATATATTTATGATACGAAAAAGGGTCAAGAACTAAAATCAACAATCAATGATTTAATGGAATTATTAAATGCTTATCGTTCAGGTGATATTTTAGTAAGAAAAGATTTATAATATAAAACCTCTTTATGAAAATAAAGGGGTTTTTTCTTATTTTGAATAAATGAAAAAATTTAGCACTTATGATATAATTGTATTCAGAAGATAAACATTGAAAAACGACTTATGACAAGTAAAATACAAAGACTATTAATTGGATTAATCAAAGAAGGAAACAATATAAAAGAATTGATTAATAAGTAATAACAACTATATTTTAAACTAAAGGAGAAACACTATGGAATTGGTTTTATCTGTTAAAGAAATGAGAGAAATTGAAGCATTAACTTTAAAAGAATTGAAAATGTCAGAAATTGATTTAATGCAACATGCTGGCCAAGAGTTGACCAAAGATTTTATCAGAAGAGCTAAACCTGAAATTCATGATGTGATTACTGTGGTATCAAGTGTTGGAAACAATGGCGGCGATGGTTTGGTTATGTTTTTAGAATTATTAACACTTGGATACAAGCCAAAAATGCTAGTTATTGGCAGTATTGATAATGCAACCAAGAGTTTTAATCATTATTTTAATCAAGTGGCTCAAGAAACTAAAGTAGTTTTTTTAACAAATGATAATGACTTGGATGTTCAAAGAGTGCTCATTTCATCAAAATATATCATAGATGGTATTTTCGGAGCAGGTTTATCAAGACCAGTAGAAGGTAAATATTTAGATCTCATTCGTTATGTGAATGATTTAGAAAAAATCATATATTCTATTGATATGCCTAGTGGAATTCATCCTAACAATGGCTTATTATACAATGAAGCAATTAAAGCAAATTATACAGGTGTTATTGGTTTTTATAAATATGGAAATATCATTAATGACGCTTTGGATTATCATGGTGAAATAGCGGTGCTAGACATCGGTCTTGTTAAAAAACAAGACACCATGGTTAAGCTAATTCAGGAAGATGATTTTTCTATAGAACCCAAATTACGTATCCATAATTCTTATAAATATCATTATGGACTCGGATATTTTATTGGGGGTTGTAAAACAATGCCAGGAGCCATTAATTTGTCTGTTTTAGCTGCATTAAGGTCAGGTCAAGGTATAGGGTATGTTTTTCAAGAAAACCCTGTGGCTAAGCATTTAGAGGTCATATACAAAGATATCAACCAAGATATTGACTTCATGAAAGTAGATTCAATTGTTTTTGGACCTGGTCTTATACCAAACAATGATCATTATCAAAAATTATATAATAAAATTAATGAGACAAATATTAAAACAGTATTAGATGCAGGTGGGTTAAAATATCTTGATCTTGAGAATATTAAAAATCCTAATTTTATTTTAACGCCCCATGAAAAGGAATTTAGTGATTTGTTTTCTGTAGATGTGAATGAAGTCGAACATCATCCATTTGAATACGTTAAACAAATCGTTGATAAAGGTGTGACTTTAATATTAAAAGGGCAAACAAATGTTATTGCCAATAAAAAGCATATCTATTTATATCAAGCAAAAAATCCTGGTTTAGCAACTGCAGGAAGCGGGGATGTTTTATCAGGGATTATATCGAGTTATCTTATCGATAACTCGCCACTAAGTGCTAGTATTAAGGGGGTATTATTACACTCTAAGGCGGGTAATGCTGCTAGAGAAACTTATGGTGAAGTGTCAATGATGGCCTCTGATATTATTAATCATATACACATAGTCTTGAAAGGGGGTACAAATGAAATATCTAGATAAAAAACCAAAATTACATGAGACAGTTAAAAATTTAGGTGGAACCATTGTAGGTGATTGTCATTTAGAAAAAGACTGCAATGTATGGTTTAATTCAACCATACGTGGCGATATGGCGAAAATTCATATTAAAGAAGGTACAAATATACAAGATGGTGTTGTTGTTCATACAGATACAAATGCACCAACGACAATAGGTAAACATGTTACAGTGGGCCACTGTGCAATCATTCATGCTTGTACTGTAAAAGATTATGCTTTAATTGGTATGGGTTCTGTGATTTTAAATCATGCAGAAATTGGAGAATACGCTATGGTAGCTGCAGGGTGTCTTGTACCACCAGGTAAAAAAGTCCCACCAAGGACTCTGGTTATGGGAAATCCAATGAGAATAATCAGAGAACTTAGTGAAGAAGAAATCCAAGCTAATATTGATAATGCAAAACATTATGTCAGTCTTTCTAAAGACTATCATGAATAAGGAGCAATTATGAAAGAATATACTTTAAGCGAACTAGAAAAAGGATTAAATGAAGGTGAATTTAGTTCAGTAGATTTATTGGATAGGTATTTAGAACGAATATATCAATATGATTTTTCAGGTCCAAAGATTAACTCAATGGCTGAAATTAATCCAGATGCATATCAAATTGCAAGAAATTTAGATGTGGAAAGAAAGTTACATGGACCAAGGTCTAAGTTTCATGGAATTCCTATAGTTATAAAAGATAATATATTAACAAATGATAAAATGCATACATCTGCTTCATCAGTTGTTTTTGAGGAGTATTATGGTGTTGAAGATGCTTTTATTGTAAAAAAATTAAGACAAGCAGGTGCAATTATTTTAGGAAAAGCAAATCTATCTGAATTTGCTTATTTTATGAGTTTTGATGATATGCCTTCTGGCTATGGTGGCCGGTTTGGACAAGTTAAGAGTCCATATAGTAAAAACATTGACCCCTTAGGTTCTTCAACAGGATCGGCGGTTTCTGTGGCTTGTAATTTTATTCCCGTATCCATAGGGACCGAAACAAATGGTTCATTAACAGCACCAGCTCTAATGAATTCAATTCAAACTTTAAAACCGACCATGGGATTAGTTTCAAGAACAGGTATTATCCCAATATCACATCACCAAGATATTGCTGGGCCTATGGCAAGAAGCGTGGAAGACTTAGCCTTTTTAATGGAATATATTTATGGTTACGATGAATCGGATTTACCTACGCATTTAATCAAAGATAAAGAAATTGATTTTTTAAATGCAACCAAACTATCTGTTGAAAATAAAAAAGTAGGCTTTGTTAAGTTTACAAATTTTGATTATTCTAAAGAAGAGTTAGAAATTGAAAAAGAAGCAAGAAATGTTTTAAAAGCAAAAGGAATAGAAGTTATTGAATTAGAAATAAAAGCTGAGAGTATTTCTAATTTTGATACCTTAATCCATGATTTCAAAATTGATTTAAATTTCTTTATGGAAAAATATATGAAGGATTATAGGGTTCATAACTTAAAAGATATTATTGAGTTTAATAGAGAAGAACCTGAAAAAAGAATGAAGTTTAAACAATCTATTTTTGAAGCCGCTGAAAAGACTAGTGGTTCTTTAAGAGATAAAGAATATCAAGAAAAATTTAGAGACAATTATAAATTAGCAAGTCTTATGACAGAATTAATGGAAGATAAAGATTTAGATGCTATTGCTTCAGTGAAGAGAACTCAATACGCTCCAATTGCTGGAAATCCTGTCGTGGGTGTTGTCGCTAAGTCTTTAACGGATGAAAAACCTAAAAGTATGTTTTTCATAGGAAGAAAATTCTCTGATGACCTATTATTAAGCATCGCAAATGTATATGAACAAGGGACTAAAAAAAGGATTGCTCCAGATTTAGAAAATATACAATAAGAAATTTTACTTGGGGAACCAAATTATAATATTTGGTTAAAGTGGTGGTTAGATGAAACGTTTAGTATTAGAAAAATTATGTTTGATGATGATATTTATTGTGTTTTATTTCATCGTTGAAATTATTACATTTGAATGGTTAGGATTGGCTTTTTTGCCAAATTTTTTGTTTGTAGATTTTTTAGTTGTATTGATGTTATCTTCAGTGGCATTATTATTTAAGTCTAATAAGTTATCTATAGCTTATTTATCTTTTTTATTAGTTATTATTCTAATTCTTTCATTTACGAACCAGACATTGAATTTGGAGTTGAATGGAGAAGTATTTACTTTAGAGTACTTCAATTACGTTGATGAAGCTGCAAATGTTTTCTTGGTTGAATTTATTCATTTTGATGCTTTAACTATTTTATTATCAATTGGAGTATTCTATGCGATTACAGTGAACATGGTTTCAAAAGTTTTTTTTCATCCGTATATGCATGAAGCAAGATATTATAAACAAGCTTTAATAATCTTTTTAGCTACTTTACTAGCATTTATGACACTTTTTAATATCGGGATACCAAGTTTAAGAAATTACGGACGAATTATCAATATTAACCTTTTTAAGAAAGATACCATTGAAGAATATGGACTTATTGGGTTTTATTATAAAGATGTTGATATTATGTTTTTCGATGCAGGGTATGATAATTATAATTTAGAAGATTTAGAAGAAGATTTCATTTATCATAATCCAATGACCGGTGATGAATCAGATTTAGAGATACCATATAGTGGTTTGCTAGAAGGGAAAAATATCATCACGATCATGGTTGAAAGTGGCCAAAGTTTTGCAATTAATGAATTCTTAACTCCTAATCTATATAAGTTATCAAAAGAAGGATTGTTTTTTCCTAATCATTATAGCGAGAATAAGACTAATGTAGCTGAAATCATTGGAATATTAGGTTCTAACCCTAGTAAGAGAATTAATACTGATAAATTTAATTATGATTTTGATTTTTCTTTGCCAAATATTCTTAATGATCTTGGATACCATACCGCATATTTTCATGAAAATTTAGGATATTTCTATAATAGAGAAGATATTATACCTTCGTTTGGTTTTGATGATGTCTACCTTCATGATGATTTATTTCCTGAGGAACCTATTTATGGATGGGGTGGTGATTATACACTTGATTCAAGAACCATGGATAGAATGCTCGATTTTATGTTTGAAGGAGATGATCCCTTTTATTATTTTTGGTCAACATTGGTAGGACACGGTCCTTACAATACTAATTATTCAAGTTCAAGAGGAAAGAATAATATAGCCAAGTTTAGTAGTCTAGGATATTTTGATTTAATTGATATTGCTAAATCAAGAGGGGATTGGGTAAATTTATTAGATGATAGTGATGATAAAAAAGATCCAGGTAGATTTAGATTTTACCAGGCAGCGATGATGGATTATGATCGTGCTATAGGAAAATTATTAGATCGTTTAGAAGAAGAAGATTTACTAGAAGAGACTGTAATTTTAATGTATGGCGATCACAATTTATATTATCATCAAATGCATTTACGATTAAATGGTATTGAAGCAGGTAATATTTCTCACACAGATGCATATAAGACGATGTTTTTGATTTATAATCCGAGTTTAACAAATGCATATTTAACCAATAATAATACTTTAAATACAAGTCTTAATAAGTTTATTACACCTTATGATATTTTACCAACTTATTATCATTTATTAGGCATATCTCATTATGATAATTTTGTTATTGGAGAAAGTATATTAAGTGATGAATCAACTGTATATTATTCACATAAGATATCTGCATTTTTTAATGATGATTATTTTTCTTACAATAATAATTCTATTTATTTCCCTAGTAATGTAGACTTAGAAAGGAATCCAGATGCTTCAGAGTTTATTTTGAAAAATAAGAATTTAAGTGAAAAATTAATCTGGATTGATCTATGGGTTGGACTCTCAAAAACTAAAAAATAAAGAGTGAATAGACGGAACACAAGTTTCGTCTTTTATATAAGATATTTGTCTTGAAAAATAAAAAAATAGTAGTATAATCTATTGAGTACGAAATAATAAGAGGTGAAGAAAATGTGGGAAACAATTTGGGAATTTTTAGGAACAGTTCCTTTATGGGAAATGTTATTAATCTTAGTGGTCAAAGTGATTGAAGTTTCAGTGAGCACTTTGAGAATTATATTTATAGGAAAGGGCCTTCGTAAACCAGGCGCTCTTTTGGCTTTAGTTGAAATTTTGTTATGGGTATTTATGGCTTCAAGTGTTATAACCGGGATTGCAGAAACGCCACTAAAAGGTATATATTATAGTATTGGTTTTGCTCTTGGTGTATATTTAGGGTCTATTATTGAAGACCGGATTGGCGTAGGCAAAATACTGATACAAGCGATTATCATGAAAGAAGAAGCTAAGAATGTAACCAACGCATTAAGAGATGCTGGATATGCCGTGACATCTATTAATGCGCATGGGAAATATAAAGAAAGAGAAGTTTTAATGATTTTTGCAAATCGTAAGAACAAATATAGTATTATAGATATTATAAATGATACAGATGATGATGCATTTGTAGTTACCAATGATGTTTCTATGGTCAGTGGTGGTTTTGTAAGTCCTTGGAGACGTTTAATCAAATAATTAATTTTTAGTAAATAATGGTTGAAATAATCATTAAAGTATTATACAATATTATGTGCATGTAAATGTGCACATGCAGGTGTAGTTTAATGGTAAAACTTTTGCTTGCCATGCAAAGAATGGGGGTTCGATTCCCCTCGCTTGCTCCATAATTAAATGAAGTAGCTTCCAAAAGTTGGAGATATGGTATACTAAACCATACACTCTGATGGAGGGAGCTTTTTTTATATGAAAATAACATTAAAGGAAAAGTTAGAGATGTGCGAAGAGCACATCA
>Ga0136557_1000150_pt1 | contig 55574 bp, 46 predicted proteins | sample AntRauTorckE6832_FD_104796 | JGI IMG/M metagenome (GOLD analysis project Ga0136557, IMG submission 104796) | Saline lake microbial communities from Rauer Islands, Antarctica - Metagenome Torckler E6 #832 | ecosystem: Environmental > Aquatic > Non-marine Saline and Alkaline > Saline | place...
CACAGACGATTTTGAATATTCTCAAAAAGCTGCAAAAGACAATCTTAAAGTATCTGCTGTTGAATATCTTGAAGATTTCAAAAACAGACTTGAGACATCTTCAAGTTTTGACCACGAATCCATAGATCAGGCTTTTAACTCTGTTTTAAAAGACCATGAAATAAAATTCCCAAAACTTGCAAAACCTTTAAGAGTTGCTCTTACAGGAATTGCCCACGGAGCTGGAATTCATGAAACCCTTGATCTCATGGGAAAAGAAGAAACCCTTAAAAGAATAGCAAAAGCTGTTGCCTGGATCAAAGAAAACAGAGGTTAAAAAATTCTTGACAATATGCTAAGATAAAGCTAAAAGTTTTTTCGTTCCTGAGGGATGGTCTAATGGTAAGACGGCGGACTCTGACTCCGCTTATCGGGGTTCGAATCCCTGTCCCTCAGCCAACAGCTTATAAGGCTTTCAGAGTTTTTCTCTGAAAGCCTTTTTTATTTTATAAGATTTATATACGGTTTTATATCCGCTTGATTCACAAAAAGTATTCTTGACAGCACTATTAATAATGTTATTATTGTAATTACCAATAATTTTATTCAACTGAGGCCATCATGCCAAACATCACAGCAAACCAGTTAAAAACCAAAGGCGTTTCTGTTATACAAAGCAGCCTCAAGTCAGGCGATGAAGCAATAATAACAGTCCGTGGCAAAGAAAAATATGTTGTGGTAAATATTGACCACTATAACTATTTAAGAGAATGCGAGCTTGAAGCCGCGCTGAATAATGTAAAAAAAGACTATGAAAACAAAAATTACGTAACTGAAAGTGTTGATGATCATATTAAAAGAGTAACTGAATGAACTTCAGATTAATATATACTGAAACCTATATTAAAAAAGCCACAAAGTTTTTAAAAAAACCTCCTGAAATTGTATCTCAATATGAAAAAACACTTAAAATCCTTGAAGCAGACCCAGCCCACCCTTCGCTGAGGCTCCATAAATTAAAAGGGAAACTGAGTCACCTTTATTCAGTCTCCATTAATATTTCCTACAGAATTACACTTGAATTTTATATTTCAGAAAATGAAATCCTGCTTGTAAATATAGGGAATCATGATGATGTGTACTTGTAGTAAAAAGTAAAGTCCTAACCCCCATTAGTCTTAACAGTCTTAAAGTATCGGACATACGCAAAGGGGTGCCCCTGCCATGCCACTTTGTCCGGATCTGACTCAGGCACCTGATCAGATCATACCCCTTAACATTTCCCATAAATCAGCCAGAATCTGAAATTTAGTTTTTGCTAACTCGACCAAGTCTCAAAATCTGGCTAAAACCGGAAAAAATCAGACCTAAACTATTAAACTTATCATGACAAATATTAAAAGATCATTCAAACCTCCTTTAAATCCAAATTATCATAACCTGAAAAAGATTGACCCTTTTTCCTTTTATTACTATCTCTATAAATTAAAAAATTCATAAACAATTATCATATTTTAATAAAATCGGGAAAAAATGTCGGAAAGCACAAAGAATTCAAATACAAAAAGCTTTGAAGAAAGCCTGTGGGAAACTGCAAATAAACTAAGGGGAAGTGTTGAATCTTCAGAGTACAAACATGTTGTTTTAAGCCTTATATTCTTGAAATTCATAAGTGATAAGTTTGAAGAAAGAAAAACTGAGCTTATAAATGAAGATAAAGAAAAATATATAAACATGGTAGAATTTTACACCATGAAAAATGTTTTCTACCTTCCTGAAAAATCGAGATGGAGCTATATCAAAGAGAATGCAAAACAAAACGATATAGCCGTAAAAATAGATACTGCACTGTCAGATGTTGAAAAAAACAACAAATCACTTCAGGGAGCACTTCCGGACAACTACTTCACAAGGCTCGGCCTTGATTCAAGCAAGCTTTCGGCACTCATAGACACAATAAACAATATAGACACTATTAAAGACAAAGAAACAGATATTGTAGGAAGGGTTTATGAATACTTCCTTGGAAAATTTGCAGCATCAGAAGGTAAAAAAGGTGGAGAATTTTATACTCCCTCATGCATAGTTAAGCTTATTGCAGAAATGATAGAGCCTTACTCCGGAAAGATTTACGATCCATGCTGCGGTTCAGGCGGAATGTTTGTTCAGTCCATGAAATTTATTGAAAACCATGAAGGTGATAAAAAGGATATCTCTGTTTACGGACAGGAATATACAGCAACAACTTACAAACTTGCAAAAATGAACCTTGCTGTAAGAAGAATATCAGCAAATCTCGGGGATATTCCTGCAGACACATTTTTCAATGATCAGCACAAGGATTTAAAGGCTGACTTTATAATGGCAAACCCTCCTTTTAATCAGAAACAATGGAGGGCCGAAGACGAACTTTCAGACGATCCAAGATGGGAAGGCTACAAAACTCCGCCAACAGGGAATGCCAACTATGCGTGGATTCTTCACATGATTTCAAAGCTTTCACAAAACGGAACAGCAGGCTTTGTGCTTGCAAACGGCTCAATGTCTACAAACACAAGCGGTGAAGGCGAAATAAGACAAAAGATTATTGAAAACGACCTTGTAGACTGCATGATAGCCCTGCCAGGCCAGCTTTTTTTCACAACCCAGATTCCTGTATGTTTATGGTTTTTAACAAAAAACAAAAAGGAAAACCCTGAAAAAGGATACAGAAACAGGGAAAATCAGACCCTTTTCATAGATGCAAGGGAGATGGGAACCTTAATAGACAGGGTTCACAAAGAGCTTTCATGCGAAGAGATAGAAAAAATTGCAAAAGCCTACCATTCATGGAGGGGAGAAAAAAAGGACGGAGAATATGAAGATGTTCCGGGTTTCTGCAAATCTTCAACCCTTGATGAAATAAAATCAAATTCATATGTATTAACTCCTGGAAGATATGTTGAAGCAAAGGCAATAGAAGATGATGGAATACCCTTTGAAGTAAAGATGAAGGAGCTTTCTAAAAAACTCTATGAGCAGATGAAAGAGGCAGATGAGATTGATTCTCAAATCCGTCATAATCTGGAGGTTTTGGGTTATGGGGAATGATTGGAAAGAATTTAAACTTGGCGAATTAATTACTGTCAACCAATCTACATTTTCAAAACAAGATAATTTCAAATACATTAATTATCTTGATACAGGCAATATAACTGAAAATCAAATAGCTGAAATAAAAAAAATAACTATTGGTGCAGATAAATTACCCAGCAGAGCAAAAAGAAAAGTTTATCCAGGTGACATAATCTATTCATCTGTCAGACCAAATCAAAAACACTATGGTTTATTAAAAAATACTGCAGCAAATCTAATTGTTTCAACAGGGTTTATAACTATACGTGCTAAGAAAGGTTTAGCTAAAACAGGTTTTATTTATTACTTTTTAACTCAGCCGTTAATTATAAACAAGCTACAAACAATAGCAGAACACAGTACATCAGCGTACCCATCAATAAAACCAAGTGATATTCAAAATTTAAAAATTAGAATACCTAAAATTGAAGTTCAGGCTGCTATTGTAAAAATACTTGAATTTTTAAATAGTAAAATAGAACTAAACAACCAAATGAACCAAACTCTTGAATCAATGGCACAGGCTTTATTCAAAAGCTGGTTTGTCGATTTTGATCCTGTAATCGACAATGCCTTATCTTCAGGCAAAAAAATTCCAAAAGAGCTTGAGAAAAAGGCTGAAATAAGAAAGTCGCTTAAAAATGAGAGAAAAGAATTACCTGAAGATATAAAAAGACTTTTTCCTGATGAATTTGAATTCAGTGATGAACTTGGCTGGATTCCTAAAGGATGGGAATTAAGCTCTATAGGCAAAGAATTTAATCTTACAATGGGACAATCCCCCCCGGGTAACACATATAATGAGAATAAAGAAGGCATCCCTTTTTTTCAGGGAAGAAGAGATTTTGGATTCAGATTTCCAACTAACAGAGTTTACTGCACATCACCCAAGAGATTTGCTTCAAAAAATGATACCTTAGTTAGTGTCAGAGCACCTGTAGGTGATGTTAACATGGCTCACTGCGATTGTTGTATAGGAAGGGGTGTAAGTGCTTTAAGGCATAAATCTGAAAGTTCATCATATACTTATTATTCAATGCTGAAACTAAGAGAGTTTTTAAATAGATTTGAATCTGAAGGGACAGTTTTTGGGAGCATTAATAAAACAAATTTTGAAAATTTACCTGCATTAAAATTTAATTCTGAATTAGTTAAAAACTTTGAAAAGCTGGCATCTCCATTTGATAAAAAAATTGAGCTTTTAGCAAAAAGCAATATCCAGCTTACAAATCTAAGAGACACCCTACTCCCAAAACTAATCTCAGGAGAATTAAAAATCCCTGAAGCAGAAAAAATAATTAAAGATCATGAATCAAAAGAAGAAGCTTTTTATGCCAACTGAAAAACATAAATTCTATAAGACCAGATAAAAAAAGGGTTACGACAGAAAGACCTTTGTAACCAGCAGTACCAGTATCAACAAAGACACCATCTGTAATACGCTCTTTACAAAACCCAAAAGTTTTTTGCTAAGCTTTTTTTCAAAAAAGCAACCATTGGCGTAAATTAGCGTCATTAGCGGCAAAATTATTTTTTTAAGCTATAAAGCCAGACATCATAGTGCCTTTGAGCCTTAGCAGGATCTTTAATATTCTAAATTTATAAAGCCGAAAGCTCTTAACCATGAAATTTACCGAACACAGGCTTGAAACCGCTGTAATTGAATTATTAGAAGAAAAAGGATTTCCCCATTTTAAGGGGAATGAGATTAAACGGGATAACAGCGAGGTTTTAATAAAAGAAGACCTTAAAAATTATCTTAAAAAAAGATATTTTACAGAAGATATTACAGAAAATGAGATAGCTTCCATAATAAGAGAGTTTGAATCCCTTTCTTTTCTTACTCTTTATGAAAGCAATAAAATCTTCATGGATAAAGTCTCCAACGGTTTTTTATTAAAGCGTGAAGACAGAAGCAAAAAAGATCTTTATATAGAATTAACAGATTCTTTTTTTTCCTTTGCTTATAAACCTGAAAACAAAACTTTCAATGAATTTCAGTATGCTGCAGAAGAAAAATCAGGTTTTTCAACGGATAAAAATATTTATAAATTTGTAAATCAGCTTGAGATTATTGGTAATGAAAAAAGAATACCAGACGGTATTTTATATATAAACGGCCTTCCCCTTGTTGTGTTCGAGTTTAAAAGTTCAGTTAGAGAAGATGCTGATATTCATGATGCATATATTCAGCTTACAACAAGATACAAAAGAGATATTCCCCAGCTTTTCAAATATAATGCCTTCTGCGTAATAAGCGACGGAGTAAACAATAAGGCAGGTTCTTTTTTTGCACCCTATGAATTTTTCTATTCATGGAGAAAGATTAGCGGAGACGAAAAAATTGAAAAGGACGGAATAGATTCCTTATATATAATGATAAACGGCCTTTTTCACAAAGAAAGACTTTTATACCTTATAAAAAACTTTATTTTCTTTCCTGATGCTTCAAGAAAAGAGGAAAAGCTTTTATGCAGATATCCACAGTTTTATGCAGCAGGAAAACTTTTTGAGAATATAAAAAAGAATAAAAGACCATTTGGTAACGGAAAAGGCGGAACCTATTTCGGCGCCACAGGATGCGGGAAAAGCCTTATCATGCTTTTTTTAACCCGTCTTTTAATGAAAAGCATAGATTTTTCAAGCCCTACCATAGTTCTTATCACAGACAGAACAGACCTTGATGACCAGCTTTCAAGGCTTTTTACAAATGCAAAAAGATATATTGGTGATGACAATATAATAAGTGTTGAAAGCAGAGATCACCTGAGAAAACTTTTAAGGGGAATTCAAAGCGGGGGTGTTTTTCTTACAACCATTCATAAGTTTACTGAAGATACAAAGCTTTTATCTGAAAGAAACAATATTATCTGTATTTCAGATGAAGCCCACAGAAGCCAGATAAATCTTGATCAAAAGATAAGAATTACTGAAAACGGGGTTAAAAAAAGTTTCGGATTTGCAAAATACCTCCACGATTCTCTTCCAGGTGCAACATATGTAGGTTTTACAGGAACACCTGTGGATGCAACCATGGATGTATTTGGTGAAGTTGTAGATTCATATACAATGACAGAATCTGTAAAAGATGAAATCACCGTAAGAATAGTTTATGAAGGAAGAGCTGCCAAAGTTGCACTCGACAACGAAAAACTTGAAGAGATTGAAAAGTATTATGAGCAGTGTGAACTTGATGGAGCAAGCGAATATCAGGTTGAAGAGAGCAAAAAAGCAAATGCAAGAATGAATGTTATCCTTGGTGATCCAAACAGAATAAATTCAATAGCAAAAGATTTTGTGGATCATTATGAAAAAAGGGTTAATGAAGGCTCAACAATAAGAGGAAAGGCTTTATTTGTTTCAAGCTCAAGACAGACTGCATATGATTTTTTCAAGGCTGTAATCAAACTTCGGCCTGAATGGAATGAGGTAAGAAACTCTGCCCCTGAAATAGATATTGAAGAAAAAGAGCTTAAAAAGATCAAACCTTCTGAAAAGATAAAAATGATAATGACAAGGGGAAAAGATGATCCTGAAGAGCTCTATAACCTTATTGGGACAAAAGATTACAGAAAAGAGCTTGATATTGAGTTTAAAAAGGAGAAATCGAATTTTAAAATAGCTGTTGTTGTTGATATGTGGCTTACAGGATTTGATGTTCCGTTTCTTGATACAATATATATTGATAAGCCGATTCAGAAACATAATCTTATTCAGACAATATCAAGGGTAAACAGAAAATTTGAAGAAAAGGAAAAAGGTCTTGTTGTAGATTATATAGGTATAAAAAAGCAGATGAACAAGGCTCTTGCCCAATATTCCAGCACGGATAAAACAAATTTTGAAGATATTGAACAATCTGTAATTGTTGTAAAAGACCACCTGGATTTACTTGATAAACTTTTTCATAAATTTGACAAATCTCCATATTTTAAAGCTTCATCCACAAAGCAGCTTGAATGCCTTAATATGGCAGCCGAATTTGCCCAGATTACACGTGAGATGGAAAAAAGGTTCATGTATCTGGTGAAAAGGCTTAAGGCTGCATACGATATCTGCTGCGGAAGTGAAAAAATAGATGAATCAGAAAGGGATAATATCCATTTTTATCTGGCTGTACGCTCCATTATTTTCAAACTTACAAAGGGGAATGCACCTGACAGCGCACAGATGAATGCAAAAGTAAGGGAAATGATAAAAGAGGCTTTAAAAAGCGACGGGGTTGAAGAGATATTTAAGCTTGGTGATGAAAAAAACAGTGAAACAGATATTTTTGATGAAAATTATCTTGAAAAAATAAACAAAATAAAGCTTCCAAATACAAGAATAAAACTTCTTCAGCAGCTTCTTGCAAAGGCTATTGATGATTTTAAAAAGACAAACAAGATAAAAGGGGTGGATTTTTCCAAAAAATTCAAAACCCTTGTGGAGAGATACAATGAAAGAAAGGAACAGGATATTCTTGTCAGTAATGTACTGGAAGATTTTACAGATGAAATAATCGATCTTTTCCATGCTTTGAAAAAAGAGAAGGAATCTTTTGAAGAACTTGGAATAGACTTTGAAGAAAAGGCTTTTTACGATATTTTAAAGGAACTTGCTTTAAAATACGACTTTTCCTACCCCGAAGATAAACTTCTAAGCCTTTCCCTGGAAGTTAAAAAAATTGTTGATGACAAGGCAAAGTACACAGACTGGAGCCGGAGGGAAGATATAAAGGCGGAACTTAAGGCAGATCTTATTATAGTCCTTGCAGAGCATAATTACCCGCCGGTTGACCGGGATGAGGTTTATAAGGAAATTTTTGAGCAGGCGGAAAATTTTAAAAAATATCAGAGGATATAAATAAACAGAAGGAACAATGGATCTATGTCGAATATCAAAAGATTTTGATTCATGGTTTAGAAAGAGCAGCTTCTTTTAATTCAGCCTCTGCCTGGGGATGGTAGGAAGTTTTATTAATCATTTAAGCATTGCTCTTACTTCTTCCATAATACTTTCATGTGATTTTACTTTTACTTCTTCATTTTCAATCTCCTCATTTCTTTTTAAAGCCTCTTCAACCCATAAATCCTCTATTTCAGAATCTTCAAGATTATCGAGACTATTCAAAAGCTGCCTGGCAAGATCTGCTCTTAATTTTGCCGGTAGTTTTAGAGCTTCATTTTTTATTGTGTTCAGTTCCATATAAAATTCTTCAATTTGTTTTATCATTTTGAATTTTTTGAGCAACTTTATATTAAGATTTTATTATACATTCAACAATTAAAGACCTCTGGAAATAACAGAAGCACTTTATCACGAAATCAGGGTAAATTTTTTTAAAAAACAAAAAACCTGATAATATTAAAAAGCGAATAATCTCTGAAGAACTGAAATCACTTCAAGCTGATCTTTTAAATCTATAGTTCCAATTTTTTTTATAAGCCGGGTTTTATCGATTGTTCTCAGCTGATCCAAAACAACTTCTCCATCTTTATCCCGGAAGCTGCATGAAACCCTGGTAGGATATTGTTTTCGTGTAGATGTCATAGGAGCAATAATAACTGTCCGTATATTACCGTTCATCTCATCAGGAGATATAATAAGACATGGCCTGGTCTTTTTAATTTCTGAACCGACTGAGGGGTCAAGATTTACAAGATAAACATCAAACCGTTTTACTACCATTGCCATTCTTCATCATCCCATGAATGTGAAATATTATCATCAATTAGCGGTTCATCATCACCATTTTCACCCATGGTCTTAAAAGCTTTTCCCCATCCTTCACGAACATTTTTTACAGGCCGAATGATAATCTGGTTTTTCTCAACCTCTATTTCAACATCATCTGTAATCCCTGTTTGGTCAAGAATAGGTTTTGGTATTCGCAACCCCTGGGAATTGCCTATTTTTATTACACGCGCTCTCATTATTTTTCTCCTTTCAAAGCATGGTAAATACATTGTAATTACACCACAAAAAACAGTCAAGTGAAAAAAATATTGAAAAACATCAATTATCAATTTAAAACAATATCTTTAAATCGACTTCATACAATCAAGAAATTAATAAAGCAGGATTTTTTGCAAATTTTCAAAAACACAGCCACAATAGATTTTGAAACCCTTCCCGACGGAAGAATATTTAATATCGGAGCTGTTTTTAAAGATAAGACTTTTTCAAGAGACAAAATATCTAACATAATAGACTCTTTAAAAGAGCTTGATCATTTTTTAAAAAATGCTGAATACATTTTAGGTCACAATATAATAAGGCATGACCTGCGGGTGGCTCAATACTATTATCCGGAAGCTTCATTTTTAAAGCTGCCCGTTATAGACTCCCTGTTTCTTTCTCCCCTTGCTTTTCCTGAAAATCCATACCACAAGCTTGTTAAAGATTATAAGCTTGTAAAACACAGCAAAAACGATCCTGTTGAAGATTCCAGGCTGGCTTATTCTATTTTTAAAGACCAGATAAACTCTTTTTCTCTTATGAATGAAAAAAATCCGGGCCTTTTATCTTTTTATTGCTTTGCTTTTAATAATGCGAGAATAAATAATAAAACAAACAATCTAAAAGGAATTTTTGATTTATTTGCAGCCTTTCAAGATAAAATACCTGATGAAGAAAAAGCCTTTAAAATATTAAAAAAATTAGCAGAAAATAAAGTATGTCCAAACGCCCTGGAAGAGGTTAAAAACCTATACCTTTATAATGACATAAAAAAACCTGAATTTGCATACATTATATCATGGATTCTTGTTTCAGGGGGCAATTCTGTTATACCGCCATGGGTAAAAAATGAATTTCCGGGTATAAATGAAACAATAAAAAAACTCCGATTGTTCTGTGGAGATAAAAACTGTTCTTATTGCAGAGAAAACAACAACTCAAAACAAATTCTTAATCAGTATTTCGGTTTTGAAGATTACAGAATTCTTCCCGACGGAAGAAAACTCCAGAAATCTATTGTCGATTCAACACTTTCAGAAAAAATGGTTTTAGGAATTCTTCCTACAGGCGGAGGGAAATCTGTATGCTACCAGGTGCCAGCTCTTCACAGATATGAAAGACTTGGAGAACTGACCATTGTTATATCACCTTTAAAAGCGCTTATGAAAGATCAGGTGGATAACCTCAATAAATCAACAGGTACACAGATAGCAGGTTCCATTAACGGAAGCCTTACAATGCCTGAAAGAGGGGCTGCTCTTGAAAAACTAAGACTCGGAGATACAGGAATTTTGTATATATCACCTGAACAGCTGAGAAATAAAAATGTTGCCGATATTCTTGAATCAAGGGATATAGCAGCCTGGGTCTTTGATGAAGCTCATTGTCTTTCAAAATGGGGGCACGACTTCAGACCGGACTATCTTCATGTTGCTGAGTTTATTGAATCTTACTCAAAAAAAAACGGAAAAAAACAGAATATAAGCGCATTTACAGCAACTGCAAAAACAGATGTGGTTGAAGAGATAAAAAAACATTTTAAGGAAATTTTAGATATAGATTTTGAACTGTTCAACGGAGGCGTAGACAGAGACAATCTTGAATACTATGTTCTTCCTGTTTCTGAATCTTCAAAGGACGATATGATATTGACCCTTCTCAATGAAAAACTTAACGGTTCAGGAGGGGGAATTGTATACTGCGCATCAAGGAAAAGGACAGAGGATCTTAACCAGTACCTTAATCTGAAAGGAATTCAGTCTGAATTTTTTCATGCAGGAAGAAACGAGCCTGACAAAAGAAATATCCAGGACGATTTTGTAGAAGGAAACATCCCGGTTATTTGCGCTACAAATGCATTTGGAATGGGAATAGATAAAAAAGATATAAGAATTGTAATTCACTCTGAAATGCCCGGATCTCTGGAAAGTTATCTCCAGGAGGCAGGAAGAGCCGGACGGGACTTAAAACCCTCCGAATGCGTACTTTTGTACACTGAAGAAGATTTTGAAACTCAGACAGGTTTAAACACCCTCTCAAGAATTCCTCTGAAAGAGATTAAAAAAATTTTAAAAATTTTGAGACAAAAAGGGGCAAAAACCCCCGAAATTATTATAACTCCCGGAGAAATAAAACGTATTACAGGAGATGATTCAACAGATGACACAAAAGTAAATACAGGCATAAGCTGGCTTGAACGAAAAGGTTTTATAAAAAGAGAATTCAATAAAACCCTTGTATTCCAGGGGACTCCACTTGTTAAAAATATCAAGGAAGCAGCTGAAAAAATAAAAAAACTTAATCTTTCTCAAAAACACAGAGCTGTTTACCAAAGGATAATGGAATATCTTTTTAACGCCGGTGATAACAGCCAGATATCTGCTGATGATATTGTCTCTTATATTACAGCTTCTGGTATTGAAGATCAGAGATTTTCAGATTCAAAAGAGATAATAAGCATTCTTGATCACATGGCAAAAACCGGGCTCATAAAAGAAGGCATAATATTTACAGCTTATGTAAGACCTAAAGGTCAGAACAACTCACATAGCCGTCTTAAATATTTTTCCAAAACAGAATCAGACCTTATAAAAATAATGGAAGAACTTGAACCGTTTGCTTGTGAAGCTGAATCCAAAAAAAATATTTTCAATTTAAGACTTATATCCCAAAGACTTAAATCAAAAGGTTATGAATATGTAAATACAGGTATTGTTGAATCACTGTTAAAAGGAATTTCTGAAGACAGAGGCCAAAGCTTAGGTAAAAGTATCAATATTAAAGGGAGAAAAGGAGCTGAACAAAAAATTATTTTTGTAAACTCTCCATGGGATGAAATAAAAGAAAGATCCCAGCTCCGTCTTCATATATCAAAAGCTATTCTTACAAAAACGGTTTCACTTCTTCCTGAAAATTTAAAAAACGGTCAGGCAGAAGTTTTATCAAAATTCTTTCTGAACGATCTTTATGAAGCTATGCACGAAGACATTATACTTTCCGGTCTTAAAATCGATTTTAAGGATATGATAGAAAAAGCTCTTCTTTATATGCACGAACTGAAAATAATAACTCTTCACGGAGGGCTTGGAGTTTTCAGAAAAGCATTTACACTTAAAATAACTGAGCAAGACAATAAAAGACAGTATACCAAAGGAGATTATAAACCTTTAAGCCTTTATTATGATCAGAAAAATGTTCAGGTACATATAATGGAAAGGTATGCAAAAACCGGGATTGAAAAGATAAAAAAGGCTTTAAAGTTTGTTGAAGAATACTTTTCAATGACCCAGAATAAATTTATAAATAAATATTTTAAAGATGAAAAAAATATTATTACAACAGCAATGACTGCAGAACATTACCAGAAAATTGTACAGGATCTTCATAACAAAATTCAGGAATCTGTTGCAACAGATGAATCAGAGAAAAACATGCTTGTTCTTGCAGGTCCAGGATCTGGAAAAACAAAACTTATAGTTCACAGGTGCGCCTGGCTTACGAAAGCAATGTCTGTGAATGCTTCATCGATTCTTGTTCTCTGCTTTAACCATCACTCAATGCTTGAACTCCGGAAAAGAATTTTTAACCTTGGAGGAAAATCAGCTCAGTATATTAAAATTATGACATACCACGGTTTTGCAATGAGAATTACAGGTAGCTCCTTACTTGAACAGGAAACAAACCGTAAAAAATATGAAAGCAAAGAATCTTTTGATCAAATAATTAAAGAAGCTACAGAAATTCTTAACGGAAACAAAGAAATACCCGGAGCAGATATCAGTGAAATAAGAGATATACTTCTTTCAGATTTAAGATATATTTTTGTTGATGAGTACCAGGATATAGACAAAATTCAGTATGACTTAATTTCTGCAGTCACAGGGCGTCTTAAAAAAGATTCTGATGAAAAAATATCGATAATGGCTGTAGGAGATGATGACCAGAGCATATACGGTTTCCGTGATGCAAATATAAAATTTATACGTCAGTTTGAACAAGACTACAAAGCAAAAAAAAGCTACCTAATAGAAAATTACAGGTCTGATTACCCCATAATTGAAGCATCGAACCATCTGATTTCTTTTAATAAAGAAAGAATGAAAACACAATTTCCGATTAAAATTAACAACAAAAGAAAAAATCAGGCTTTAAAACCTGAAAAAATAAAAAAGGATAATCTTGTTCAGATTATTAATGCTCCTGATTTAAAATCCATGGCTGTTTCAGTAGTTGATAAAGTAAAAAAAATAATGCATGAAAATAAAAATCTTACTTTTGAAGATTTTGCTGTTGTTTCAAGATATGGGATTTCTAAGCCTCCGCTTGTTGCTGCAAGGCTTGCTCTGGCAGTAGAGAATATAAATTTTTGTTATTGCCTTGAAAAAAATTCAGGGTTTCCTGTTTTCAGGATAAGGGAATTTCAGGCCTTGATCGATTTTCTTGAAGAAAAAAAGGAAGACTCCTTTATCCCAAAAGATTTAAAAGATAAAGCACTGCAGATATTTTCAGATAAAAATATCTGGACTGATCAGACAAAAGATATACTCGATTCCTGGTGCAGTACCAACCCTGAAATAGAAATATCTGTAAAAAAAGCAAAAAACTTTGTTCTTGAATCACTTCTTGAAGAAAAAAGAGATGCAAAAACAGGCAAAGGAGTATTTTTAGGAACAGTCCACAGTGTAAAAGGGATGGAATTTAAATATGTATTTATTCTTGATTACGGGTGGCAAAATAAAAACAGTTTTTTTGAAAGAGAAGAAGAAAGAAGGCTTTATTATGTAGGAATGACAAGAGCTGAAAAAGGGCTTTATTTATATTCACTTGGAAGTGAGCAAAACCCTCACACTCATCTATTAAAAAAGAGTAAGTATATGAATATAAAAAATTGCTCTGAACAAAAAATAAAAGGCTATTCAAGAGATTTAAAAGTCTCTGTGATTGGAATGGAAGATATTTTTATAAGCTGGGCCGGGTTCAAAGATAAGAATCACCAAATCCACAAAGAATTGAAAAATATTAAAACCGGAGACAGGGTAGATTTAAAAGAAGAAGAAAACTCCATTTTTATTTTAAATAGCAGGAGTAACAAAATAGCAAGGCTTTCCAAAAACGGATTTGAAAAATGGAAAAACCTTTCTGGAAAAATTATAACTGCAAAAGTGCTTGCTGTTATAAAAAGAAATAAAACTGATGATGAAGAAATCTTTAAAAACATCAAAGCTGAAACCTGGGAAATTCCTGTTGTTGAGGTGCTTCATAAGTAAAATTTTAAGCATAGAAATTTCATCTGTTCTTTTTAGCAGAAAAAATATTTAGTTGCTGAATAAAAACTGCCTGTTCCCCTTTTATTCGTTAAAATCAAAATTTATTGCTCAAAATAATCCATTATCCTTTTGTTAACTTTTTCATCTGCCTTTAACGCAATAAAAAGTTCAACCTTTGGACACAGACTATTTAAAAGTAAGAAAAATATAACCTGCCCTGGTTTGTTTTTTAAAATTGTTTTTAATTTGCTATTTTGATAACATTTATAATTCATTGAATTATAAGATTATAATTTTTGGAATTAATTCATTTTTATTTTTATTTTTCCCGCTTTTCTTAATTGATTTTTGCTATATTTTTAAACTTTTTGTTAAAAAAAATTTCACAAAATAAAAAATTGCAAAAACTAGGAGGCCTTTTGTGCCTGAATCCAATAATTCCAACAACTACAGCTTCTCCAATACTGAACTTAACAATAAAGACATCTTTAATAATCTCCCCATAGGTGCTTTCTCCTTAAGATCCGATGGCCGAATCAGTTCAGCCAACAAGGCAATGGCCGATATGTTTGGATACAAAACCAAAGAAGAACTGATCGAATCGATTATGGATATTACCAGCCAGATGTATAGCGATCCTGCAGACAGTGAAAAATTCAAGTGTATGCTTAAAAAAAACAGTGAAGTATCAGGACTGGAATACAACTTTCAGCGCCGGGACAAAAGCAGGTTCTGGGGAACAATAACTGTACAGGCAATCAGAGACGAGAAGGGACAAATACGGGCTTATCAAGGATTCATTGAGGATATTACTAAACAAAAAGAAGCCAGTGAAAAATTAAAACAGCTTGAATCGATGCTGACCGAAAAATCGATTTCAAACGTTGGAAGTGAAACAAAAGAGGTCGAAAATCATTTGAGGAAAAGCAAGGCAACCATAAGAAAAAAACTTGATACCATACTTGAATCCGATGGTAACCTCAAAACACTTAATCTTTCTGATATTATTGACTCTGAAGAATTACAAGCTCTGATGGAGGATTTTTATAAATTTTCAAAAATATGCAGCGCAATCCTTGATATTTACGGTAATGTATTGGTTGCCGTAGGCTGGCAGGATATATGCACAAAATTTCACAGAGTCCATCCGGAAACCGCCAAAAATTGCCTGGAAAGCGACCTGGCCCTTGCCAGCGGAGTTCCTGCAGGGACATTCAAAGCATACCGCTGCAAAAATAATATGTGGGATATGGTCAGCCCTATTGAAATCGGCGGTAAACATCTAGGCAATATTTACATCGGGCAGTTTTTTTACGAAGAAGAGCATGTAGATTACGATGTATTCCGAAGACAAGCCAAAAAATATGGATTTAATGAAAAGGAATACATTGCTGCCCTGGACAAGGTTCCACGTTTAAAGCAGGAAACTGTTGATTCGGCAATGGCCTTTTATGAGAAGCTTGCAGGAATAATCTCATCACTGAGCTTCAGCAAAATCAAACTTTCCCGTGACATTGCCCTGCGTAAACAGGCAGAAAAAACATTACAAGAGAAAAACCATCTTTTAGAAAAAATTTTTGACAGTAGCTTTGATTTGATTGCACTTACCGACCTTGAAGGCAACTTTATCCTGGTCGGAAAATCGCATGAAGTGCTTGGACATAATAGTGATGACTTAATCGGAAGAAATGTTATGGATTTTGTGCACCCCGAAGATATTGCACATGTCAGTAAAGAATTCTCTAATTTTTTAAAATCAGGGGGAAACCGTAAAGTTGAATACCGCTATAAACGTATTAACGAAGATTATTTATGGTTTGAATCTATTGGTACAATTTTAAAGGACACAAAAGGAAACCCCGAACAAATCTTATTTAATACACGAGACATCACAGAGCGTAAAAAAACAGAAAAATCTCTTAGAGAAAATGAAAATAAAATGCGCAGCATCTATCGTGTAGCTCCGACTGGAATCGGAGTTGTTGAAAACAGAATGCTTAAAGACGTAAATCCACATATCTGCGAGATGACAGGATATACCCAAAAAGAGCTTATTGGTAAAGATTCCAGAATTTTGTATCCTTCCCGTTACGAATATGAGCTTGTAGGCAAAGAAAAATACTCTCAAATCAGAAAAAAAGGAACAGGGCAAGTTGAGACACTATGGCAAAAAAAAGACGGCACAATCATCAATATAGTGCTTGCTTCAACCCCCATAGATATAGACGACTATACAAAAGGAGTTACATTTACTGCGCTGGATATAACCGAAATCAAAAAAGCCGAGGAAGCCCTAATAAAAAGCGAAGAAAAATTCAAAAATATTTTCCGGAATCATTCAGCTGCAAAATTGATCATCGACCCGGAAAACGGAGATATAAAAGAGGCTAATAAGGCTGCTTCAAAATTTTACGGCTGGTCTGTTGAAGAACTTCAGAATATGAATATCAGTCAGATAAACATAATTACCCCCCTTGAAATCCAAAAAGAGATCGAAAAGTTCAAAAGCCTTAAAAAAACACAACTCGAATTTAAACACAAAAAAGCCGACGGAAATATAGTTGATGTTGAAGTTTTCAGCAGCAAAGTTGTAATTGGAGATAAAAACTACCTACATTCAATTATTCACGATGTAACAGAAAAGAAAAAAGCGGACCAGCTGCTAAATGAACAAAAAGATCTTCTCAATGCAATTTATAGTAATGCACCATTGCTGATGATGGTAATAGATTCCAAAAGACGCCTTCAGCAGGTTAATTACTTTGCTGCAAAGTTTGTAGGAAGGAGTGCAGAGGATATGCTCGGCTTGCCAGCTGGTGAAGCACTGCAATGTCTTTATGCCATTGATGCCCCTAAAGGCTGCGGGTTCGGAGAATTTTGTCAGAATTGTGTAATACAAAATACTGTCTTTGATACACTGAAAACCGGCAAAACGCATCTGCAGATAGAATCGCCCTACTATTTCAAGGATAAAAACAATGAAACCGTGGAACTCCAATTCCTCATGTCAACTACACCCATTGAAATAAAAGGAGAATACCAAGTTTTGGCAACTCTGGAAGACATAACTGAACTCAAGCGGGCAGAGACGGAAAAAGAAAATCTCCAGTCTCAACTGTTTCAGTCTCAAAAAATGGAGTCAGTGGGCCAGCTTGCCGGCGGAGTGGCCCACGATTTCAATAATATGCTAGGTGTGATCCTAGGTCATGCAGAGATAGTTCTGGATGATATAAATCCAGAACATCCGTTTTTTGAAAATTTACAGGAAATACAAAAAGCAGCCGAGCGATCAGCAAATCTGACAAGACAGCTTTTGACCTTTGCACGCAAGCAGACCATTGCACCCAGAATCATAGATCTCAATGAGACCGTGGAAGGAATGTTAAAAATGCTGCGCAGACTCATCGGAGAAGACATTGATCTGGCCTGGCTGCCAGTAAAAAAAACCGCACAGGTAAAAATAGACCCTTCCCAGATTGACCAGATACTGGCAAATCTCTGCGTTAACGCCCGGGACTCAATTGAAAATGTCGGCAATATAACCATTGAGACAGAACTGGTATCGATAGATAAAGAGTATTGCGCATTTAATAAAGAGGCTGTACCCGGAGATTACGTAATGCTAGCAGTAAGTGACACCGGTTGCGGCATGAACAAGAAAACACTGACTCATTTATTTGAACCGTTTTTCACTACCAAGGAACAAGGTAAGGGTACCGGCCTTGGACTGGCCTCGGTGTATGGAGCAGTAAAACAGAATAACGGGTTCATCAAAGCGTACAGTGAACCTGGCAAAGGCACGACTTTTAAGATCTATCTGCCACTGGAATTAGCGGCAACATCAGCTGAAGATGATAAAACAACGAAAACAACCATTGCCCGCGGGAACGAGACAATACTACTGGTAGAAGATGAGCCTGCAATACTGCACATGGCCAAAGCAATACTTACAAAATTGGGGTATTCAGTAATTTTTGCAATAACCCCTGGTGAAGCACTGCGTCTTGCTCATGAGCATAACAACAAAATTGACCTGCTGATGACTGACGTTGTAATGCCTGAGATGAACGGACTTGATCTGGCTGAGAAACTGCTTTCTATCTACCCGGATATCAAATATTTGTTCATGTCCGGCTATACGGCAAACGTAATTTCCAGTCACGGAATACTGGACAAAACCATGTCTTTTATCCAGAAACCTTTTTCTTCAAAAGATTTAGCCGAAAAACTACGTGAAGTTCTTGAAAAAAAAAATACTAACTAATATTTGGCAGAAAACTAGACTTTTTTGTTCATTTACGGCCGATAAAAAGTTTATGGGCTCGCACAGCAGGATAATCTAGTTCAGGAGTTTTTTTCTTCTTTGGAATGCCAATTGAAACTTCGTAAAGTTACACACCAGGATTCTCCTTTTTTACCCCAGACTAAAAAAATAAATATACTGTCCCTGGGCTACGAAGTATTCAGGCAGATAATCCCGAACTTACTATCAGCTGTATTTGTAACCAGTGTTACACTTATTACTGCAACCCCGGCCTTAGCTCGGGACAACCAGTATCAGAAAACAATCAGTCCGGCAATTACGGTCCACCCACCTAAATCAACGACAGTCAGCTGGAAAAAGCTATAATTTTATCAGCTCTTATCAGCCGGCAGTTTTTTATCCGGCTGATTTATTTTCTTCCACCAAAATGACAATAAATTTTGCATAAGCTTTATTCTTTTTTTAAAAAACACTTCTTTAAAACTGAAAAATAAATCATTTCCCCTTTACAATAGTATAGAGATCTTCGGCAAGAGCTTTCATAGAAGCTGACTGAGCTGAAAGCTGTTCACTTGCAGCAGCTGCCTGTTCTGCAGTAGCTGCATTTTCTTCAGTAAATTTGTCTATTTCACCAACAGCAGATGTAATCTTTGATATTTTCTGCACCTGATCCCTGCCGGCCTGATTTACTTCTGATGCAAGTACAGTGACCCTGTCAACGCCTTTTTTTATCTCATCCTGGGATTTTTGAACCTCCATAGATACATTTACACCCTGTTTGGCATTTTTCTGGGATTCTTCAAGCAGAACTGAAGTATTCTTTGCTGCCTCCGAAGACCTTACAGCAAGTTTTCTTACTTCCTCAGCTACAACCTCAAAGCCTTTACCGGCTTCACCTGCACGCGCAGCTTCTACGGCCGCATTAAGGGACAAAATATTTGTCTGAAATGCAATATCTTCTATACTTTTAAGAATTTTAACTGTTTCGTCCGAAGTGTTTTTTATCCTGTTTACAGCGTCTATCATTTTATAAATTGAATCAGAATTTTTTTGGGCAGAAACACCGGCCTCTTTTGCCAGCCTGTCTACTTCTTCAACACTTTCGGCATTATTTTCTGTGACATCCTTAATTCCTGAAAGAAGCTGGTTAACCTCCTGAATCTTTTCAACCTGCACAGATGAAGATTCAGCAAGCCTCTGACTTGACTGGGAAACTTCCGATGATGCGTCTGAAACTTGTCCAGCGCCTTCATTTATTGAATCTGTCACCCTTGTTACAGGCTTTTCAACTGATCGTTTCAGCAAAAATGTGAGAAAAATCACATATACACCTATACCTGCTGTTATAAAAATCAATGCACTTACAACAGTATTTCTTATCTGCTTATCTGCTGCATCAAGGGACTGAATAACCTCAAAAGCTCCGTGGATTTCACCTGCATTCCAGTTTTCCATTTTTGCGCCTGTAGGATCAATACCTTTTGCGTTACCCCACAACTCCATAGAGTTCTCAGGGTCTCCATGGCAAGACAAGCATGATTCTGAAAGTTTGACAGGCCTGAAATACCTTATTGTATTATTTTCTTTATCTTTAATAACATATTCATCTTTTTCATTGTTTTTTAAATAATTTATAGCTTCAGACTCAATTGCATCAGGAGTATTTTTAGGATTCCTGGGCTTGAATTTCGGAGTTTTAAACTCATAATTACCCTGCTCAGCCTTTTTCATAGTTGTTCTCCAGGCTGTTACAACAGGAATAGCCTGGAGTATTTTACCCATTTCTCCATTTGCACTCCACGTTCTGAGATCTGATATACTAAAAAGACCTGAACTCCATTTATCTTCCATTTCTTCCCTGGCTGACTCAGCTGCAAGAACCACTGATCTTGCTTTTGATATATAAAAATCTTCTGTTTTTCTGCTGATATCATAAATATAAAAGCCTAAAAGCATAAAAATAAAAATAAGAGTCAAAACAATTACTGTAGCCAGAATCTTGTTTCTAAGGGAAATTTCTTTCAGGGACATGAAAGCCTCCATTTGGCAAATAAAGTATTTCCTGATTTACAACATTACTTCAAAAGAATTATTTAAATATCAAAGTCCATTTTTTTCTATCCCAGGAATTTACAAATGGCTAATATCAGGAATTTTACGCAACCTGACAATTTGAACGTTCAGGTCAATATAATAAACAGCCGGATTTTATACCGGCCGTTTATCATTATAATAAAAACTAATAAGTAAAGTCTTTAGGATCTACTTTAGTGCTGAACAGTTTATATGCAAAGCTCTGGTAGGCTATAACTATTGGAATAAAAACAACTACAATTCCAAGCATAATTTTTAAAGTAAGAGGACTTGAAGAAGCATTAAATGCATTAAGACTATATTCAGGATTTATGCTTGAAGGGAAAAGATCAGGGAAAAGCCCTGCAATTCCGAAGAATGTACAAAAAACTATGGATGAAGCTGATGCTCCCCAGGCTTTAAAAAACTTTTCTTTTTCAATAAAAAACCTCATCACTAAGAGTGAGGCTGCTGCTGCAATCGGTATAAGCCATAAAACAGGATAACTTATATAATTTTCATAAAGACTTGTATAAGTATAACTTGCTGCAAGAAAAACTACTACTGTTATTACTTCTGCAGCCCAGACTTTTTTAACAAGATTATGAGCTCTGCTTTGAAGCTTGCCAAAACCCCGAATACATATCCAGATAAGACCGTGTCCTACAAAAAGAACTGTAAACAAAATCCCGCCTAAAATTCCGTAAGGATTGAGCAGAGAAAAAAGATTCCCCTGCATCACCCCTTCTCCGTCAAAGGGAATACCCTGAAATATATTCGCAAAAGCCACACCAAATAAAAATGATGGCAGGAAACTCCCCATAAAGACAGCAGTGTCCCAGGTTCTGACCCAGGCCTTATTCTGGGAAAGCCCCCTGAATTCAAAGGAGACTCCCCTTATAATCAGTGCAAATAAAATCAGCATCAAAGGAGTATAAAGTGTTGAAAACATAACAGAATAAACAAGAGGGAAAGCTGCGAAAGTTACTCCCCCGGCTGTAATCAGCCAGACTTCATTTCCATCCCATAAAGGACCTAGGGAATTAATCATCACCCTTTTTTCTTCTTCATTTTTTCCTATAAAAGGATAAACAGTTCCTATTCCGAGATCAAAACCGTCTGTCATAAAAAAAATTGCCCACAAAAGCCCCCACAGGAAAAACCAGATAGACTCTAAACCCATTTATACCTCCAATATTATAAAGAATAATTTGCCATTATCCGTGTTTGATATCTACAGGACCTTTTACGGCATTTTTATAAATCATATAAAAACCTGCAGCTCCAAGCAGACTGTAGAGAACTATAAAGCCTATAAGGGTTGTCAATACCTGACCCGATGCTATAGGAGATGCTGCATCCGCGGTTTTAAACAGTCCGTATACTATCCATGGCTGCCTGCCGACTTCTGTAAGAATCCAGCCAAACTCTATGGCAATATAAGGTAAAGGTATTGAACAGACCATCATCCATAAATACCACCTTTTTTCAAGGAGCTTCTTCCTGAACAAAACTCCCATAACCATTACTATAAGAAAATAAAAACCGAGCCCGACCATAATCTTAAAAGAAATGGCAGTAAGAGCCACAGGAGGTCTTTCATCTTTTGGAATATCTTTAAGCCCTGTTACAGGTGCGTTTACATCATGATGTGACAAAAAACTCAAAAGCCCGGGGATAGCACCTATTTCAATATGGTTTCTTTCATTTTCTGTGTCCGGCCATGAAAACAGAAAAACAGGGGCATTTGGCTTTGTCTCCCAGTGAGTCTCCATTGCAGCAAGTTTCGCAGGCTGAACTTCAGCAACATCAACAGCATGGAAATCGCCTTCAATAATTATAAAAAAAGTACTCAGAATCCCAACTACCAGACCTATTTTAAAAGACTTTGTAAAAAAGTCGATTTGATTTTTCTTTAAAAGATGCCATGCACTTATACCCATTACAAAAAAAGCGCTTAATATAAAAGCTGCTGCAAGAGTATGAAGAATCGTAAGAACAGCAAATTTCTGGGTTATAACAGTCATAAAATCTGTTAATTCAGCCCTTCCGTTTCTTATTGCATAACCTACAGGATGCTGCATCCAGGCATTTGCAATAAGAATCCATACAGCTGAAAGACTACCGCCTATAGCTACAAGCCACATAACAAACGCATGGGCCTTTGCTGAAAGCTTTTTCCAGCCGAATATCCAGATACCTATCAGGGTAGACTCAAGAAAAAATGCTACCGTAGCTTCAATGGCAAGAAGGGAACCGAAAATATCTCCGACATAAGCTGAATACCTCGACCAGTTTGTACCGAACTGAAACTCAAGAGTAATACCTGTTACAACACCAACGGCAAAGTTAATAAGAAAAAGTTTTCCCCAGAACTTAGTCATTGAGAGATAAACAGGATCTTTGGTTCTTACATATTTGGTCTCCATATAGGCAACCATGAATGAAAGACCAAGAGTCAGAGGCACGAACAAAAAGTGAAAAAGCGTAGCTGCCGCAAACTGCAGCCTTGAAAGAAAAACAACATCCATTAAAAAGACCCCTCACTTTTAAAATTTATATTTTTCTTCTGACCTGGCTGTTTTTTATAATTATAAGCCTGTAAAAATATATCGGATATATAACAGACCTAACTTGCACACAGACCAAATCGGACTGACCATAATTTATTACTAATAACAAAAATACCGGATATGAATACCGGCAAAAAATTTGTACGTGAAAACTTTAAGGAAATTCAAGTTCTTGCGAAACTTAAACAATTAAACCATCCCTAACATAACTTTGTAAATAAATTTCATAAACGTTTTTCAATTCTCGGGTAAAAATAAAAATGCTGCATAAATATAACTTATGCAGCATTCAGATATTACTCTTTGGTTTTATTTCTGCCTATTCTGTCATCTTTGCCTTCCCAGTGACAGTCAGGAGTATAACATGTATTATCAACAAATTCACATTTCTGAGCGCACGAAGGACATTTTTCAGGCGGTGCGTCAGCTTCCATCTGATATCCGCAGTTACTGCATTTCCAGCTTGCCATAATTTCCCTCCTTTAGAATTACCTGAATTCACAGGGGTAGTTATAAATAAAAGATTAAATTAAATATAACATAACACTTCGATGTTAACACCCAATAAACTCGTTTTTTAAATTTTATATTATTTCTTAGTAAATGAAAATATATCCTGGTCATTAAAAAAAATGAACAAAGAGTTACGATTGAAACATTACAGCTGCTCAAAAAAGATATAAACTTAACAAAAAAAGCTTTAGGTCCTCAGCCATGGCATTAAGCTTAATACTTGTAGATATCTGAAATATAAAGACGGGCATATAATACACCCGCCTTTTCATAATTTACTTATCAGCTTCGACTTCAGTACCTGTTTTTCTCTGCCCAAGCTCTCTGTCGAGCATAAACAGGCCGTTTTCAGAACCACTAAGCATTTTTATCTGTTCAAGAGTACTTCCTACATTATCTTCTTCTTCCACCTGCTCAGTTACAAACCATTGAAGAAAAATCTTAGTGGCATGATCTTTTTCTTCTGTAGCAAGATCCATGAGGTCATTTATTCTTTTGGTAATGTAGCGCTCATGTTCCAGGGCTTCTTCAAAAATTTCAACAGGCGAGTTCCAGTCTGTTTTTGGCCCTTCAAGCGGCAGAAGTTTAACCCTGCCTCCTCTTTGAAGTATAAAATCATAGAATTTTTCAGCATGGGTATATTCCTCGTTTGCCTGAGCGCTCATCCAGGCTGCAAATCCCTTAAGATTTTGGGATTCAAAATATGCAGACATTGAAAGATAAAGATAAGCTGAAAAACTTTCTGCATTCAACTGTTCATTTAAGGCTTTCTCAAGATTTTGACTAAGCATAGCTTTTACTCCTCAGATTTCCATAATCCATGAATATTGCAGTATTCTCTTGCTGTAATTTTTTCTTTTTTTACAGGAAATTCTGCTGATGGCTCATCACCGGGAGCAAGAAATTTTCTGTAAGCACTTCCGTCTTCAGATGTAACCTGAATCCATTCGATATAGTGCTTTTCCTCCATGGGATGAGCAGTACTTCCAACTGTAACCTTAACTCCTGCTCCCGTTTCTTCAACTACAGGAACATGTTTTTCATTGGCAGCATCTTCAGTCTTTTCCTGCATATTCTCCATAGGCTTTCCGCAGCATACCAGCTGACCTTTGCCTCCGCGAACCACTTCAACAATATTATCACATACAACACACTTATAAATTTCCATTTTTTCGACCATAAAACAACTCCTTAAATTCTGTTCAAATATTTTCGCCGTTGAAATTCTGCAATATAAATCTGACTACCAGTTTTCAGCAAGCAGCTCAAAATGTGCCTGAGGATGTGCGCATGCAGGACACATCTGAATAGCCTCTTCCCCTTCATGAACATATCCGCAGTTTCTGCATCTCCAGGTTACCTTGGTTTCCTTTTTAAAAACTTTTCCTTTTTCAATATTTTCAGCAAGCATACGATAACGTCTTTCATGCTGCTTTTCTGCAACAGAAATCTTATCAAAAACAGTAGCTATTGCTTCGAAACCTTCTTCCCTGGCAATTTTTGCATATGTCGGATACATATCCGAATGTTCTTCATGCTCTCCGTCTGCAGAAGCTATAAGATTTTCATGTGTAGATTTAATTTCTCCAGCAGGAAAAGACCACTGTACTTCAACTTTACCGCCTTCAAGAAATTTAAAAAATCTTTTGGCATGCTCTTTTTCCTGATTTGCAGTCTCTTCAAAAATATCTGCTATCTGAACATACCCTTCTTTTCTTGCAGCTGCTGCAAAATAAGTATATCTGTTTCTTGCCTGAGATTCTCCAGCAAAAGCTGTTAATAGATTCTTTTCTGTTTTTGTTCCTTTTACAGATGCCATAAAAGACACTCCTTTTTTAATAATTGATAGATTTTTAAATAGATTATGCATTGAAGCTTATATTCTCATAAGTCAAAAAAAATAATAAATACTATTAAATACAAATACAATGAGAATATTATTCATTATCTGTAAATTTTACAGACTCTCCGTCCCATGAACCTTTAAGACAATGCTTTCTGATCTCTTCTTCTGCTAAAAAACGAAGCTTGTAACTGTAATCTCTTAAAATTCCGTATACAATTCCGCAACCGACATCATTTCTGTCGAGATCTCCTGTATCAGCAAGATTAAGCATTTCTCTAGAAAGCTCAAGGACTTTAAGTATATTTTTGTTTTCAGACTTCAATACCGTCCTCCGGTTTATTAAATTTTAACAGATTCAATACAAAATACGTGCCATATGTTTTATGATCTGCAAAACCGGTTATGGACAAGAATTAAGAAAGTTAATTAAGCAAGAAAGTGTATCAACCCCGATACACTTTTGTATCAAATAAATATAATCTCTGTATTATAAAACAGATTACAGACTAAAAAGAATTTTCCAGATAAACAAATTTCTAATACACATTTAAATATTCCCAACTTTATATAACAGCTGAATGATAATCACAGTAAACCATACAAAATTTATTACTGCCTTGAACTTAATACAACCCAAACTTAAAATCATATATAGGCACAACAATTGCATATTATTATACAGAACATTAAGATAAGATAAAAGGAGCGGATATGACACTTGAAGAACTTAAAAATAATTTTAAAATTATAAATCAGATTGACTGGGAACTTACACCTGAAGACGCAATAGGCTTATACCTTGAATGGGGCGGTAACTGGAGACCCAACGGAGTACCTTACGTTATAAGAGGGAAACACGATGTGTCATACTATTTTGTAGTTAATACATGGGATGATCCCCCTAAAATCTATCTCATTGAAAGGTCTATTGAAGATGCTAAAGAACTTATTGAAATTCCTCTTAACGGAGAAGACAAAGAAAGATTTTTAAAGGAAGTAGGCTATAACAAAGGTGTGTATGCTCTTGATTACGAACTGAAAAACTGGCTCAAAGATGAGCTTCTGAACTGATCCTCTGTTCCCCTGCCCGACTCCTTATAATAAGGCAGAGGCTTTTGCCCTGCCTTATACGGAGTTTGACCTGTTACAGTTATACCTTAAAATTAATCAGATTATTTGATATAAGGCATAAGCTTTTTAGTAATAATAGTTATATGAGTCATTTCTTCATTAATTATTTTTTCAAGCTTATCCTGACCTTTTTTCTCAGGCACAAGATTTTTCATCCCAAGATAAAAAACTATGGAGTCTTTTTCAGCTGCAATAGCAGCCTTCATAACCTCTTTTACAGAAGTTGTATCAATATCTTTCTCATAAAAAACCTTGGTATCTGCCAGAGCTTTAAGGTATGATGCAGCTTCATTTTCAGGGTCATATACATTGCTTTCTTTTTCACTTGATACAAGATCTTTTTTCATCTCCTTGAATGTATCTTCATGATCAACTTCCATATCTGCAAGATCAAGAAGGATTTTTTTCAGATCTTCATGACCTACACCCTCTGCTGCTTTTTTATAAAATTCCTGGCCTTTAACCTCTATTTCAATAGCCATTTCAAAAACATCGTCTGCTGTAAAATCATATGCTGCCATTTTAAAAACCTCTTTTTTTTTTGTTTTTTCTTTATACGCTTTTTACTAATAGATTATAGATATAGATTATAACTTTTATTGCTATTAACATTCTGATGGAATATATTCAACCTAAATTGAAACAGAAAAAATCAGAAAAAATTTAAATTCAGGGACTTTTAAGCTTATGATTTCAGAAATAGCCATAAAAAACCTTGCGATTATAGATGATATAAGAATCAGCTTTAACAAAGGCCTTAATATTCTCACAGGAGAAACAGGCGCAGGCAAATCTGTTATAATAAATGCAATAAATCTTATCCTCGGTGACCGGGCCAACGCAAAAATGATAAGAACCGGAGAAGAAACAGCCGAGATTGAGGCAGGATTTGTAATTGAAAAAGAATCTCCTGCATGGAAAAAAATGGAGGAAAACGACTTTGATCCTGAAGAAGGTCTTATAATAAGACGGATTATAGCAAAAAACAATCGTCACAAAATATATATAAACCAAAGACTTGCAACAGCCAGCGCACTAAATTCCATTACACGAAATCTTGCCTCTGTGTCAGGCCAGCATGAACACCAGAGTCTTCTTGACGAAAAAAACAATATATTTTTTCTGGACAGTTTCGGAGGATTAAACACCTTAAGAGATGAAGTAAGCTCATATTATAATAAAAAAATTGAGCTTGAAGATACGATAAAGTCTTTGAAATCAAAAAAATCAAAGCTTGAAAAAGACTCAGAACTGATAGCTTTCCAGAAAAATGAAATAGAAATGGCCAAGCTCAATGATGAAAATGAGGATATTGTGCTTGAGCAGGAATTAAAAAAGCTTAAAAACGCACAAAAACTTATTGAAACAGCACACAAAACATCTGAAGTATTATATTCAGGCACAAACTCAGTATCTGAGCTGATCTCGGGATTAAAAAAAGAACTTGAATCAGCTGCTTCAATAGATGATAATTTTTCTCCATTCCTTAATCAAATCGAATCTGTATATGCAGAAATTGAAGATCTTGGACTTTCTGTTTCAGGTTACGCTGATGAAATAGAAACAGACGAGGAAAAGCTTAATTCAGTTTATGAAAGAATTGAGCTTATAAACAAGCTCAAGCATAAATACGGCAATACAATAAAAGATATTTTAGATTTCTATGAAAAAATAGAAAACCATAGTTCAGATTTTGAAAATACAGATCTTAAATTAAATAAAAAAGAAAAAGAACTTGAAGATACTAAAAAAACATTTTTTTCTCTTGCAGAAAAATTAAGCACAAAAAGAAAAAAAGCTTCAAAAAACCTTGAAGAAGTTATTACAAAATCGGTCAGGGAACTTGAGATGCCCCATGCGGATTTTATAGCTGATATTAAATCTGACCCCGACTATATTAATGAAACCGGAATAGACAAAACAGAGTTTCTTATATCCCCCAACCCGGGCGAAGAAGCAAAGCCGATTTCTGAAACAGCTTCCGGAGGTGAGCTTTCAAGACTTGTTCTTGCCATAAAATCGGCCACAGCTGAAACAGGGAATGTCTCAACAATAATTTTTGACGAAGCAGATGCAGGAATAGGCGGACAGGCTGCAGAAAAAACAGGAAGAAAAATAAAGTCACTTGCCCTTAAAAATCAGATAATATGCATTACACATCTTACTCAGATTGCCAAATTTGCAGATCACCATTTTTATATTGAAAAAAATGTGGTAAACAAAAGAACAGTAACCTCTATAAAAACTCTGGATAAAAATGAAAGAATAAATGAAATAGCAAGAATGATATCCGGAGACAAAATCACCAAAAAATCCTTTGAAAACGCCAGGGAACTTATAGAGCAGTCAGCATAGACCACAACACTTCCGGTTAAAATGATGATATTTAAAAAACTTTTTTTTATAAAATCCTGTTTTTTATACTCCTTATTATAATAAAAAAGACTATTCGAAAATAAAGTAAATTTTATTCACAAACCTTTTTCATTTCACAATCTTTCTCAAACTGTTAGAAATGTTCTGGACGAAAATGATTAAAATATTTGAAGATTTTAAGACATAAATTGTTTTGTTGACATAAAATAAAAAAAGTTTTACCTCTCAGAAAAAGAAAGGAGTTTTTTATGCCGATTTATGAATTCAGATGTCTTGAATGTAAAGAAATTTTTGAAGTTATTGTTGTATCAGGAAATGATGACGAGGAAATAAAATGCTCTCATTGCGGTGCACAGACTTTTGAAAGAGTATTAAGTTCAGGAAATATTGCATCTTCAGGTTCTCCGCAGCCCGGACAATCGTCTGGCAAACAGGAAAGAACCTGTTCTTCGGGCAGCTGCACAACCTATACAGTTCCGGGGCCTGCTTAATAAAACCCCGATATTTAAGTAAACTGCAATCAATGGTTTTAAATATTTTCTTGCTGAATAAAAAATGCTTTTTTCTGCAAATTTTATTTAAAACCAGTTTGTCCTGTTTTTAAAAAACAAATGCTATAAACCTTCACTTCACATTAGTTTTGCTGCAAACTTTTTTTCTGTTCAATAAACAAAGCTGAAAATCTTTTATCAGAAAGATAAGAAGTTCCTGCAACAATAACCCTGATAAAAACAAAAGACAATATTACCCTTGCAAAAAGAAGCCCCCAGAGACTTCCGCCTATTGCGGCCATCAAAAGAGTATCTTCAATAATACCGTGGGAAAGCCCCATAAGAGAAAGGGAAAAAAAGACTTCCCTGTCTGTAAGCTGGCCTGATTCAGCCTCATTTATTATAAGTCCTCCCCCGTAGGTGATGCCAAGAGTAAAACCTGTTACTGCAAGAAATCCTGCATTTTTTGTCATTCCGAGTGGGGAAATAAAAAGAGTTATTTTCTTTGTCAGCCAATCCATAATCTTAAGCCGTTCAAGAATATCCATCAATACTACTAAAGAAAGAATTATAAGAAATATATAAAAAAGGCTTGTGCCCTGAGAATAAACCCATGCAAAAATATCAGTATCAACAGATTTTTCAGGCTGCCACACAGGTATTCCCTGTCCTTGTAAAAGACTGAATTTTGTACAAACAAAAGAAACCATAAACCCCATCAATACAGCTGATCCTACCCTTAGGGCAAGCATTGGGAAAACTTTGACACCTGCTTTTTTTGCTATTCCAAGCTCCACAGGAAGGGAATGTGCAACTAAAATAATAAGCCCCAGAACAGTTATATCTGCACGAGTTAAATCCATACCGGGATATACTCCGGCAAAAACACTTAATCCGCCGTATATATTTGTTATCATTGAAGCTGCCCACACAAGTCCAAGTTCACCCTTTAAACCGATTAAAGACATTACCGGCTCAAGCATTCTGGCAAGGAATTCTACAGCTCCGAAATATTCAAGTATTTTAGTCAGCACTGTTAATGGAATCATAACTTTAAAAAGTTCTATGCTCATCTTGGAACTTTTTACAAGAAGATCTCTTATAAATTCATAGTATATTTTTTTTATAATACTCATAAGCCCTTAATTCTTTAAAATCTTCATTTATAACCTAAAGCGATTAAACTAAAAAAAATAAAACCGCCGAAGCGGTTATAAAAAGTTTTATAAACCTAAAAGCAAATTAATGTAAACGGATTAATTTAGCTTAAAAGCAGATCATTAATAAAAAAGTCTTTTGATCATAAAATCGTTATGCTGTAAAAACTAAAAAATGCCGGGTATTTTTATCCCCGGCATTTTTTCATCAGAAAGATTTAGCCATCTGAAGCTTGAATTCAATATCTCTGTCCGGATCTTCAGGATCTGGTCCGTCGCCACCGTTCCATGAGTCAGAAACCGGGATAACAAGCTTTGTAGTTATTCCAAGATCATACTTTCTAAACAAATAAGTAAATGAAGGGATAAAATCTAATGTATCAAGCCCTGCAAATTTGCTGTCACTTCCTCCAAGAGAAAAGTCATCCTCCTGGTGCACGTTATATACAAGCTCTCCGCCTGCAAACATATAGTCAGTAATATTATATTCACCGCCTGCAGAGATTATAAATTCATCTCCATATTTTATTTTTGCTCCGTCATCTGAATAATCTCCTGTAAGAACATAACCTATTCCTGCCTTTAATGAAAATTTATCAAAAAAGATTTCACCGTTAAAGGCCAGGCCATAGTCGGTTGATCCTGTACCAAGAGGTACATCGGCATCATCATAATCTCCTGATGCAAACTTTATGAGAAAAATGCTGTTTAACAGGATATTGTCAAATTCTGCAAGATAATCTGCACTCAGATTTATATCTCCGAGACCGCTTTCATCTTTATCGCCTACTTCTCTTATGGTATACGGCAGCTTAAGTTTAAAATTCACATATTCTTTTGCAGCTCCGGATATATTCAGTGGCATGCCATAGGAAAGAGGAAGGTTATAGGTTTTTACATTTTTTTTAACAGAAGCATCTAGACCTGCAGCCAGAATATGCTGATCAGGAAGAGTCTTTTTCCCTGAAGAATCTCTGTAGGTGATAGTCTCTGAGGTACTTACAAGTTCAGATGTTACTTTATCCGAAGCTTTAATATTTTGCATTTCAACTGCAGCAGAGCCTTCAGCATAGTTTATCTCCTCAACAGTGTGATAAAGGTCGGCAGCAGAGCTTAAACTGAAAAAAGTAAAAACAAAAAAAACAGCTAAAATAAACTTTTTCATAAAAATTCCTCCGGTAGAATTAAAATTTAGCGCAAGCAAATTAAGTCAGGTGCGATTAGTTAATTTATATTAAGCTGAATTTTTAAAGAAAATCAATTTAAAAAACTATTCTATAAAAAAGGATTTTCAAGGTTCCAGAATCTGACCAGTCCTGAAAGAAAAGTTTTATTCAGCTCTAATCAGCTGCAGATAAAAATGAATCATCAGATATTGAATAAAGAATACTTTTCATTGCCAATACAGCATCCTTTTCAGCAACAATATCTTTTTTTACAGACTCAGGCCTTGTAGTCTGCTTAAAAAACTTATCAAATATTTTTCTTTTTTCTTTATCAAGCAGCGAAGAAAAACCGATTTTTTCAAAATTACCATTACGATCAGAATACTCTTGCTCCCTTTTTCCGTGTGCCCAGTTGATTGCATGGGAATAATAAATAAGAATCCTGTCCATTAGAACATAAAAAAGCTGGATATTTCTGCATGGACCAACAGTAATATTTAGATTGCCTATTTTCATTCCTGCAACCTTTACATCTGCAACCCTGTTTTTGTTAAACCAGGCATAACCTGCTCCTGCAGCTCCCCCAATCGAAGTAAAAAGCCCGAAACTTATGCCGTGTAATGCTCCGTCTGCAACTGCACCCATCATCCCTCCCGCGACTCCACCTGCAACTGCAATCTGGCCGGGTTTAAGCCCGAGAATTTCGAGATTTTTCTGATCAAATAAGTCTTCATTTAAAATTGAATAGTCAGGCAGAGAATAGTTGAAAATATTGTGTTTATACAATTTTTTAATTTTCTTACAGGTCGCTTGCTCAAGACTTACAAGTTCTTTTTTATAAGAATCTACAAGCTCTTTTTTTAATTCATCTGACTTTGACTTATCCAAAAGAGATTTTTTAATTTTAAAGCTTATACTCTGTTTTAAAAAAGATATAATATATTCTGCTGCTTCTTCAGCCCTTTTGTCCCAGTCATTTTTAAATGCATCAACAACACTGCCAATTTCTTTTTGCCAGTCCTGATGAATTGCTTTTAAAGATTCAAGAAGTGTTATTCGCTCCCTGTATGTTGCAGTATGTGCATTAAAAATCCTCACAGAGTTAAAATGCTTGATAAATTCTCTTTTCCAGTCATCAAGGTATTTTTTGTCATTTTCTTTAATATTAAGCACTGCCATTCTTGGCTGACCTGTAAGTCTTAATATTTCCATCTCCATTTTATCTATTGTTCTCACAGGTCTTGAACCGTCTGCAACATAGATTATACATGCACCTTTTGAAATGGGAGAAAGAAGTTTTATCTCATCTTCAAAATCCGGGTTTGAAAAATTTTGTTCAATAAATGCTTGTAAAATCTCAGAATCTTTACCCTTAAAATCATTCATCCATGAAAGGGTTTTGCCCGGGTTCTGGAATCCAGGAGTATCAACAAATCTTATTATTTCCCGGTTATCAATAAAAACAGGAAAGGACATACATTCCACAGTTTCGCCCGGATACGGGCTGATCCTTACCTGATCGTCTTCTGAAAGAGTTGAAACAACTGAAGATTTTCCTTCATTGGGATGACCGACAATTGCAAAAACAGGTATTTCATTTTCTGGAACAGAACTGATTTTTTCCATAATAACTATTCCGGATTAAGTGTAAAAATTGAGATAAAAGGATCTTTAATTGATTTAATTTTTAAACTCCACAATTTAAAATCATTTTCATCTACTTTTGAAAACAGGTTTTCCTTACCCGGTTTTCCAACAAGAAAAACCATAATTTCGAAGTGTTCACCTGCAATATTTCTTAAATCTTTAATATAATCAAGGGTCTGCTTTACAGGAGGCTGCCAGGATTCAAAGCATATCAGGACAAGAGCTTTATCATTATTATCAAATTTAAGATTCTTACTTAATTCAGGCTCATCAAACTGAGCAAAACCTGTTGATTTAATTACAGGTAAATCGAGATGACCGAATTTTTTTACAGCGTTTTTTTCTATAAAATCGATTATTTGTTCACTATATATATCTTCCGGCAGGATAAGTTTTACTGCAAAAGAACCGTTAATTGGATCTTTTTTGTTTTTTGAAGATTTTTCAATAAAAAACACATCTGTTTTATTTGAATCTTTTTCTGTATTTGTACTGTTTGTTTTAAAATTAACTTCAGGCCTTGTAAGAGATCTTGCAAGCTGTCTTAATTCAGAACTGTCTTCCGGATATTTTTTCAGGGTTTTGCTGTAATAAAAAGATGAAATCATCATAAGTAAAAGCCTTGGAATTACAGCATAAAAAAGTACACAAAAGCATAAAAAAGGCCACCATGAAGTAATATCTGAAGTTGAAAGCGAAGCCATCCCCTCCTTTAAAACAATTTTGCTTCCTGCAATCTGTTCCAGGGATGGGGCTGTTAAAGAATCCGGAACAATCCATGCCCAGGGCACAGAAATAAAATTTACAATCTTTAAAATATATTCAGGTCCTGCATTTAAGGTTGTCTGCCATCCGAATGCAAGGTCAGAGCCGATGACCTTTATTATTGTCCCAAGCAAAACTCCTGTGCTGAATAAAGCTGCTGCAGACTGTGATATTGTAAAAAAAAGCCAGAATAATGGCTTGCTGTATTTTTTTAAATCAAAATAAAAAATATCTGATGTGTATTTTGTACTCTTTTGAAAAAATTTTTTATAAATCTTTTCAGAAACAGTCTTCAAAAGACCTGATAAAGGAGAAAAAAAGGAGAGTTTTTTTAAAAGATTTTTATCTGTTCCTGACAAAAAAGGAATAATCGCAAAGGGTAAAATAAGAATCTGAAGTCCTGCAAAAAGGCCGAAATAATAGAACACATTAATAGCTGTAGATCCTGAATAAGACAAAAACGCAAAAGCTGCAAAAAGTCCTGTAAAAAAGGCAATTATTGAAAATATTAAAATAATAAATTTTAATATTGTTTCAAAGGATTCTCCTGGCATTGATAAATCAGATGATTTATTTATTTCAGTTTTTTTTGCATGAAGCCATAAATAAACAAGATTATTTTGACTTGAATTTAAATCTTTAAAATCTGCCAAGGGAGCAATTTTATTTAGATACAAATCTCTGTCTGAAAATTGACTGGTTTTATTTCTTCTTAAAAACAGAAGATAATCAAGGTCGATAAGATCTTTTATTTTCCATTTAGTAATTTTGGCCATTTTAAGCTTTTTATTTTAAAGTTAATATTTTTAAGCAGCTGAACAAAAATTTCATGTTTTAACTATTTTAAATTTTAATCAACATTTAGCACAACAGCAAAGCAATTAAAAAAAACAAAAACCTCGTTTCCTTCATTAACAGAAAAAAGAAACTCTTTCTCTGATGAAAGAATTGAGCATATTTCAATAGATTCTGAAATCTTTACAACCAGTTCACAAGCAACCCTTCCCTTTGAAATTTTTTTTACTATTCCTTTAAATTTATTATCAGCACTGCACTTAAACTCAGACTCTGAAGAAACTACAAAAACCATTGGGGCTTTGACTTCAGCACAAACAAAGCTTCCTTTTGCAAGCCCCATTTTTTTAAGACTTTCATTTGTTATTACAGATTGTATTTTATGGCCTTCATCAGTAATAATTTCAATTTTTGACTGAATTGAACCTTTTAAAATATTTGCAATTTCTCCAAAAAATGAGTTTCTTGCACTTGTTTTTCTTCCTGATTCCTTTTCAGCAAATTTTTTTGCAATTACTTCGATTTCATCTTCTGAATATCTTATAAAAGATGATGTAAGTCCCGGATTTGAGTGTCCGAGAATAGCCTGTACTGCCGGAAGCGGAACTCCGCTTTTCAAAAGCTCAATTGCCCTTGCCTTTCTTATAGCTTCAGGACCACATAGATTTTTATTCAGACCGGAGTCTTTTGCCATTTCATAAAATTTTTTCCTGACAAAACCTGGATCCGGAAAATCGATTTTTTCATATTTTCCTTCAAATTCCAGCTCATTAATAAATGTCTTAACTTCATCAAGAAAAACTTGTGAAACCTGAACTTTTCTGGGCTTTCCTGAATCATCATTTTTGGATCCAAATTTTATAAAAAATTTATTCCATTCAATATCTTTAAAGGGATCAAGATTTAAAACTTCGCTAAGCTTTGCACCTGTATATCTTATTAAAAGAAAAACCAGTAAAATTTTTTTCCTTGAAAAAATTACATCTTTTCTTTTTGAACTTTCAGCAAAGGTTCTGAAAGACTGTTCAAGTGTATAAAGCTGTGCTGAATCAAGATATTTATCTTCCTTTGCTAAAACTATTCTCTTGTTGCTGTTTTCAAAACTCATAAAACCGCCTTTTTTAAATTGATACCAAATATATACAACAACTTTAAAAATTTCAAAATCTCCTTGACATAAAAAAGAAACACTATCACTATAAAAATTATTTTCGTGATACTTATTTTAAGCAGGAGATCTTAAAATGTTTTTTCAAACAGCAGGAATAGAAGTGGCTCTGTGGCTTCCGCCCCTTGTCGCCTTTATAATCTCTTTTTTTACTTCCATGGGAGGTGTTTCAGGAGCATTCCTCCTCTTACCTTTCCAGATGACTTTCCTTGGATACACAAATCCCTCAGTAAGTGCGACTAACCAGGTATTCAATATTGTTGCTATTCCAGGAGGAGTTTACAGATACTGGAAAGAAGGAAGAATGGTATGGCCTCTTGTGACAATTGTAGTACTAGGAACTCTTCCGGGTGTTTTTATTGGTGCAGTTACCAGAGTAATATATCTTCCTGATCCAAAAAATTTTAAACTTTTTGCAAGCCTTGTTCTTTTTTATATTGCTGCAAAAATGATTACAGACCTTGTTAAGTCAAAAAATAAAAAAACAATTACCAGTAAAAGCGAAAAACATTTTCAGGATATGATAAAAAAAGGAGAAATCAAAAAAGAACAAAACAAAGATTTCAAACCTGTTGAAATTATAAAATTAAACTTCAAACATTTAAATTTTAAGTTTTATGAAGAAACATTTAATGTATCGATCCCAGGAATTTTCAGCTTAAGTTTCATTGTAGGAATAATAGGCGGAATATACGGAATAGGCGGAGGAGCAATTGTTGCACCTTTTTTCATAACCTTTTTCGGGCTTCCGGTTTATGTTGTTGCAGGCGCAGCACTTATGGGAACCTTTGTAACATCGATTGCAGGAGTAATTTTCTATTCTGCAATAGCACCTCTTTACCCTGAAATGTCTGTTGCACCTGACTGGCTTTTAGGAGGTCTTTTCGGATCAGGCGGACTTGCAGGAATTTATCTTGGTGCAAGGGTCCAGAAATTTGTTCCTGCAAATTTAATTAAGTGGATGCTTGCTGCTATTATAATGTTCACAGCCGGAAAATATTTTACTAATTTCTTTGGGTTATAAAAAAGCAGGGATGTTATTTAGTTGCTGAACGAAAACTGCCTTTTTTGCCCGGTTCTTCGTTAGAATCAAAATTTAATCCTCAAAATACTTCAGTATTCCTGTGGTTAAATTTTTCATCTGCCTTGATCTGAACAAAAAATTCTAGTTTTCGGCCAAATACTATTTAGTAAAAAATTTTTTAAAAACTGACACCGAAAATGTTTACAAGAGAGTAATAAACACCGACACCTATAAAAATTAAAGCTGTACTTTTTCTTGCCCATTTTTCAAAAACAACAATTTTATCATATGCTCTTGCAACCTTATTTGCCCCAAGGCCTATTAAAACTGCAAAAACAATAACAGGAAGCCCTGTTGCTATCCCGTAAATTCCCGGCAGAACAACTCCTGACTGATGTTTTAATGCAATAGGGAGAAGGGAGCCGAAAAAAAGCGCTGCAGATGTTGGACAAAAAGAAAGAGCAAATAAAATCCCGAGAAATCCTGCCCCCCATATTCCAAGAGAGTCTGCTTTATTCTGAAGAGACTGACTTATTCCTCCGCCTATTGTAAATGAAATTACGTCAAGAAGAATAAGACCCACGAGTATAAGCACAGGGCCCAGAAACATATTCATATATTTTTGAAGATAAAAAGCAGTCATTGGAGCCGAAAGTATACTTGAAACAAGAACGATGCCAAGGACAAGATAAGTAATCATTCTACCGGCTGTATACAAAACTCCCGAGTAAAAAACACTTGAAGGTTTATCCACCCGCCTTCCGACGTAAGAGATTGCAGCTATGTTTGTTGCAAGCGGACACGGACTTAAAGACGTAAGAATTCCAAGCCAGGCAGCTGTTGCAAAAGGTATAAAAAGTTCGGGCATTATGCTTTCCCTTTTATAAGTGATTCAATATTTTCCTGAATATATTCAAAAAACTTTGATTCATTGTTTAAAAGAGACCATACTTTATCAAGCCTTTTCCACTCCTTTTCTTCACCGTTTTTAACTTTTGATACAACAACTGATCTTGATACAAGCTGGTAATCTTTTATGAAATGGCTGTTATTCCCTTTTTCAACATTGACAGTTCTGATTTCAACAAGGCCTTTTTTTATTTGATCTTTATATTTTGTTTCAACTGCTTCTTTGGTATATTTTTCAATGGTTTTGCAGGATCTACACCGCATATTTCCATGAAAATAATATACTATTATTTTAGTATTTTCAGATATTGAGGCTTTTTTGTAAGAATCAACTTTTCTAAATTGCTCAGAGGCTGCCCCGGTTTCTGCTTTAGCATAAGAATCAGGAAATATAAAAGATGTTCCGACTAAAACAAAAACAACTGCAATAAAAGCAAACAATAGATATTTAAACTGCATAAGTACTCCTTTTGCTTAATACATTTCCCTGATCAAAAAAGCTTAACTCCCTGCGCCACAGGGAGTTAAGCTAGAAAATTTTATTTGAGTAATTTTTTTATTTCATCAGGAGATGCAACTTTTCCAACAATTTTGACTTCTCCGTCAATTGCAAGGGCTGGAGTCATCATAACACCCATGGAAGTTATTTTTTTTATATCAGTTATTTTTTCGACATCACATGAAACTCCGGCTTCTTCCACAGCTTTTTTTGCATTTTCTTCCAGCTTTTCACATTTAGCGCATCCTGAACCAAGAACTTCTATTTTCATTTTAAATACCTCCTTTAATAAATATTTATGTTAACCCCATATAGAACCGTAAATAACACCGCTTATTGTAGCCATTATAACTACAAGTATTATAAAAACAGCTGTCTTTTTATTTCCCAAAACGCTTCTTATCACAAGCATATTCGGAAGACTAAGAGCCGGCCCTGCAAGTAAAAGCGCAAGAGCAGGACCTTTGCCCATTCCGTTTCCGATTAAGCCCTGCAAAATAGGAACTTCAGTCAACGTTGCAAAATACATAAAAGCTCCTGCAAATGAAGCAAAAAAGTTTGCTGCTATGGAGTTCCCGCCTACTGCGGAGGCAACCCATTCAGATGGTATCAACCCTTCATGTCCGACTCTTCCAAGAAGAAAACCAGCAACAAGAACTCCGAATAAAAGAAGGGGCATAATCTGCTTTGTAAAATCCCATGTTGATTCAAACCATTCAGAAGTTTCACCTTTGTCTGTTGCTGTTATAACAGCAAGACCAAGAGCTCCTATAGAAAAAGGAACAAGAGGGTATTCAGGAACAATGAAAGCTGCTGCGGCAACGGGAACAGCTACTGCAACTATTTTCCACAATGCAGTTTCAAACCACAGCCACAGCATAACTGCAAAACCTGCAGCAAAAAATGAGGTAATAATCCACTTCATATTATAAATTGATGCCCATAATCCTGTAGTTTCTGCAGGTTTCCCCCAGTTAGCAAAAACAAGAATCCCTACCATTGATGCAAAGTAAAGCCCATCCTGCCATAGCTTTCTTTTTGTCTCTTCCTCAGGCATGGCCATTTGAGCATCTATTTTTTCCTGTTCTTCTTTTCTGAAAAAGAACTGCATTAAAAGCCCGATTATTATACTGAAAAATATTGCACCTACAGCCCTTGCAATTCCAAGTTCCGGGCCTAAAACCCTGGCTGTTAATATTATTGCAAGAACATTTATTGCAGGTCCTGAATACAAAAAAGCCACAGCAGGACCAAGACCGGCTCCCATTTTGTATATGCCTGAAAAAAGTGGAAGCACAGTGCATGAGCACACAGCCAGTATTGTTCCTGAAACTGAAGCAACACCGTATGCAAGAATTTTATTCGCCTTTGCTCCCAGATACTTCATAACAGAGGCCTGGCTTACAAAAACAGCAATTGCGCCTGCAATGAAAAATGCGGGAACCAGACATAAGAGTACATGCTCTCTTGCATACCATTTTGTAAGATAAAGAGCTTCCATTACCGCATTGTCAAAGCGGTCAAGTCCGATTGGGAGATAAAAAAATACAAGAAAAACCCCTGCAATCCCTGCAAGTTTTTTCCATTCTGTTCTCCATTCCATAAAACCTCCACCACACATTTGGCTTTTTAACCAAATATAATCAAAAAAAATTTACATAATTTCAGAAGCAATCTTAGCTTCTGACTTTAACACAGCTTCTACACAACCCATAAAATCGAGAATACAAGGTACTTTAAGACTGTAATAGACCTGCTTACCTCTTTTATCAAAATCGACAATTCCTGCATTTTTCAATACAGATAAATGTTTCGATATTGTTGAAAAATCTGCATCCATTTTATCTACGAATTCACATACACACTTTTCACCTGAGTAAAGCTGATCAACCATCCACAATCTTGTTGGATGACCAAGAGCTTTTATAATATTGGCCCTTGATTCATAAAATTTTCTTTCATTTTCTTTCAATTTCATACTCCGTTATTTGATTGTACATTTGGTATAATAACCAAATGTTGTCCAATGTCAAGGAAGAATCCGGCAAAACAACTTGCCGGTTTTATATATACTACAAACATTTCAGTTAAGTTCGTAGTCACCATTTAAATATTTCCGGGATATACTTTCAAAATCTTCCTGTCTTATCTGTCTGACAGCATCCCATATTTTTTCAGAAAGATCAGGATATTTTTTTACAAACTGTTTTGAAAGCATAAGATAGTAAGGTTTTACTTTAACCGGAGGAGAGACCTTAACTATATTTCTGAATTCTTTTTTTGTTCTTATGTAATAATCTGCTGTAACATCCTGTAGAACAACACCCTGAACCCTTCCTGCCATCAGTTTTCTTAAATTAATAATTGTGCCGCCTGCATCGTCAGCATTGATACCCATTTTTTCCAGATCTCCAATAATTGAGTATCCAAACGGAACACCTATACTGTTATCAAGATTTATAAATTTTTCTCCGTTCCAGCTTAGATTGTTGTTTTTAAGTTTATAAAGTGAATAAGCTATAGTTGTTATTCTCCTTGAAGTGTCTATTCTGCCGTTTTTAAAAGGATATACCCCGAAATCAAGCCGGTCTTCTTTAAACGAAGAATTAAAAATACCATCTACTGTACCGTACTTTAAACTCTCAAGACATCGTTTCCATGGAAATCTGTGAAGCTCCAATGAAATATTGTCAATTTTTTCGGGAATTTTTTGTATCATTTCTACTGCAACACCGGGATTCTTTTTCAAAACATGGGAAGTTTGCCCCATATAATAAGGAAATTGAATTTTATTTTCATAGGCTATTTTAAGATTAACTTTTTGCTCTGCAAAGACAGGGGCTGCCAAACTTATTATAAAGCTTAAGATTAATATAATAGATAAACGCATAGTCCTATCCTTTATCTTAAATTGAACTGACCTTTAATATTTCAAAAAATCGATAAAAGTTAAATAAATGCAAGTACTTTCTCAAGCAGCTGATCAGAAGTATAAGGTTTTTTTATAAAACCCGAAGCACCTTTCTCAGAAAGTACAGCCTGTGTTGAATTTTTATAAAACCCTGAAGATATAATAATTTTTGCATCCGGGTTAAGTATCTTTATCTCCTTTAGACATTGCCTCCCGTCCATATCAGGCATAATCACATCAAGAATAACAAGATCTGTTTGTTTTATATTTTCTTTATATTTTTTAAGTGCATCATATCCGTTTACTGCAGTTATAACTTTATACCCGTTATTAGTTAAAATACCTTTTGCGACTGTCCTTATCATTTCTTCATCATCGACAAAAAGGATTGTTCCACCGTGCTCAGAGGAACCGTTTTTTTTATTATCTTGTTTTTCTTCTGTAATAAAACTGAATTTTTTCAAAGGAAGATAAATATAAAACTCTGTCCCTTTACCTGGTTCACTGTATACAGTTACTGCACCCTGGTGCTGCTGAACCATTCCATAAACAGAGGAAAGGCCAAGGCCGGTACCTTTTTCTCTTGTTGTAAAAAAAGGTTCAAAAACTTTTTTCTGTATAGCAAGCGGAATACCGCAACCTGTATCTTTTAGGTATATATGCACATACTCACCCGGTTCAATATCAAATGGACTTACATTGCAGTACTCACTTTCTAAAAAAATATTTTTAGTACCTATACTTAAAGTGCCGCCATCAGGCATTGCATCTCTAGCATTAAGCCCTAGATTAATCAGGACATTCTCCATTCCCGAAACATTGAGCAATGTTTTATATTTTTCTGCGTCAAGATGTGTTTCTATTTTAATATCGGGGGTTATACTATGATTCAGAATAAGTACGGCATTATTGATAACTTCGTGAACCGAAGACTCTTTCATCTCCATTGGAGATTTTTTTGAAAAAGAAAGAAGTTTTGTTGTAAGATCTGAAGCTCTTGCACATGATTGTTTAAGTATATTTACAAAAGCCAGGTCATCAGGATTTTTTTTAAGTTTATCCTCAAGAATTTCAGCAGCCCCGAGAATGGCGGTTAATACATTATTGAAATCATGGGCCACACCCCCTGCAAGCCTTCCAAGAGCATCCATTTTCTGGGAATGATGCAGCTTTTTTTCAAGATCATATTCTTTTGTCATATCCTTTAAAACAAATACTCCGCCGGTTATACCGGTTCTGCCGCTTCTTACAGGAGCTCCTGTAACAGAAATTATAAACTCTTTCCCTGATGAGAGTTCAAAAACAAGGGGTTGTTCAGGAGTTATATTCTCACCTTTTTCAAGAACTTTCTCAAGATTTAAACCAAGCTCTTTTCCGTTAAGATTTTTAAGCTTTATAAGATCTTTTACATATTTGCCTTTAACCTGATCCAGGCTCTGACCAAGAATTTCTTCAGCAGCAGGATTAAGCCACATTACCTGTTTATTATTATCAACAGTAATTACAAAATCGCCTATCGATTCAAGGGTAATCTTCATCTGTTGTTCAGCCTTGATTCTCCTTGCAATTTCATCTGAAAGTTCTTTGGTTTTCTGCTCAACCTTTCTTCCAAGACTCCATGAAAAAACAAGAACACAAACAAGAATTACAATAAAGATACCTGAAACAATGGAAATATATAATATTAAATCCTTATATTTTTGATTTTTCTCATACTTACCAAACCACTTTTTGTATAATTTATTATATGTTCCGTCGGTTTTTAATATAAAAAGACTTTCATTAAGCTTTTCCAAAAGAGCTTTATTGCCTTCATTAACAGCAAAGCAATATCTAAGAGCCGGAAGATCAGCATTAAAATATTTTAAATTTTCAATATTTTTTTCTGAAATATAATATGCGCCCTGCATTTTTGAGGAGAGTAAAACAGCATCTGTCTTTTTCTGTGCAAGGTTAAGAATTGCGGAATAAGGATCCGGAGAAATTATAAGTTTTGACTTTTTATAATTTTTTTCTGCATAGGCATGCATTATATCCTTGTTCTGAACACCAAGCCTTATACCTTCAAGATCTGAAAGATTTTTTATTTGTGAATCTGCTAAAGTAAATATACCCGGGCTTACAAGTAGATATGGAAGTGAAAAATCGAATTTTTCATCCCTTTCTTCAGAAAAATACATACCTGTTATGGCATCAATTTCACCGGTTTCCAGTTTTTTTACTGAATCAGCCCATTTTGAAAGCTTAAAACTGACATTATATCCTGCAAGTTCTGCAGCTGCAGCAAGAAGTTCAACATTAAAACCTGAAGGATTGCCGTTTTTTACAAATTCGTAAGGCGGATAATTATAGTCTCCGCCTACAACAATATCCTTTACCGGATCAGCAGATAAACCTGAACACAAAACAAAGAATATTGAAAGCATTACAAACAGTTTATGCATTACAAAACTCCCGCAGAACCGTATATAATGTGAGCCGGAAAAATTTCAGATTCTTATCCGTTTTATTCACGAAATATAAGGATTTGTTCTTTTTTCTTTTTCTATTGTTGAGTATTTATCTTCGGAGTAATTATGCCCTGGCCATACAACAGTATCCGGAGCAAGAGTAAAAAGCCTGTTTTTTACAGAGTTTACAAGTTCTTCGTATGATGCTCCGGGAAGATCAGTTCTTCCGACATCTCCTGTAAAAAGCGTATCTCCGGTAAAAAGATTTTTATCCGTAAAAAGACAGATACCCCCGGGTGTATGCCCAGGAGTATGAATAACCTCAAAAGAAAAGCTCCCGGATTCAATAATGTCATTATCTTCAACAAAATAATCAGGTGATGGTGAAGACTTGCCGCCAAGAGCTCTTGAAAATAGCCTTGAAGATATTTTGCCGAGAAGATAAGCATCCTTTTTATGGATATACAAAGGTGCTTTTATATTTTTTAAGATATATGAATTGCCGCAGACATGGTCGGGATGTCCGTGAGTGTTTATAACAGCCTTAAGATTAAGGTTATTTTGATCAAGAGTCTTAAGAATTTTTTCAGGTTCTGTTGAGGGATCAATTACTGCACAATCGTTTGTATAAATATCGTATACAACATAACTGAATACCTGCATTTTATTTTGAAGAATCTGTATTACTTTTATCATAATATAACCTGAATTGAGCGCCCCATATTTTTTTTGTATGGTTTAGTAATTAAAATCTTATCCCTGCTTCAATAAAAACGCCTTCATTGTCCATATCAAGCTTAAACCCATCGCGGTCTATTTTGTTATTCTCTATAATATAACCGCCTCCTGCAAAAAAAGGATCCATGAACTGATACGTTACTCTTGCCGTAATGTTTGAAAATTCATCGTCTGTAAATGAAAGACCCTTCCACTCGAGTGCAAACTCCAGGTTTTCAACCGGTCTTGCAAGTATATCTGCATAAAAAGCAAAAGCATAATCATCAAAGCTGGCAGTTACAGAACCTTTGTTTATCTGGGAAAGACTTCCCTGTGCTTCAAAATATCTTAAAGTAGCTCCAAAATCGACTTTTACCCTGCCAAGAGTGGCTGTTGAGACCCCTTTAAGGCTATAAAACAGAGTAAGGTCGTAATTTGTAAAATTAAGTTTTGTTGATGTATTTTCATCATCTGAAAATTCCATATCTCCGTATACTGCATTCATCCGGTTTTCACCTTCGGATTCAATATAAGATGCATGTAAATAAACTCCGGGAAGACCGCCGGCTCCTTCCAGCTTGACTCTTCCCTGAAAGGAAGTCTCGTCTGAAATATTCATACCGTTTTCAATATCTATCGATGTCGCCGCATCCTGGCCATTTTGAAAGGAATGAGACCCCGAAGAATCATACAAAAATGTCCCAAGAGCTACCTCTCCTCTGAAACCGGAATTTTCAGCGGCATTAACTGTTACTGCACATAAAGACAAGACCAGAAATAAAAAAAACATAAAAAACGATTTGCTCAACATACTTTTATTCATATATAAAACCTTTTAAAATTTAAACCCTGCTTCAAAAAACGGGCCTTTAAAATCTGTATCAATTTTCACATCTTCTTCATCAATATCTATTTTTTCAACCCTGTAGCCGCCAGCAACAAAAACCGGGCCGAAAATATTATATCTTGCCCTGCCTATAATACTTGTCATATTGTTGTCTCCAACTGCAAGAGCTCTTGCTTCAGCTTCAAGAGCTATACCTGAGACAGGCTCAAGTCTTAAATAAGCATATCCCATAGGTATAGGAACTGTCATATCCTTTGATTCATTAAGACCATTTTGTGTTATTTCTGCTTCAATGTCCATAAGCCTTAAGTTTACCCCGAGATCAGCCTGCAACTTTCCAAGGGAGGCAAGGTTCAAAAGTGGAAGTGAAAAAGAAACAGCAATATCATGATGATCAAGGCTTAATTTTGATGAAAATTCTGTGTCAGCAGCAAAGGTTTTTCCTCCGAACTCAAATCCTGCTCCTCTTTTACTGTCTCCTTCATAAGTCAAATCTGTTGTCATAAAAGTTACATTGGGAAGAAGCAAAGGAAGTTCCATTCTAAACCTTCCTGTAATACCTGTTTCATCTTCATATCCAAGATCATCTTCAAGATCAAGATCCGTTCCTTTATATCCGGCAAAGCCCTCTGGTGAATACATCCAACCGCCCAGAGCAATTTCAGCATCAACCAAAGGAAGAGCGGATGCACTGCCAAATGGAATAATCAGAAAAAAAATCAGCAAAGCTGCCCGTAATTGAAATTTCATAATATCCTCCTGGTAAACAGTAATTTTATAAACACCCTTGTATTTCATTTTTTCCGGGAAATCTTAATCAGGTAAAAGAAAGCTCTCCCGGAATCCCTTCTGTGAAGACATCATGATCTCCGGAAACTGTCTGCAATTCAGATTCAGCAATATCTGCCAGTTTTAAAAGGGCTTCTCTGTTTTTTAAAACTTTAATATCATCAGCTTTTTTATCTTCTTTAAAAAAACCTTTCAAATCTTTTTCTTTTATACTGTTTTCAAAAAAAAGAAAATCTCCTTTTTTATTTTCAAAGCAAATAAGCCTTGAAAAAAAAGGTTCATTCCCTTTTTGATCCTTCTGACCGAAAATATAAAACCCTGTTTTTTTGCTTAACAAAGGAAAATATTTCAGATGAAAAATTTCTGATATTACAAGAAGAGATTTTAAAACTTTCTCAAAATCGAGTGCATCAAGTTCTATAATACTCTCTTTAAATATTTCTTCGGTTTCTGCAGGAGTCATGTCCAGACTCAAACCGTCCACATAATAGTTTCTAAGATATAAAAGGGTTTCATGCTTGACTGACTTTAAAACATCAGAATCACCAAGAATTTTCTTAGCATTTTTAAAACTCAGCATCTCTTTTATTGTAGGAGATTTTCTCATTGCGACATCGTCTGCACCGGTGATATATCTACCAAGGGAGGCATCAAGAACAACAACTTCTGACTGACCGTTTTTTTTTACATAAAGATCAAGATCTCTTTTCTGAACATGACTGTAATTGCACATTTCAAGGATTGCAGAAGCTGCTTTTTTATCAATTCCTGAAACTCCGCTGTCATTATTTAAAGATTTTCTGACTTTTGCAGCTAAAAAATCAACTGCAGCCTTATTTTTTAAATTCTCTTTAAGAGAGGTCATAAATTTAAGATCCTTAATTTATAAATGAATTATTTTGCCAAACTTAATCGTTTAAAATTTTTATGGTATTTTTTTGCAAGCAATTAAAGGACTTATGTTTTAAAAGACAAATTGTAAAATTTAAAGCAATGAATTCTGATCTTAATCTCTGTTGACACTTCAGAGCTTTAAGTATTATTTTAAATTCTTTCACAAGACATAATATTTTTATTATACCAATAATTATAAAAATTTAAATAAAAAACGGGGCAGAATATGACAGATTCAGTAACACTTACAATCGACGGCAAGGAATACAGTTTTCCGGTTATAGTCGGAACAGAAGGTGAAAAAGCCATTGATATTACAAAACTCCGCCAGGAAACAGGTTTTATTACCTTTGATCCCGGTTTCGGAAATACCGGAAGCTGCTCATCATCCATTACATTTATGAACGGAGAAGAAGGTATCTTAAGATACAGAGGGATACCAATAGACCAGCTTGCAGAAAAATCTTCATTTATAGAAACAGCCTACCTTTTGATAAACGGGCATCTCCCCTCACTTGAAGAGCTTAACAGAACAAGGGTAATGCTAAACGATTCTTCTCTTGTACATGAGGATATGCACATTTTTTTCCAGAATTTTCCCAAAGCTTCTCATCCCATGGGTATATTGTCATCAATGGTTAACGCTTTAAGAAGTTTTTATCCTGACTTAAGAGATGAAGATAATATAACAAAGGATTTTTTAAACCTTATATCTAAAGTAAGAACCATGGCTGCTATGTCATACAGATTTTCAAGGGGTGAAAAAATAGTTTATCCTAGACATGATCTTACATACTGTGAAAACTTTCTGAATATGATGTTTGACAGCCCTGTAAGACCTTATGAGCTTGATGAAGATATTGTAAAAGCCTTAAATGTATTTCTGATACTTCATGCAGACCATGAACAAAACTGCTCAACAGCCGCAGTAAGAGTTGTGGGAAGCGGGCGTGTTAACTTATACGCAGCAATTTCTGCAGGGATAGCAGCTCTCTGGGGACCTCTTCACGGAGGAGCAAACCAGTCTGTTATAGAAATGCTTACAGATATCCATAAAAACGGTGTTTCAATGGATGAGGTTATTAAAAAAGCCAAGGATAAAAACGATCCTTTCAGACTTATGGGATTTGGTCACAGAGTTTACAAGACCTATGACCCAAGAGCAAAAATAATGAAACAAATGTGTGATAAAGTTCTTGCTAAAATTTCAGGACCGGATCCTCTTCTTGATATTGCAAAACAGCTTGAAGAAGTTGCGCTTACAGATCCTTACTTTGTTGACCACAACCTTTACCCCAATGTCGACTTCTACAGCGGGATCGTTTTAAGAGCCATAGGAATACCTACAAATATGTTTACTGTAATGTTTGCAATAGGAAGGCTTCCCGGGTGGATTTCACAATGGAAGGAAAGCATGGAAGATCCAAACTGGAAAATCAGCAGACCAAGACAGGTGTACACCGGTCTTACAGAGCATGATTATGATGAATTAAACAAAAGATAATTTAAAATATTCTACTAAAAAAAGGGGTGGTTAAAAAAAGCACCCCTTTTTTATATTCAGCTCACAATTTATTCTTCACGCTCTCTTGGAAGAACAAGATTAAGTACAACCCCCAAAACTCCTGCAAGGCCGATTCCTTCAAGTGTAAATTCACCTGCAGAAAAACTCATACCTCCTATTCCGAAAACAAGGATAAGAGCTATAATAGTAAGATTCCTCGGTTTTGTTACATCTTCGCCTGCTTTTACAATATTGTTCATACCTACAACCATAATTGCTCCAAAAAGCAAAAGCATAATTCCACCCATAACAGGTGAAGGAATTGTAGACAAAAAAGCACCTAGCTTTTCCACAAAGGAAAGTGCGATTGCAAAAATAGCAGCCCATGTCATAACTGCAGGATTAAAAGCTTTTGTAAGAGCAACAGCTCCAGTAACTTCAGAATATGTAGTATTTGGAGGGCCTCCGAATAAAGAAGCAGCACAGGTTGCAATTCCGTCACCAAGCATAGTATTTTCAATACCGGGATCTTCAAGATAATCTTTTTTAGTTACTTCACCTACAGCAAGAACATCACCGAAATGCTCTATGGCAGGAGCTATTGCAACAGGAACAATAAAAAGCACTGCTGAAAGATTAAATTCAGGCATAACAAAACCGGGAACTGCAAACCATTTAGCACCTGAAACGCTTGATATATCAACAATACCAGCGAAATAAGCAGCTATATAACCTGCAGTTATTCCGAAAAGAATCGGTATAAGCCTTATAATTCCTCTTCCAAGCAAGGTAACAAGTACAGTTACTCCAAGGGCAGTCATAGAAACCATTAAAGCTTTTGACTGAGGTATTATATTTTGAGAATCTGCCTGACCTGTTGCCATACTCACTGCAACCGGAGCAAGAACAAGGCCAATCACCATAATTACAGGACCTGTTACAACAGGAGGAAGAACTTTTTCTATAGATCTGCTCCCTTTAATTCTTATGATAAAGCTAAGAAAAATATAAAGACAGCCTGCAGCAGCAAGTCCGCTCATGGTTGCGGGGATACCCCATTTTGCAACACCAACAGAAATAGGAGCAATAAAGGCAAACGATGATGCAAGAAAAACAGGCACTTTTCCTTTGGTAACTGCCTGAAATATAAGAGTACCTATACCTGCTGTAAACAAAGCAACATTGGAGTCAAGCCCGGTTAAAAGCGGCACAAGAACAAGGGCTCCGAATGCTACAAAAAGCATCTGGGCTCCTACAAGAGAATCTTTAGCCCGGAATTTGTAATTAAAATTTTCCTCCATAAACAAACCCTTCCTTTCAATTAATAATTGCCCTAAAATCAAAGATTTTATTACCTGAATCAATAGATTCGGCCTCAATCAGTTTTTATTCACTCAAGAAACAGAACTTCCGCCCAAAAAAAACGCATGATTTAATACAAATCACGCGTTTATTATTTTTTAAACCTGCATCCAGGGTCGTGTCAGATTATATTGTTCCAAAAATTTTATCGCCTGCATCACCAAGACCCGGGAGAATATAACCTTTCTCGTTTAACTTTTCATCTACTGCTGCTGTATATATATCTACATCAGGGTGTGCTTTTTCTACTTTATCAAGACCTTCAGGAGCGGCAACAAGAAACAGTCCCTTAATGGTTTTGCATCCGGCTTTTTTCAAAAGATTTACAGTTTCGATAAAAGATCCTCCGGTGGCAAGCATTGGGTCGATTATAAGGGCAATTCTTTCTTCCATGCTTGAAGGAAACTTTACATAATAATGAACAGGCTTAAGGGTTTCTTCATCTCTGTAAAGACCTACAACTCCGACTTTTGCAGAAGGTATCATATCAAGTACTCCGTCCATCATACCAATACCGGCTCTGAGAATCGGAACTACAGTAACTTTTTTCCCTTTAATCTGATCTACTTCAACATCTCCTGCCCAGCCTTCCCTGACTACTTTTTCAGTTTCAAGACCCTTTGTAGCCTCATATGTCAAAAGTCTTGCAACTTCTGAAGCAAGCATTCTGAAATTTTTAGTTGCCAGATCTTTTTTTCTTAAAATCCCGATTTTATGCTTAATCAAAGGATGGTCAGCCACGAACAAAGCCATTTTATCTCCCTGGTTTTATTAATTATCTTAAAATTGCTCAGTTGCTATACTCTTTTTTATATTTCCAGTCAAGTTATCTGATAACTTTTCTAAAATCAAAAGAGTTTAATTAGTTGCTGAACGAAAACTGCCTTTTTTGCCCGGTTCTTAAGTTAGAATCAAAATTTAATACTTAAAAATACTCCAGTATTCCTGCGGTTAAATTTTTTTTCTGCCTTGAACTGAACAAAAAATTCTGGTTTTCGGCCAAATACTAATTAGAATTTTTAATAACTTCTACAATCTTTTCACCAAATTCATTTTTCTGCCATCTTTTTACAGACATATCCAAAAGCTGATCTGCATCTTTAGGATTTTTTTCAGCAATTTCTGAAAGACCGTTGTTATTAAGTACAAGACCAGGGTCAAGTCCGAGCTTAACCGACTTATCCATACGCCATTCCTTAAGCTTCTGAATTCTTGCTGCGGTTTTACTGTCGAGTCTTTTTTTTCTTACTTTTTTAGGATATCTTGGCAGATCTTTTTCATCAATATTTTGTGCTTTTTTTACTATATCAAATATTTGTGAGCTGAACCTTTTATAATGCCCCGGAGACATAATTTTTTTCAGTTCCCTTATCTCTTCAGGCTTTTTTTCTGCTACCTTTATAATGACACTGTTGGGCAGAATTTTATATAAAGGTTTATCTTTTTTTCTTGCAAGACCGTACCTGAACTTCAGCAAAAGCTCCAGAACTGCCAGACTTCTTGAATCAAGCTTTCCTGCTCCTTTAAAGGATGTGAAATATGGCCTGTCAACTTTTCTTGCAAATCTTGCTTCTGAAATATTTGCGGACTCTTCCATTACCCACTCAAATCTTTTAAGATCTTTAAGCTTTTTTTTGAGAATATTTGAAATTTCAATAAGATATTGTGAGTCTTTTGCGGCGTAATCAAGCATGTCATCAGACAAAGGCCGAACTGACCAGTCTTTTTTCTGATATTTTTTCTCTGTTTTTACCCCGAGAAAACTCATAAGAAGATTATCAAGACCTGAGTATTTCAGCCCTGCAAATCGTGATGCAATCTCTGTATCAAAAAGATTATTCACAACAATTCCGTAATCACGGTAAAGAGACTTTATGTCATAGTCTGCTCCGTGAAAAATCTTTTCTACACCCGGATCAAAGAAAAACGGGGCAAGCTTATGCAGATCAAAAGCCTGAAGCGGATCTACAATAAAATTATTCTTTCCGTCACTGAGCTGAAGAAGACAGACTTTTTCACGAAAATGATACATTCCGTCTCCTTCAATATCTACTCCGACCTGTCTGCACGATTTTAAATATTTACATAATTCTTCAAGTTCTGAAGTATTGTCAACAATTCTTGTCATTCCTGATTGCCTAATATATTAATTTCTGATAATTTTTCTAGTTTAGTTGCTGAACTAAAAATTCTAGTTTCGATCAATTACTGGTTACAAACTTCAAATTTTATTTTTTACATTTTTGAATCAGGAAAAACAATAAAAATCCGGAGATAAAGTTTCATGATAAAAATAGAGCTCCCTGACAAAAGCGTCCAGAACCATGAAAATCCGCCTACAGGACTTGATGTTGCAAAAGAGATTTCAGAAGGTCTTGCAGCAAACACTGTAGCCTGCTTTACAGACGAAGGGTTAAAAGATGTTAATCAGCCGATAACAAAAGATACAAAAATAAAGCTGATAACGACAAAAGATGAGGACGCTCTGGATATTATGCGCCACAGCGCAGCACATATAATGGCCGAAGCTGTATTAAACCTTTACCCTGAAGCACAACTTACAATAGGGCCTGTTGTAAAAGACGGTTTTTATTACGACATTGACATGCCTCCTGTTTCTGACTCGGATCTTGAAAAAATTGAACAGGAAATGAAAAAAATTATTAAAGATAAAAAGCCTTTTAAAAGAAAAGTACTTTCACAAAATCAGGCAAAAGAGCTTTTTTCAGATAATGAGTATAAAATAGAACTGATTAACGAACTTCCTGAAGATTCGGAAATTTCAGTTTATGAACAGGGAAATTTTCAGGATTTATGCCGCGGACCTCATATACCTCATACAGGAATGGTTAAAGCTGTAAAACTTATGAAGGTTTCAGGGGCATACTGGAGAGCTGACAGTTCAAGAACCCAGCTCCAGAGAATTTACGGTACAGCCTTTTTCGATAAAAAACAGCTTAATAAATACCTGAACTTTCTTGAAGAGGCCAAGAAAAGAGACCACAGAAAGATAGGAAGACAGCTTGACCTTTTCAGTTTTCACGAAGAGGGAGCAGGAATGCCTTTTTTTCATCCAAACGGCATGGTTATCTGGAATCAACTGCTTGAATACTGGAGAGAAGAACATGAAAAAGCGGGCTATGTTGAAACAAAAACTCCTGTAATGCTTTCCAAGGATCTCTGGATTAAAAGCGGTCACTGGGAAAACTACAGGGAAAATATGTATACTTCAGTTATTGAAGATAATGAATATGCAATAAAACCTATGAACTGTCCCGGAGGAATGCTTTTATTCAAGTCAAGACAGTTTTCATACAAAGACCTTCCTCACCGCGCCGGAGAAATAGGGCTTGTACACAGGCATGAAGCTAGCGGTGTTTTGTCAGGACTTTTCAGGGTAAGAGCTTTTCATCAGGATGATGCCCATATATTTATGACACCTGAACAGATAGAGTCTGAAATTTTAGGGGTTTTAAATCTTATTGACACAATGTATTCAACATTCGGGCTTAATTTTCATCTTGAACTCTCTACAAGACCTGAAAAGTCTATCGGAACCGATGAACAGTGGGAAACTGCCACAAACGGACTTGAAGCCGCTTTGAACAAATACGGCAAAGACTATGTTGTCAATGAAGGAGACGGAGCTTTTTACGGGCCTAAAATAGATGTTCATATTGAAGATGCTCTTGAGCGGACATGGCAGTGCGGAACAGTTCAGCTTGACATGTCTCTTCCCGAAAGATTCGATCTTTCATATACAGGCCGGGACAGTGAAAAATACCGTCCGATCATGATACACAGGGTTATTTACGGTTCCATAGAAAGATTTTTCGGAATTTTAACAGAACATTTTGCAGGAAGGTTTCCTTTATGGCTTGCTCCTGTTCAGGCAGTCCTTCTGCCCGTAAACGACTCACTGATTCCAAAAGCTGAAGAATACATGGATTTTCTAAAACAAAACAACATAAGAACAGTAACAGACGACCGCTCAGAAAGTATAAAAAGAAAGATAAGAGATGCGCAGATTTCACAGATCCCTCTGATAATTACCATTGGAGAAAAAGAGGTTGAAAATAATACTTTTGCTGTGAGAACTCTTGCAGGAAATGTTAAAATGGGTGTTCCACAAAACGATTTTGTTGATAAGGTTAAACAGCATATAGATTCAAAAAATTTATCCCTTGAAATTTTTTAATTTTTGCAGATACTGGAAACCCATTCTCTAAAATGGGCCGGGGTAAACCAGGCCCATTATTTTAATGAGATTCTTTTGCAGGTATCTGAACTGGCCATTTTTTAGGGTTAACAAGAAAATACTTTCTTAAAAAAAGGTTTTTCTGCTCCGCTGCGGAAACAACTCCTGAAACAGAGCAGCTTATACAAAAACAGGCAGTAAAATGGATTTTACTGATAATCATGAATCAAAAAAAATAGATTTTCTGAAAAAAACAGCAGCAGCGGTTTTTACACTTTTCTTTGCTCTGTACCTAGGACTGACCATAACTTTTCAGTACAAAACCCACAAAGAACTGAACAAAACAAGGAATCAAGAACATCAAAATGAGATTGAAAAAAGAGCAATATCTCTGAATTACTTTTTTACGGAAAGACATAACGATTTAAATGATCTCGCCTCAGGGAATGCAATAACTTCATATTTTGAGAACAAAGCACTTGGAATGAGTCTTAAATACGGTCTTCAGTCAAGTATTCTAAATATTGAAAAAAAATTCAGCAACTTTATATTTTCAAGAGACTATAACAATAAAACAATCTATTCCAAAATTCTTCTTACAGATAAAGACAACGAATGTATAGCATCTGCATCTAAAATTGATGATTTTTCCCAATCAGACAAAAATGACTGTAAAATCTCCAAAACAGCAGAGACAAGAAAACATATTTTTACACACAAAAATTTTTTCATTATTAAAACCCCGGTTTTTTTTAAAAATGAATCCAAGGGAAATATTTTTGCCTGGATAAAAAAAGATTTAATCATAAACAACTTTCTTGATAAGTCCGAAAATACAACGGGCTATCTTGCTTTATTTTCGGATAAAGGGGAAATAACAGCAATTTCTTCCCCCGATGAAAAAAATATTTCCCTGCTTATAAATTCAAACCTTCAAATGTTTAAATCAAACCTTAAACAAAGCGATTTCTCAGGTAAAAAAATAAATATATACAAAAAAGGTCTGATTAAATTTTTTGGAGCAAACTTATCCCAAAATGATTATTACTTAATAGAAATAATACCTGAAAATGCAATAAAAGAACCTTCCCCTCTAACTCCGATTACTGCAATGCTTATACTTTTTTCAGGTGCAGTAATTTTTTTCGGTCTCTGGTGGAGACTTAATTCCATTAATACTTCTCTCCAGAAAAAAATCAGCCGGG
>Ga0136557_1000152_pt1 | contig 55347 bp, 46 predicted proteins | sample AntRauTorckE6832_FD_104796 | JGI IMG/M metagenome (GOLD analysis project Ga0136557, IMG submission 104796) | Saline lake microbial communities from Rauer Islands, Antarctica - Metagenome Torckler E6 #832 | ecosystem: Environmental > Aquatic > Non-marine Saline and Alkaline > Saline | place...
AACCACCAAGTTGTAACTGTTCAAGAGTGCTCCATATTGGCTCATTTGGGACTTTGAAGCATACTTGTGCTATTCGAGAAGGCTCAAATGGGACAAGATGGGGTGCTCCTGAATAGTTACGAAGTAACGAAGTCAGGAAGTCAAAAGGGCAAGTGAGATCCAACAGGTGAAGCTTGACAGGACACCAGGCCGAATGCCCAGGAAGAAGATTAGCGGGCGTTGTTGCGGCGGCATCTATCGAAGAACATAAGGGCATTGAGAACCAACCCATGGCTGATGTGGCCGGAGGAGATAAGCGCATCCACCTCTTCCAAAGGGGCGGTCACGACTTCGATGTTCTCCATATCATCAAGCTGCTGCTCCGCCACCGGCTCCACCTCTTCCACCAGAAGAGTATAACACCAGTTCTGCTGAATGGCGGGATTTGGACGAACCTTCCCAATTATTCGGGCATTCTGCCCGGCAGCCAATGGGGCCTCCTCTCTATCGATGGCACCGCCGGGAATCTCGAGCTCCACCTGCCGGGAGCCGAAACGGAACTGTTTGACGAGCAAAATGTGACGCTCTTTTGTCAGGGCAACGATATTAACCCAGTCGGAAAACTCAAAGCGATAGAACTGTGCCTCTTTGCCCGTCAGGCGGTTCGTTGCCCCGGCCGCGACAACATCACCGACTCTGGTGTGCAGCAGGGTCTGCTCAGCGGTAATGATAAGATCATCCTTATGATCATTGGCCGACATCATCACACCTGTCAGCTTCTACCCGGCAGACATTGTTATCGACCTGCAGCTTGTTGAGACCGTTGAAAGCAGCAACCTTGTAGGCCTCGGCCAGGGTGGGATAGTTAAACACGGTTTCGCGAAAATACTCCATGGTTCCTCCCAAACTCAGCACCACCTGACCGATATGGATCAGTTCGGCAGCCTGATCACCAATGATATGGACTCCCAGCAATTTCAGGGTGACCGGATCAAAGAGTATCTTAACAAAGCCGGATTTAACGCCGAGTATCTGTCCCTTTGCCAGTTCATCATACCTGGCAGTACCGAATTCATAGGGAATTTTATTACGTGTCAGCTCCTGTTCGGTTTTGCCCACCATGGAAATTTCCGGTATAGTATAAATACCATAGGGCAACAGCTCATGAGAACTTGTTGCCGGCGAACAGAACATGTTGCAGCTTGCCAGTCGCCCCTGCTCCATGGATGTTGCCGCCAGGGCTGGGAAACCAATGACATCGCCGGCGGCATAGACATTGTCCACCTCCGTACGAAAATTATTATCGACAGCCAGGCGCCCCCGCGCATCGGTTGTAAGGCCGATGGCATCAAGATTGAGGGAATCGGTATTGGTCTGTCGGCCAACGGCATACAAAAAGGTGTCGCCCCGAACAACCTTACCGCTGTCAAGGGTTACCTTCACCAGATCTTCCCGTTCTTTTTCCACCTCTTTCACCGTTTCCCCAAGACGGAAAACCGTGTGTTCATCCATAAGGCTGTGCTTGAGCCGATCGATTATCTCATAATCGACAAAATCGAGAATGGTGGTGCGCTGGTCGATTAGCGTCACCTCAATATCCATAGCGGCAAACATTGAAGCATACTCCAAACCAATAACCCCGGCACCGACGACAATAAGCTTGCGCGGCAGCTCCTCCAGATCGACAATCTTGTCGACATCGATAATGTGCTTCCCGTCAAAGGGGATATCAGGGTTTCCGGCAGGATGGGTACCGCAGGCAATAAGGAAATTATCGGCGGTGAGAGTAAACTCCTCTTTTTCTCCCTGTACAAAAACGGTCTTGCTGTCGGTGAAACTGGCAACACCGAAAAACATCTGGATTCTGTTGCGCTTCAGCTGGTCCCTGATCACCCCCATTTCCCGGTCTTCGACCATGCGCACCCGCATAAGGAGATCTTCATGATTGATCTCCTCCTTGACCGTATAATCTTGTCCATAAAAGCCGCGCTGCCGCAACCCGAAAAGATAGAGAATGGCCTCCCGCAGCGTTTTACTGGGGATGGTACCGCCATGCAGCGACACGCCGCCGTACATCGCCTTCTTATCTATGATGGCGACACTGCGCCCCAGCTTGGCCGCGGCAATTGCCCCTTTCTGCCCAGCCGGTCCGGAACCGATGACTATAAGGTCAAAATGCATTGTGGGACTTCCTTGCAATAAATGGATAGTGTTTCATTCGTTTCAGCAGGTTTGTTAGTTTGTTATATAGTAAAACATCTTTGCGCTTCTGTCTTCACCCCATCCGGCCCGCGGTGAAAGGTACGCTCACACACCATGGTCTCTCCCTTATCGGAGATCGTTACAACTGCCGAGGAACGGGTACCATATGTATCGCTGGAAATAAAAATGGGCGCCAGTTTTTTCTCCCAGCGTGGTCCAATCCCGGTGTCCGGCAGGCTATGCTCCGGCGGCTGCCAGGTATCCTGAAGAACCTGAAAAAGATTTTCAACTGAAAATGGATGCTTTGCCAGAGCGTGTTCAAACAGATCTTTTCCACGTATGAGCTTAGGCCATGGGCTGTCAAGAAGATGATTGCTCAGTCCGTATATCCCCGGCTGTAATTCCCACTGTGATTGCTCCTGTCCGTCTGCTCTGTTGGAATAGTAGACGAGTGACTCACCGTCGCCAAGCACAACATTAAAGCCGCGATAGCGGCTCTGCAGCCCCTCCAGGTCCGCCGGAAAATGCTTGGCAACCTTCGGATCACCCAAATACCGGGGCAGGATCTCCCCGCGGGAAACCGTCTTCACATTGCTGCGCGCCATCTCCCGATAATTCGTTAATGCGCCGAATTTTCCAGAAGCGTTTACACCAAGCCATGTTCCACCATCCTGAAGATCCCTGCCGGCCAGGATTTCTGTCCCATCCTCCCACCAGGACAACGGGGCGGTTGGCCGAACTAGAAATTCATCCCGATTGGCGGCAACTATCAGATGATAGCCTGGCGTGTGTTTGTAGGAAAAAAGAACAATACACATTAGAATACTTGCGCTCCCTTACTGACGCGTGCCACCATAAAGTGTGTTTACCAGGTTTTCCACCACGGATCCTGTCAGTCCCCATATAATATGATGGTTCCAGCGATAAACCATAACACGGCGAATCCATTCACTGCGGTTGTTGATATAGCGCCCGGGCAGCCCCAGCTGTTCAACCGGCAAGAGCACCTGAAGATTCCCCTCACCATCCACGTAGGAAGACTGGGTTTCAATCCGGGTGTGATAGATTTCCGGCGGGTTTTCAGCAAACCAGCGCAACGGCGCGGTGAACACCTCGTCAACCTCATCCCTGTCCAGCGTCAAATCAGTCACATCGACACTATCCAGCGCGGCGAGAAAACATTCTACGATGATTCCGCGAGGCGAAACCAGGGTGTCAAGCCGGCCGACCAGCTCGATGTCGCTTTGCTGCAGCCCCAGCTCTTCACGGGTCTCCCGCAGGGCTGTCTCCAGATAGTCGGCATCCTGTTCAGCATCAAAATGTCCACCGGGAAAACAGATCTCACCACCCTGGCGGATATGGGATGCCCGCTTTTCAAAAAGCAGGTGTTCCTCACCGTCAATGGATAGCAAGGGAACAAGTATTGCAGAGACGGTATACTCCTCTCGGCCCACTATACCCGGGGTAGCCGGCAATATCTGTTGTAATTGTTGCACCCTGCTGCTCTTCATCAGACCTCGCTACTGTCAATTATACACTCTTTCCTGGATTCTTGTTCTAGCAAAAGAACACCCCTTTTCTCAAGCTAATTATTTATCAGGGCGCCAGGCCACCTTCGAAAAAGAGTTTGCGAAATTAAATGAATAATGTATCAGTGCACTATATATACGAAATACACTATTGTGGAGCAAGGCAGTAGTCAGCACGGCAAAATCACATCTAATGGAAAAAGTATGGCACAATATCAGATAGATGAGCATAACGGTCTGTTCTACATTCATCATCCTCCCGTACGTGCCGATGGCGTTACCTTTGTTTTTTTTAACGCGCTCACCGGAGACACGCAGGTGTGGGAGGCTGAAATCGGACCACAGCTGCGCGCTGAGGGACATGGGACACTGAGTTTCAACTTTCGTGGACAGAAGGACAGTCCTTTCTCGCCGGACAACGCACTCGATTCCGCCCTTATTGTGGATGATTGCCGCAAGCTCCTGTTAACAATAGCACCGGAGAGTATGGTGCTTTGCGGACTTTCAATCGGCGGGTTATTTGCCGTCCAGAGCTGGCTTGTGGGGCTTGAAACCCTGAAGACTGCTGGATTGGTTCTGATCAATACCCTACGGCGTGATAGTCAGAGATTGCACTGGATCAATGATGCATTGGTCCGGTGTACTGAAGTTGGCGGCCTTCAGCTTTTTCGCGATCTTTTTGTTCCTTTACTCTTCAACGAAGAGTGGCAGGCAATAAACCGGCAGAATTTTTTACAACAGGCAGAGTATACACCTCTCAAGGCGGATGATGGTCATTACAACCTTCTCAAAAACGCCGGATCGGCTGACTGGAACCTGCCCTACGAAGACCTTACTCTCCCCGTTTTGGTTCTGACCGGTTTACAGGACCATGTATTCCTGGAGCTTGAAGAAGTCCGGAAGATCTCTTCACGTTTGCCGGATGCGCGACATATAACGCTTGCAAACGCGGGACACATGCTCCCGGCAGAGCGGCCTGTCGAGCTGATTGACAGTTTACTGAAATTTGTCGAGGAGGTGCAGGCATGAGTCTCTGGAAAAAATATAGTTGGATTGCCTATGCAGCTGTTTTTGTGGGAGTGCTGGGGCATGCCTCAACTGAATTTGTAGCTGTTCTTTCCGGAGTTAGCGGACCTGAGCTTTCTGTATGGCGTTTCCTCCTAGGAGGCCTGGGATTGATCGTCGTGGCGCTCATGCTGCCCGGCAGCCGTAATTTGATCGCCCCACTGAGGTGTGATTGTATAAAAATAGTGGGACTGTCCCTGCTGGGAGTGACAGGAGGGTATCTGCTGTTTCACTGGTCGTTGGATTTTGCCTCTGTAGCGCAAGTGGCAACCCTGGTGACCACAGTTCCTATATTTGTAGCCTTAACGAATCTCTTCGTTAATAAGCAGCCCATCACCACAGCGAAAATAGCCAGTGGTCTCTGTGCCCTGATTGGGATCAGCCTGCTCATTACAGATGGCTATTTAGCAAAGCTTGCGGGTTCAACAGACAATCTGATCGGTATCATGCTCGCTCTAGGGTGTGCAGCAGCGGTTGCAGCCTACTCAGTAATGGTAAAACCGCTGATTTGCAAATATGGTGCCTTGCGCATGAGCGCTTTGACCATGTTTATCGGATCACTTGGATTATGGATTGTTGTCGGTGTTTTTTTTGATGTCTGGATATCCACGGCCCGGCTTGAGACAATGCCGGCTGGTGCCCTGGCTGCATTAATGGTTATAGCCCTGTGGAATACAACCATAACGCAATTTCTCTGGATAGGCGGACTGTCGGCTGTGCCGGATATCACCCGCGGCAGCTATTTGTTTTTCCTCAAACCCGTCATTGCAGCACTTCTGGCAATCGTTGTTCTCAAGCAGACGTTGACAGCCATACAGTTATTTGCCATTCTGGTGATTACGGCATCGGTGGCATTTGAAGCTCTCATTCCCCATCTCAAACAGAAAAAGACGGCGCTGGATGACGCCACTGCGAACCAGTCGTGCCCTGCTACCATTCCATCCGACAGGTAAACGTGTGATAACTGCTCACAGGGCACCAGGGCTCCCCGCGATCAGCCTGGCTTACATATGATCAAAACGTATGACCAATACGCTTCACCAGTAGGAGCACGGCGCGCCGTACCCCTACAAGAATCTCCGGCAGCCTGCAAGCAGTTACAAATACCGGGGATAGTTACATTACGTCGCTTCCCCCATAAGTAGTTACAACGTGTGCCTATGTTTTTCGGGCTGATCGCGTGCTGATGGGGTGCAACTGAACAGTTACTTTGGAATAAGGAATAGTGCAATGAACCAACAGGCAAAAGCGACCTTTGAAGAAGGAATTCATCAGGAAAAGGAGGCCCAATTCGACAAGGCCAAAGCCACCTATAATGACATCCTGCAGCATGCCACCGATGAGACAATCCTGGAAAAAGTTCGGTGGCGGCTGGAGGACATGGACGACCTGATCGCCGAGAAGGCGATCTACCAGCGCATCGACGAAAACGCCAAACGGGTACTGACTGAAATCGGCATGAACATTGCCGAGAGCCAGGTTCTCATGGATATTCTCATGGAAGCCGATGCCGTGGATTTCGACAACGAAACCGCCCTGTTTATTCCCCTGAAACGGGAGTACATCGACCGCTGCCTGGAGCAAGTGCCCCGTCAAATGGAGGGTGACCCGGGAATGAATACCTTTGGCACCGGTGCGACATCGCCCTTTCTCAAACGGGCCGGCGATGATGAACTGCGTCCGGCCAATCGTCAAGAATACGAGCAGATCATTAACGCGGTGGCTGAACAACACGATGTGGTAAATATTTTCAGCCTGCCGGTGGGCTGCGACAAGACAATATCTCTTTTCGAGGTGGCCCAGCAGATGGAGACCAGCTATCAAGGGCTCAAAATGATCACCACCAACACCATGGCCGATGACGAGGTGGCTTTTTTGCAGGGCAAGGAATATTGGCTCGATGGAACCAGCCTGATTGCCTCTTTGGCCCCCATGAGCAGTATGGTGGATCCATTTTTACGAAGTGCCCGCACCGGTAACAATCTTATGTTGATCGACCAGACCATTGCCGGCGTCTCCGGTGCAGGCAGCCCGGAGGCGATGTTGACGCAGAACCATGCCCAGGTGATGTTCATGATGATTATCGCCCAGACCGTCAATCCCGGTATTTTGTGCATGCACTGCGGCATCCCCAGTGTTACCGAAGCAGGCGGTAATCTTTCGTATACCTCGCCCCATCAAACCTTTATTAATGCCGCCCTGGCACGCATCAATACATGGGTTACCGGTTTTCCTTCCGCTCAAACCGGTGGCAGCACCAGCTTGACCGACGTGACTCCCCAGGCGGTGTTGGAGTCGGAATTGAGCCGCAACGCCTTACGCAAATACGGAGTACACATTCTGCGTCATGCCATGGGAGCCTTGGGCAGCCTGAACTTCTTCAGCCTGGATAAATTCTTGCAAGACTGCGAGCGTGAACGTTATTCCAGGAAAATCTTTGACGCGATTCCCCATGATACCGGTGTTATCCCCTTATACTTTCCCGCCGACGACCACGCCCTTGCCGGCATCCGCGAGATTGCCGAAAAAGGCAATCCCAAAGGTGCGGAGCACACCTTAAAGAACGTAGACTCCTTCCGCCAGTGGGAGAACATTATCAATGAAGCTGCCACAAAAAAACTCTATTACCCGCAGCTCAACGATACTGTCATCGAGGCAATCAAGGGCAGAAAACCGGCTTAAAGGAACGACTGAGTTACAAATACCGGGGTTAGTTATATTACGTCGCTTCCCCCATAAGTAGTTACAAAATTAGCATTGACGGTTAGAAAAAAATTTATAATAGTTCCAGACGAATCACTAAGCAAATCAGGTTCCACGAGAGTGGATGAATGGGGAATCCGGTGTAAATCCGGAACGGGCCCGCCGCTGTAACCGGGGACGAAAACTGCACAAACGCCACTGATAGCAATATTGGGAAGGCGCAGTAAGTAGGTCGAACCGGGAGTCAGAAGACCTGCCTGATTACAGGTGCAGTATCCCCGTGGACAAGGGCTGCTGTTGACGAGACGAGGACACACCAGGGCATCCCCGGATCAATTACTATTGGTCCGGGGATTTTTTTTTCCGGGCCGCAAGCACAAGGAGACCGGAATGACAAGACTGAAGACGTGTTTGATAGCAGCAGTTGCAGTGCTGAGTATGTTGACGGGAGCGGGAGCAGCAGCGGCCGCGCACCATGGTGGAGATACCGGTCGGAAAACAGGCATCCTGCTGGTTGCCTTTGGCTCAAGTGAAGCGAGTGCCCAAATCTCTTTTGAAAACATCGACAAAAAAGTGCAGGAAGCCTATCCGGAAATCCCTGTCAAATGGGCCTTCAGCTCGCATATTATCAGAAAAAAACTTGCAAAGCAGGGGAAAATACTTGATTCCCCGGAAGTCGCTCTGGCAACAATGGCGGATCAAGGATTTACCCATGTGGCAGTGCAGTCTCTGCATACCATTGCAGGAGCCGAGTATCATGATGTCCGTCGAGTAGTCGGCGCATTTCAGGAAATGGGCAAATTTGAATCGATCATTCTTGGCTATCCACTGCTAGCCACCCAGGAAGATATGGCACGCGCCGCCCGTGCCATCCTCGCAATCATCCCCAAGGAACGAAAGAAAAATGAAGCCGTGGTTCTGATGGGACATGGAACGCATCATCCAGCCAATGCCTTTTATGCCGCATTGATGTTTCAGGTTCAACTGCAAGACCCCAATGTCTTTATTGGAACCGTAGAAGGCTATCCAGGGCTTGATACCGTTACAACTCTCTTGAAGAAAAACGGGATCAAGAAAGTCTATCTGATGCCCTTTATGTCGGTTGCAGGAGATCATGCCAAAAACGATATGGCCGGCGACGAGGAGGGATCCTGGAAATCCATCCTCACCAAGGAAGGTTTTACGTGTGTGCCGATCTTAAAAGGTACTGCCGAATTTGACCAGTTTGTTGATATGTGGGTCGACCACTTGAGTGGTCCTTTGAGCCATTTTTAATTGTATTATCAACAGTGTTGCGGGTGTTATAACGGCTCTATCCATACAATGCTGAGACAGTAGAAACAACACCTGCAAAACGGCGACCACGATTTTCATGGGTGATATTTTGAAGTCAGGGCGCAAAGCTTCAATAGGCTTTGCATAATCATCCACGAAGATTCGATACATCAAAGTCAGGAGCTCCGCTTGAAATCGTGAGAATAAACGGGCACCCGGAAGGGGTGCCCCTACGGTTGGTGATATTATTGGGCGTACAAATGGTTATGTGTTCCTACTTATCTTGATGTTGGATGTTGATAGATTGGCTCATATTAATCGCAAAATTGTCAGCAACAAAATTACGAGTCCTCAACTTCAAGTGCTACTGATATCGGTCCTGATGCAAAAACCCTTTTACCGCCTTCGGGGAACCATGGTATTCTTGTCTGAATATTACACATCTTGAACAAGGAGTTTTCCAATGCACTACGAAGGAAATGTATTTCGGCCGCCCAGCGAGGCGCACAGTATACTGCTGCAGGTTACCACGGGATGTTCACATAATAAATGCAGCTTCTGCGGCATGTACAAAAACCAGAAGTTTCAGATCAAAAGCGATGAACAGATCCATGGCGACATTCTCTTTGCCGCGAAACACTGCAGGCAGCAGAAACGGCTGTTTCTCTGTGACGGCGATACGCTTTCCATCTCGCAAAAGAGGCTGGTCGCCATCCTCAAAGACATTCAGCAGCATTTGCCCTGGGTCAAGCGAGTGGGCATCTATGCCAACACCAAAAGTATTTATCATAAGAGTGAGGCAGAGCTGCGCCAACTCCGAGAGCTCGGCCTGAAGATTGCCTATATGGGGCTTGAAAGCGGTGATGACACGACCTTGACCGCCATCAATAAAGGTGCCGATGCCCAGCGCATGATCGATATGGGACAAAAGATTCGGGCAGCCGGTATCGCCCTGTCCATCACCGTCCTTTTGGGCATTGCCGGCAAAGATCGTTCTGATATCCATGCCCGGGAAACAGGCCGGGTGCTGAGCGCCATCGACCCGGAATATGTCGGCGCCCTCAGCCTTATGCTTGTTCCCGGCACTCCTTTATATGCTGAATATGAAAAGGGGAATTTTATCCTGCCGGAATCTCATGATATGCTTAGAGAAATCGCCACAATGATAGAGCACACCACGCTCTCCGGCGGCTATTTCCACGCCAATCACGCCTCCAATTATCTTCCGATCAAGGCGCGTCTTCCCCAGGACAAGGAACGCACCCTTGCCTTGATTCGCAGCGCTCTGCGGGGCGATGTTGAGCTTACACCGGAGACTCTGCGGGCCCTCTAGAGGGAAAAGGTGGCCATACCTATATGGCTACCTTTGCAGCTCGGGCAGCGGCCGGGTCTGCCAAGTCGTTTTCTCTTTGTGAAAATGTAATTGCAGGAAAGACAATAATAGGGAGAGACACGCATTTTGCGGCCACCAGCCGATCGCCGAAGATGTTCTAGATGGTCATACACCTCCTTTTCGCGAATCGACAGCTCGCGTGAGAGATCCAGCGCATTCCACTGATCTTCTTGAAGAAGCTCTTTCAGCTGTTGGCGTATTGTTCCCATATTCATTCTTGATTACCCATGAAACACAATATGCGAAGAATCCTGAATCCTCAGCTCTCTTCATAGCCTTGGTCAACCAGGAGCCCGCTGCCCCTGGCACACTGGACGGCAAGCCTGTCGCACCGCTCATTGAGGGGATTACCGGCGTGGCCCTTTACCCAGCGAAAATCGACACTGTACTCCTCGCTGAGGCGAAGGAGCTCCTCCCATAGATCCTGGTTCAGCACCGCTTTTTTGTCGGACTTGATCCAGCCGTTGCGGCGCCATTTCTTTGCCCAACCCTTGGTTATCCCGTTGACCACATAGGAAGAATCGGAATACAGCGTTATGGACCGACACCCTTCTTCGACATGCTGCAGGGCGACGATACAGGCCATAAGCTCCATGCGGTTATTGGTGGTGTGCCTGTACCCGGCGCATATCTCCTTTTCCCCATTGGCGGAGACCAACACCGCGCCGAAACCTCCCGGCCCAGGATTGTTAATGGCACCACCGTCCGTATAGATAACTATTTCTCCGGATCGCGGTTGCGGATATTCGAACACCATTTTTTTTGGCGCAGCCGCCGATTTTTTTTGGGCAGGACCGGTTGCATTCGGATTTCCGGCAAGCCATTGCTGTGCCTCAGCTTCTGTGGTAAACCCTTTGAAAACAGCGCCGGAATACCCTTTGACCTGCGCTTCGGCCTCCGCCCAAGTCTGATATATCCCCGGCTTCACGCCTTTTTTAACAACATACAACTTTTTTTTCGCCATAATATTCCATAGTAAACTGATCCCAACATGCCAGGCCTGTAAACAAAAAAAGTGATGAATCCCTTTGCAAAAGGACTCATCACTTGCTCAAACCTTCACTCTGTCAGATTTCTGCCGTGGCTCTACCGTGCAATACCTCGTTATTGTCCAGATCCACCTAAAAACATTTAAAATCACAACTGTTCCAAGAGGCGCACGGCTGATCTGCCGACCGTCAAACTACATGCGGCATATTACCGCAGAGCCATTTACACTCGTTAACACCTTGAACAACAGGTGTAATGCCAAAGGACCTGATTCCAACTGCCAGAACTCAGCAGCCTTTGAGACCTCAGCCGCCTTTCTTGGCGGGGGCTGCCTCTGCCTTTTCGGCACTTCCGCCGATGGCATCCCGGGAAACCTTGACTTTAAGATCCTTGGCGATCTCAAGGGTAATTGCGGTATCCGTCAGCCCGGTAATGGTGCCGTGAAGGCCACCTCGGGTAACGACTTTATCACCGCTTTTGAGATCCTTAAGAAACTGTTGATGCTGTTTGGCCTGTTTCTGCTGCGGTCTGATAAGAAGAAAATAAAAAACCACGAATATCAGAATAAGCGGCAAAAACGATGCTAAACCTCCAGCTGCGCCACCACCTACTTCAGCGGCATAGGCAATACTTGTCATAAAACTCCCTCCAGTTAATTATTGTTGGCTATATAATAATCAATTTCTACTGCGAGTACCATCCGTTTTCATCAAAACCGCCTTAAAAAATAGCCCTTTCCATAAATCTCCGCATGATACCGCACCGACTTCCACAATAGTCGCCTAAACTAATCATTCATCCTCAAGGTCGCTATAAAAATCTTTGCGGAACCGTCCGAGACAATCCTTTTCTATAGCATCACGGATCTGTGTCATAAGATGAACATAGTAATGCAGATTATGAATGGTGTTGAGATGATAACTCAAAATTTCACGGCTCACAAACAGGTGTCGCAAATAGGCTCTAGAATAATTTCTGCACGTATAGCAAGAACACCGGGAATCAAGCGGCTCTTTATCCTCCCGGTAGCGCGCGTTTTTCAAAACAACCTTGCCTCGCGAAGTAAACAGCGTGCCGTTTCTGGCATTGCGGGTCGGCATGACACAGTCAAACATGTCTACACCGCGCCACACCCCTTCCACCAAATCCTGTGGAGTCCCCACTCCCATGAGATACCGGGAAAAATCGCCCGGCAGGCAGGCCACCGTGGCCTCGGTCATATCATGCATCTGCTCTTTTGTCTCACCAACGCTGAGCCCGCCGATGGCATAGCCGTCAAAACCGATATCGATCAGCTCCCTGGCGGACTGGCCGCGCAGCTCCGGATACATTCCGCCCTGGACTATACCAAAGAGCAGCTGGTCTTTCTTGACATGGGCCTGGCGGCAGCGCCTGGCCCACCGACTGGTCAAGTTGGTTTTTTCCACCGTTGTTGCCCGATCGGCCGGCTGCGGAATACATGTATCAAGGCACATCATGATATCAGAGCCCAGTGCCTCCTGCACTTCGACGGCATCTTCCGGACTGAGAAACAATTTTGAACCGTCAAGATGCGATCGAAAAGCGGCGCCCTCCTCGGTGATTTTGGCCAGATCCGCCAGGCTAAAAATCTGGAAGCCGCCGGAATCCGTCAGAATTGGCCTGTCCCAGTTCATAAAACCGTGAAGCCCGCCGAACTCCTCGATCAATGTATGCCCTGGGCGGATATAAAGATGGTAGGTATTGCCAAGGATTATCTGCGCTCCCATTTCGTAAAGATTTTCGGGAGTTACCGATTTAACCGTGGCCTGCGTTCCCACCGGCATGAAAATCGGTGTCTGCACCACTCCATGCTTTGTGCGTACCTCGCCTCTTCTGGCCTTACTCTCAGAGGATCGACAGTGGAGGGTATAGGGAGAGTTGTTCATTATACAACGGACCTTTTTTTAGTTTCTATCATTATCGACTAGAACAGCAATTCGCTCTTCCAGTATGTTTCTTTGACCGTCAATGCTTTGTAAAAGCCTGAACTGGACACCGGCTCGATGGAGATTGTCACCCTCATGGCACACTTTGAAGTAGCGGTTTCCAAGAAGATAATCCGTAAAAAAACGAAGACCGAGTTCAAAGGTTATGAGCTGCAGGGCCGTTGGAATATGGCGCAGCTCAAATGGACATAGCACTCGTTGCTCAAGATATCCTTCGACTGCCCGGAGAACCAGCTCAACATCACAGACCACACCTTTGTCATCACCGCGCTCACCGCCGACAAGGCAGCAGGAGCGCAGACAATCGCCGATATCCTGCAGCACCAAGCCCGGCCCGGCAGTATCCAGGTCTATCAGGGTCAGGACATTATTGCCGCTGCTGCTAAAAAGGATATTGGCAACCTTGGGATCACCATGGACAACGCCTGGGTGCAGATCACCGTGCTGCAGGGCATCTTCGAAAAAATGGGCTGTCGATCTGTGATCAGCAATGCTGCGGCGGCAGAAATCACATTCAGCTCCTCCCCGGCAGTCCACAGCCTGTACCGCATCATATTTTTCCAGGTAGCGCGGCAGATGATGGAAATCGGGCAATACCACCTCCAGATCAGATAATGGTATATCCTCAACAGTTCGGTGAAAATGGGCCAGACATCTTCCAATTGCCAAGGCCTGGTCAACATTCTGCACCGTTTCATAAACCCGACTATTGTCTATATAGTGCTGAGCCCGCCAGATACCACCCTGCTCATCCCTGTGGAATGTAGCCCCATCAAGGGTGGGAAGAATAGCAAACCATGGCTGCCGCCCCTGCCCAACTACCTTCCTGGCCATGTGCTCGGAAAACCTGGCTGAGTTGGCTACAACCTTTTCCGGCTCCGGGAAAACCGCCTCATTGATACGCTGGAGGATAAAGGCCTTGCCGGTGGTTTGAATCAAATAGGTATCGTTAATATTGCCCTGTCCCAGCCGATGATAGCGATATTGAATGGGCTGTTGGCAAAATGCCTCGAGCACTTTTTCCAGTCGCAGAGAAGAGATTGTCATATCAGTAGAAAGCTGGGAAGTTCAGCGTTAGCTCCTAGGGCAAGGCGTCTTGAAAAATGGTTTGGGCATAATGCAACACGCCATGGAGATTGGCATGCTGTTTCTGTATTATATACACAGGAATCTGCGCCAGCATTTCGGCCATTTTCCCCTTGGCTCTAAAGGCCTCGACAAAAGGCGTAAAGGAAACACGATCGAACAGATGAAGAAGCACTCCGCCACCAAGATACACCCCACCTCTGGCATAGAGTTTCAAGGCCAGGTTGGCGCTTTCACCACCAAGCATGGCGAGATACCGGGCAATGATTCGGCAACACAGGGGGCATGGCTTGTGAGCAGTTGCCCCTTCCACAATCACCGGGGCAAGGTCGCTGCCGGGAGTTGTCTTTTCGCGCACCCAGGCCGCAGCAATACACCCTTCTGCTTCGGTATAATACCTGTAAAGCAACGTCATGCCGTATCCCGAGAGCAGTGTTTCGGCGCTCAGCATATGCTGATTCTGCAGCAGCCAGTCGGCAATTCTGAGTTCCTCGGTATTGGCCGGGCTAAAGCCGGCATGTCCTCCCTCGGATCCTTTGATGATATACCCGGTATCATGAAAGAAGAAATATCCCTGGCCCAATCCCGTACCCGGCGCAATAACGGCAATGGTGTCGTAATCCGGCGACGTCCGACCGCTCTGCAGCACCATCAGCTCAGCCTGTTGCAGATGCGGCACAGCCGCGGCAAGCGCTGTCATATCATTGATAAGTGCAACTTCCTTGAAATTAAAACGGGTTTGCAGAGAGGTCGTTTCGATGCGCCAGGCAAGATTGGTCATCTCGGCACTGTCAGGGCCGATTACTCCGGCCACGGCTAGACAGGCATAGTCGGGACTGCAGTCATACTCGGCACAAAAATGCTCCAGTAACTCTTCAAAGCCGCCAAAATCACTATTTTTATAGACGGCCTCGACCGCCAGGCAGGGGACCTTTCCATCCAGCTCACTCACTCCGAATCTGCTCCTGGTGCCGCCTACATCCGCTACCAGCAGTGACGCCATAACGTCCGTCCTCTCTCCTTGTGCCTATTCAAGTACAGGCATTTTGGTCCAGAATGTGCAAAAGGTATTTATTCTTCCAACAGGGTGATCTCCAAAGCCTCCGTGCGGCCGTCGTCGCCACCGGTTTCAACGATGGAAAACTCAAAGACGTTAGAAGTATCCTGAAACACAGCATCATTGGATAATTCAGATTTTGAACAATGGAAAAACACCGTCTGCGGCAGCAACCCTTCGCTGTTGAGCGTATAATAGCGCATAAAACCGAAACCGCGCTCGGCGTTGTAGTTAATGGGCACACCCCTTTGCCTGTTTACCCCGGCAGAGCTGTTGATCGGGATAAGGCCGGGCACCAGATAGCCGGAGAGATAGCTGTCCGCCACCTCCTTGAGCTCATTACTGGCATATTTAAAGGCGATGACATCCACCCTGCACCCCATATTCTGCAGGGCGAGCACCAATCGTATAAAATCACCATCACCGGTGAGCAGGATAATCCTATCAAGATTGCGAGCCTGCAGCAGAGCATCGATGGCAAGGTCCATGTCGGCATTCGCCTTGGTCGTCAAGATGCCCTCATCATCGACAAAGTGTTTGACGTATTTTTTTATGACCTTGAAACCGCACTGGCGCAGAACATCATGATAGCGATAGAGTTTCTGCCTGTACTCCCTGTCTTCAGTGGTCCTGGCACTGTCCTCGGCAAGGTAGGAGTTGGCCCTGAGCAAAACCGAACTGCCGGTATTTGCCAGACGTTCAAGGACATCATAGCGCATGCCATACCCGCCGCATAGGCGGATATTTTCACCATCTACATATATTCCGGTCTTGAGCATTGCCTGCACCATTTACATCAATCAGGCCGGAACGTGCCAGCCCTTTGTTTCATACTTTTCCTCAATCACCAACACAGCTCAGCTCGGCGCACGAGAGGCAAGGGGTATTCACATGTTGTTTTCAAGGGTATCTGCAGCCCGGACGGCTGCAGCTAAGCCCCCAGGGACGGGTTTATGGCGTCCCTTGAAAACAACATGTGAATACCCCTGGGTCGGTCAGCTGAGCTTTGCCGTACTTCTCATACGTAAGCAGTTGCAGGTGCTCCAGATTTGTGCGGTCGCAGGCTGTTCGCTATAGCCCACACTATGCGGGCGGCCGCGACCGTACAAAGATGGGGTGCCTGCGACTGCTTATATCATTCCCATTCGATAGTTGAGGGTGGCTTGGAAGAAATATCATAGACCACTCTGTTAACGCCGCGCACCTCATTTATAATACGGGCTGAGAGAACCTGGAGAATATCATAGGGCAGCCGTGACCAGTCGGCGGTCATGGCGTCCTTGGAATCAACCGCCCGAATGGCTATAACATGCTCATAGGTCCGGTAGTCCCCCATCACTCCAACGGTCTGGATGGGCAGAAGCACGGCAAAGCTCTGCCACACCTGGCGATACATGCCGCTCTTTTTCATCTCTTCCAGGACAATGACATCGGCCTGACGCAGGATACGCAGACGTTCTGCGTCCACCTCACCCATAATCCTGATCCCCAGACCTGGGCCGGGGAAGGGCTGCCTGTATATGGCCTCCTCGGGCAAACCCAGTTCCAGACCGAGCAGTCGTACCTCGTCCTTGAACAGCTCACGCAGCGGTTCTATCAAATCAAGCTTCATGACCTCCGGCAGACCGCCAACGTTATGATGCGATTTTATCGGTACCTCTCCTCGAAAGGAAACCGATTCAATGACATCAGGATACAACGTTCCCTGCGCCAGATAATCGACTTCGCCGAGTTTCGCCGCCTCTTCCTCGAAAATTTTAATAAAACCAAGACCGATACGTCGCCGCTTGACCTCCGGATCGACAATTCCCTCCAACTCCCCGAGAAAGAACGATTCGGCATCGATATCGATGACATTGAGCGAGGTCTTCTCCTTAAAAAACTTAAGAATAGACTGTGATTCCCCGGTGCGCATCAAGCCGTTGTTGACATAAATACAGGTAAGTTGGTCGCCGATAGCTTTATGAACAATTGCCGCGGTCACGGAGGAGTCGACCCCGCCGGAAAGGGCGCAGATAACCTTGGCCGAACCGACTTTCTCTTGAATTGCTTCAATGGTGGATTCAATAAAGGAGCGCATGGTCCAGGTCGGACTGCAGCCACAGATACCAAAGACGAAATTACGCAAAACATCGGTGCCGATCAGGGTGTGGGCAACCTCCGGATGGAACTGAACCCCGACAAAAGGCTTTTCACTGTGCCGGAAGGCAGCCAGGGGCGAATTTTCACTGGTCGCCGTCACCACAAAGTTTTTTGGCATCCGCTCCACCCTGTCGCCGTGGCTCATCCAGACCTGATGCATGGCTATGCCACTCTCAAGTCCTGCAAAGAGGCCGTCGGTATACTGGACAACCAGATCCGCCTTGCCGAACTCCCGCTTTTGCGCCATCTCCACGCTACCGCCGAGCTGCTGCACCATGAGCTGGGCACCGTAGCAGATACCCAGCACCGGCACTCCCATGCCGAATATTTCACTGTCGGAAACAGGAGCATCGCTGTCATACACCGAAGCCGGTCCACCGGAGAGTACAATGCCGCTGGGCTTCATGGCCCGGATTTTTTCCATATCCGTGGAATAGGGGTGTATCTCGCAATACACCTTCTGCTCACGGATACGCCTGGCGATGAGCTGAGTGGTCTGTGATCCGAAGTCGAGGATCAGAATCATCTCTTCATGGATATTCATAGTCAATTATTGGTAGATTTTGATTTGAGATATCAGGCAGTTCTGTAATTTGGCGCCTCTTTGGTGATGATAACGTCATGGACATGGGACTCACGCAATCCCGCAGTTGAAATGCGGACAAATTTGGCCTTGGTGCGCAACTCTTCGATGTTTGCCGCGCCGACATAGCCCATACCGGAACGCAGACCGCCAAGAAGCTGGTACATCACGTTAACCAGCGGTCCCTTATAGGGCACTTTGCCTTCGATACCCTCCGGTACCATTTTCAACTGGCTCTTGACATCGGATTGAAAATATCTGTCCGAGGAGCCCGCCCCCATGGCACCCAGAGAACCCATTCCACGATAGCCTTTATAGGTCCGTCCCTGATAGAGGAAGGTTTCGCCCGGTGTTTCGTCGGTTCCGGCAAAAAGGCTGCCGATCATTATGGCATGGGCCCCGGCACCAATGGCCTTGGCGAGATCGCCGGAGTGCTGAATGCCACCGTCGGCGATGATCGGCACACCATATCTTTCACCGACCTTGACACAGTTTCTCAGAGCGGTCATCTGCGGCACACCCACACCTGCAACTATTCTGGTGGTGCAGATGGACCCTGGCCCAACACCTACCTTGATGGCGTTGGCTCCCGCCTTGATAAGATCTTCCGCCCCTTCCGAAGTAGCGACATTACCGGCAATAAGCTGCAGATCGGGAAAGGCTGTTTTGACTGTCGCCACCGCATCAACCACCCCCTTGGAGTGTCCGTGGGCCGAATCCAGAACAGCAACATCGAGTCCGGCCTCGACTAATTTTCCGGTATTCTCCACAAGGTCATCGCCAACCCCCAGGGCTGCGCCGACGATGAGCCGTCCAAACGAATCTTTGGCGGCATGGGGGTACTTCTTTATCTTTTCAAGATCTTTGATGGTGATCAACCCCTTCAGATTGCCGTCGTCATCAACGACAAGGAGCTTTTCAATTCTGTGTTCATGAAGCAGTGCCTTAGAATGTTCAAGATCAATACCGACTTTGGCTGTGACCAGATTCTTGCTGGTCATGACATCATCCACCCGCAGCGCATTATCGGAGACGAAACGCAGATCGCGGTTGGTGACAATCCCCACCAGTTTGCCATTATGCAGGACCGGCAGTCCGGATATTTTATAGGTGCTCATGATTTCCTGCACCTCGGCTACGGACTGGTACTTGTTGACGGTAATCGGATCGATTATCATTCCTGACTCCGATTTTTTCACCTTCTCCACTTCCAGCACCTGCTGTTCGATGCTCATGTTCTTATGTATTACGCCAACGCCGCCTTCCCGAGCCATGGCTATCGCCACCCGATGCTCCGTTACTGAATCCATGGCGGCACTGACAAGCGGAGCATTGAGTGATATCGAATCAGTCAGCCTGGTTGTCAACGATACTGTACTGGGCAGCACTTCCGAAGAAGAGGGGACCAGGAGTAAATCATCAAAAGTTAATGCAAGTTCTATTTCTTCGGGTAACATGGTCACCTCCTTTTGGGATAATTATGCCACGACATTTACCAGATTGCTGGCATAGGCTATGAAAATCCTTAACATATTAATAAGTACAACGTATATTCTTTCTGGGACAATGACCACAGCAGTTACAAATACCGGGGTTAGTTACATTACGTCGCTTCCCCCGGTATTTGGAACTACTTGAAGGTTTAACAGCGAACAACACGTAAAGGAACAACATACAGCACATGCTACTCTCAATTAACCCCGACAATCCGCAACAACGACTGATCGACCAGGTGGTCAAAGAGCTGCTCAGTGGCGCCGTCATCTGCTACCCCACCGACACCGGTTACGGAATCGGCTGCGACATGTTCAATCAAAAGGCTATTAAATCAATTTTCCAGATAAAAAAAAGGCCAAAGCACAAACCCCTCACATTCATGTGCTCCGGCTTAAAGAACATAAGCCACTACGCCCATGTTTCCAACACCGCCTATCGCTTGCTGAAAAAAAGTCTTCCCGGCCCGTATACCTTTGTCCTGCCGGGAACCAAACTTGTGCCAAAGATCATGTCGACGAAGCAGAAAACCGTTGGTATCCGGGTTCCCGATTCCAGCATCTGCACGTTTCTCATGGAGACACTGGGCAACCCCATCATAACAACAAGTGTACCGTATGAAAACGACCCTCCTCCCACAGAAGCATATCAAATAGAAATGCTCATCGGAAACAGGGTCGATATAATAATTGACGGCGGTCCGGCCTTTCCCGATCCCTCCTCGGTCATCGATTTGACAGCCGATGTACCGGAGATCCTGCGCCAGGGAAAAGGTGATATCAGCCCGTTTAGCTGATAAGGGACTCTTTCAGCGACTTGCTCATGGTAAAATGAAGCGTTTTTCGTTCCGGAATATCCATAACGACCCCGGTTCGCGGGTTTTTGGTGGTTCTCGCCTTCCGGCTGCGCGTGGAAAAACTGCCAAAACCGCGGAGCTCGACCCTTCTCTCCTCGGCCAATGCCTCGCCCATGGTATCAAGAATTATATCAAGCGCCAGACCGACGTCCTGCTTTTGCAGTGAAAGCTCCTGGCTTACCTTTTCTATCAAATCTTTTTTCAACATATGTATTCTTTCAAATGATGCGTATTTATAAAAAAAGGTTGTTTTGCCGGCCAAAACCGGCAAAACAACCTTAGGGTCCGCTCAAAAATGTGGTTGCGTGCCCCTCAACAACAACGGCCACGCCCTATTCCTCGTCGCTCTTATTTCCTCCAGCAGCAGCTTTGAGGAGATCGCCGAAGGTTGAAGGTGATGCCTCTGCACCATTCTCTTCATTTTTCTTGAGCTTTTCAACAGCCTGTTCTTCGCCCTCATCCTCAAGGGTTTTGATGGAAAGGCCTATTTTTCTATCCTTGGCGGATACATTGATGACAATGGCCTTGAGCGTATCCCCGACCTGGTACATTCCAATAGGTGTCTTGACCTTGTCCTTGCTGATTTCAGAGACATGGACAAGCCCCTCAATTCCCTCTTCGAGTTTAACGAAGACACCAAAATCGGTGACATTGGTTATCTCGCCCTCGACGACAGTACCGGATGGATAGTTGTTATATGCCTCCTGCCACGGATCGGGAACAAGTTGCTTGACGCCTAAGGAGAAACGCTCGTTTTCTTTGTCGATCTTGAGGACAACGGCCTGGATGGTCTCACCTTTGGCATATTTCTCGGAAGGATGCTTGATACGCTCGGTCCAGGAGAGATCAGAAACATGGATCAAGCCGTCTATGCCTTCCTCAATCCCTATAAATACACCAAAATCGGTGATGTTCTTGATCTTCCCTTCGATGATCGAACCAACCGGGTAGTTTTCGGTGACAAGATCCCATGGATTCTGCTGGAGCTGCTTCATGCCAAGGGAGATGCGCTTGGTCTCCGGCTCGATGTTAAGTACCATGACCTCAAGTTCATCACCAACGGAGACCATCTTGGATGGATGGCGCGGCTTCTTCGACCATGTCATCTCAGAGACATGGATCAAACCTTCAACGCCCTCTTCCAATTCAACAAACACACCGTAGTCGGTTATGGAGACAACCTTGCCGACAGTCTTTTCATTCACCGGGTAGGTCTCTGTAACAGTCTCCCACGGATCTTCGCGAAGCTGTTTGACGCCCAGGGAAACCCTGTCGTTTTCACGGTCATATTTGAGGACTTTGACTTCGAGCTCCTGGCCGACTTTGTACAACTTGGCGGGATGTGAAACCCTGCCCCAGGAAAGATCGGTAATATGACAAAGGCCGTCCATGCCGCCCATGTCGATAAAAAGTCCGTAGTCGGTAATATTGGTAATGGCGCCCTTGATGATCTGGCCCTCTTCAAGCTGTGAGCGCATTTTTTCACGAAGCTCCTGACGCGCCTCTTCAAGAATGGCACGGCGGGAGATAACCACATTGTTGCGCTTTCGATTGAATTTGAGCACTTTGAACTCAAACGACTGGCCGATCAGGGCATCAAGGTCCTTCACTGGACGAAGGTCTATCTGAGAGTAGGGGAGGAAAGCCGGAACGCCGATATCAACGGACATACCACCCTTGACGCGGCTTTCAATTTTGCCTTCAATGGTGCCATCTTCTTCCTGAATCTTAGCAATTTCCTCCCAGACCTTGATAGCGATGGCCTTTTCCCGGGATAAAAGAAGTCCACCCTCTTCCTTACGTCGCTCTATGAATACTTCGAAGGTGTCGCCTATTGTTACTTCTTCATCTTCTTCCAGGCGGAATTCCGATTTTGCGATATAACTTTCGGCCTTATCGCCGACATCCACGAGAAAGTGATCATCGACGGCACCAATTATGGTGCCCATGGCAACATCGCCTACCGCAACAACCTTGTTGTTCTCTTCCATTTCAAAGAGTTCTGCAAAGCTTATCTCTTCTCCGCCTGATTCCTGGGTTTTTAATTCTTCTGTCATAGAGTTTGCTCTTCTTTCGACCAATTAACTCGTGCCCATCCAGAAACGGCCCTTTTCTCCTAACTCGTCGTTGCTCTAGAAATTTTATCCTCAACATATCAACTATATGCCTGCGGTAAAATTTTGAGAGCACCTCAATTTAAAAAAAAATCTCGCTTCTGGATGGACACTATCTCAAAGGCCATTTCGATTAAGATTTATCTTTTCCCTGCTATAGGGCGCTTGCATGCAACATACATACACTTATCCTCATTATAAGACTTCAATAGATAGCAAACTTTACTATGCTTTACAAGTTTTATTTATTGCCGTCTATAACGAACCTATATGTTATACTATCATAAAAATCGACCTATGATCAAAATGATATTTTTATTACTATACTCGCACCATAATCATAAAATATGATTTGACAAAAACGCAGTACATGTCACATCGTCATGCCGGCTGGATGCTGGTTTCGGCCGATATCCTCAAAAACAGAAAAGCGACTTCATTTTTCGCCATTAAGGACGACATGGTTAACGCCGGCGCCGACTGGGTTGATGAAGCAGTGGTCGTTGACGGCAACCTCATCACCAGCAGAAAACCCGATGATATGATCGTTTTCCTGCCGGCCATAATAGCGGCGATGCAAGACTACCTTGAAAAATGAGATTTTTCGGAGTCTACGCTTACCTCTCCAAGGTCGAGGCGCGTAAGGGAATTTTACCGGAGACATATAGTTGATATCGGAGTCTACGCTTACCTTCGAGGATAAAATTTTCTTGCGCAACGAAGAGATTGGACGGTAAGTGAGCGCCGCGAGACTCCGAGAAGGGCCATTTTTCAAGGTGGTCGCAAAAAAAACTAGAAGGCCATCCGAGAATGCCTATTCTCGGCCAATCTCCTAGATAATGCTGTCAACTTTTCACGATGAGCTCTTTGCCGGTGGACGTGAACTGGAAGGTCTTCTCTTCCTTTGTCTGCCGGAGGAGCGGGATCCACTCCTGCCGCCTTTACCGCCCGTGCCACCCGTGCTGCTTTGTGTTTTTTTCTTTTCAGGCGCCCTGCCTTTAGGCGGCGGGATAAGCAATTCTTCATCGGGCTGGCTGCAATCAAGCTTGCGCCCGATGAACTCCTCAATCTCCGGCAGGACAAAACTCTCCTCTTCACAGGCAAAACTGACGGAGATTCCCTCCGCCCCGGCTCTACCAGTCCGCCCTATTCTATGGACATAGTCCTCCGGTTCATAGGGCAGCGTATAATTAATAACATGGGTTATCCCCTCTATATGAATGCCCCTTCCCGCAACATCGGTGGCAACAAGAACCGGAATGCGCCCCGAACGGAAACTTTCCAGCCGCTTGGTCCGCTTCTCCTGAGGAACATCACCGGACAGCAGGGTGCACTCGATGGAGTTTCGCTGCAGCCGCTCATAGAGCCTTCTTGCCTCTATCTTCTGATTAGCGAAGACTGCTATTCGTGCGCCCTTATTTTGCTGGAGAAGGTTATAGAGCACTGCATATTTCTCGTCGCTGGTGACCAAATAGACCTTTTGATCAACGCTCTCCACCGCCACCTGTTCCGGCTCAATGGCCACGTTGACCGGTTTCGTACACCACTGGTAGGCAAGCCTTTTAACCTCATCGGTTATCGTCGCTGAAAACAGCAACGTCTGTCGATCCTTCTTCTCAGGCAATTGACCAACGATGCGACGAACATCGGGAATAAACCCCATATCAAGCATACGATCGGCCTCATCGATGACCAATGTCGAACATCTGCTCAAATTGATTATTTTTTTGCCGCAAAAATCAAGCAATCGCCCTGGTGTGGCAACAACAATATCGCATCGGTTATTTTCGACAAAATCCATCTGTTTTTTATAGTCAGTGCCGCCATAGACCGGGGCAATACGAATATTACAATATTTCCCAAGTGTCCTGGCATCCTTGGTGATCTGAATGACCAGCTCTCGCGTCGGCGCAATAATCAGGGCCTTGACCGCCCCGTCCTTTTTTTGCCGTTCATTGTAGAGCCGGGTGAGAATGGTAATAAGAAAAACAGCGCTTTTCCCCGTTCCGGTGTTGGCATGCCCGACAAGATCCTTCCCCTCCAGGAGATGCGGCAGAGCTTCGGCCTGAACCGGGGTGCAGTATTGAAAATCAGAATCGGCAATGGCATGCATCACCGGCAGAGGCAGGCCGATATCATGAAAGCGGACCTTTCCCGGAACCGGGTCCACCTCGAAGTCGTGCAACTGCCATTTTCGCTTTTTTGGGCGTTCGTTCTGGGCTGCTGATGTTTCCTGTATTTCCAGCGTCTGGTCCTTGTGCTTTTTGACCTCTGACTGTTGCTCAGCCGCCTGGTCCACCCCGTAAGCAGCAGCCACATCTCCGGATTTTTTGGGTTGGGCCTCGGCTGATGCCTCCGGCACATTTACTTTTTGCGGGACATCTACACGGAACCGCCGGCGAACCGACTGAAAAAATCGTTTGATCATAAAATAAACCTGCCTCCATACTAAATGGTTAAAAAATTGATAAAAAATAGCCTCTGCCTGAAAAACACGACGAAACAAGCCACGGCGCTGGCTCAAGAATCTGAGAGGAAGCAGGCAAGGCGTCAACTCTCGCGCAAACGCTATCGGGCGAACATGATATAAAAAAAGTTATTTGCCCTGCAGACGAAGCTCCTCGGTAATGGGGCCAAAAAGCTCTTCATATTCAGGAATTGCTTTGCGCAGTATGATATTAAAATAGGGGATCTCGTTGTCGTTGACAACCAGGTTGGCGGAATAGGCAAGAGCCTGGAGATTGTAGAGCGTTTTAAACTCCTTGCCGATAAGGGTATAAAAGATAAATCGCCGGCGCGACATGTTCATCTCATACATATGCTGATGAAACTTTGATACTGCCAGGGATTCACCTTCATACCCGGACTGCAGAACGACCGCCGAATATTCAACAAACTCCATCTTCTCCATCGCTTCCCTGGAATCTTTGACGAACTCCGTTTTGTACCCTATTCCCTCAATACTCTCAACAACTGTATCTCTCTGAGCACCATCTTCCATGAGAACAAGTGCCAGCGGAACATCTTCGATGACATCATCATCTTCAAACACCCCTGCCTCAATCCATGATATATCGGGCGGCGCCGGCGGTTTGATGCTTTTTGGAGCGGCCTTTCCAGGCGGCGGCTGCACCTTTTTTTGGGGTTGAGGGTGTTCCGTTTCGGCGACATGCCCCCCTGTCAACATGGAGCTATTGAGAACAATCGGGTCTTCACAACCAGGGCATTTAATGCGGATAGATCTGCCGGCCTCAAGCTTTTTGACGCTCTCCAGAATTTTGGCACTCAGTTTTAATTGTTTGCCGCATGCAGTGCATTGTGTCTTCATCACTACCTCTTACTAAGCTATGCTACAGGCTAACTTGTGCCCATCCAGAAACGACCCTTTTCTCCTAACTCTTTGTTGCACTGTCAAATTTAATCCTCGGAATATTCAGTATATGCCTCCGGTTAAATTCGCCAGCGCGCCTTGATTTAGAACAGGTAAGCGAAGACTCCGCAGAAAGTCTCGTTTCTGGATGGACACAATCTTAAAATATAGGCTATCAATATCCACTATGAAGCTGCTCTTCCTCTTCCATGGACAGCCCCGTCAGCGATGTTGTCGCCTCGCCCCGTTCGGCCTTTATTTGATCAATTCCTCTGTTCATTTCATTTCTCTGGGAACAACTGGCCATTGCCGTCTGCTCGGTGATAACCCCGCTGCTGTAGAGTTCGAGAATATGCTGATCAAAGGTGCGCATCCCCAGCGCCGAACCGTTTTTAATGATATTGTAGAAGGTCTTATCCTCCGATTCACCATTGATTATCAGATCCTTGACGCGCAAACTGGTACTGAGAATCTCCATGGCCGCCACTCTTCCGCCGGTGACACGGGGCAAAAGCCGTTGACTGACAATCCAGCGGATGGTATCAACCAGCCGATGACGTATCTGCGGCTGCTCTTCCTGTTCGAACATACCGAGAATACGGTTGATGGTCTGCCCGGCATCGATAGTATGGAGCGTGGACAGTACTAAATGACCTGTCTCCGCCGCCGTCAGCCCTATCTCCATGGTCTCCCGGTCCCGCATCTCACCCACCAGAATCACCTTGGGAGCCTGCCGCAGCGCTGCCCGCATACCACTGGCAAAGGAGCTGAAATCATTGCCGAGTTCACGCTGATTAAAGGTGGACGTTTTATGCGGATGGACATATTCAATGGGATCCTCCAGGGTAACAACGTGCACAGCCCGGTTTTCATTAATCCTGTTGAGCAGGGCGGCAAGCGAGGTCGTTTTACCCGTACCGGTGGCGCCGGTAAAAAGGACCAACCCGTTGAGCTCGTTCGCCATCTTGTCAAAGGACTGGGGAAATTCCATACCCTCGATAGTGGGCACATCGGTTTCCAGTTTCCGCAAAACCGTTGAAAAACAGCCCTTCTGAGTAAAGATATTCACCCTGAACCGGCCTTTCTTGCCCAGCGAATAGGAGAGATCGCACGAACCGTGTTCCACCAGATCGGACAGCAGCCGCTTATTATTGCCGATCAGGTTCATGGCGAAGGCCTCCGCCTGAAACGGGCTTATCCTGTTGACTTCAGGGGAAACCTCAACCGGCATCAACTGCCCTTCAGCTTCCACCTGCAGTTTTTTTCCCACGGTTATATTCAAGTCGGAAACGTTCTTATGCGCCTCCAGCATCGTGGTAATCCAGTAGTCGATTTCCGGTTTTCTCATGGCTTCCTCCTGAAAAAAAGTGCATATGCTCCTTCTTTCATAGTATATTGACCGGCAGGGTACAAGAATCTTCGGCACCATATCACATATTTCCCGTTTTTTCCCGCCTATTTTATTCCGGGATTCATAACGAGATTCACAAACGGAACCACAAACTGCAAGGCAAATACCATGGCAATTACACTACGCAGCGCAACCACCACCCAGGGCAGAAAAATGGCCGGTGCCAGAAGCCTCTGGCGGGCCAACGGCATGAGTGAGGAGCAGATGGGCAAACCGATCATCGGCATCGTCAACTCCTTCACCCAGTTTGTCCCGGGCCATGTGCACCTCCATGAAATAGGCCAGCACCTCAAAAAACTGATTGGTGAGCTGGGAATGTTTGCCGCCGAATTCAATACCATTGCCATCGACGACGGCATTGCCATGGGACATTCCGGCATGCTCTACTCACTGCCCTCGCGCGAACTCATTGCCGACAGCGTTGAATATATGTGCAACGCCCATACCGTCGATGCCATGATCTGCATCAGCAACTGCGACAAAATAACCCCTGGCATGCTGCTCGCCGCCATGCGCCTTAACATTCCGACGATTTTCGTTTCAGGAGGACCCATGGAGGCGGGAATCTCGGGGGATAAAAAGTATGATCTGGTCGATGCCATGGTTCTAGCAGGAGACCTTGAGGTCAGCGACAGCGAGATTGAGCAGGTAGAGCGCAGCGCCTGCCCGACCTGCGGTTCCTGCTCGGGCATGTTCACCGCCAATTCGATGAACTGCCTCAACGAGGCCCTGGGGCTGGCCCTGCCAGGCAACGGAACCGTCGTTGCCACCCACGCCGGCAGGACTTCGCTTTTCGAACGGGCCGCCTCCCGCATCGTCGAGATGGCCAGGACCTGGTATGAAAACGAAGACCCCTCGGTACTGCCCCGCTCCATCGCCAACCGGCCGGCATTCATGAACTCCATGGCCCTTGACATCGCCATGGGCGGCTCGACCAATACCGTACTCCATCTCCTCGCCATTGCCCACGAGGCCGGAGTAGATTTCACCATGACCGACATCGACGCTCTGTCCCGCAAGGTCCCCAATCTCTGTAAGGTGTCCCCCTCTTCATCGTACCACATCGAGGATGTCAACCGGGCGGGCGGCATCATGGCCATCCTGGGCGAACTCGATCGGGGCGGCCTGCTTGACACCTCGGTCTCCAGGGTTGATGCTAAAGATCTGGCAACCACACTGGCCGCCTGGGATCTTATGAGAGACTCGGTGACGGATGAGGCAAAAACCCTGTATCTCAGCGCTCCGGCATCTGCCGGCAGAAACCTGGTCATGGGCTCGCAGCACACCATGTACAAAGCAGCCGACCTCGATCGCAGCAAGGGGTGCATCCGGGACATGGAGCATTGTTACAGCAAAGAAGGAGGACTCGCCGTGCTCCACGGCAACATTGCCGAAAACGGCTGCATTGTCAAAACCGCCGGTGTTGATCCCTCCATTCTTACCTTCACAGGCACAGCCCGTGTCTTTTCTTCACAGGACCAGGCCTGCGACGCCATCCTCAATGGTGACATCACGGCGGGCGATGTGGTCCTAATCCGTTATGAGGGGCCCAAGGGCGGACCGGGTATGCAGGAGATGCTCTACCCCACGTCGTACCTCAAATCCATGCATCTCGGCGAGCAATGCGCCCTTATCACCGATGGCCGCTTTTCCGGCGGCACCTCCGGTCTCTCCATCGGTCATGTTTCCCCGGAGGCAGCGGCAGGCGGTAATATAGCTCTGGTGCACGATGGAGATAGCATCGCCATAGACATCCCGCAGCGCAGCATAAACATCAGTATTTCCGAAGAAGAGCTGGCGAAGCGACGCCAAGAGGAAGAAAAGCGGGGAGATCTCGCCTACACTCCCAAAGACAGGCAGCGCAATATTTCCACGGCCCTTCGCGCCTATGCCCTGTTTGCCTCTTCGGCCGATAAGGGTGCCGTGCGGCGGCTGCCCTAATTCGAGAGAAAAGAGAGAGATCCTGTATGAATACCCAACAGGGTTCCGGGCCGCCGCCACCAAGACGACGCCCGCCGCACAGGCTTCCGATGCACAGACTTCCAATACATTATGGCTGGGTCATCATGGCCGCCGGCACATTGACCATATTTGCCTGTCTGGGGCTGGGGCGATTTTCCCTGGGGATGCTACTGCCCTCAATGGGCAAGGCGCTTGATCTGAGCTACGCTGAAATGGGCTTTCTCTCCACGGCCAACTTTGTCGGCTACCTCGTTGCCGTGCTGCTCAGTGGGAGGATCATGCGCCGTATCGGTGCCAGGAACATCATCAGCGCGGCCCTTGTTGGCGTAGGCGGTTCGATGATGGCCATCAGCCAGCTTTCATCACTGACGGCCATCACCGCATTCTATATCCTCACCGGCATGGCCAGCGCCCTGGCCAATGTCCCTGTCATGGCGCTTATTTCCATCTGGTTCGGCCGCAGTCAACGCGGCAAGGCCGCCGGTTTCGTCGTCATCGGCAGTGGCTTTGCCATTATCCTGTGCGGCTGGCTCATCCCCTATCTCAACGATCTCCACCACGATGGCTGGCGCACCGGTTGGCTCAGCCTGGGGGCTACAGTGCTGTGCTGCGCGGTAATCTGCTATGCACTTTTCCGCAACACTCCGGCTGAGTTGGGGCTTGCGCCCGTCGGCGCAACAACCGACGAACTGTCTGCCGCCGGCTCCAGGCCATCACCGGCTCCGCTGGCGCTGCACTCCCGAATCGTCCTCCATTGCGCCGCTATCTATTTTCTTTTTGGCTTCACCTATGTCATCTATGTTACCTTTGTCGTCACCTCTATGATTGAGGACCGCGGCTATGCCGAATCGGCCGCCGGTATCTTCTGGTCCTGGGTAGGGCTGCTGAGCCTTCTTTCCGGCCCCCTCCCCGGAGCGCTCTCCGACAGGTTCGGCAGAAAGGCGGCCCTGATGAGTGTTTTTGCCATCCAGGCCATGGCATATCTCCTCGTTGCCCTTCCCCTGCCTGATTTCTTTTTGTTCTGCTCCATCGGCTGCTACGGCATCGTCGCCTGGAGCATCCCCTCGATCATATCGGCGCTGGTGGCCGATTATGCCGGTCAACAGCGTGTCGCCGCCATTTTCGGTTTTGTCACCTTCGTCTTCGGCATCGGCCAGATCATCGGCCCCTATCTGGCCGGCCTGCTGGCGGAGGCAACGGGAAGCTTCAGCGCAAGCTTCTTCCTGGCCTTCTGCCTTGCTGTTGCGGCGGTCATTTTATCTTCGTTTCTGCCCGCAACGGGAACAGCGAAAAGCTCTTCCTAAAAATGAGAAAAACTCTCATTTTCTCTCACAAATAGTGTTTTTTCCCAAATTGTTGCAAGGACAACGCTCTACCATGCAACGGTCAAGGAACGGAAATTTCGAAAAAACCGCTTCACAAGAGATGCTGATTGTGGTTAGAATATCAATAAATTCGAGCTCGTGACCCGCTGTTACAACCTTTGTTGAGGAGAAATTTCCTTGGACCCGACAGATACCAACAATCCTGAATATTTTCACAGAGTGATCGACTGCCAATACGGTTGCCCCGCCCATACGCCTGTCCCTGAATATATTCGGCTCATAGCAGCCCGGCGCTATGACGATGCCTACATGATCAACTGGAACTCCAATGTTTTTCCCGGCATTCTTGGCAGAGTCTGCGACAGACCCTGTGAACCTGTATGCAGAAGATGCAGGGTCGAAGACAAAGCTGTTGCTATCTGCCGCCTCAAAAGGGTCTGCGCCGATAACAAGGAGGCTGTTGCTCATCGCATGCCAAAAATCCCCAAAGATAAAAACGGCAGGAAGATCGCGCTCATCGGCGGCGGCCCTGCCTCACTCACCGTTGCCAAGGACTTGATGCCGCTGGGGTATGAAGTTGACCTCTACGACGACCAGAAGGCGGCGGGCGGCTTTATGCGCAGTCAGGTCCCCTCCTTCCGGCTGCCGCAGAAGGTGCTCGACGAAGAGGTGAATTACATTCTTGACATGGGGGTAACAACCTATTTCGATACCTATATTGCAAGCATGCGCGATTTTCTGGCAGACAATGCGTACAGCGCGATTTTCATCGGTACCGGCGCCCCCCGCGGCAAGGATATCGAGCTTCCCGGGCGCCGGGAGGGCGATGCCTTTATCCATATCGGCATCAACTGGCTTGCCGGAGTCCAATACGGTCATATTAAAAAGGCCGGCACACGCACCCTGGTGATAGGCGGCGGCAATACCGCCATGGACTGCTGCCGAACGGCCCGCCGCGTCGGCGGCGAAGACGTCGCCGTTGTCATTCGCGGTCCCCGTGAAAAAATGAAGGCATCCCCCTGGGAGATTGAGGATGCCATCCATGAGGACGTCCCCATTCTGGAATACCATTCTCCCAAGGAGTTTGTCATCGAAAACGGCAAACTCACCGGTATGCTGTTTGATCACGCCGCCGGCAGCCCGCTCGAAGATGAGAAGCCCGCTTTTGTTGCCTGCGACGAGGTCCTCCTAGCCATTGGTCAAAGCAACGCCTTCCCCTGGATCGAAAACGATATCGGCATCGAATTTGGCGACGATGGACGGCCCAGGGTCGATTCAATCACTCTGCAGTCAACCTTGGATACAGTCTTTTTTGGCGGCGATGCGGCATTTGGCCCGCAGAATGTCATTACCGCAGTGGCACACGGCCATGAAGCGGCACTCTCCATCGATCTCTTCCTGCAGGGTAAGGATATCCATGACCGGCCCCGCCCCGACACCACCCTGGCCGGTCAGAAACTGGGAGTTCATGACTGGGCCTACCACAGCGAGGTTGTCGAGGAACGACGCCATGATGTGCCGATGGCCTCGAAGGTGAAGACCATTAAAGACCGTTTGATGGAGGTTGAACTCGGTTTTGACCGGAAGATTGGTTTCCGTGAGGCGCTGCGCTGTTTGAATTGCGACATTCAGACCGTTTTTGATACGGAAAAATGCATCGAATGCGACGCCTGCGTCGATATCTGCCCAACCACCTGCATCAATTTCCTTAAAAACGGTGAAGAGGCAGACCTCCGCGAGCGGCTTACCATTCCCGCCCGCACCACCTGGCAATCACTCTATGTCTCCGAGATTTTGCCCACCGGCAGGGTCATGGTCAAGGATGAAAATGTCTGCCTCCATTGCGGCCTCTGCGCCGAACGATGCCCGACGGCCGCCTGGGACATGCAGAAATATCTCTACAACACAGCCAAGGCAGGTCAAAAATGAGCAGGCCCAAAATGACACCGATCCAAGGGACGAATGACTTTGTTATTCGCTTTGCCAATGTCAACGGCTCCGGTTCCGCCAGTGCCAACAATCTCTTTGCCAAAGCGATTTTTCGCATGGGCATTCCGGTAAGCCCGAAAAACATCTTTCCCTCCAATATCCAGGGATTGCCGACCTGGTTCGAGGTACGGGTCAACGAGCAGGGCTACCTGGGCAGGAGGGGCGGCTATGATTTTGTGGTCGCCGTCAACGGCCAGACCATGCGCGATGACTATGAAGGCCTCAACAGCGGCGGCTATTTTTTCTACGACTCCACACGCCCGCTGCCGGAAAACTACCAGCGTGAAGACATTATCGTCATCGGCGTCCCCCTGACCCAGCTCTGCAACCAGGAAATCAGCAACCCCAAGTTGCGCCAGCTGCTCAAAAACATTGTCTATGTCGGCGCCCTCGCAGCCCTTCTCGATATCGAGCTTTCGGTACTCACCGACGCCATCACCACCCAGTTCAAAAAGAAACCAAAACTGGCCGCACCCAACATCCAGGCCCTGGAACTGGGCTATACCTACGCGACGGATAATTTCACGGATACCTGCCGTCTGCGAGTCAGGCGCAGCGACATGCTCACCGATGAAATCATCATCGACGGCAACAGCGCCACCGGACTGGGGGCACTCTACGGCGGCGCCACCGTGGTCGGCTGGTACCCCATCACCCCGTCGACATCGGTCATCGAAGCTTTCAGCAGTTTCGCCTCCCAATACCGCCGTGATGATGAAAACAACATCCGAGCCGGCATTATCCAGGCCGAAGACGAGCTGGCGGCACTGGGCATTGCCATCGGTGCCTGCTGGAACGGCGCCCGCGGCTTCACGGCGACTTCCGGACCGGGCGTCTCGCTGATGAGCGAATTCCTCGGGCTTGCCTATTTTGCCGAAATTCCCGTGGTCCTGATCGATGTCCAGCGAACCGGACCAAGCACAGGCATGCCCACCAGAACGCAACAATCAGACGTAGCGCCGGCTGCCTATGCCTCGCACGGCGACACCAAGCACATCCTGCTCTTCCCCAGCGCCCCCAAGGAATGCTTCGAAATGGCAGCACAGAGCTTTGATCTGGCGGAGCAACTCCAGACCCCCGTCATCATCATGAGTGATCTCGATCTCGGTATGAACGACAATATCAGCAAGCCCTTTGTCTGGGACGACAATCGGCGTTATCGTCGCGGCAAAGTTCTAAGTGGCGAAGAAATTCTCTCTCTGCCGGAAAAATGGGGGCGTTACCGGGATGTGGACGGTGACGGTATCTGCTACCGCACCCTTCCCGGCAACCATCCGGAAGCAGGCGCCTACTTCACTAGAGGCTCCTCCCATGATGAATATGCCGGCTACACCGAAGACAATGCCACATATGCCGCGAATATGGCCCGGCTGGCACGCAAATGGCAGACCGCCAGGCAGTATGTGCCAGCACCAGTTGTTGAAATGCACGACAAAGGTATCGACGATGCAATGATCTTCTTTGGTACCACCACCCAGTCAGCCATGGAGGCACTGGATACACTCAAACGGGATCATAAACGGTTCAACGCCATGCGGCTGCGCGCCTTTCCCTTTCAGGAGGAGGTCTTCGAGTTTATCCACGACCATGAACGCATCTTTGTCATTGAACAAAACCGTGACGCCCAAATGCGCACACTCATCATTAACGAAGGCAACATACATCCGCAAAAGCTTTTTTCAGTTGTCAACTATGACGGTCTGCCCATAACCGCCGCCCACATCCTTAAATCCATTGAAACGGCGCTGAGCACTGCAGCGGCTGAGCCCGAAACAGCACATAAGGGAGGCTCACAATGACCTACCGCCGCCCCACATTCCGCCATCCCGATCTGCCCAAAAATGAACGCGGCTATACCAAAAGGGAGTATGAAGGGGGAATATCAACACTCTGCGCCGGCTGCGGCCATGATTCCATCAGCAGTGCCATCATCCAGGCGTGTTATGAACTCGCCCTGGAACCGCACAGGGTTGCCAAGATGTCGGGTATCGGCTGCTCCTCCAAGACGCCGGCCTATTTTCTCGGCAAGTCCCACGGCTTCAACTCCGTTCACGGCCGTATGCCTTCGGTGGCCACCGGTGCCAACATGGCCAACCGGGATCTGACATACATCGGGGTCTCCGGCGACGGCGACACCGCCTCCATCGGCATGGGCCAATTCGCCCATGTGGTGCGGCGCAACCTCGACATGACCTATATCGTCATGAACAACGGTTGTTACGGCCTCACCAAGGGCCAGGACTCGGCAACGGCGGACCGCGGTTCAGCCGGCAAGAAGGGTGTTCCCAACCCCTTTGAATCCATCGATCTCTGCGAAGTTGCCATTCAGCTCGGCTCGGGTTTTGTGGCCCGCGGATTTTCCGGGGACAAGGAACAGCTCGTTCCCCTGCTTAAAGCGGCAATCAGCCACAAAGGCTTCTCCCTCGTTGATGTCATATCCCCCTGTGTCACCTTCAACAATACTCAGCAGTCCACCAAAAGCTACAGCTGGGTCCGGGATCACATCGAAGCCACCGCCACTTTTGATTTTATCCCGTTGATGCAGGAGATCACCACCGAGTATGACAAGGGCAGCGCAACCTCCGTCACCATGCACGACGGCAGCATCCTCAATTTCTATAAAAGCGATGACTCCGTCGATGTAACATCACGACGGGCGGCAATTGATGCCCTGGAAAAGCACCGGGAGCAAAATCAAATACTTACCGGGCTCCTCCATGTCAACGAAGACCTCGGTGACACCCATGCGATCCTGAAAACCACACAATCACCGCTCAACGCATTGTCGGAACAGGAGCTCTGTCCAGGAGCCGCCACCCTGCAACATATTATTCAAAAATACCGCTAGAAAGGGTTGGTTGTATGCCATTAATAGCACGAACAGAACTGGCCCGGAAACTGCCCGAAATTTCCTCCGATGACGGCCCGAAGGTTTTCCTCTTTTTCGGAGAACGCTTTCTCTGCCGCAAAGCGATGGGCGAACTGGAGAAGGCACTGCTCGAGGGATGTAATGGAACCGTGTACGCCATTGACGGCGATACCGAAGACGCCTCACAGACCCTTGCCAAGCTGATGAGCTATAGTTTGCTTCCGGGAAAACAGATATACCGCGTCAACGACACCCGCCTTTTCCACTCTAAAAACATAGCGGCCTCTGTCTGGCAGAAAGCCCTTCAGGCCTATGAAAGCAACCGCTTGGAGCAAAGCGCCAAATACATCGGCGAGCTTTACCATCTGGCCTCCATCGATAAAGCCGACCGTCAGCCGCTTAGCGAGATGACCGGGGAGCAGTGGCAACAGCTTTTCGGAATAGAAAAACCTCGGGATCTCGGCTGGACGGAACAACTCCATGCACTACTTGAAAACAGCGAAACAGCACCACCCGCGCAGTCCGATCCGGCACAGCGCTATATAGACAGTCTCACTAAAGGGATGCCGCCCAATAATATGCTCATACTCTCGGCGGAAAACGTCGATAAACGCAAACGACTGTTCACCTATATAAAAAATAATGGTGTCGTCGTCGACTGCTCCGTGGCCGAGGGCGGAGGAGCTGCAGCCCAGCGGGTACAAAAATCGGTGCTCCTGGAAATGATGCAGGAGACGCTCAAAAAATTCGACAAAACCATTGAACAGGGGGCACTCGATGCCTTCCTTGAACGCGTCGGCTTTCATCCCGTCGCCGTCGTCACTGAAACCGAAAAACTGGCACTCTACTGCGATGACCACCCCAGGATAACCGTGGACGACCTCAACCAGATGGTCGGCAGGAGTCGGGAGGACGCCCTTTTTGAGCTGACCGACCATTTCGGCAAAGCACAGCTCGGTCCCAGCCTGACAACCCTCAAACACCTGCGTGAAAACGGCGTTCACGGCCTGGCCATTCTGGCGACCCTACGCAACTACGTTCGCAAGCTACTTATTTTTAAATCCCTGCAACTACAGCCCTCGCCTGCCTATCAGCGGGGCATGAACGCCAAGGACTTTCAGAACAATTATCTCCCCAAGCTCAAAGAACAACAGCAATCAAATGATATACTCAAAGGCCATCCCTATGCGCTGTTCATGAGCTTTGCCAAGGCATCCCAATTCAAAACCGTGACATTGAAGCGCTGGCTTGGTCAGATCCTGGACGCCGAATTCCACCTCAAGGGATCGGGTATTGCCGAACACATTATTCTCGAACAGCTTATTATTACCATGGTGCGGGAAGGCTTTGGCAGGCGACAGTTGTAAAGAAAATTTTTTGAAAAACCTCTGGTTCACCCCATCTTCATCATGGTACCATAAGGTAAGAACAAAAAGAGATGAACGCTTGACAACATTCGCCGCGTCACCTCATTTGGAGATTATCACTTTCTCTTTACACGTTCATAAAGATTGAAAAAGTCTCATTCATAACTATTTTAAGTTCTAGGATATAATGTTGAGCTGATATTATAAGGAAAAATAATTGAACCATGTGCGACACCAGCAGGAAAGAATCGGTTTCAACACAAGAAAGAATCAAAACCGAGGAGCCGCCCCTTTACAAAGTCCTTCTTCATAATGATGATTATACAACAATGGAATTCGTCGTGGCGATCCTGGAAAACGTATTCCAAAAATCCAGTGCCGAAGCTATGCGAATTATGTTGAATGTTCATCATGAAGGCGTCGGGGTGGCCGGTATTTACACAAAAGAGATCGGGGAAACAAAGGTTTCCACTGTACATCAACTGGCAAAAAAAAATAATTTTCCGCTCAGGTGCTCCATGGAGATTACGTAGTGACCATCCGGAAGTGAGGCTCTAAAAGGTCATTTCTGAAGAGGCACTACTCAGTGCAAAATCAACATTAGATACTATACAATATGCTAAGCAAAACATTAGAAATGGCCCTGATACGGGCAATACGCGAGGCTAAAAGCCACAATCATGAATATGTGACCGTGGAACATATGCTCTATGGTCTGCTTCATGACGACCTGGCGCATTATATCATTTCAGAATGCGGCGGCTCCACTGATAAGCTAAAAACCAAGCTGGAAGAATTTTTTATCGGTGGCATCCCCCAGCTCTCTCCAAAAGCGGAGAGCGAGCCGGCACAGACCCTTGCCTTCAACCGCGTTCTCCAACGGGCCGTCGCCCATGTACAGAGCTGCGGCAAGATGGAGGTCGACAGTGGAGACGTGCTTGTCTCCATCTTCTCGGAATCGGAATCGCACGCTGTACACTTTCTCGGTACGGAAGGAGTGGGACGAATGGCTGTCGTTAATTTCGTTTCCCACGAACTGCCGGAAAATCTGCAGAAAGAGCCTTTGCCCAAACCGCCGAACAGCAGTCCTAAAAAGAAGGAAGCCAGCACCGAAGACAAGGCCCTGGAAGAGTTCACCATGAATCTCACCCTGCAAGCCGCCGAAGGCAAGCTTGACCCGCTTATAGGCCGCGAAGTGGAAATTGAGAGAATCATGCAGGTGCTGTGCCGTAGAAAGAAAAACAACCCTCTGCTCGTCGGTGAACCCGGCGTTGGAAAGACGGCCATGGCTGAAGGGCTGGCACTTTCGATTCACAACGATACCATCGCCCGCATCAACGATGAGAAAACCAACGTCCCCGATCTTCTACGCGACGTTGAGATATATCTACTCGACATGGGCTCCCTTGTTGCCGGCACCAAGTACCGGGGTGATTTTGAAAAGCGGCTTAAAAGCGTTATTGCCGCAATAGAGAAAAAAGACAATGCATTACTGTTCATCGACGAGATGCACACCGTGGTCGGCGCCGGAGCCACCAGCGGCGGTTCGATGGATGCCTCCAACCTGCTCAAGCCTGCCCTGCAGGCCGGAGTTCTTCGTTGTATCGGCTCAACCACCTATGAAGAATACAAAAACCATATCGAAAAAGACCGCGCCCTGTCCCGGCGCTTCCAGAAAATCGATATTGAAGAGCCCAGCATCAAGGATACAAAGCTCATACTGCAAGGCTTGAAACAGCGCTATGAGGAACACCACCAGGTACGCTATTCCAAGAATTCAATTGAGACCATAGCCGAGCTCTCCGATCGTTACATCAATGAGCGTTTTCTGCCGGACAAAGCCATCGACGTCATGGATGAGGTTGGCTCGCTGTTCAGGATGCAGGGTAAACACAATAAAACCATTAAGGTTTCCGATGTGGAACAGGTTATTTCCAGCATGGCGAGGGTTCCTGCCAAAAACAGCTCTCGCAGCGAAAATCAATCGCTGAAGCAATTGGGCGACAGGCTTAGAGAGGTTATCTTCGGTCAGGATGAAGCCATAGAGGCTTTGGTTACTGCGGTGAAGCGTTCTCGGGCCGGGCTTGGCAACCCGGAATCTCCTACGGGCTCTTTTCTCTTCGCCGGCCCCACCGGTGTAGGCAAAACAGAGGTTGCCCGGCAGCTCGCGGAAAAGCTCTCCATTCATTTCGAGCGCTTTGATATGAGCGAGTATATGGAAAAACATGCCGTGGCCCGTCTGATTGGCGCACCTCCAGGATATATCGGCTTTGACCAGGGTGGCCTGCTGACAGAGGCCATCCGCAAGCATCCCTACTCTGTGCTGCTTCTTGATGAGATTGAAAAAGCCCACGGGGATATATACTCCATCCTCCTCCAGGCCATGGACCACTCCACACTCACGGACAATACCGGCAGAAAGGCTGATTTCAGAAATGTCATCATCATCATGACCACCAACGCCGGTGCCCGGGAAATGAGCGCCGCCTCGATTGGGTTTGTTACCTCCGGCTCCGGCAACACCGGCAAGGACAAAGCTGCGGTCAATAAACTGTTCTCCCCGGAATTCCGCAACCGGCTTGATAATATAATCTCCTTTGCCGCGCTGGATACCATCACAATGGAAAAGGTCGTCGACAAGCTGATGGTCGAACTCGGCAGCCAGCTGGCGGACAAAAAAGTCAGCATTGTCCTCAGCGACAGCGCCAGAACCTGGCTTGCCAAGAAGGGGTACGACCCGGCCTATGGCGCCCGTCCTCTGCGAAGGCTGATACTTAAAGAAATCGGCGATGTCTTAACGGAGGAAATCCTCTTTGGTAAGCTCACCCAGGGTGGACAGGCCAGCGTGGATGTTAAAGACAATATGCTCAGCTTCAGCTACGAAAAATAATCTCTTCCTGCCGGCACCATGCCGGCAGGTTGGTTTTGCGCGCCCCGCCCCGCTTCATCTCCAACCCTCTATAAAATATCCTGATTACCAACGAAACTCAGCTCGAAGCACTGGCGGGTAAATATTGTTACGCTACCGAGTTTGTTCATCACTAGCTTGTGTGATTTTTCGGAATACGCTAGTATGCATTGATGCTTAAGGTCCACTCAAAAATAAGTTCACAAAGCGTAGCTGATCGATCCAGGAACATTCCATGAAATCGACACGAGACACTCCTCGCCTCAGCTATTTTGAGCTGAGCTTGGTGAGTAATCGCATATTACCCATTTTACCCCGAAAATAAATGGCAGCAAACGAACAAAAACTGCTAACCGACTATCAGGACGTCGTCAACACCATACGACGCTACAAAAATATCAGTCTCATCAGCACTTCCGGTGAGCCCGTTAATGAGTATGATATCGAATACCGGATACAGGGTTATACCACTGATTCCGACATGAACGTTGTCGTTAGCATGCGGCACCATGTAAAGTTTTCCATCCCCTTTGGCTACCCCCATTTTCCTCCGACCATCAAACCCTTGAGCCCCATTTTTCACCCGGAAGTCGACGAATACGTCGTTCCCATTTCCAACTACTGGGAGGAAAACAGATCACTTTCCGATGTCATTCTTCACATCGGCAACATGATATGCGGGCAAAGTTACACCCTTGACTCGCCCTTTAACCTTGAAGCAGCACAATACTTTGAGAAACACAGCAAAAATCTTCCTCTTGATCGCCTGCAGCTTTTCCATGAAAATACAAAACCTTCCAGGCAATTGTTTCAGCTCGATGGTCTTGGTCGATTTCTCAAATTGTTGGCCATTGCCATCTTGATGATTCTTCTGGGAACCGGGGGACTTTTTTTCTATGAACATTTTAAACTGAAGCAGGCCGGCGAGAGCTTTTCAAGAGCAGAGATCCTCGAAGTGGACCATAAATTCCAGGAAGCACGGAAAGTTGCCGGCAATACCCTTGAAAACCTAGGCACCTTTGTCTTGCTGCGCCCTGCCAAGCACGAGCTGGAAAAGGAAATACACACATTTCTGCAATCACGCTCCCTTGTTGAGGGACTCAAAGGAAACGTAAAATTTGGTGACAAATTTGTCCCCAAAGAGCAGATAGAAAAGCTCTTCTCTTTTGAGGAGATCGTCGCCGAGGCCAAACGCAACACCAATAACGGCAATCTCCAGCAGGCCATACATAATTATCAAAAAGCACTGGAATTCGCCGCTCAGCAAGGCTTGCTGGTCAATACTCGTGATGAGAAAAAGCAGCTCGCCACACTCCAACTTAAGCTCCTTGTTGCCGCCTCACGGCAGGCACATGCCGGCAAAGATCACCAGACGGCTGTTGACAGGCACAATGAAGTCCTGACATTTTTGCAAAAGAACAAAACGCTCCTAGCTGATACCGCGCAGCAAAAGGAAAAGACAGAACACCTGCTCCTCATTGACCGCATTGCAATTCTTAAGCAGAAGGCAACTACCGCTGAAAAAGAGAACGACTTCGGCACTGCCTTGACACATCACAACACTATTATCGATCTCATAATGACCGCACAGTTTCCCACAGATGCCACTGTTGTTAGAAACGCCCTTATTAATTCAAGGCAAAAAATAGCAGATCTGACGGAAAAACAGCGCATCGACACTAAACGGCAATGGCTGATCGACAATTATAAGGACATTTTTCAAACCCATTACCCCTCAGCAGCCCCCTCGGCCCTGCACATGCCCCAGGCAAAATTTATCAAATACGACGGCAACACCCTGGTTTTCAACCTCAATTGCCTGGAGAAGGGAACGGGAAGTCTTATCAAGCTGAGCATCTATTATCAATACACACCGGGGACCGATCAATGGAGCATCTACACCAACGGCACCTGATCCGCCCCAAGAGGCCGCCCGGGAATGCCCTGTGAGCAGTTACACCTAAAGAAAGAATTCGGTCTTACTTGTAACGGTTTCTTTTATCTGGTCAAGGGTGTCACTCAGTACACTGAGCACAGTCTCACGTATATCTCCAGCGACAACAATAAACATGACATCATCGCCTATGACAAGATTTTCTCCTTCATTAATGTCGACCAGGATCTCAACTATTCCCTGGCGTTTTCTTTGGGCATTGACTATTTCCTCCAACCTGTGCCAGTCAACACGCACCGTCAACCCGCTTACCGCTCTGCCATCACGTGAGGTCTGACGCACTACACCATTATGGCACAAAACCATTCCCGCCTTATGATACTCCGGGTGCTGTTTAATCTCTTCCACCAATTGATTCAACGTTTTCATGGACTCCCTCTTCCTGCAGTTGTGAAAATTACGGTAACTATTCAGCGATACAACCGGGCGGACCCGGCCTTTATTCTAAAAGTAACTTAGCTCGAAGCACCCAAGGGTAAGGAGTCTGCCGTGTTGTTTTCATGGGTATCTGCAAGCCCGGACAACTGCGGCTAAGCCCCCAGGGATGGGTTTATGGCCTCCCATGAAAACAACACGGCGGACTCCTGGGTCGATCAGCTGAGCTTTGTTGGTAATCAGCATCTGTTATAATAATGATAATTGCAAGATTTGCCATACAATGGTACAACATGGTTATAGACAAATACACACAAAACGCACACAAACTACCATTGCACCACTGCACTGCTAAACAGTTACAGTTCAGGGGAAGCTGCTGTTTTTTTGCTCTTTGCTGAATAGTTACGCTAGATTTTGGGAAAAATACCATGGCTCCCACTACCCCACCGTCGACCGCCGCCATTAAAGTCATTCTAGACTCTATCTCCGATGGTGTTTTCACCGTTGACCACGGTTTTCATATAACCTCGTTTAATAAAGCTGCCGAGAAAATTACCGGCTATTCCAGGAAGGAAGCCACCGGCAAACACTGCTGGGAAATATTTGGTTCCAATATGTGCAACGCTGACTGTGCCCTGAAAAGAACCATGCGTGAAGGCAGGTCGTGTGTGAGCAACGCAACCCATATCACCACCGCCCAAGGCAGCAAAACACCCATATCACTATCGACCTCACTTCTCAAGGATGAAGGCGGCAACATCCTCGGGGGGGTCGAAACTTTTCGCGACACCAGCGAGATCGAGGAACTGCGCCAGGAACTTGCAGGAACCGTATCAATTGGCAGGATGGTTTCCAGGAATCCCGCGATGAAACAGATTTTCACCATTCTTCAGCAACTTGCCCAAAGTGACACCACTGCCCTGATCGAGGGAGAAACAGGGACTGGGAAAGAGCTACTCTGCCGCGCCATCCACACTTCTTCACCAAGAAAAAATAAAAAATTCGTTGCCATTAACTGCGGCGCCCTGCCGGATACCCTTTTGGAATCAGAACTTTTTGGCTACAAAGCAGGCGCATTCACCGGAGCAACCACTGACAAGCAGGGACTTTTCGCCAGTGCCGGCGACGGCACCATCCTCCTTGACGAAATAGGTGACACCAGCCCTGCTTTCCAGGTAAAACTTCTACGACTCCTTGAAGAAAAGGAATACCAACCGCTTGGCAGTGTCGATACAATCAGCACAACGGCACGTATTATTGCTGCAACCAATAAGAATCTTACGAATATGGTCGCCACCGGAGCGTTCCGCCAGGATCTTTATTACCGCATCAATGTCTTTCATCTCAAGGTGCCTCCCCTTCGGCAGCGTCCTGAGGATATCCCGCTGCTGGTTGAACGCTTCATCGACAAGATGAACTCCATCAAAGACTGTAATATTCAAGGCATAGCTTCGGATGCCCTGGCGTTGCTGATGTCCCACGACTATCCCGGCAATATCAGGGAACTTGAAAATATTATTGAACACGCCTTTGTTGTCTGCCGAAAGGGTACCATTGGCAAATCACATCTACCGCCGGGGCTCTTTCAGAAAACTCCACACTCAGCGCCCTCTCTTCCTTCTTTTGAAGAACCAACCAACCTCGGAGCTGTGGTCCACTCGACCGAGCGACAGATCATCATCGAAACACTGGAGCAAAACAATTACAGCCGTAAAGCCACGGCGCAAAAGCTCGGTATGCACAAGACCACACTCTATCGTAAGATGAAAAAATTGGATATTAAGCTTCCCGAGCAGGATGGTCGCTGTAATATTGCCGCCCGTACCAAAAGCTAATCACGGTACACCAAATACCGAACAGAACTCTATTCAGTTTTTTGTTATAGAGCAGGTGAGGGAGCAGGCGGCCAACGTTGCAAAAACGCAACACAATGGAGCTCCATGCTTCCCCCCTTGGTGCAGAATTGCACCACTACCAGCCCTCCAGCGTCAGTCACACACATCACACTAATGTGCATTTGCCCGTTATGTCGCCATTTAATCTTCCTTTTCATCCTCTTGAGACACTGGCACAGTGCTTGCTAAATGAAGGGGAGCAGCGAGGCAGCAAACAAAGATACGCCCTTCTACAAAGGATATACACATAAATGAAAATTGTCGTCGCAGTAAACAACGATCCGCAAACAATCCCCTTCACGGATCATCTTGAAAAATACGTTGAAGTGCATCATGTCGCTCCGTCCTATGATGCTCTGCACAAGATCGTCACCGCAGAAAAAATTAATGCTATCATTGGCTCGGCCGAAAACCTTGAACTGATAAAAGCACTTATCATTGAATTTCCCATGATTAATTATGCTCTTCTAAGTTCAGCGTCGGCTGACGACTTTCATGAAATGACCGAGGGGTACGGAATTTTCATGCAGCTCCCGCCCGCACCCCAGGCGGAGGATGCCCAGAAACTGCTGGAAATACTTCAAACCATAACCCTAGCGGACACGGGGAGCCAAAAGGCAGGAGACAACTTATGATTATTAGCGTTGCCAGCGGTAAGGGAGGTACCGGCAAAACAACCATCGCGACCAACCTTGCTGCCACTCTTGGAAAACACTGTACTTTCCTTGATTGTGATGTTGAAGAACCGAATGCGCACCTTTTTCTCAAACCCGATATCCATTCACGGCAGGATGTTTTTACCTTTCTCCCTGAAGTCGATAAAAGTAAGTGCGATCAATGCGGCAAGTGCCGTGACATCTGCCGTTTTGGCGCCATAACCATAGTCGGCAGTTCGTTGCTGCTCTTTGGCGAACTCTGTCACAGCTGCGGCGGCTGTATGGAAGTCTGTCCGCAAAAATGCATTTCCGAAGGAAAGAGACTGCTTGGCACCATTGAATCAGGCAAAGCACATGGCGTCGAATTTCACCACGGTATTTTGCGCGTCGGCGAAGCGATGTCGCCCCCACTGATTAAGAGAATCAGGAAAGAATTCGAAAAAGGAGAAACTATCATTATTGATGCGCCGCCGGGTACATCATGTCCCGTCATTGCCGCCATGCATCAGGCAGACTTTGTTGTTCTGGTCACGGAACCTACACCTTTTGGTCTTCATGATCTCAAACTTGCCCATGAGACCATCAATCAAATGGGTCTTGCCAGCGGCGTTGTCATCAACCGTGCCAATCTGGGTGACAACTCCGTCCAGGAATATGCCAGGGCAAATGATCTACCGATCCTTCTTGAAATTCCCTTCAGCAAAACCGTCGCCGAACACTACTCACGCGGTACTCTGCTTGTTGATACGGATCCATCATGGCGGCATATGTTTCAGGAACTCTTTGCAACCATAGAAAAACAGGCCACGGCCGTAAGGAGCGAGGCATGAAAGAAATAGTTATTATAAGCGGCAAAGGAGGAACCGGCAAAACCAGCATCACCGCCGCATTCGCCATTCTGGCCGATCGCCCCATTCTTTGTGACGCCGATGTGGACGCCGCTGACCTGCACCTTCTCCTCAAGCCGGAAATTAACCAAAAAACCGACTTCATTGGCGGCAGCCTGGCAGTCATCAACACAGACAAGTGCACGGAATGCGGATATTGCCGCGAACTGTGCCGCTTTGATGCAATAAGTACTGATTTTGTCGTTGATTCCATCGACTGTGAGGGTTGCGGTGTTTGCGTGGATCTCTGCCCGGAAACCGCCATCGACTTTCCCCAACAGAAAAGTGGGGAGTATTATTTTTCCACCACCCGGGTCGGCCCCATGGTCCATGCCAGGCTTGGCATCGGTGAAGAAAACTCGGGAAAGCTGGTCAGCCTGATCCGAAAAGAAACCCGCAATATCGCCGAGACCAAAGAGTACCCATTAATACTCACCGACGGCCCTCCGGGAATCGGTTGTCCTGTTATCGCTTCGATCACAAACAGTGAAGCAGTGGTGATCATCGTTGAGCCGACCGTTTCAGGGATGCATGATGTCAAACGTGTCGCTGAGCTGACACATCACTTTGGCATCCAAGCCATGTTGTGCGTCAACCGCTTCGACATCAACGTCGAGGAAACCGAGAAGATAGAAAAATATGCCCGGGAACAAGACATAGTTGTCCTGCCGCGCATCCCTTTTGATTCCGACTTTACCAAAGCCATGGTGGAGGGCAAAACCATAATTGAATACGCCAGCGGTTCAGCAACGGCAAAACGAATACGGCAGGTATGGCAGCAGGTACTGGCAACACAGACGGCTGTTCCTGTGAAACCATTATCAATGGATAAACTTGTACAAAATCAGCCCCAAAACGGCAATTGAAATCTAACACGCAGCAATTCAACAAAGCAACATATACAACAGAAGTAACTCATTAAGGTGGTAAACGACTTTATTTTGATAACCCCTGTATTTGTAACTGCTTGCAGGGTACCGGAGATTCTCGCAAGCAGACTGGTGAAGCGTATAAGTAATACGTAAGCCAGGCTGATCGCGGGAAGATCTGGTGCCCTGTGAGCAGTTACCAACGGAAAAGGAGTACATTTTATGACTAAGATGCGCATCGCAGTGCCTTCCAACGGCTCTGGTGGAATCAATGGTACCCGGGCTGGTCATTTCGGTCATTGCGACGTTTTCACCCTGATTGATTGTGAAAATGGAGAAATAGTAGATGTTTTAACCCTGCCAAACGAAGGTCATGCCCAGGGCGGATGTATGGTCCCGGTTAACCTGCTCGCCGAAAACAAGGTCAACGCACTTTTGGTCGGCGGAATCGGCATGCGCCCGCTTATGGGATTCAAACAGGTGGGCATTACCGTTTATCATGAAGCCGAACGGCCTGATATTAAACCGGTTATAGCAGATCTACTGGCAGGAAAGATCCCGGAAATACAGAACGATCAAGTATGTGGAGGAGGAGGGGGCGCCGCCTGAGGCAGCGCCGGAACACCGACCTTGCGGTGGGCGGATACAATTACCCACGGCAAGGTCTACACCACCGTATTCCTACTACAACAAGGAGATTTACAAATGAAAATTGCTGTCACAGCAAAGGGAACAACACTCAAGGACCCTGTCGACCCCCGATTTGGCAGAGCTGCACATATTCTCATCGTCGATACCGATTCAATGCAAATCGAGGCGCTTGACAATAGTGCCAACATCAACGCCTTCAAGGGTGCCGGCATTCAGGCGGCCACCATGATATGCGACAAAGGCGCCGAAATTCTGCTCACCGGCTACTGCGGCCCCAAGGCATTTCAAGCAGCTCAGGCCGGTGGTATTAAAGTCGTCAATGATGTCAAGGGAACAGTCGAAGAAGCTATCAATCAATTCAGAAAGGGAACTCTTCAATACAGTGAAGCTCCCAACGCCGATGGCCACTGGTAAAAAAGCATATGAACAATAAAGAGCTCGACGCCTTTATCGACAAACTACAACAGGATATTTTTGACGAAGCCTTCCAGGCGTACGGTCAAAAAGGATATGAGCGCTGGCTTAACCCCAAGTTCTGCCACGAAATGCAGGACTTTGACAACCATGCGGCGTTGACGGGTGAATGCGGCGACACCATAGAAATTTTTATTACAATGGATGGAGAAACGGTACGGGATGGATCATATACCACCACCGGCTGTGCCTCGAGCTCCATCTGCGGCTCCTTCGCGGTGGAGCTGTCTCTTGGTAAAACCGCCGAAGAAATTCTGGATATGAGCGGAGTTACAATCCTTGAAAAGATCGGCAGCTTCCCCAAAGATGAAGAGCACTGCGCTCACCTTGCGATTTCTACAATGAAGGAGGCCATTAACAAATATATGGGCGGCCGGACCTCACCCCGCCTCGGCGACTAACCCCCAGGCAGTTGCGGTATATATCAGCCAACCTCCTCAAGAGAGACTTTCAGCTCATCTCCAAACGTTATTCTCTTTGGCTTTGTGCCCCAATATATACCGCGGAAAAGGCACTTCTCTTCTTCCTCCGGAGATGTGCCTTTTTTCTTGCTTTAATCCTTTCCGGCCTTGTATTTTGAGGACGCTATTCCTAAGTATTGTCAGTTCACCAACAACCAAATAAAATGCTGATTACCAACGAAACTCAGCTCGAAGCACTCAAGGGCAAGGAGTCCGCCGTGTTGTTTTCATGGGTATCTGCAACCCGGACGGCTGCAGCTAAGCCCCCAGGGATGGGTTTATGGCGTCCCATGAAAACAATACGGCAGGCTCCTGGGTCGATTAGCTGAGTTTCGTTGGTAATCAGGAATAAAATTTATCCATAGCACAGTTGGCAAGAACTAGGGCAGAGTCCCCCTCACCATATAATTCAACGCGGCAACCGATGCTTGGGTACCTTTTCCAGCGATGCGGATTACAGTCAATATCTCACGCTTATGGCCCAATGGTGTGCCCAGTACAATATCGAGCTCTGGTCTTACTGCCTTATGCCCAATCATTTCACCTTACCGCCGTTCCCAACTTACTTGACGGCCTGCTCCGGGCCATTGGCATAGCCCCTCGCCGCTACACCCGCCATGTCAATTTTCAGCAAGGCTGGATGGGCACGGATTAATCATCTCTGCCCATCTTTTCCACCTGATGTCGAAAAGGATAGGGAATGGGACCATTCTGCTCAGGATAGGCATCTCCATCCTCCACCGTCTCTAAGTCGGTGTAATCGGTTAGAAGCGGCGAGGATTTCTTGAGATACTTGGTAATCATAACCGGTCCTGCCCAAAGCAAATATTGTTCATTATATTCGGCCTCGACCGAGGCTGACTGGGGCGGCATCAACAGCTCACCGGTCCGGTGGTCGACGGCCATAACCTCGATGGCCGCTTTTGCCCGTAAAACCTCGTTGTTGGCTATGAACCACTCAATCCTGGAACGAACGGTACCAAACACATCCACAATCACATACACATCTACTTCCGCCTCAGAAGGAGGTACTATCTTGACCCCACGCAGAAAGAGATATGTTTGCAACAGACCGTTGAGATACTGTATATCGCTGGAAGAAATCTCCTCGGAATTCTGATAGGCTCCCAGGCCCTTATACTCTAAACCTACCTGTACTTCTCCACCATACCCCTCTTGCGAAGACGTCGTTTTCTCAGGTGTATTGAGCAGCGTACTCGTTGTAGAGCTGTTTGATGAAGCAGACAAAGTAGACCCGGAACTCTCTGTTTTACTGACAGTGCCTCCGGCATCCGTCGAGGTCCCCGTGCTTGAGTTGGTGCTGTTGGTAGATGATTGTGTCGCAGTTGTCGAATCATAACGAGGAAACACCGATTTTTTCGTTACCGTGGGAGTGTGGATATAATCACCCCGTACCTGTGAAACCAATGAATATCGCCCTCCGATTAGATTACCGGAGCCACTATCGTCTATGGCATTAATGTAGAGATTGACTCTCCGTCCCCTGATGGCGGTAAGATCGATTTTTTTGATAGTCGCCCTGGTTGCCGCTCCGACCAACTCCTGCTCAACGGCAAACCGTTTCCCTCCACCATGCCCGGGAAGTCCGGTCAGGGAGCCGCATCCGCTTAAAAACAGTAGTCCGGTCAACATGCTGCAAAGCACAGAAGCCCTTGCACCGGTCTTAAGGGCACTTTGAAAAACAAGATTTTTCGACCGAAAACGAGACACGGCCGCAGGTTTTGTCACTGTCCCGCACCGTCTTTCAGAATTAACCTGCTCATGTAACGATTTGTTTATTTTACTCATTTGGTCCTATTTGGTTTACAAAACTTTTCACAGCGTGCACACCTTTACACAAGGCCACCTTACCAAGGGAGTTTTCCTTCTGTACATTCATTATTGCCAATCAAGGCTCCCGCAAGCTTTCATCAAGCGCACGGATGATCGGGTAGAGGAAATAAGAGATCACTTTTCGCTTGCCGATCTTTATCTCGGCACGCACCTTCATTCCCGGCATTACCCGAAAACCATCTGGAACCTTCTTCAGTTTCTCACTCATTAGCCGAACGCGAGCGAGGTAAAAACCTCCACCTTTTTCCTGGTCTTCCTTGTTCTGCTGCTCAAGGTTTTGACCAGGCCGTTGAAATGCGTCTTCACTTATCACCCGCACCTCACCATCGAGAGTGCCATGTTTTTGAAAGGGAAAAGCATCGAGCTTCACCCTCGCCGCATCATCCATCCGAACCCTGGCAATATCTTTTCCCTTGATTCTCACCTCCGCTTCAATGCGACAATCGACCGGCACGATGGTTGCGAACGGTTCTGCCTGTCGTAAAATGGAGCCCACCGATCGTTCAGCCATTTTCAAGACAATACCGCGCTGCGGCGCCCGCAGTGAGACCAACTCTTGCAACCTCTCGGCCTTGTTGATCTCCTCAACGACCCCTTTTAGTTCATCTCGCAGCCGTACCTTCTCTTCCATCAGCTCACCCGATCGCTCTTCAAGAAACTGCTGCCATTCAGACTCGACTTTGCGCAACTCCTTGACGACAACCTCTTCTTCAGCCTTGAGGGTTTCTATCTCATCGGCCGCTCCATATCGAGCCTTCTGCGACTCAAGCAGCCTCAGCCTGTACTCATTGCCGTTTTGCGGCATTTTCGCCGTTGTACCTTCAACATCACGTAAAAGCTTCAACTGCCGCTTACTTCCTTGCCGTTTGACCCTGTTCAATGCACGCTGCGATTCCAACGCCGCCTTCTTGTCATCCGTCATCTGGTGGGTACGCTGTAAGATGACTTTCCTCTGATTGAACAAGCTCTCCTGCAGTCGGCCATCCTCACCCTCCTCCGGAAGCGCCCTGAAATCAGTGTGCGATAACTCTGCGTCTATACGCCGCAACTGCGTCTCCATGGATAGCCGTTTTCTTTTCAACTGGCTCAAATCCGCACTTGTAAAGGTTGAATCAAGCGTTGCCAGGATCTGCCCCTCTGCAACAATATCTCCGACCCGCACATTTATGGAACGAATAGTCGCCGCATTTAGGGGCTGCACAACGATTGTCGGCGATGTCGTGATCAGCCGTCCATCTGCAACGACAATCCGGTCCACCTGAAAGACAGCCGCACCGATCACTGTCGCAACCAGCGTGAACATAATGACATACAGTACCCAGCGCACCTTCCCTGCGACGGGTTTTTCTTCGATCTCAACCGCATCCGGCTGATACTCGATAATATCCTTCTTCGTAGCATCCTTTGTACGTTTCATGTGATCACCATCTGACTAACCAGCATGGCTGGACTTTTAAGGCCTGGCATGACTATTTGTGGAAGTGAGATGAGAATTCTCCGAGTCTCATCAACTCGCGTACCGGTCCAAGGTCAGGCGTGACAGGGATTTTTTTCCGGTAGCATACATGGGATATCGGAGTCTGCGATTACCTCCAAGGATAAAATCTCCTGACACAACGAAGAGATGGGCAAGAACGACATTTTTCGAGATGGCCTATAGTTCCATCTGCTGCTTCCACAGGTTCTTATAGAGGGCGCAATCCTGGACAAGGCGCTCATGAGGGCCATACCCGACCAACTTGCCTTCACTCAGAACCATTATATTATCGGCGCCCTTGAGCATGGAAAGTCGATGAGACACCGTGATCACAGTCCGTCCCCTGGCTATCTTGACCAGGTTTTCCCTTACTATTCTCTCACTTTCCGGATCCAGAGCGCTTGTTGCCTCGTCAAGAATTAATATTTCCGGCTGGGTCAACAACGCCCTGGCAATGGCCAGGCGTTGCCGCTGTCCACCGGACAGATTGCTCGCACCTTCCTCCATCATGGTATCGTAGCCTTGAGCGAGGTTGACAATAAACTCGTCTGCTCCTGCCATGGTCGCCGATTCGATTATTTGCTGCCTCGACGCACCCGACTGCCCAGCTCGGATATTTTCGGCAATGGTTCCCCGGAAAAGAAAACTTTCCTGGAGCACCACACCGGTATTCTGACGGAGGTGCGAAGTATCTATTTCATTGAGATAGCAATTATTGATTCGTATCGTACCTGTCGAGGGAGAGTATGCTTTTTGCAACATTCGCGTCAAGGTCGTTTTTCCCGAACCACTCGGGCCGACAATCCCAAGAGTGGTCCCCGCCGGAATGGTCAGTGATATCTCGTGGAGCGCCGGAGGAAGATCCGGACCATAGCGGAAACTGACGCGGTCGAAAACGATGTCTCCTTTCAACGAAACCCTGGTCCCGTGTCGGTCCGCGCCCCACTCTTCCTTGGCATTCATCACCACCCCAAGCTTTTCCACCGACAGCGCCGCCTCCTGATACTGATGGATCAAGCCAACAAGCCGTACCAGCGGCGAGGTAACCCGTCCGGCCAGCATTTGAAAGGCGATCAGTGCACCAACGGTTATCGAACCGTTGAATACCTGGCTGGCACCAACCCATATCAAAATGATAGTCATCAATCTCTCCAACAGCTGGGTCAACGACTTGGCCGTAATGGAGATTTTCCCGACCCGGAACTGCATGCTGATGGCCCGAGCCACCTTTTCCTCCCACTGCTTGCGCAACTTTGGTTCAATGGCCATGGCCTTGACCGTCGGCATGCCGTTGATGGTCTCGACCAACATGGCCTGCCTGTTGCCCTCGGCATCATAGAGGGCGTCCAGCCTTTCCTTAAAGGGCCGGATCAGGACAAGAATGACGGCGGCGATGGCCACGGTAAACAGCGCCACGATCCCGGTCAGCAGCGAGCTGTAAAAAAATAAAAACGGCAGAAAGATAAACAGCGATGTTGCCTCTAGCATGGTCAGAAACACACTGCCGGTCAAAAAACCGCGGATGTTCGATGTCTGCTGCATATGCTTGGTCAGCACCCCCGCCGTCACTTTTTCAAAAAAGTCCAGGGGCAAATTGAGCATGTGCCTGAAAGTTCTAGCGGTCACCCGCATATCGATCTTGTTGGTGGCATGCAACAGGAGGTAGTCGCGCAGAAAATCGAGACAGGCGTTGACAACCAGCATGGCCGCCATGCCGATCCCCAAGACATGCAGAGTGGTAAGAGCCTGGTTCACCAATACCTTGTCGATAACGATCTGAAAAAATATCGGCGTAATCAAAGCAATGGCATTGATAAAGAGTACCGCCAGAGCAACATCGAAAAAGGCGGTTTTCTGCCGCAATATCTCCGGAATGAACCAGCGCAGGCTGAACGGCTGCGACTCATCGCTTAGTTTATAGACGCGCTTGAAAACATAGGTCTCGCCATCCCATTGCTCCGCGAACTCCTGGCGACCCATCCTGAGGTGCCCACCGTTATGGCCGGTCAGGGGATCATAGCAGGCAACCATTGCCTCTTCACCTTCCCCATCCGGAAGAGTGCCAACAATAACGACGTGGCGACCGCTTTTCAATCTGGCCATGGCGGGATAGGCCTTCTTCAGGTTTTCCAGACCATCCCAATCGAGCTGCAGCCGCTTGGCCTTGATACCGTTATCCTTGCCCATCCGAATCAGAGTATCGGAAGGTATCTCCTCACTGCCAAGGCTGTACTCATGCTGTAATCGTTCCTGCGTCAACTCTATTTTGTGTTCGCGTGCAATGAGTGAAAAGCAAACCAGAGCGGTATTGATTTTTTCAAACCGCAGCACCCCGCCAGCCCAGGATTTGGTGAACTGATCCGCCTGGATAGTCTCCGGCTTACTGCCCTTTTCGGAATCGACTCGCATCAGGTTCACGGTCGACGATGCTAGCTCCTCTCCGGTATAAATGCCGGTGATAATACAGTGACTCCCATCAGCTATTTCCGCCATTACCGGCAACAAGGGCAAGAGCTCAGGCAACTGTTGCGGCTTTGGTCGAAGGACCAGCGAGCGAACCCCTTTCGTCCTGGCAGCCTTGACCACCTCCTCAAAAGCTTCTTTATTGCCCAGCTGTTCGCATATTCCATGAAGCTCTTCCAAATGCGAGGCAAGATCGGCCAAACCGCTGAATTCGGCTAGGCGAACACTGCTGCTGACAATATAATTATGATGTTGAGGATCAGAATCCTCCTGTGTTTCCGAAATTTTTATATTCATATAATTAAACGATGTCTACTTCATCTTACCGCTTTTTTTAAACCGCCTGAGAGTCATCCACAAACCGCCCTTCTAGAATAAGTTCCGCTAACCCTATGCAGCTACTAATAGATCCTTGCTACGCAACTCAGGTTTGGAGGTGAGCTTGGCGAATTCGACGGCCACTCCCTGGCCGTTGCCGTCGCAATCATAGGAAAGTGATCCTGAGGTGGTGTTGTAGAGGATATAGTCGTTATCATCGACGGCCAGGCCGGTTTCGCTGGCATGGAAATTGGCTTCGGACACTATACCTTCAGCCTGTAGGGCATCGAATATTGAGCTGTGGAGTTGAATAGTGTCTTTCCCAGTTTCAAAATCGACTATGCGGTCGACGTTTTGCTCGCCGTCGAGGGCGGTATTGAAAATAATGGTGTCGTTTCCTTCTCCTCCTGCAAGGTAATCTCTCCCAAGACCACCGAACAATTTATCATCTCCATCACGGCCCTGCAGGTTGTCGTTTTCTCCCTCGCCGTGCAGCTCATCATTACCGGCAAAACCGAGCAGAGTGTTGCGACCGTCATCACCACGAAGAACATCGTCATGCTGTGAGCCATAAGCTTTCTCGATGGCACTGAAAGTATCACCTGCCGCCGTGCCACCCACTGCTGTACCGGCTGAAAGATCTATGCTCACACCAACATCGGAATCGCGGTAGTCTATAGCATCCAGGCCTTCCCCGCCGACCAGATGATCCGCACCGGCTCCACCACGGAAGAAGTCGTTGCCAAGACCACCATACAGCTCGTCATCGCCTTCACGGCCCTGGAGGTTGTCGTTTTCTTCTCCGCCATACAACTCATCATTGCCGGCGAAACCGAGCAGGGTGTTGCGACCGTCATCACCTCGGAGAACATCGGCACTATGCGAACCGTACACCTTCTCGATGGAGCTGAAACTATCTCCTGCAGCCGTGCCGCCCACTGCTGTACCGGCGGCAAGATCTATGCTCACACCAACATCGGAATCGCGATAGTCTATGGCATCCAGGCCTTCCCCACCTACCAGTTGATCCGCACCAGCTCCACCACGGAGGAAGTCGTTGCCGCCACCACCGTACAACTCGTCATCTCCATCGCGACCCTGCAAGTTGTCATTTTCTCCCTCACCATGCAACTCGTCATTACCATCAAAACCAAGCAGAGTGTTGCGACCGTCATCACCTCGGAGGACATCGGCATGCTGTGAGCCATAGGCTTTCTCAATGGAGCTGAAAGTATCACCTGCCGCCGTGCCGCCCACTGCTGTACCGGCGGCAAGGTCTATAGTCACACCAACATCGGAATCGCGATAGTCTATGGCATCCAGACCTTCCCCACCTACCAGTTGATCCGCACCAGCTCCACCACGGAGGAAGTC
>Ga0136557_1000159_pt1 | contig 54993 bp, 47 predicted proteins | sample AntRauTorckE6832_FD_104796 | JGI IMG/M metagenome (GOLD analysis project Ga0136557, IMG submission 104796) | Saline lake microbial communities from Rauer Islands, Antarctica - Metagenome Torckler E6 #832 | ecosystem: Environmental > Aquatic > Non-marine Saline and Alkaline > Saline | place...
AAGACCATGAGTGTGGCGCAGAAACTCTACGAGGGGATCGATATCGGTTCCGGCCCGGTGGGTCTTATCACCTATATGCGTACCGACTCCGTGGCGCTTTCCAACATTGCCCTCACCGAAGCGCGCGAACAGATTGTTTCCCTCTTCGGTGAGGATTACGCCCTCACTAAACCGCGCTTTTTCAAGAACAAAGCCAAGAATGCCCAGGAAGCACATGAGGCGGTGCGTCCCACGTCATTGGAGAACCATCCGGATAAAATAAAGAGCAGTCTCACTTCTGATCAGTACAAGCTCTATCGTCTGGTGTGGATGCGTACCATTGCATCACAGATGGCGCTCGCTCGTCTTGATGCTACCACGGTAGATATCTCAACCCTCGCAGAACAGGGCGATGGGCACATTTACGCCTTTCGCGCAACGGGCCAGGTGTTGCGTTTTCCCGGTTTTATGAAGCTGTATATTGAGGGAACCGATACCGAATCCGATGAAGAGCCGGAGGGGATGCTTCCCCCCCTGCAGGAGAACGACACCGTACAGTGTGAGGAACTCCTCCCCAATCAGCATTTTACCCAGCCGCCGCCTCGCTATACCGAGGCAAGCCTGGTTAAAACCCTCGAAGCCTACGGCATCGGACGACCCTCGACCTATGCGTCTATCATGAACACCCTGGTGACTCGGCGCTACGTGCGGTTGGAAAAACGCGCCTTTTACGCCGAAGATGTAGGGTTGGTGGTAAGCGATCTCCTCTCCAACCATTTCACCAAATATGTGGATTACGATTTCACCGCGAAGTTCGAAGAGGATCTGGATGCGGTATCGCGCGGGGAGGAGCAGTGGAAACCCCTGCTTAAATCCTTCTGGGATCCGTTTGTGACGTTGCTGGAGGAGAAAGATGCCGAGATCAGCAAGTCCGATGTCACCACCGAAGAGACCGATAAGGAGTGCCCCGAATGTGGCAAGAAACTCGTAGTGAAGCTCGGGCGCGCAGGTAAATTCCTCGCCTGCAGCGGTTTTCCCGATTGCCGCCACACCGAGCCGCTCGACGGGAGCGCTAAGGAGGAGCCCGAAGTCACGGATGAAAAATGTGACAAGTGCGGCGCTCCCATGGTGATTAAAATGGGGCGCTACGGGAAGTTCCTCGCGTGCAGTGCGTATCCGGACTGCAAAAACATCCAGCCGCTGGTAAAGCCCAAACCTCTGGATATCAAGTGTCCCGATTGCGATGATGGCGAACTCATGGAGAAGAAAAGTCGCTACGGCAAGATCTTCTACTCCTGCAACCGCTATCCTAAGTGCAAATATGCTCTGTGGGATAAACCTTTGGAGCAGCCGTGTCCCACATGTGGTTTCCCCCTGACGGTGGAAAAAACGACTAAACGTGAAGGTACGGTACGCAAGTGCGCGCAGAAGGAATGTGACTTTAAGGAGGTTTTGGTAGAGCCGGAAAAGAAGGCCTCTGCAGCCAAAAAGAGCACGGCAAAAAAAGCCCCGGCGAAGAAAAAGAGTACAGCGGCAGGTAAAAAAGCTCCGGCCAAGAAGAGTACCACCAGCAGGAAGAAAAGCACCACAAAGAAAGACGAAAGCTGAAAACGGTACCCTCTATACCTGGAACGATTAAAAAGACTGCGCTGCTACCGGTGCAGTCTTTTTCGTATGGGGCGATCGGCGTGTCTACCCTTGGTCGTAAGCCTTTCTTACGTTTGAACACGGGCGCATACATCGGTGTGCCCCTACGATAATAATAGGACAGGATTCAGATAAAATGCCCACACAACAACAAACACAACAATCCCCAACCCCTGAGCTAACCATCATCGGTGCCGGACTTGCCGGATGCGAGGCTGCGTGGCAGGCGGCACAGCGTGGTGTGCGGGTGAAGCTTCTGGAGATGAAACCGCAGCACTTCTCTCCGGCGCATGAGCTTGAAGACCTAGCGGAGCTGGTGTGTTCCAACAGCTTACGCGGTGCGGGGATGAACAATGCGGTTGGGTGCATGAAGGAGGAGCTGCGCCGTGCGGGGACCCTCTTCATGCAGGCGGCAGATGCAACGACGGTTCCAGCCGGTGGCGCGCTGGCAGTGGATCGCACAGCCTTCAGTGCATATGTCACGCATGCGATTGAGGCGCATCCCTGTATCGAACTGGAGCGTACCGAGGTCAGCACCATCCCAAAAGAGGGTATAGTTATAGTGGCAAGTGGGCCGCTCACGTCCGATACCCTGGCGGCAGAGATTGCACGCCGAACGTCGGCGGAAGACCTGTATTTCTATGATGCGATTGCCCCGATTGTAAGTGTCGAGTCCATTGATTTTTCCATAGCATGGCGCGCCTCGCGCTACGATAAAGGGGAGGCTGACTATATTAACTGCCCCCTGAACCGGGAGGAGTATGAGGTCTTTGTCGCGGAGTTGCTCAAGGCAGAGAAGGTGGAAGCACACAACTTTGAAACCATGCTCCACTTCGAAGGGTGTATGCCCATCGAGGAGATGGCGCGGCGCGGCGAACGTACCCTGGCGTTCGGCCCCATGAAACCAGTGGGGCTCCCCGATCCGCGTACCGGCAGGGCACCGTATGCCGTGGTGCAATTACGCCAGGATAATCGCCAGGGAACCCACTACAACATAGTGGGATTCCAGACCAAACTCACCTATCCTGAACAGAAGCGGATTTTCCGTACCATTCCCGCCCTCGAACATGCCGAATTCTCCCGTCTGGGAAGTGTGCATCGGAATACCTTTATCAATGCACCGCGTTGTCTCACTCCAATACTACAGCTCAAAGGGGAGGAGCGTATCTTCTTTGCGGGTCAGATAACCGGGGTGGAAGGGTATGTGGAATCCGCAGCGTGCGGATTTATCGCTGGATTGCAGGCGGTTGCATATCTGCGCGGTGAAAATATCTCTCTGCCCCCCGAGACTACGGCGTGTGGTGCTATACTCGGACATCTGCAGCATGGCGACCCGGAGCACTTTCAGCCCAGCAATGTCAACTACGGGCTCTTCCCTCCCCTGGAGGGGAAGAAGATGAAACGTGCCCTGCGCCGTCTGGCACGGGCTGAGCGCGCCCTGCAAGCTTGGGATGAGTGGCTTGCCTCAGTGAAGATTCCTGTGCAGGATACGGAGATGTTGCGCCAACAGCGCAAGCAGACGGAGGAGCAAAACGATGGAAAAAATCCCTAGAGACAGTGGCATCGTGCTAGCCTCCGCCTCCCCGCGCCGGCGTGAAATGCTGGAGCGCATGGGAGTTGCATTTGTGACCATTCCCGCTGATGTAGCAGAGGAAGTGGGCGAGAGGGAAGCTCCGAAGGATTTTGTGTTGCGTGTCAGCAGTGACAAGGCCCTGGCTGTGGCACAGCGAAATCCTACAGCGGGGCGCTGGTTTATCGGCAGTGACACCGCGGTAGTGTGTGAAGGCACCATTATGGGCAAGCCCGAAGATGATGCACATGCAGCGCGTATGTTACGCCGCCTTTCTGGCACAACCCACGAGGTGATCTCTGCATATGCAATCTACGACCAGCTCCGTACCGAGTGGACGCGGCGCGTGGTGCGCACCGAGGTGCGGGTGCGTGCGTTGACACAGGAGGAGATACAGGGGTACATTGCTTCAGGTGAACCGGCTGACAAAGCGGGCGCGTATGCGATCCAGGGGCTGGGAGCCTTTATGGTTACCGGTATTTGCGGGAGTTATACCAACGTGGTGGGCCTGCCGCTGAGAGAAATCCTTGCGGATCTGGAAGGTCTTGGCGCACATCGGATGTTTGGTGGAGTGTAGTTTTCACCGAGACGAAAAATCATATCTTCCCCCCATAACAAGTGGAGGCGAACATGGAACCTTCAATATCTCAACGCCTGGCACAGATACATGCACGTATGCATGATGCGTGTGCACGCTGCGGACGTGATCCGGAGACGGTGGAGCTCATTGCAGTCTCCAAGAAAAAACCTGCTTCCATGATTGACGCCGCTGCCCAGGATGGCCAACAACTCTTTGGCGAAAGCTACGTGCAGGAGTTCTGTGATAAAGAGTCCGAGGTAAACGAGGATGTGCGCTGGCATTTTGTCGGCGCCTTGCAATCGAATAAGGTGAAATACCTGCGTGGGAAGGTGGAGATGATCCACGCCCTCGATCGCTACAGCCTTGCGCGCGAGATCAACAAGCAGTGGCGCAAACTCGATACAACCATTGATGTATTGATTCAGGTAAATCTCGCGGGAGAGAAAAGCAAAGCAGGGGTGGCACCGACAGATGTGCAGGATCTGGTTGAGCGCGTGGCTGAGTTGCCACACCTGCGGGTCAGAGGATTGATGACCCTTCCACCCATTGCGGAGGATTCGGAAGAAACGCGCTCATGGTTCCGCCAGCTGCGCGAGTTGGCGCACAGGCTCGATGCCCTTGAACTCCGCGGCGTTAGCATGGATACCCTTTCTATGGGCATGAGTCACGACTTTGAAGTGGCGATTGAAGAGGGCGCTACACTGATTCGGGTGGGTACCGCAATCTTTGGCGCTCGTGAGGTGGATCATGGCGGATAAAAACCCAGCCCTGAAACCCCGCGCCCTGTGGGCTTCACGTCTCGGATTTGTTCTTGCGGCCGCAGGTAGTGCTGTAGGCCTCGGCAATATCTGGAAGTTCCCCTACATTGCGGGTGAAAACGGCGGGGGCGCTTTCGTGCTCGTATATCTGCTGTGCATCGCCTTTGTGGGCTTACCCATCATGATGGCGGAACTGATGCTGGGGCGGCATACGCGCAAGGATGCGGTAGGGGCATTTGTCTCTCTGGAGCCGAAACGGCGCTGGTGGCACACCCCCGGTTGGATCAGTGTAGCGGCGGCATTTATCATCAGTTCTTACTATTCGGTGGTTGCGGGATGGACCCTGGATTATGTGTTCCGCGCCATCATGGGGAGTTTCAGCGGCAAATCTGCCACTGCTATTGAGGGGATGTTCAGTGCCCTCCTCGCGGATGGGGGGCGCCAGTCGTTCTGGCATCTGATCTTCATGCTGTTGTGCCTCGGAGTCGTGGTCGGCGGGGTGCAGAACGGGATCGAACGCTGGAGTAAAATCCTGATGCCGATTCTCCTGGTGCTCCTAACCCTGCTGTTTGTCAACGGCATGCTCAGTTCCGGTGCGCGCCAGGGGCTTGAATTCATGTTCCGCCCCGACTTTGCCAAACTCACCCCCGCTTCTATTCTCGAAGCACTGGGACACTCCTTTTTCACCCTCTCCCTGGGTATGGCGGCGATGATTACCTATGGCTCGTATCTGAACCGCAATGAAAACCTGTTTGCCGCGAGCACACGTGTGGCTCTGCTCGATACGACGATTGCTCTTATGGCAGGCCTGGCGATATTCCCCATTGTATTTTCTGTCGGTCTTGAGGCGGGGGCTGGGCCCGGGCTGATTTTCCAGACCATTCCGGTGGTTTTTTCCCAGATCGGCGGGGGGCATGTGCTCTCCATCATGTTTTTTCTGCTCCTCTCCTTTGCCGCCCTCACCAGCAATATTTCCCTCCTCGAAGCGCAGATAGCGTATTTCATCGACGAACGTGGCTGGAGTCGCAAGAAAGCAACACTTACCATTGGTGCTTTGGCATTCAGCGTCGGTATTCCTACCGCGCTGTCCTACAATGTGATGGAGGGGATCACGTTTATTGGAGAGCGTAGCTTTTTCGACTCCGCTGATCTGATTGCCTCCAACTATCTTCTCCCTATTGCCGGTCTCCTCATCGCCATCTACGTAGGCTGGTTCTGGCGCGGAAGTGAGGAGAAAGAGGAGCTGGTCTCAGCGGGAACGTGGGTCTATCCTGTATGGCACTGGCTGATTCGCTATGTGGCCCCATTGGCCGTGGCTCTGGTGTTGTATTTCAAAATCGATGAGGCCGGGCTGTGGGATTATCTCGCACATTTGTTTGGAGGCGGCGCATGATTTTTATCCGCTGTGAAGCCCTGTGCTTATTTGCGCCTCCAGGGCGATGATGAATAAGCTCGCAAACCCATCCCCACAGCTGAGCATGAAGCAGATCAGCATCTTCTTCCTCCCTCTGCTGCTCAATGTTCAGCTTATGAGTGTGTCCCACTCCATCATCAACAGTGCTCTGGCACGCCTGGATGACTATGTCCTCGCTCTGGCTTCATTTTCCGTGGCTATGGTGGTGCATCTGCTCTTTGCGTCTCCGTCGTATCAGAATCACACCATTACTCTTGCTGTAGTGCGCGGGCCGCGCTCATTTCGCAGCATGGTGCTCTTTGTTGTTCTCATTGCCCTTTTTGTCTCCCTGATGCTGAACCTCATAGCGTATACTCCATTTGGAGATTTTATGCTCCGCAGGGTTCTCGGAGTTGATGCTGCTGTGGCACGTGAAGCTCGCCAGGCGATTGCGTTTATGGCACTGTTACCTTTTTTTACCGGCTTTCGCGGATTTTTTCAGGGGCTGGTGATCCGCTCACGCAGGACTCATCTGGTCACTATCGCCACGGGGATCAGGGTGGTAACGCTCCTGGGTTTTATTGTAATGGGGCGGCGCTGGTTCGACGGTGCACAACTTGGTGCCTTTGCTCTGGTTTCTTGTGTTGCCATGGAGAGTCTGGTGATGGGAGCGATGGCGTATCGCAATCGTGGTTCAGTCCCCGGTAAGCCCGGGGATGCAGCGATGGACCAGAGCGAGACGCCGCTCAAGGTGTTGCGTTTTGCCCTGCCGGTGGCATTTTCTTCCGGTCTGCAACAGACCATCCCGGTGGTAATTAACGCTATAATCAGCCGCCTCCCGGATGCCAATCTTGCCCTAGCAGCATTCGGGGTGATCCGCGCCATTATGTTCATGCTCGCCGGGCCCATGCGTAATCTGCAGCAGGTGTATCTCGCGATGGTGGAGAGTGCTGCGGATTACAAGGTTCTGTTACGCTTTTTCTACCGCACCACTGTAGTGATGGCGATGCTGGTGCTCATGCTGGCTTTTCCCTTCAATAACCTGATCCTCAAGCAGGTGCTGGGGATTGCGGATGATTTACGCATGTATATCGTTACTCCGCTGGCGTGGTGTGCCCTTTTCCCGCTGTTCTATGGGGCCACTAATCTCCTTCGTGCCCACTTCACCGGCAGTGGCCAGACCCTGGTGCTGGGGCAGGCAACAATCTTGAAGTTTGCCTATCTGCTGCTATGCTGGCTGCTGTTACCTTTGGTTGCCCCTGATATTTCCGGTATTGCCCTGGCAATTTTCCTCCTCATCAGCAGCGAATGTGCCGAAGGCCTTTTTCTGCGCTTGCAACGCAGGCGTCTATAGACGAAATGCCGTGCCAATGCTACTTTAAAGATTCATGAGCAAAAAAAGGGGATACTCCGTTGTAACGCCATCTTTTCCCTGTTTTACAGATTCAGACTCTGGGGTTAAATCGGGGCTAAGGGGGATATTTATGGCAGTTGTCTCTGCAGCGTATGTCATAAGTTGCCTCAACTAACCGAGCAGGATTTGTGGATGCAAGATACTGACATCAGCTTACGAAGTAGTAAGCGCCTCGCATTAACGGCGTTTGCACTGATCTGTGTCATGCTGATGCTGATGGGGATCGCTTTTTATCAGCATCAGCGGCGCGGAGCACTCCGAAGTGCCCAGGAGCACCTGCAAGTTGTCCACGATCTCTATACTCGTCAGATATCATACTGGCGCACCCAGCATCTTGCCCTGGCAAAGATGCTCGCCTCTGATCCCCGTTTTCGTCACAGCGCCGCGGCTGTAGCAGCGCGGGACCCCGGTAGCGACATCGCCCTCCACCGTGAACAACTGCGCAGTATTCTTGGCGCAATGCGGCATAATTACGAATACCACCATCTGTTTCTCGCCGATCGGGATGGAACCCCCCTGGTAAACTCGCCCCATTCCACCCGGGACGAAATTTTTACTTTCAGATGTGGGGATATGTGCCTCTCAGATATAGAGCTCAGTTTCGATCTTAGGGAAGGAGTTTTCTCCTCTATCTATCTTCATCCCCCAACGGGGGGGGAGTCTGCGCACAAGCATCTGCACATGAATCTGATCTTCCCGCTGGAGCTTGAGCACCATGATGCGGCTGTTAACGCAGTCCTGGTGGTTGTGATCAATCCGAAAGAATTTCTGGTGCCTTTGCTGCGCAGCTGGCCTGTACCGCATAAAACCGCAGAGGCAGTACTGGTGCGACGGCACAAGGATAAAGTTATCCGCCTGACCGAACCCAGATTCTTTTCCCATCAGCCGCTGGAAAAAGTCGTTCCTCCTGAACAGGGGTGCTATATCGGCCAGTTTGTCCAATCCGGACAGGAGGGCTTTTTTGCGTGCAAAGACTATAAAGATGCACAGGTCCTGGCACAGATCGAATCCATACCGGATACCCCGTGGACTCTGGTTACGAAAATTGATGAAGCGGAGGTGCTGGCACCGCTTAAGCATACCGCCATTTACGCGGGTGGTGGTGCTGCAAGCGTGATTGCACTAACTGGCCTGTTAATCCTTATGTGGTGGCGCCAGCATGCATATCGCTATCGCAACCAGATTCTGCGCCGCGAGCGTGAAAACGATGCGTTGTTACAGCGCCTGGATAATCTGAGTCGTTACGCCAACGATATCATTTTGTTGTGTGATAATAGAGGCACTATTGTCGATGCCAATGAGCGCGCCCTGGATACCTACGCTTATCCCCTTGATACCCTGCGAGCCATGAATATCCGCGACCTGTGTGACCTTGAACCCTCTGAATGGTCGGCGATGCTCCTGCAACTCGAAAGCGGCAAGGGGGTAAAATTCGAATGTTTTAATCGAGATGCCGATGCAGCGGAGTTTCCGGTAGAAATCAGTGCCGGATGGATCGAGACAGACGGACAGCGTATGATGCAGGCTATTATACGCGATATAAGTGAGCGTAAAGAGGCGGAGGAGCGCCTGCACCATCAGGCTTTCTATGATGATCTCACCGGGTTGCCGAATCGCACTCTGGCCACAGAACGCCTCCAGACAGCGATTCAGCGCGCACGGCGCAACAACACCCAGGCTGCGTTGCTGTTTATCGACCTCGATCAATTCAAACATATTAACGACACCCTTGGACACGTGGTGGGGGATCAGGTGCTGGTGTTGTTCGCGCGCCGCATTGAGAACGTATTGGGAGATAACGCCATTGTTTCTCGCTTTGGGGCAGATGAGTTTTTGCTCCAGATAGAGAACGTCAAAACCATGGTAGAGATTATCGCCCTTGTGGATAAAATTGTGGAAAGCATCGGTGAACCGGTGAGCATTGAGGGATTTGAGATCAGTGCCACCGTAAGCATCGGTATCAGTATTGCCCCAGATGATACCAGTGATGTGAACAAGCTGATCCGCTATGCGGATACCGCCATGTATCGCGCCAAGGAGCGTGGGCGCAACTGCTATCAGTTCTTCACCCCGGATATGCATCGGCGCGCCGAGCAGCGTCTGAGCCTCGAAGGGGCGCTACGCCATGCTATAGAACGCAGGGAGCTGATCCTGCACTATCAGCCTCAGGTAGATATGCGTAACGGAGCGGTCATCGGCTGTGAAGCTCTGGTGCGCTGGCAACATCCGGAGAAAGGACTTATCCCCCCTTTTGAGTTTATCGCCCTTGCTGAAGAGATTGGATTAATTCATGAAATCGGCTCCTGGGTGGTGGAGGAAGCTTGCCGTCAGATTGGGACATGGCAGAGTGAAGGCTATCCTGAGCTGAAGGTTGCCGTTAACGTATCGCCTCATCAGTTACAGAATAGACATCTGGCGCAAGAGATCCTCCACATCGTGGCGCGCCACAATCTCAAGCCCCACACCCTGGAGGTAGAGATAACCGAAACCTCGCTGATGCGCGATACTGCACTGGCCATTGCGCAGATGCGCGATTTGAGCAATGGTGGAGTATCCCTGGCTATTGATGACTTCGGCACCGGATATTCATCTCTCGGGCATCTGCATCGTTTCCCTATTAATAAGCTCAAGATTGATCGTTCCTTTGTGAACAATATCGATACATCCACAGAGCAGGGAGGTGGTACCATTCCGCGCGCGATTATCAGTCTGGCGCATGAGCTTGCCCTGGAGGTAATTGCCGAAGGTATAGAAACAGAAAACCAGCGCGATTTTCTTCTCCATGCGGATTGCTTTGCCGGGCAGGGGTATCTGTACAGCAAACCACTGCCTGCGGAAGAATTTGTTATGTATTTATGCAGAACCAAAGACGAGATAGAATAAGAGAGTGTATATGAAATGGTATTTCTCCATAATTTACTAATGGTGAGATCCTCTTATGTCGATAAATTGCCAGAGGTGTAACTTAATTTGAGCCACACCCCCTGGCGGGAAAAGATTCTATGGCAACAGAAACGGAACATACCCCTGCGGAACAGGATGAGAAGGGCACGCCGCCGTCTCCTTTTTCTGCGTTTGATGGTGAGATCGTAACCATTGAAGAGCGGGAAAGCTGGACGCTACAGCTCGCACTTTCCTCGGATGAGATGGAGTGCTTCGCCAGTGTTGCGCCTAAAGGCTCTGGCAAGGGGCTGATCAAAGCGGAGGATGTTCTTGCCCTGCTGCAGGATGCGCGCATCACCGAGGGGATCAACATGGAGAAGGTCAAGGAGCTCTGCGCCGCTGCATGCGAAGGGAAAACCGTGGAACACCTGGTGGTGGCGCACACGGATCCGCCTGTACCAGGTGAGGATGGCTGGTTGGAGATTAAGGTACGACTGGGGCCTGGCTTCGATGGCCCACAGGAGTTTGTCGAAGATGAAGAGGGGCGGGTTGATCTGTATACCCTCAATCTGTTTACCTGCATTACGCCTGAGCAACAGGTAGCCAGACTACATCCGCCGCAGATTGGGCAGGACGGCACGACCGTTACCGGTAGAACTGTGGAGGCACAACCCGGCACTCCGGCTGAGGTGAAGATCGGCTCCGGCGTGCATCTGAATGAAGACAACGAAGTTATTTCAGATATCTCCGGACGCGCGGAATACAGTGACGGGGTGATCTCGGTGAGCGAAGACTACAGTGTCCACGGTGATGTGGATCTGCATGTCGGCAATATCACTTTCCCCGGCAATGTCTACGTCAGCGGAGATGTACTCGACGACTTTGATATCAGCAGTGAAAAAGATATCAGTGTAAAAGGTACGGTGGGAGCATGCTACCTCAAGGCGGGTGGGAGTATCACCGTGGGGGGGATATCCGGGCAGTACCACGCATACATTAAATGTGCGGGCAACCTGGAGGCGCGTTATATCAATGGTGCGTATGTGGAATGTATGGGTGATGTTATCGTAGTCAATGAGATCCGCAACAGCACGGTAAAAAGTGCCGGAGCTATTCTGGTCAAAAACGGCCAGATAAGTGGGGGAGAGTTTGTCGCCCTGAAAGGGATCGAGGCCAAGATTGTGGGTGCTACAGCTGGTGCGCACACGGTTCTGACTTCCGGGGTGTATTTCCCTGAGGGAGATCGTTTGGCGTTTTTAAAGGCACAAAAAAAGAGCATTAAGCAACAAAAAGAGTTTATTCAGCGCTGTGTCGGGCCGTTGGAAAAAAAGGTGGCTGCGGTTAAAGACTCTCCAAGTGCACATAGGAAACGTCTGGATATCCTCCTGGAGCGCCAGAAGATTCTCGAACAGCTGGATAAAGATGTGCGCTCCGAACTCAAGACTTTCATCCTGGGCGAACACAACGGCAATGCCAAGATCAATATCCATCGTGTAATCAAAGAAAAAGTGGAGATCCGCCTGGAAAATGTATTGGAGCAGATCAGGATGGATCAGTATGGTCCCCTGTCCATCATCCCTAACATTATGACCGGCACCTTGAGTTTTAACGAGTTCTCTGCCCTGGATATAAACGCCGTGGACATGGAACCGGTGGAGGAGGATGCCTAGTGTGTCTCCATCCTAAAGTATCGCACAAAGATTAGCGCAGCTCACGCGCACGTGCAATTGCCGCGCCCACCGCGTCCATCACCGTGGCGCGGAAGTTGCCCTGCTCCAGGGTGTGTACTGCGCGCGCGGTGGTTCCTCCCGGGCTGCACACCTTCTCGCGCAGGATTGCCGGGTGGCCCTGGCCCTGCGCCACCATCTGCGCGGCCCCGGCTACAGTGTTAGCCGCAAGGCTCAGAGCGGCATCACGGGTCAATCCCTCCACTACTCCACCTTCGGCCATCGCTTCGATAAGCATGTACGCATATGCCGGTCCGCTTCCGGATACCCCCGTGACTGCATCAAGCATTGTCTCAGTGACAACCTCGACACAGCCCACCGCCCCGAACAGCTGCAGGGCAAAGGCTTCATCCTCTGAGGTGGCATGGCGTCCGCGACAAATGCCCGCAGCACCGGCGCCGATCAGGGCCGGAGTATTCGGCATGGCGCGAATAACCCGCACTTGTCCATCGATCAGACCTTCGAGTCTGGCCGTGGAGACCCCGGCAAGAATGGAGATCAGGCAGTGGGAAGAACTGAAACACTCCGCCACCGGGCGCAGGGCTTTATCCACCCCTTGGGGTTTAACCGCCAGCACCACATGGGTGTGGGATTCAACCACTGCGGCGGCATCCGGGGTTACTTGAATGTCGTATTCCTGATGCAGAAAATCACGCCGCTGCTCCATCAGTTCTGCAACCATAATATTGCGGGAGGCGACTCCGGATGCAAGCAGTCCTTTAATGATCGCCTCGGCCATGTTGCCGCCACCTATGAAACCAACGCTGAAATCCTCAATTTGTATTGACATATGTAGATCCTCGAAAAAATAAAAAACATGTTGTGGCGCACCGTTGTGCGCCCTTGGCTGTGCATCTACAAACCTGTGTATAGGGCACGACCAAGGGCAGACACATCGGTCTGCCCCTACGATGGTATACCACCATCGGCGCATAATCCGGCACCATCGGCATCATTCACCGTAGGGGCGAAAAATTTTTCGCCCCTACGGATGCACCGCACCACGGTGGATGGTACGCAACATACACACGCACCTGATATGCAAATCGCATCATCGGTGGATATTATCCACCGAACATTCAATAATTTGCTCAAAAAGTCAAGCAATGGTAAATTCGTCGCAACGTATCCAATCGATAATTCTTTCGCAAAATGTGCCAAACACTGCAAAGGGGAAGTAACACCATGGAAATGTGGTACACGGAAAAACATTCTGAAAATGTTGGCATAACCATGCGCGTCACCCAGACCCTGTTCTCCGGCAATAGTGAATACCAGCAGCTCGATGTGCTGGAAACCCTGGAATTCGGCAGAATGATGCTTCTCGACGGTCTGGTGATGGTTACCGAGCGCGATGAATTTGTATACCACGACATGATTGTGCACCCGGCACTGTTTACCCATCCAAAGCCAAAGAAAGTGCTGGTTGTCGGCGGCGGCGATGGTGGCAGCATCCGCGAAATTGTCAAGCATCCGGAAGTTGAGGAGGCTGTTCTGTGCGAAATCGATGGGCTGGTGATTGAAAAATCCATAGAGCTTCTCCCGGCACTTGCCGCAGAGATCGATGGATCCAACCCGCGGGTTAAACTCCATGTGGATGACGGGCTTGCATATATTCGTGAACATCAGGATAGCTTTGATGTCATTCTGGTGGATTCCACCGATCCCATCGGACCTGCGGTAGGATTATTTGAAGAGGACTTCTACGCCCTGGTGTACGGTGCCCTGCGCGAGGATGGGATCATGGTGGCGCAGAGTGAATCGCCTTTTTACCACGCCCAGATTCAGCAGGATATGTATCGCAACATGCGCAATATCTTTCCTATTGTAGAGATGTATCAGGCGTTTATACCCACCTATCCAAGCGGGTACTGGAGCTTCGCTTTTGCGAGCAAAAAATACCATCCGGTCACAGATTTCAAACGTGAGCGCGCTGCTGCACGTGACTTTTACACCAAATACTACAACGAGGATCTGCACCTTGGTGCATTTATGCTTCCCACCTTTGCCAGAGAGAATATAGCCGGGTAATGCAGAATTATACAAGCCCTACTAAGAACGCAGCCTGGGACGCTACAGCCTCCGATACCCTCTATGGCATAAGCCGGTGGGGTATGGGACTCTTCAGTGTGGATGAGCCGGGGAATCTATGCGTAAAAGCGAGTGCGGATGTCGATGCCGTGCCTGTTCCACTGCCGCAGATCATTGCCGGGATTGAGCAGCGCGGCCATGCGATGCCGGTGCTGGTGCGAATTGAGAACTTTATCGATGCGCGCATCGCATATTTGCATAACACCTTCCGCGCCGCCATTGAGGCCAGTGGCTATCGGGGTGCATACCGTGGGGTGTACCCGGTCAAGGTGAATCAGCAGTGTCAGGTGATAGAAGAGATCACCCGTTTCGGGGCGCCTTACGGGCATGGGCTCGAAGCCGGGAGCAAGGGGGAGCTGGTTCTCGCCCTTGCCAATATGCCAAAGCAGGGGTTGCTGATCCTCAACGGGTATAAGGATAAAGCCTTTATCGACCTGGGTTTGTGGGCACATAAACTCGGATATCGCTGCTATTTTGTAGTGGAATCCCCGCGTGAGCTTGATCTTATTCTTAAGCGCAGCATTGCCCTGAAGGTGCGTCCGCGCATCGGTGCGCGCATCAAGGTCTCTGCGAACGTAAGCGGAATGTGGACCGAAACCAGCGGGGATCGCAGCAGTTTTGGCCTCAGCGCGGTGCAGCTGGTGCAGATGGTCGAAACCCTCAAACAGGCGCGGATGCTCGATTGTCTTGAGATGCTACACTGTCATCTGGGGTCGCAGATCCCGTGTCTGGAAGATATTCAAGCCGGAGTAAATGAGGCATGCCGCTATTACGTCAATCTGGTGCAGGCGGGTGCGCCCATGGGGTATATCGATGTAGGCGGGGGGCTGGCGGTGGATTACAGCGGCATGTGCAGCGGTAAGGAGCACTCGCGCGACTACAGCATGGAAGGTTATTGTCATACAGTGGTTAACACCATGCAGCGGGTGTTTAACGCCGAAAAGGTCAGTCATCCGCATATCGTCACTGAATCAGGACGTGCCACCGTAGCACACGCGAGCATGCTCATTTTCGATGTGATTGATGTGCTCGAATTCCGTCCCATGAGCATTACGGATGCCATGACACCGGAGGAAGGTAGAATCACTCCAGAAGTACTCACCCGTCTTAATCAGTTAGCGCAGAAAAGCAGAGACAGCTCCCAAATAGGCGCACTCATGTATGCGCGTGCCCTTGAACTGCGTGATGAACTGCGCAATGCCTTCCAGAACGGAGAGATCACCCTGAGGCAGCGCGCCCACGGGGAAGAGCTCTTCCTCGCCATAGCCAACTTTGTGGCGCAGAAGGACAATGAGTCCGGACTTGATGCTGAGGCTCTTGAATGTCTGCATGAAAGTCTGGCAGATATATACTACGTCAATCTGAGTGTGTTTCAGTCCCTGCCCGATACCTGGGCCATCGGGCAGAAGTTTCCCATTGTGCCGCTGCAGCGCCTGAATGAAAAACCCGAACGCAGTGCCATCCTTTCAGATTTAACCTGTGACTGTGACGGCAAGGTGGATGCCTTTATCCTCGCCGCAGGTGAACAGCGCACCTTGCCGGTGCATCCTGTGCGTGGCGGGGAAAAATGCTATCTGGGCACGTTCCTTATGGGCGCGTATCAGGAAACTCTGGGAGATATCCACAATCTTTTCGGCGATACCCACATAATCAGTGTACGCCTGCACAACGATGGCAGCTTCGACATCTTAAAAGAGATAAGCGGCGACAGTGTCGCCGATGTTTTAAGCTATGTGCAGTACAAACCCGATGAGCTGTTCGAAAAAATGCGTGCCAGCGCTGAAGCCGGAGTAAAAAACGCCCAGATAACCCTGCGCGAGCGCCAGGATTTCCTGCGCCTGTTCAGAAACACCCTGAATGGGTATACTTATTTTGAATAACGAGTTGAATCTCAGCGCCAAGTAGTTTCGCGCAGGTAGATGATGTGTTCATTGCCTTTGAAGATGCCGAAGGTGGCGCGCGCGGTAGGGTTTTCGTCGTAGGACCCGTCACCGTTCCAGTCGTATTGGAGCCAGGGAGTAGCACTACCGCTGGCGCTTAAATCCAATTCAACATCGATACTTCCCGGTGAATAAGGCGGGTTGTTCCAGGACAACATCCCCGTACCGAGTGAAACCTGCTGTGCCAGCACGGGCTCGCCGTTTGCAGCGGTGTCGTTGCTAAATACAAATTCCGCCAGGGTAAACGTGTTGCAGCTGTCCAGATCATTGGTTACAAAGGTGTCAGCGTCAAAATATTCCGCATAAAAGGGCAGATCCAGTTGCAGCAGTTCCGGGCCATGGGCGTTTACCAGGCGGATGCGCCCATGACGCAGTTCGGTGGCCGGGGCCGCCTGGGATATGTCGGCTGTGCTGTCACCATCGATATCCAGGTCGGGGCTTTGTATCTCCACCCCGTCTCCATCCTGTATAAACACTCCGAAACGCGCATCCGCAAAGGGCCCGTCTGGATTGGCGGCGCGCGCAACCTGCAGGCGTACAGTGAACGTGGCGCTGCCCCGGGTCCAGGTGTGGGTGCGTTCCAGCGATTCTATTCCCAGGCGAGTGCCCAGCAGGGTCGCTGAACCATCCGGGTCATCGATGGCATCCAAGGTGTATACTGTAGCGGGGAAAGGGGCTTCGCTATCATCACCACTGAACTTATAAAAGGGGTCAATATAGTTTTCGGTGGTGTTGCCGGCTGCATTTTCAGCACTCAGTTCATATTGAAATTCAAGGGTTTCCCCAAGATATGTGAAACTAGATGTGGGGATACAGCCATTTTCCACGCGGTTACTCAAATCTCCCCGGGTGAGCTCAAAGTGATGCGGAATAAAACGCCCGATCGTGGCACTCCCGCGGATATCCATGCCGCTGCCGAGGTAGTCTGACGCCTCTGCCTGGAGAGTGAAATTGCCCACTTCGGTGTAGTTCAGGTTGTCAGGCTCAGCGCTGCCGGAGGCAAACATCCCCGGAGTTATCTGAGTATTTGAAAGTACCCCCAGGGTCCCACCGGCAGGTTCAAACGGCGCTTGAGCACTCAGGGTGGTGGAAGCGGAAAAATTCGGCGTAGGGCTGCCGTCTTCGCACACCGCCGTGACTGTAGCGCTGAACGGCTCTGCGGCGACTCCTTCAGGAGCACCGCTATTCCCCGGATTATTTAACGGACTGGTCACTTCAAAGTGGTGCGGGGCAATGACAAACGGAGCCGATTCACCCGCCATCGTGAGCCCCGCCTCCTCCCCGGTGCCGGAAAATAACGCATGCAGCCTGAGTTGTCCGACATCGGCATAGCTCAGGAAAAACCCGGCTTCGGCGTTCGGGTTGAAATCAAGCGTGGTCGACGAGCTTGACGTCTGAGATTTCCCGAGCTGTGCGCCGTTAAGAAAGACAGCAGTGCTTCCTGATGAAGGGTTCAGATAGCTGAACCAGAATCCGATATCCCGGCGCGTGCCCGCAAAGCTGTCATCCCCGATACACCGATTGGTTTCATCATCTTTTTGCACCGCTTTGATACTTCCTTCCAGATCGGTGCAGGAACGTCCATCTGTTACGTTTATTACAAAACCACTGTCGAGAAATTCGATTGCGCAATCACCTGGTGATCCATTAACGTAACATATGGCACCCTGATCACTTATAACATCCGGGCTCGTAACGCCAACCTGTACTGTACCGGGATAAGTATGTTTCAGACGATAACTTCCGCTGCTCGACGCCGCAAGGGTTTGCGCGGAACCCCCGATCCAGCCTTCAGGACTCAGGTTGATCCGGATGTCATTGGGGTACAGCTCAGAGCAGTCAGTATTCTGACAGGCCTGGACCGTTATAAGTGCGCTCTTACAAGTAAGAGCCGTTGAGGGATGGTCGATGCGGAAATGGTGGATTTCTGGCAGGCTGCTGCCATCGTTGGATTCTCCTGGTGTCGCTTCGTTTCTGGGGCCGGGGCCGTCAATTTGTTGCCAGGGGCCATAACCGTCGGGTAATCTGGCGATACCTTTGTAGTTTGATGTGGTGTCAATGGAGGTGTCAAAGCCAAACACGCAATCCGGTTGTTGATAGTTATACCCATTGATGGAAAGATAATCATAGACAATATGGATGTTGCCAAAGAGCCCCGTATTCTGAAATAAAATAATATCCATCTGCGCATTCTGCTCAAGGCGCACAGAGCCATGTGTAAGATTAAACAGATAGTAAGGATAATATTCTTCCGCATCATCAAGGTTGTATGTATCGCAGTCAGTGTTCCGGGCATTATTCCCTTGTTGTATACAGATTCTAGCAGATAGATCTTCCGGGTTTACTTGTGCATCATCAATATGGATTTCCAGAAAGTTTGTCTGTCCCCACTGGTATACTTCATTGATGGTGCCCAGACCCACTCCTTCACAGGTATAGTATTCTCCGAGCGCCCAAACGGGAGTGAAAGCGATAAACACGTAAAATAGCGCGTTTATATATATAAAGAGGTTTTTTTTAATCATGAATCGTTACCTCCAGCGTACGCGAGACGTAATCCGGGCTTCCCGGTGAGGCATAGGTTGCGGCGGCTTCAATATGGTAGATATTAATATCATCCGGTCCCTCGCGGTAGGGGTTGGCGGGATCGGTGCTAATGGTTACCGCCACGTCGCAACCCGTTCCGGCGACAGTAAAGGAATCGCCACTTTCGCCGCCAAGTGCCTTTATAATCCCCCATTCAATTCCCGCCTTTGCCGCTTGGTACGCACGTGCCTGCATGAGTGCCTGGGTGGTTGTGGCTTGCTGCACCGTACTCATGGTGACCATGTATGCGCCCAACATCCCGAGAACTACGAGGACAAACACCGCCTGCACAATGGTGAAGCCCTTTTGATTCAGACGTTTCATCGCTTTGATCTCTATACATTTCATGGCGCGTTATCCACATGTACCTGGTTGAGTAATGAGATGCTTTCATCATTATCTTCGAGGGCCATACGCATGGTGACCAGGCCTGAGCGGTTTGAAGTTGCGCTGTTGTATTCGAAATAGCTGGTGTCGGCGTCTATGAATTTCGCGACCAGGGATTCTGTACCATTTGAGTCCGGGCCGGGGTTATTATCAAAAGTGTAGCCAGAATAACGCTTTAGTTTATTACCTTCAATTTTATAGCTGATGGCTTCATCTACGATGAAAAAGCGCTGGTAGGGGGAGGAGTAAGGGAACTTGATAGAGTTTTCTAAAATTACCTGTGTAGCATCATTGGATCCGTCACCATTGCTGTCAGTCCTAACAATAGAATCTATCCCTACAATATTCTTCTTATCAAAGCTTGTGTTTAAAGCATAAGCATTTGCAATATTCGGATTTGGGTCTAAATAATCGCTATTGTTTAAGTTATAAATTACACAATAGCAGTTATCCGGGGCATAATCTCTTTTGGTGGCGGGCATTAAACCACCCAACGCCTCAAATTTATCATCTGCCTGATTAAAATTCAGCACATTATCCTGTTTGTCCGGTGGGTTCTGGGCCGGATCGACCTTGTGTCGATACCTTCCTCCATCCACCACATGAAGCATTTCAATTCCATTTCCACCATCAAATATACGGATGCTATTGGGCAACGCGGCACGGATGTCGCGCTGCATGCGACGCAGGGCCATCTCCGCCTGATCCACCAGTTCGGCGCGGCGTTTCAAATCCACATAGCCTTCAATCGGGCGGCTGATGAACATTCCTCCCATAGAGGCGAGGATGCCGATTATAACGATGGTGACAACCAGTTCCACCAGGGTGAAGCCGGCGTTGGATGAACCTATGCGCATACGTGCCGAATCGGGCGCACATATAACTCCTTCCCCCTTGATGGGGGAAGGTTGGGATGGGGGTGAGTTGTCGACCTGCAAACGTTTCATCTAATACTCGTATAAAGAGCTTCTTTGACGGCATTCAACTGCTGCAGCACTTCATGATTCCAGAACCTTAGAACCGTATATCCCTGAGATTCGAGCCATGCAGTGCGATTCTTATCGTATTCTTGGTTTTCCTGATGTTGACCACCGTCAAGTTCAATGATCAGCCTTGTTTCAGGGCAGCAGAAATCGACAATATATGCGCCAATAACCATCTGGCGTCGAAATCTGCAGTTTTCCATTTGTCTGTTGCGCAAATGTTGCCAGAGTACTTTTTCGGCTTCTGTCATATTTTACCGAAGAGCTTTGGCGCGTTTATGTAATTCATTTTTGCTGGTCATGTACGTTGCTTATGCCTGCTGAGGGTTATTCTTCTTTGTTTCGTTGTGATGCTCTGGAGGTTGTGATGCCCTCTCGGGCATTATCCCCACCCTGACCCTCCCCTATCATAAGGGGAGGGGACTATATTATCGGCAAGTAAATGTTACGGTATCAATATTCCGTTCGATAACCTACCAGATCAATATCCCCTATGGCGTGATGGTGTACCTTTACGGTGATTTTTAATGCCGGGTCGCTATTTAATATGTCATCTTCGTAAACTACATCCACCGAAACATCATAATTTTCTAGACCGGTTATTATTTCATCTGGTTCCGTTATTTTTCTGGCTCCGTCATCAGATAAACCGTTATAATCGCATACGTTATCGAAATTGCGCCTATCTGATTCTTTTGTCGGACACTCATCAGAACCAACCTCAGGATCTGTAATGTCCGGATCAAAATACCCCTGCAACAAAATCTCCTCCATATACGCCTCGGCAATTGCGATGGCCTGGTGCTGGATCATGGGGTCGGCGCTGCGGCCGGTGGTGAAATTCATCACCGATAGTACTCCGGCGAGGGCGATGCTGATAACCAGCATGGAGATGATCAGTTCCACCAGGGTGACGCCGCGTATGTTAGATGAAGGTTTGATGGGTTTGCGCATATCAATCTACCTCCACGCATCCGGTTTCGCGCCAGACGGAGATGCCGGAACTATTATATCCAACGTTTGAGATCGGAGGGCCGTCAAAATCACCAGGTGAAAAGGTGCTATCTGCGCGACCTAGGGCGTCAAAGGAGATGGTTTCATCTTTGAGAATGGCACTTAAGGGAGGTTCTTCATCCTTGTGTACTTCTGAGAACCTGTAAACTCCACCGGCTGGATGATTTACAGGGGTCTTGTCATTATTATTGTTATTATCATCATAGCGAAGAAAAAAATCACGATTGTCATCATCGACTACAACCTCAACAACCTCCCCACTCGCCACTGCCCGCTTCTGCGCAAAACGCAGCGCGCTAACCAGTTCATCTTTGAAGGCGATCTCTTTGTAGTCCTGAAGGTCGAAAAATCTGGGGGCGGCAACGGCGGAGATGATGCCGAGAATGACGATCACAACGACCAGCTCAACGATGGTGAAACCTCTGTTGTGAGAAGCTCTGAACATGGTTTCGGCCCTTTTGTGTTGAATGGAAAGGGGAGGCGAGGCGTAGGGGCGAAAAATTTTTCGCCCCTACGGATATCAATAATTCCAGGAGTAATTATCTCGCGGTACCAGAATCAGCCCGGCGGTTTCTCCGGTGTTGCTTATTTCACCATCGGCATTTATGCGGGCTATGCGGTAGCGCAGTTTCTGGGGGGAATCGCCACTAGCGTTATCTACGATGTCATCGTTTTTGAGCACGTATACCACCTCGTGGTTATTAATGTCATCGTACCAGGCACCGCGACTGTCAGTCCCGCTTGTGATCCCCTGGTATTGCTCAGGGCGCTCAATTAGAAGATCGTGCATGGGATACAGTCGCTCATCCGCATTAGGCCCGTTGGACGCCCATTTGGAGAGCTCCTCACCGTTGATTAGCCCCTGCGCCATGCGCAGGGAGAGCGCGCTGCGCAGATTGCCCAGCACTCCGCGTACCGACGAGGCTTCGGCCTGTTTGGTGACCTCGATGAACTTCGGCACCGCCACCGCCGCAAGGAGGGAGAGTACCACCAGCACCACCACCAGTTCGATGAGGGTGAAGCCGCGTTGGGTTTTTATTTGGGTGTGCACGTTTGGTTGCATGGCATTTCTCATGTGGTTGTAGGGTGGACATTGTCCACCGGATTTAACCGCAGGTTATAGTTGGCCGGATAAGGTGGGTGGTGCCCACCCTACAGGGATAGGGTTATTCAGTAACTTGTGAGACAGTTCCTCCCCCAACAGTATATGAAAAATTATATCCTTTACTGCTTTCCTGTTCTGTAAAGGTACATGCACTACTACCAAAAGTTGTTAACAAATAATCTGTGCCACTAGCATCTCCGGTATATGCCTGAATGTCATCATCCATTATATTATTGAACAGGGTGACGCACCCTGCTGCGTCAGTTGGAGGAGTGGGCCAGCCGTTTGTCATATTTACAGTAGTGCCGTCAGGCAAAGTAATGTCTGCGGCGTTTGCACCGTTACCATTTCCGCTCGCAAGGCTTTTAGCATGAGCTAGTGAAATGGCAGTTTTAAAGGCACCTCTTGCACTTTTAGTTTTTGCTAAATGAGATTCATCTTGCATTCCCATAAACTTTGGCACTGCAACTGCTGAAAGTATCCCCAAAATAACAATAACCACCACCAGCTCGATGAGGGTGAAACCTTTCTGATTGTTCATTTCTTGCTCCTTGTGTTCAGGTTGAATGATACGCCTTAGGTGACGTTTTATATCCGTACATGGTACTGCACTCCCGGCTTTTCATTTCATTCCCTCCCCTTCTGATAGGGGAGGGTCAGGGTGGGGATAATGCCCGTCAGGGCATCCCGGGGTGATGCTCACCCCCATCCTGGCCTTCCCCCATCAAGGGGGAAGGGATATTTCTTATGCTCCTGCCTTTTATGCTCAGATCTTTATATCGACACTACGTGTGTACATTATTAGAGAATAACCGTACTGGTTAGATTTTGCAATATCCTGGAGTTGCGTCATCCGCCCATCCTTTTTTTCATCCTTCGTTATGTAATAGTGCTGCTTAAATTCCACATGGGCAGGAACACCCCCAGCGCCAGCACCAGGACCATGATGCCGATGACGATGATGAGGATCGGCTCGATGGCGCTGGTGAGGTTTTTGAGTTCGTATTCCACCTCGCGTTCGTAGAAGTCGGCTACTTCGTTGAGCATTGAATCCACCGAGCCGGTTTCTTCGCCTACGGAGAGCATCTGCAGCACCAGCGGGGTGAATATGTGCAGGCTTGCGGCGCTGCGTGTGAGGGTTTCGCCGCGCTCCAGGTGGTTGCGCATATCGTCGAGCTTGGTGCCGATATAGTTGTTTTCGAGGGCGCGTGCGGTGAAGCCCAGCGCCTGCACAAGGGGGACGCCACTGCCGTAGCCCATGGAGAACGCGCGCGCAAAGCGTGCTAGGGTGGAGCGCAGCAGGATGGAGCCGATGATGGGGAGGCGGAGTTTGAATTTATCCCACGTATAAGCGCCGGATTTCGTTTTGCTCCAGCGCTTGAAACCGAAAAACGCCGCCACCATCCCCGCGAGGATATGTGGCCAGTAGGTTACGGAAAAGTCCGACACCGCAAGGATGATGCGCGTGGCGAGGGGGAGTTCGGCACCGAAGCTGGAGAACACCTTTTCAAATGCGGGGATAACGAAGAGGCTTAAGATAGCGATGGCGACCCCGATGGCTATGAGGACGAAACTGGGGTAACGCAGCGCCGACTTCACCTGTTCGCGCGTGTGTTTTTCGAATTCCAGATACGCGGCAAGCTGCTCAAACGCCTGTTCAAGATTACCGCTGCTCTCTCCCACCTGCACCATGCGCGTGATCAGAACCGGAAATACATCCGGGTACTGTGCCATAGCGCCGGAAAGATCGCGCCCCGATTCGAGGCCGTCAATCACTCCGGCGAGCACCTGCTTGAGGCGTGGGTTCTGCGAGGATTCAATGAGGCCATTGAGGGAGCGCATGATGGGTACTCCGGAACGGGTGAGGGAATACATCTGGCGGCAGAACAGAATCAGATCGTTGCTGCCCACTTTTTTGCGCGTGAGACGCTCCCAAACAGATTCGCCCTCGCGTTCCGAATCATCCCGACTCTGCTTTTCCCGGATCTGTACCGGGATCAGACCGCTGTCGGCGAGATGTTCAGCCACGGCTGAGGCGGAGGAGAGTTCGAGGTTCCCGCTCACTTTGGTGCCGTCCTGCTGGCGTGCTGTGTAGGTAAAATGGGGCATAATTACTAATCCACCTGACCCGCGACGCGGATCACCTCTTCGATGCTGGTTATGCCGCGGCGCGCATATGCGAGGGCGCAGTCGGTGAGGCTGAAGAATCCATCCTGGGCATGAGCCGCTTTGGCGAAGTCGCTGCTGTTGTTGCGCCGCAGGGCATCGGTGAGCTCCGGATTCATCTCCAGCAATTCGAAGATGCCGATACGCCCGTGGTAGCCGGTGTTGTTGCACTGGGTGCAGCCGACCCCCTGTTTGAACCCTTCGGTATTGGCGTTATCCCCGCAGCGGGTTTTGAGCCAGCTCTGCTCCTGCGCACTGAGCTGCACGGGGGCGGCGCAACTGTCACAGATACGCCGCACCAGACGTTGCGCTAACACCGCACGCAGGGAAGTGGCGACCACATAGCCCTCGGCACCCATATCGATGAGACGCAGCGCGGTGCTGACCGCATCGTTGGTATGCAGGGTGGAGAGGACCAGGTGCCCGGTCATCGCGGCACGCAGGCCGATCTGGGCGGTCTCCTGGTCACGCATCTCCCCCACCATGACGATATCCGGGTCCTGGCGCAGAGCGGTACGCAATACTCCGGCAAAGGTAAGCCCTACCTTGGTGTTGACCTGGACCTGATTTATACGCGGGAGACGGTATTCCACCGGATCCTCGACAGTGATAATCTTTTTTTCCGCGCTGTTGATCTCATTGAGCGCGCCATACAATGTGGTGGTTTTACCGCTGCCCGTAGGGCCGGTAACCAGTACGAGCCCGTGGGGGTGGTGGATATAGCGGCGGAAGTTTTCCAGAATTGCAGGCGGCATGCCGATTTTATCCAGCCCCAGAATACCCCCGGACTGATCCAGGAGGCGCATAACTACCGCTTCACCGTACTGCAGGGGCATGGTGGAGAGGCGGATGTCGATACTTTTATTCTTCACGCGGATGTTGAAGCGTCCGTCCTGGGGCAGACGCCGTTCCGAGATGTCCAGTCCACTCATGAGTTTGAGGCGCGACACCAGTGCGGAACCGATGCGCTTTTCCTTCATGGTCTGCTCCTGCAGCACCCCGTCGATACGCTGGCGGATACGCAGCACGTTCTCGTCCGGTTCGATGTGGATATCCGAAGCCCCCACCTGCACCGCATCCTCAAACAGGGTCTGAAGCAGACGCACCACCGGGGCATCTTCGAGCTGACTGTTGGGGAGCAGATCGGCGATGTTGAAGTCGGTCTGGGAGAGTTCTTCGCCCAGCTCCTCGGCGATGTTTTCAATCTCGTCCGTGCGGCGGTACACATTGTCGAGGGCGCGCAACAGATCCGATTCGCGCACTACCGCAGGTTTGATGTTTTCATTGGTACGCGCCGCGATTTTATCGATGGCAAACAGATCCGTGGGATCCGCCATCCCCACCAGGAGGCCATCGGTCTCGCGCGTGAGTGCGAGGGCACGAAAACGCCGCGCCAGGGCCTCGGGGATCACTTTCACCAGTTCGGTATTGAATTTGAAATGGCGCAGATCGACCAGGGGGATGTTGAGCTGAGTGGAAAGAAAGGAGAGGAATTTATCCTCGCTCACGGCACCCATGTCAATAAGCATGCGCCCCAGTTTGCGTCCGGTGCCTTTCTGCGCCTTCAGGGATTCCTGGAGTTGCTCTTCGGTGATGATCCCCTCTGAGACCAGAAGGTCACCAATGCGGATCTTTTTGCTTACGGCCATAATTCAAGAACTCCCGAGGTTGCTGGTTTGGAGTTGTTCTGCCTGGCGCGCGGCAAAGTCGCGCAGGTGTGAATCCAAGCGGGCATTGGCGGCGGCACGTTGGTAGTTTTGCCGTGCTTGTTTCAGGTCTCCGAGTTGATGCTCGCTGATGGCGAGGCCCAGGCGCCAGTCACCCCGCTGCGGTTGGAACTTGCACAATAGGGCATACAGCTCAATGGCCTCGGCATAGGCGCCCTGTTGGCGCGCAAGTGCGGCGCGCAGGGCGTAAAAGTCGGGGTGCGCGGCGAGCTGCGGCTGCGACAGGTTGCGCAGCATGGTGTAGGCGCGTGCGTTGCGACCCTGCTCCATGAGGACGCGCGCGTAGAGTATATGCAGTTCAAGATCTTCAGACGCGCGCATGTGTCCCTGCTCCAGGGTGTTTGTGGCAGCGTGAGTCTGGTTCAGGCGCAATTGCGCCAGGGCAAGCTGGCGGTGGATGCGCGCATCCAGGGCGATGATTTGTGCGGATGCGGCGTCGGAACCACGTGTATCCTGCTCCAGGTGTTGTTGCAATATGCCAATAGCAGCAGGGTAGTCTGCCCTGTTGTAGTGCTGCTGCGCCTCGTGCAGGACGCGCTCGCGCATTTCTACCGGATCTGCGTTGTGTTTGAAAGAAACCTTGCCCGCGTTGTCGCTGGGCGCAGAAGAGGGGGCGCTTGTTTGTGCTGTTGTTTCACGTGTTGGCGCAGCTTGTGTGCGGCTAAGAAGGGCCGCTTTTGTCTCCTCTTTTTGCGATGCAGAGCGTTTCTCCTCCGATCCTGTCTGGGCCGGGCTCGATTCTGCCCTGCTCTCAGAGGTGTGGACAGGTGTGTGTACCGACTTCTGGGCCGAAGCCTCGGGCAGGGGCGCAGGTGGCGATATGCTATCTGTTACGGATGTTGCTTCCTCCCGGGGGTGCTTTACTTGTGGCGTTGCTGCTTCAGGACCCTTCCGGATTTCTGCGCCGGGTCTCTCCGATACCGGGATGCGCTGCGTTGCGGCTATCTCAGCCTGAATTATTGCCTTGTGGCTCTCGCCCTGCGCCAGATACCAGCCAGCCCCCATGCCGCAGCCAAGCAGAACGATGCCCGTGAGCGCAAAAGTGATACGCTTTCTGGTGGATCTGGGTGGGCATGGGATCTCTGAATAGGTGGTATCCCCAGGATCCCCACCATGCTTTCCCGCCCCTTGGGAATGACGCGCTTCGAGATCGCGCAGCATCTGATTGATCAGACTCATAGACTTCCTCCCCAGTACTTACCCAGGAGAAAACACGCTGCGAGCATCAGGCCCACTCCACCTGTAATCAGACCCATTTTCAGGCGCGAGGGGGGTGTAATCACCCCATCGGTGTCGTGGATGGCGGCGCGCACATGAGATGGTTTAACCTGCCACATCCCTTCACCATATGCTACGAAGAGCGCTTTATGCGCGAGAATGTTGAGTAAACGCGGGATGCCGCCGGAGGCCTGGTGCAATAGGCGCAGAGCCCGTGGTTTAAACAACGGTGCCCCGCGGTAGCCCGCCTGCTTGAGGCGGAAGTTGACATACCCGGCGGTGTTATCATCTTCAAGGGGAGAGAGGGTGTAGCTGAAACTAATGCGTTGGCGCAATTGGCGTAAGTGGGGCTGTTGCAGGCGTTCATCCAATTCCGGCTGCGCAAAGAGGACAATCTGCAACAGCTTGTGTTTTTCCGTCTCTACATTGGTGAGGAGGCGCAGCGCTTCGAGGCTTTTATCCGGCATCGCCTGCGCTTCGTCCACGCATACCAGGGCGTGTTTACCCCGGGCGCGCAGCTCTATCAGGTGGCGCTGTAACATCTGCCCCAGAGTAGCAAAATGCTCCTGCGGGTCAGGGGTGAGACCGAGTTCAGTGGCAATGGTGTGGTAGAGCGGCTGCGGCTGCAGGGCGGGGTTGGGGATGAAGGCGGTGACTATGTCCTCGGGTAGATCATTGAGCAGTTTGCGGCACAACATGGTCTTCCCGGTGCCCACCTCGCCGCTGATTTTTACTATCCCCTCGTGGTTGTCGAGCGCGACGAGGAGTACATTCCCTGCTTCGCGCCCGCTCAATGTGGGGTAGTAGAAACTGGTATCGGGCGTGAGGCTGAACGGATGTTCATCCAGACCGAAGTGCTTTAAATATGTGAGATCAAACGCCGGGGACATGCTTTTTAATTCCGTGTGTTCATGCGTTGGATGCGTGTGCTACTCGCTTCCAAGGCGCGGTTCCAGTCGGCGGAGCTCTGTACCACCTGCGGGCGCAGAAGGATCACGAGCTCGCTCTTGGTGTCGGAATCACGCTGCTGACGGAAGAGCATTCCAACCCCGGGGATGCGTCCCAGCCATGGAACTTCGGCGCGATCATTGCGGGTAGATTCTTTCATGAGACCGCCAATGACTACGACCTGGCCACTCTGGGCGCGTACAATGGTATCTGATTCGCGCACGCTGCTGAAGGCCAGGGGCAGAGACTGCTCCTGGCCGCTCACGGTGATGATCTTGGTCTGGTCTTTCACCTCACTCACCGTGGGGTGAATATGCAGGGTGATCTGACCATCCGCGCTGATCTGCGGAGTGACATCGAGGGCGATGCCGGAGAAGAACGGGGTCAGGGTGATATCCGGGGTGGTGGTAGTGGTGGTGCCGGTGACGGTGTCGCTGGAGATATCGGTGACAAAGAATTCGTCATTGCCCACCTTGATCACCGCCTTCTGATTGTTGATGGTAGAAACGCGCGGACTCGAAAGTACGTGTACATTCCCCTGGGTTTCTGCGGCTTCGATGAATGCCTGAAAATTCTTGAAATCCAGTGCGGCACTGAATATGCCGCCAAAGGCGCTGGTTACGAGACCATCCATTTGCGCGGGATTGTCCGGGTTCAAATTGGAGGTGTTTCCCGCAATAGAGCTCACTCCATCGTCAAAGAAGGAGCCGCCCCCGATCTGGCCGAAGGTGGCGATATCTCCACCATTTTGCACTAGCGCACCCCAGTTGATGCCGCTCTGAAAATCGTCGCCGAGTTCTACTTCGATGATTTTCGCTTCAAGGATCACCTGGCGCTGCAGACTCCCCTGGGTGCGGTCCAGGTAGTGTGCCACCATATCGAGCTCATCCGGCATGGCACGCACCACCACGAGGCCGGCATGGGGCTGAAGAATGACATTCCTGCCGTCCTCGGCACCCACAAGGGCGGTGAGGGTTTGCCTGAGCTCGGCCCAGAAATCCGACTCTGATTCGGTATTGATACGGCTGCCGGAGATGGATGAACGATTGGAACTCCCGGTGCTGGCATTATCATTATCCGAGTAGCGGTTGGAATCTTCTCCATCGGAGACCTGCCCCGAACTTACGCGCGTGGAGGAGGAACCGCTGCGTTTCAGGGTCAGATAGTCCACCTCGAAAATGCGCGTTTGAATACGGTTGGGGAGGATCTGGTATCCGCCGCTGATGGGCATGTGGTAGTAGCCGTACACTTCGCGTACGATATTGAGGGTCTCCTCAAGGGTGACATCGCGGAGGTTGAGGCTGATGCTGCCGCTTATATCCGGATGCACCACCACGTTGGTGCGGGTTTCGGCGGCAAGTCCGGCAAAAAAGGCGCGTGCATCCACCCCGTCTGCTGCGACGTCGAAGGCCTGTGGCGTTGTTTCACTCTGTGGGTTCAAGGGGGGCAGGAGCGCACGGTTGACCTCCTCCGGGACCTGGACGTTCGTTTTCGGGGTTTCGTCTACTGCAGGGGCATTGGGACCCAGCGCTTGGGTGATGGAGGCGCGCGTGGCGTTGGGTTTTGCTGCCGCAGGGGGGGTGGCACTGCTGCATGCTCCGCAGAGGAGGAGGAGAGCTCCTGCGGCAAGAAACAAAAGTGCATGCCTGGCAGGGGCGTAAGCGGGTGTAGGGCGCAGCGTATTCCAGGTTAAGTAGTTTATCATCTTTTATCCTCAAATGCGGTTATTGCAGGGAACAGACGGCGCTCAATGTTGGATTTGCCATCAGAAAGTTCAACCCTTCCGGGGTGAATGCGGGTGACGCGGAAGCGACCGATGTGCTCCCCTTCATGGACGCGCTTATCCGCAAAAATGGCCGCCCTGGAGGAGGCGCTTATGAGTATTGCATGCAGTGGAGGCAACGCCGCTTCATCCCCAACTTCAGCATTAGTAAAATGTTGTAAAGATGAACGTCCGGGGCGCATGGGATCGTGGAGGCGGGCCGCGGCGGGATCCGGCATGGCAAGGGCTGCGCATAACGCACCCATTACGATAAGCAGAGTCGGGAGCCCTGAAGGTGGCGCAGATATCATAGATCTCCTCCACGCATGCTGCTGCCGCGCAACAGGCTCTCTGCGGTGCTGATACTCGAGATTTGCAGGGTGATGATATTACGCGGGTATTCTTCCATGCTTATGTCAACAGAATCAATAAACATATGTTCCGGCCAGGCGCGGATCTTTTCCACATACTCCAGCATATCCAAGTATGAACCTTCCAGTTCCAGAAGCAACGGTTGACGATACAGATGTTCTACCTGATCTTTCCGTCCGATATGTGCGCTACTTAAATCGGGGACGGCTTTTTGTTCCTCCTCCGGTGCGTTATTGTTTGTTGCGCGGATGATCTGCGCGGGGGTGTTGCGGATGCTGCGCAATGTAAGACCTGGATGGTGCTGTAACAGACGGCGCAGAATTGTGGGCATCTGCTCCGGCGCTACCAGGGCATCAAGATGCGCTCCCACCTCGCTGTGTAATTCAGCCAGTTGTTGTTCGAGGCGCTTGATCTCTTCGCGCTGCCTGTTATTGGGGCTGCGCTGCAACGCTGTACTCAGTTCGCTTATCTGTTGTGTAAGATCGGCGTTGTTGCGCTGCCGGGTTTCGAGACGCTTCTCCAGCCCGCGGTATTCCTCCATCGCCGGCATTACCATCAGAGTGGTAAGCAGATATACAGGCACAAGCACCGCCGCCCCCCCGACCATGATGCGCTCACGCTTGTTGAGGGCAAGGAACCATTTTTTCAGCGGTGCGATTATTTCGGCTCCACTCTTCATGGGCGCTCCTCTGCATTGATGCGAGTCGCAAGGATGAACCGATACAAGCCCTCTTCGTTGCGCTCGATCCGAAGGTGGGAGAAATTCTGCCCCGCAAATACCTGTTGTGCCATGAGGGTGTCAAAAGCGCGCGAGATACGCCCCGGATCGAGTCCGGCCCCCTCAAGCCGTACGTGGGAAGCACGCGTATCCAGGTGAATACGCGTGAACCACACCTCGGGCAGGGGGTGCTGTGCCATGGTTGTGAGTACTTCAATGCTCTGTCCTCTGCGCGAGCTCATGTTTTCTAGGGTATCAAACAGGGGGCTCTGGACCTTGAACTTCTGGCGCAGGGAGGTGATTCTGCGCTCGAGGCGCGGATCTGATTGTTGTGCCTCCAGGCGTTGTTCTATGCTGCTGAGTTCGGTGTTGAGTTGGTTGGAGGTGGATTCTGCTCTTTGTAGGCGGGTTTGGAGCTCGGCAACCCGGGATGAATGCCACAAATAGACGCCAACGCCACCCAGAAGTAGAACTATGGTCGCAACCTGGAGGATACGCACCAGTATCGGGGTGCGATAGGGCTGAAACTCCTTGTGGTACAGATTGATATGCTTCATGGCAGCATCTCAAAGGCGCGCATCGCAGCACTGATAGCGGGAAGCACACAGGGGGATCTTTGTTCCGAGCCCTCTTCGTTATCCCCCTCGCGCGGATGTGCGTGTTCGAACATCCGATTCAGATCGAGAAAGCCCACCTCGGGATTCAGGTAGGTATCCAGATATTCTACCAGCCCCGGCAGAGGTGCCTCCAGGGGAGCGATCAGAACCTTGCGCACCGGACGCCGCGCCACATTGCTCTCATAGAAGTCAAGGGAGCGTTGGATGTCGAGGATCGTTTCGTCGAGGAGTTCCTGTTGCGCCATGGAGATATCCACCCCCGCATCGGGTTCCGGATCGGCGGCGTTCAGGAGCGCCTCAAGGCCGACTCCCACTTTACGTGCCATGCACAGCTCTTCCCCCCTGGTGATGACCACGAGGCCTGCATTCTGCCACAGGATCAGCAGCGCCAGCCCCTGTTCGCTGCCCTCTACCTCTTTGAGCAAAACGCGCAGGCTCAATTCAGGGATGTCGATGGCACGCAGATCCAGACCTGCGCCATCCCGTACCGCGCCCACCAGCTCCTGGACTTTGCTGCGCTGTGCGGCTACCGCAAAGGAGAGGGGCTGACCGTTGGCGGTGTCGTCAAACTCGATGGTTTCGATCACGGCGTCATCAGCGGGAAAATCGAGGAGGTCGCGGATCTGCCAGCGTACCGCATCCTGGAGTTCCTCCGCCGGGACAGAGGGAAGTTCAGTCTGCATGAGGTTGTAGCTCCCACGCGGCATTACCGCAACGCACGGGGCCCCATCAAGGTTAAACCCATCAACCATCTGCTGTAGAGTGGCGGCATATTCTGTTGGATAGCAGCATACCTGTGCGGCGTGCTCCAGGATGGGGGTCTGAGATCCTGCGATGTTTCTGGAGAGGAGGACTACGCCAAGACCATCAGAACACAGGGCTACACCAACGCAACGCTGCTCTTTTTTGCGGCGCGAGAAAATATTCAGAACAGCCTCCTTGAGGGTAGTGTATATACATGATCTGACGAATTTTTATGAGCTGATGGGCAATAAAGCCATAATCTCACATTAGAACAGAATATGTGTTTCGGTTCAACGCCTATTCCGGCCCGATACCGCCAACATTCATGCCTTGGAGGGCATTTTACTTCAATTTAACCCTGGTGCCGGGTTTCAGGGTTTCACCGGGATGGTTTATAACCGTTTCTCCCGGAGCAAGCCCCGCGATAACCCGGGTATACAGACCATTCTGCTCGCCGATACTGACCTGACGCAGTCGCGCGCGGTTTTCCTCTACGCTGTATACCCACCAGGCCGAGGATTCGGTTTGGCTTTCATCGCGCCGGAATAAGCATGTGGAGGGGATTTGTACAACTTCTTCTGCATGCCAGAGTAAAAAACGTGCCACCACCCGATATCCGCTGCCAAGGCGGTGCCACTCTGATGGCGGGGAAGTGAAATCACATATTACATAGACCCGCTGCTCATCCACTCCAAGAGAGGAAACATCGGTAAACCCAACAGGTTCTACGCGGGTGACCACCCCTTCGAGGATATCTGCGCCGCCCCAGCGCTCGAAAAACACCTTTGTACCCTGATCTATTTTAACTGCATCCTCTGACAGCACATCCACCACTACCTCAAGATTTTCCGGACTTCCCACGGCAAGCAGAGGCTCGCCTTCCTGCACCGGCCCGGCGTGATCACGCATTATCTGCAGAACCACCCCATCGATGGGCGGGGTGAGGCTAAAGCGCTTATCCGAGGTGGTTTCGGAGCTGGTGTAGTGTGCCAGTGCTCGCGCGGATTCGAGTTGATGCACAGCCCTTTGCGCCCCTGAACGTGCAGCACGCGCTCGGGCGGCGGTGCTGTTCACCCTGGCGCGGGCAGAGTCGAGGGCCACCGCTGCGACGGCCTGTTGTTCCCTTACGCCGAGCAGGCGTTGAAGTTCGGTCTGTGCCAGCTCCGCTTCAGCTGATGCCGCTTCAGCATCCGCCCTGGCTCCCTCCAGGGCTGCACGTGCAGCTTCCACCTCTGCTTCGGCGCGTTGCTGTGCGCGCGGGTCGAGAGGTGGTGATGCTGCTGCTGAAATCATGCTCAAGGTGGTGGCGCGCGTAATACGCTCGCCTACATCAAGATTGATGCGACTCATGGTTCCACTCAAGGGTGCACTTACAATAAACAGATCCCTGACCCGCGTTTCCCCCTCCGCACTGACATATACACTCATGGGAGCGCGGCGTACCTCTGCTCCGCTTACCAGTATTGCCTGGGGGCGGAACGCCAAGAAGAAGGCCACGCCCGCTATGAGCATTAAGACGCTCAGGAATGGATGGGTGCGAATTAATTTCACCATCGGATTACTCTCTGCTTTTAAGGGCGGCAACGATATCGAGGTGCTTTATGCGCTGCCATATTATAAGCGCAGATGCCAGCCATGCCAGCACAATAGCTATGCCGGCGCGCGCGTACACCGCAGGGTCAACTACTACCGGAATGCGATACAGTTCTGTGGCAAACAGGTGTGCCAGATACACGCACAGGGCATAGCCGATGCCGAATCCCAGAGGGATGGCAATTGCGCTCAGGACTGCCTGCTCCCCGAGGAGCAGGGCTGCAGTTTCCCCTCGGGTAAACCCCAGAATCCGCAGGCTGGCGAGCTCCTGTTTTTGTTCGGAAAGAGCTATGGACATATTATTGTACACTACACCCACCACAATAATAATCCCCAAGAGTGTAGCAACCGCAGTGAAAAACAAAATACTTTCAGCCATGTTGGCGTAAAAGGCCCTTATGCTGGCACCGTGTTCGGTAATGCCGGCGATGCGTGGCATCTTCTTGAGAGCCGCATATATTTCTGGCTTTTTGTTTCTGTCCATCTGGAGCAGAGCACCGGATACAATGGGCCCGTCCCGGAGAGAACGATTGAGCGCATCCAGGTGCATATATGCACCTATACCAATAAACTGGCGGGTTATACCGGCCACCGGGACCTGGAAGGTGAGGCGTTTGTCCTCCAGCACCTCCACCGTAAGCATATCACCTGTTTCGATATGCAACAGTCCGGCCAGATATTCCGACAACATAATCCCTTGCGTGGGTATCCGGACGCGCTTGAGGTTGACATCGAGAAGGTGTTTCAGATTCATCTCGGAGGTAAGACCCTGGATGGAGGTGCGTTCGCGGTAGTGCTGATGCTGCAGGCGCACCGCTACGGAGCGAGTTCCCTCCACCTGAATTACCCCCGGCAGGCTCTGGAGTGATTCGAGACTCGAAGCGGCTGCGGGTTCGGTGTAACTGAGGCTGAGGTCTTCCCACTGACTCAAGCCGTACTGGATATTTACCATGTGATCGATGGCGCTTTTCTGAAATCCGCTTACCACCATGATGCTGCACGCAAGTCCGATCCCTACACTCGTGAGGATGGAGCGGGTCGGGCGGCGCTCGATATTGCGCAGGATCATACGCTGGGGACGAGTCAGAAAGGTGGATATCCGGGGGTGTGCACTCAAAAAAGGGCGATATCCGGGGGGAGCCGGAGGCAGCATACCTTCTGCCGGAGGCATGGCAACTGCACGCCGCACTGCAAGCAGGGTGGCACTGACACACACAGTGGCAATGATGGCGAGCCCGGCGCCGATAGTGGAGTCTGTGGCAGAATAGTTGAGAAAAGGAAGGCTGTAAAAGTTCATGTATACCCGGCTCATCCCCTCCCCCATACGGATACCGCCCAGGATACCCATTAGGGCTCCGGGGGTGGCGATAAGGAGGATCAGTTTTACATAGTGGTTGGCAATGCTTGCACGGGTATAGCCAAAGGCCTTCAGAATGGCGATCTGGCGGCGTTCGAGGGCAACGATCCGGGCAATAACCACATGGGTGAGAAAGGCGCTTACCCCTAAAAAAATCAGAGGAAAGATGGTAGCGGTGATTTTCAAGCCACGCAGCTCCTCACTCAACATGCGGTGGGAAAGCTGGTCGGCGCGTGCGATGGCACCGGAGCCGCCGTAAGGGCGTAGAATGTCATCAAGTCGCGTTATTATATCCTGCGGATTGCGCTGTGCCTCTATACTCAAACTTACTTTGTTGAAAGCCCCATCCATGGCATAGGCATTTGCGAGGGGCTCGCGCGCCATCCATAAAATGGCGTAGCGTTCGTAGTCCGGGAACATAGCTCCGGGGGCGATCTGGTAGATGTATTCCGGTGAGCATGCAAGCCCGGTAATGCGCAGGCGTTGCATGTGGCCGTTGATGATGGCATCGAAAGCAGCACCGGGCTCGAGGTTGTGCGCATGGGCAAATTCCCGACTCACAACCACTTCGTCACCGGCATCGGGAGCAGGCAGACGTCCGGAGGTGAGAACAATCCGGTTTACACTGGCGCTTCCTTCAGACGGAAGAGAAAGGATATGTGCACTCACAGGATCGTTGAACGCAGGCGGATAGATGCGGCAGAACGCGATAACCCGGGTCTGTACCTGACGCACCCCGGGGAGTGAGCGGATATGTTCCGCCACCGGTTCAGGTGCGCGCTTCAGGGTGGCAAAGATATCCCCGAAGTTGCTCTGGGTGTAGTAGTTGTGGCGCGTGTCGTACAGGGAGTTCAGGGTGGTGAGCGCCATGACGAAGATACTCATGCCCCCCGCAATGACCAGCGCAATGGCTAAAGCCTGGAGGCGCATCCCCCAGGCATTGCGCCAAAGCTTCCTGTCCAGGGCGGAGAAGCCTGCCATGTCACCAGCTCAGTTCGTCAGGGGGACACGGGTGCGGATTGGTTTCGCTCGTTACAATCCTTCCATCAGCCATGTGGATTACATGGTCCGCCATCTGCGCAATGGCGGCGTTATGCGTGATCACAATGGTGGTGGTGCCCAGGGTGTGATTTGCACGTTGCAGTGCCTGCAGCACCATAATCCCGGTTGTGGAATCGAGGGCACCGGTGGGTTCATCACACAGGAGTACGGTAGGGTTTTTGGCGATAGCGCGCGCGATGGCAACGCGTTGCTGCTCCCCACCGGAGAGCTGACTGGGGAAGTGGGTGGCACGTTTTTCGAGACCCACGAGTGCTAGAGCTTCTTTTGCTTCCATGGGATCGCTGGCGATGTCGGTGACCAGTTCGATGTTTTCTGTGGCGCTGAGATTGGCAATCAGGTTGTAGAATTGAAATACAAAGCCGATATGGTTGCGTCTGAAGAAGGTGAGTTCAACATCATCCAGGGTTCCGAGCTCGGTGTCGGCGTAGTGAATGGTGCCGGAACTGGGGCGATCCAGCCCGCCCATGAGGTTCAGAAGGGTGGATTTGCCACTCCCGGATGCACCCAGGATGACGCAAAACTGCCCCGCGTTAACATCCAGATCAACCCCGCGCAAGGCGTGGACATTCACCTCTCCCATGCGATAGGTTTTCCCCAGCCCGCGTGCGCGGTAGAGCTGTTGCGCATGTGCTGATGTTGCCATATTCCGGGGCTCATTTCTGTCCATCGTCACTCTCGGGTTTTTGCAGCATCGCCTGCATCTGGGAAAAAAAGTCGCTCGCACGCTGTTCCTCCTCTTCCGGATCCGCTTCCTCCTCTGCGGTGGCTACAACCTCTTCCGGCAGTTCATGCAGAAAGCGGCTCGGTTGCTGCACGTGCATGCGTCCGTAGCGTTTTCGCTGCTGTGCTCCGGTGATGACCAGATGTTCGCGAGCACGCGTTATCCCGACGTAGCACAGACGGCGTTCTTCGGCGATATCGCCCCCCTCTTCGAGCACCTTGGAGTGGGGCAGGGTGCCTTCTTCCATCCCCACCAGAAACACACACGGGAATTCCAGCCCTTTGCTCGAATGCAGGCTCATAAGTACCACCGCATCCTGCTGCAGTTTCTCCTCTTTGGTGTTGCGCCCCGGTTCATCCCGATCCAGGAGGGACACCTTCTCCAGAAATCCGCTCAGGGTTGCAATCCCCTCGCGTTCGATATACGAGGCAAGGGCGTTGATCACCTCGTGCATATTCTCCACTCGGCGGCGCGCCTGTTTGGGGTCATCCGCCTGGCGGTAGAGCTCCTCTTCAAGACCGATCTCTTCAAACAGGTTTTGTGCCGTGGCGAGAAGCTGATCGGGGAAATTAAACAGGCGTTTATACCGCAGCATGAGCTGGATGAAAGCCTGCACGCGTTCTGCGGCCTTTTCTCCCACATGTTCGCCCAATTCGGGATCCTGCATAAGTTCCCACAGGGGGATTTCCCGCTCCAGGGAGAGGGTGATGAGGCGCTGGGCCGTGGTTTCACCAATCCCGCGGCGCGGATAGTTGAGAATGCGCAGCAGATTGACCTCGTCAGCCGGATTTGCAAGTACCTTCAGGTATGCGAGGGTATCGCGCACCTCGCGACGGTCAAAAAACTGCTGTCCGCCAATGAGGACATAGGGGATGTTGGCGAAGCGCAGCTGTTCTTCAAAGATACGCGACTGCCCGTTGGTACGGTACAGAATGGCAAAATCGCGGTGGGTGTAGTTATGCCGCGAGCGCAGGGCGTGGACCTCATCGATAATGGTGGTGGCTTCATCCTCACCGTCATCGCAGCACAGGTAACGCACCGGTGCCCCCGCGTCGCCGCTGGTCCAGAGGTGTTTGGCGTGGCGTGTCGTGTTGTGCTGGATCAGAACGTTGGCGGCATTAAGGATGTTGGCGCTGGAGCGGTAGTTCTGCTCCAGTTTGATCACCGTGGCGCTGGCAAAATCCTGCTCGAAGTCGAGGATATTCCCCGCCTGCGCCCCGCGCCAGCCGTAGATGGACTGATCATCATCACCCACGACGCAGATATTTCCCTCGGGGCCGCACAGTTCACGCAACAAACGGTACTGGACGTGATTGGTGTCCTGATATTCATCCACCATGATGTATTCGAACTGGCTACGATAATCCTCCAGAATGTTGGGACGGGTGTTAAACAGTTCGATACACAGACACAGGATATCGTCAAAGTCGATGGCATTACATGCTTTTAATGCCTGCTGATAGCGCGGAAATACGAGGGCGGTGATTTGCGCATACTCGTCGTATTCCGGGGCGCTGAAATCTTCCGGCCCGATGAGGCGGTTCTTCGCGCTGCTGATGCGCTGGAGTATCATCTCGGCGTCGAGACTCTTCCCATCGCTGGTGCTGCGCTGAGGCAGCAGATCGCGCACCAGGCGGATCTGATCCGCTCCTGCGTAGATGGAGAAGTTCTTTTTATATCCCAGGCGCTCGATGTGCTGACGCAGAATCCGCACCCCGAGGGAGTGAAAGGTTGAAATGATCAAGCCTTTGGCGCGCTTGCGCCCTACCTCCTCAATCACGCGTTCACGCATTTCGCGCGCGGCCTTGTTGGTGAAGGTCAGGGCTACAATAGATTCCGCCGCAGAGGTGTGCAACAGGCGGGCGATGCGGGTGGTGATTACCCGGGTTTTGCCCGATCCTGCTCCAGCGAGGACCAACAGGGCTCCCCTGGAGTGTTCTACCGCCTGTTGTTGTGGTTCGTTGAGAAGTAACAAGGTAATATCTTCTTTCTTGGGAAAAATCTTTTGTGCCGGTTCAGTTATTGGAAATTGTTGCTTTTAATTTAACATGAGTAAAAAATAAGCGTTTCCAGCCGCAGAGAGCCTTGCTTTTTTTGCAGTGATTCGTGTATCTTACCTGCTATGTCAAGAATAATCATTTTCTTCATCAGCATTGTATGGGCCTCACTGGTCTTTGTCTCCTGGGATGAGCCCCAGGCACGGGTGGGAACAACCACTGCCACAGCGGCAGAGTCTGTTCCTGTAGATAGCCGTTCCTGATCCTTCCTCCTGCTCTATCCCCGAACTCTTAAACTACTTTATGAGCGTAAAACTCTCCTGCATCTCCTAATATAACCAAATGGGTTTTGAATATGCACGGAGGACGCCCCCGTGCGCCTGCACCGGCTTTGTTATGCATATCTGCACCTACTGCCCTGTCTGCTGCCCCGTAGCGCAAAGGTGGTATCAATGGCGTTCAGCACCTCCCACTTGTTCAGGGACCACAGCGGTGCAAGCAGGGTATCGCGCGGGCCGTCCCCGGTGAGACGGTGAATCATGGTGTCGGGGTGGAGGTGTTCGATAAAATCCACCGCCAGGTTCACGTACTCATTCTGCCCCAGCACTTTAATGCTTCCATTATTATACAAGTCACCCAGTGGTGTGCCTGCCAGGATGTGGAGCAGATGTATTTTGATCCCATCTACGTGCAGGCGTGCCATCTCGTCCGCGGTTTTGAGCATCTGCGCCCGGTTTTCGCCGGGGAGCCCCAGAATGACATGTACGCACAGGCGCATGCCGCGCTCCTGTACCCCTTCCACAGCCTTCAGGAAGGTGGCATAGTCATGCCCACGGCGCAGGAACTCCAGAGACGAGTCATGGCAACTCTGTAATCCAAGCTCCAGCCACAGATCTGTATATTGATGGTACTCTGCGAGCAGATCGAGGATCTCGGGTGTAACACAGTCCGGGCGCGTGCCGATGGCCAGACCTACCACGTCCTCTACTTGCAGGGCCTCGTTGTAGTAACGGCGCAGGGTTTCCACCGGGGCGTAGGTGTTGGAGAAGGGCTGAAAGTAGGCGATAAACTGTTTGGCCTTGTACTTACGCCGCATAATCTCTTTGCCGTGTTCAATCTGCCCCCGAATAGAGAGGCGGCGCGCAATGCCGGTGGCGCCGGAACCATGCGGATCGCAGAACAGGCATCCGCTCCCACCCCGCTCATCTCCACGGTTGGGGCAGCTGAAGCCGGCATCGACAGAGATTTTGTGTACCCTATGACCGAATTGCTCTTTCAGGAAACGGGAGTATACCCGGTACGGTTTAGTATCCATATCTTCAGGCTTCGCTGGCAGGGTCTGTAGTGCCCAGGTTTTCCAGATACGCGTCCCATTCGGTGGGGAGCAGGTCACGCTTTCTGGAGTTGCACTCCTTACAAGCGGGGACGCAATTTCCTTTGCTGCTGCGTCCGCCCCGCACCAGCGGAACAATATGGTCGAGGGTGAGTTCTTTGGGTGCTATCCCGGCGTTGCAGTAGTAGCAGCGACCTTTGGCAATGCGGTTCTGCCACCACTGGCTCTTGCGCAGTTTACGTGCGGCGTCGCGTTCTTTGCGCAGCTGCTGTTCGGGAATGTCTACGAAAATATTCATCCAAAGATGATGGCACAGGCGGGGCTGAGAATACAAGCGTATGCATCTCAGGGAGAAATTTATACTGGATTTTCCCTGTTTCAGGGCTTAAAACAGCAGGTGTGTAAATATAGCGATATTAGCCTTGTGCAATTTTAATACAGATAACCACTCTTACCCACGAATGTTGCGGGCGGGGATGAAGGACAAACAGGGATTTATATGAAGGTATTGATCGTTGGAGCAGGGCAGGTTGGATGCTTTTTGTCGCAACGCCTGTGTAACGAAGGGCACGAGGTAGTGCTGGTGGATCATGATCAGGCCCACCTGGATCAGGTGCAGGAAGGCCTCAACGTCATGACGGTTGTGGGCAACGGCGCGAGTGCCGAAGTGCTCGAACAGGCGGATATCAAAGGGTGCGATATCTTTATTGCCGTCACCGATATGGATGAGGTGAATATCCTCGCGTGTCTGCTCGCGCGTGAATACAAAGTGGACAAACGTCTGGCACGGGTCAAGAGTATTGAATACAGCAGCCAGGGGGCGGTACTGTCGAAAGAAAAGCTTGGCATCGACCTGCTCATCAACCCGGCAGATGAGGTTGCAGATGAGATGGTCAAGATTGCATGTCGCAGCGGGGCTTTTGATGTGGCGGAGTTCGTCGAAGGGCGCATCCAGTTTCTGGGCTACCGCATTGATGCCGATAGCCCTCTGTGTGGAATAACCCTGCAGGAGCTGGGCGAACTGCGCGGCATCTATGATTTTGTGGTAACTGCCATTGCGCGCGATGACAAAACTATTATTCCGCGTGGGGATGATGTAATCGAAGATGGGGACAGTATCTACATAATTGCGCGCGAAAAGGATCTCCCTTCGATCCAGTACATGTTTGAAAAGAAAAAAAGGAAGAAACGCGGTGCCCCGCGGGTGTTTATCCTCGGGGGTAGCCAGGTGGGGGTACGGATAGCTGCCCAGCTCGAACAGCTCCATTTTGACGTGCGCCTGGTAGAAAAGAATTTGCGCCGCTGTCGCAGGGTTGCAGCCAAGCTGGAAAAGACTGCGGTTATTCAGGCGGACGGCAACGATATGCAGGCTCTGCTTGAGGAGGGCCTGGCACAGGCGGAATTATTTATTGCCGTTACCGGATCCGATGAGACCAATATCCTGTGCTCGTTGCTGTACAAGCAGCAGGCGCAGGGACGCGCCCTTGCGTTGGTAAATCGTCCCGAACTTCTGAATCTGGCCCCGGGTTTAGGTATTGACGCGTGTGTGTCGCCACGCATGGCCGCCGCCGGTGCGATGCTTAAATATGTGCGCTACGGCAGTGTAGTATCCCTCTCCACCGTCGAAGGGAGCAACGCTGAAGTGCTCGAGATGGAGGTCAAAGAGGGCAACCCCCATATAGATGTGCCGTTGAAGTCGATGAATTTCCCCAAAGGGGCGTTGGTAGGGGCGATTGTGCGCGACACCGATTACCAGATCGCCACCGGGGATTCAACCATAAAGGCCGGGGATCGGGTAGTGGTCTTTGCTCTACCCGAAGCGCTTAACAAAGTAGACAGGTTTTTTGCATAGATGGATATCCGCAGCGTAACCCATATCCTGGGATCATTGTTGATCTTCATGGCACTTACCCTGCTGTTGCCGGTGCCGTTTGCCCTTTACTATCATGACAGTATGGCTCCGGTATTTGCCTGGAGCAGCGCCATTACCCTCGCCAGCGGAATGCTCATGTTCCTGCTGTTTCGCGCGCATAAAGAGCTGCATCTGCGCGAAGGTTTTGCGGTGGTGACTTTCTCCTGGGTTCTGTTTGCGATGTTCGGGGCGTTGCCGTTTCTTATCTCCGGCGCCATACCTTCGATACTCGATGCGGTGTTTGAAACCATGAGCGGTTTTACCACCACCGGGGCTACAATCCTAACCAGCATCGAAGAGATGCCGCAGAGTCTGTTGTTCTGGCGCGCTCTGACCCACTGGCTCGGAGGTATGGGAATCATCGTGCTCTCGCTTGCTATTCTTCCCATGCTCGGGGTCGGGGGGATGCAGTTGTTTAGAGCCGAAGTTCCCGGACCTACGGCGGATCGGCTTAAACCCCGCATTCAGGATACCGCAAAGTTGCTCTGGGGGGTGTACGTGATTCTAACCGCAGCGGAGACTGTACTCCTTATGTTCGGGGGGATGAGTTTCTACGAGGCGGTTTGCCACGCGTTTGCTACCATGGCAACGGGGGGATTCTCCACCCGTGATGCTTCCATCACTGCCTACGACAGTGCGTATATTGATACGGTTATCACCTTTTTCATGTTTATGGCCGGGATAAATTTCTCCCTGCACTACTACGCCCTGCGCGGGCGTATTGGCACCTATTTTCGCAACGAGGAGTTCCGCTTTTATCTTCTGATCACCCTGGGGGTAACAGCCGCACTCATGTGGCTGAACCACGGGAGTGTCTATGATTCAGCCCTGGAGAATCTGCGCTACAGCGCGTTTCAGACTGCTGCGATCCTTACAACTACCGGGTTTGCCACCGCGGATTATGAGCTCTGGGCCGTATTGGCGCAGTACCTGCTGGTATTTATGATGTTCATCGGGGGGTGTGCGGGGTCCACCGGCGGTGGAATGAAGGTAGCACGTATTCTGCTGCTGCTTAAACACGGCCTAGCCCAGCTGTTCCGCCTTATCCACCCGCGTACGGTGCGTCTGGTCAAGCTGGGGCACAAAGCGGTTGATCCGGATGTAATGCAGGCGATCCTGGGCTTCTTTGCCCTGTTTATGGGAGTGTTTGTCGCTGCTTCGTTCCTCCTTGCCGCCAGCGGGATGGATATGGTTTCTGCCGGGGCGGCGGTTATTGCCACCCTGGGGAATATCGGTCCTGGCATCGGCAGTATCGGCCCGACGGATAATTACGCTCACGTGCCGGATTTCGGCAAGGGGGTGTTGATCCTGTGCATGCTTCTCGGGCGCCTCGAGCTGTTTACCGTACTGGTGCTTTTTCTACCCTCGTTCTGGCGCAAGTAGGGGCGAAAGATTTTTCGCCCCCCAGTGCGTGGCTTCAGCGGAACATGATATACCCCAGCTGGCGTCCGGTCTGTCCCTGGTCGCGCCGATAGGAGAAAAGCATATCGCGTTTTTTGTAGGTACACAGTTCGCTTACATCGCAGTTGGACGGTTTTATTCCCGCCTCGTGTAACTGCTTTACACCGCTTTGGCGCAGATCCAGATGCCACTGCCCAAGCTCTATCTCTTCGGAAATCTCCTTCCAGTGTGCACTGTTGGCTGAGTTGCGGAACGCATCGCGTACTTCCTTGCCCACAACATAGTTTTCCTTGCTTATTCCGGGTCCGACAGCTACCTGCAATGTGGACGGGTCACACTTGAACTCGTTTTCCATGGTGGCGATAGTATCGCCAATGATGCCGTTAGCAATCCCGCGCCAGCCCGCGTGAATTGCGGCTGCAATGCGCTGATGCGGATCAAATATAAGAATTGGATAGCAGTCAGCCACGGTAATGCCGAGCATCAGCCCGGGCTGGTTGGTGATGATGGCGTCTGCTTCTACATCCTGGAAGTGGCTCACATCATAGTTCTTGTGATCTACCACCACGATATCGCAACCATGCACCTGTTTGACCAGCAATAGATGGTGTTGGGCGATGTCGAACGCGTGCGACAATGTGGCGAGATTTCCCTCTACATTGTGGGGTGAATCATCGGTGTGGATCCCCAGGTTGAGAGAGTTGAATGGCGCACGGCTTACGCCTCCGTTACGCGTGGTAACTCCGGCAACCACGCTCGGAGGAGTGGCCCAGGTGGCCTGAAGGCAGTTGAGTTTATCCTGTTTAGCCAGTTTCATAGCGTAATCCTGTTAAATGTTTGATGGGGTGTTTCAGAGGGTAAAGCGAAATGTATCCGGTGTATCGATGGAATATTTGGCATCCAGCGCGGTGACAATCTGTGCCATGTCCGGCGGGAGCGGGGAGGAGTATTCCATGTGTTCTCCTGTGCGCGGATGTTTAAACCCCAGAACCCATGCATGCAGTGCCTGGCGATGCAACTGCTGCACCAGGGTACGTAGATGCGCATCCGCGATTGCATTGGGACGCTTGATGCTGCCGTAGGTCTGATCCCCGACTACAGGCAGGTTCATGTCCGCCAGGTGCACCCGGATCTGGTGGGTGCGTCCTGTTTCCAGGCGCATCTCCAGCAATGTGAGACGTTCGGCAGCATAGCGGCGCAGAACATTCCAGTGGGTGACGGCGCGCCGTCCGCGTGAGGAGTGGGTACTCATCTTCTTGCGTGCGCTGGGATGACGCCCGATGGGTTTTTCTATGCTGCCTGTGTCGTTCTGCACCTGACCGTGCACCAGGGTAATATAGCGCCGGGTGATACTGTGTTCCTTGAACTGTTGCGCCAGACCCTGGTGGCTTAAATCGTTTTTGCTTACCACCAGCACTCCAGAGGTATCCTTGTCCAGACGATGCACGATGCCGGGGCGCAGTTCACCCCCGATGCCGGAGAGGTCGGTACAGTGGTGCAACAGGGCGTTGACCAGGGTACCGCTATAGTGACCGTTGGCCGGATGCACTACCATCCCGGCAGGCTTGTTGATAACGATGAGGTCGGAATCTTCGTACAGAATATCCAGATGGATATCTTCGGGCGCGGCCTCAAGCTCCTGGGGGCGCGGTACGCTGATGCGGATGGCTTCACCGCCCCGCAGGCGTAATCCGGCTTTTACCGCAGCGCCGTCGGCAGTTATCTGCTTGTCGTCAATAAGGCGCTTGAGGCGTGCGCGGCTGATGTCGGGCAGGGTGCGCGCCAGAAAACGATCCAGACGTTCAGGGGCCTGGCCCGGTTCGAATGTAAGCTCTATTATGTCACACATTTACCAGATGGAGCTTTCGATTTTGCCCGCCTGTTTGATCATTACGTCAACGATGGCGCGGTCAAAGAGTTGATCGCGGTTTCCAACTTTTGCGGCAACGCGCTCGCGAAAGTGCTCCCGCCCTTCCTGCAATTCATCGGCGAGGATCTCAAAAATATTGTCATTTTTAATGCCATCGCTTACCTTGTCCTGATTGTACAGGGCTATATCTGAGATAATGGCCCGGGCCAAGCGGAATGCCAGATCCGGGTCTTCAACCTGTCGCGCCATGAGGATCTCCTGTTGTTTGCGGTGGCCTGCGCCGGAGAGCGCGCGCAGACGGGGTTAGGCAGGCTAGCGTCTTCCTGATTTCACTGGGTGAAGCCTAGCTAAAAACCCTATGGTTGTCAAACAGATGCTTACGCGCATGCTCTGAGTTCAGCGCCAGATCGAGCAGGACCTGTGTCTTTATGTACGTGGCGGGATATGTCCCAGGAAGCGGTACAGATCCAGGTGATTGCCTTGGAAGTCAGGAACGATTTTGCTGCCACGATCAATGATCCATGTATCCACCAGAAAGGTTTTAATCCCCAGATGTGCTGCGCTCAGATCGTGTTCGGTGTCATTGCCCACCATCAGGCAGCGTTCCGGGCTGAGGTCAAAGGTGTCGAGGATTTCGCTGAAATAGGCGAGATTCGGCTTGCAGTGGCGGCTGGTTTCGTAGCTGGAGACATGCAGATAGTCGAAGGTGTCAATCCCGCCCCATTTCAGACGTGCATGGGTAACCGGCCCCGGGAAAACCGGATTGGTGGCGATAATCACCTGCAGCTGTTTTTCATTGCAGCGCTGGATGAGTCTCGGTGCCAGGGGCAGGGGTTTAATATGATGGGCCAGATGTTCGAGCTTCTCGGTGCAGAAACACTCGACTCCGGCACGGAATTGCTCCGGTTCCAGCCCCATATCATCCCTGGCGGCCTGAAGATAAAAATCCTCATTGGTAAGACGCCCGTCGCTGCCCTGTTCAATCCGCTCCATAGTACGCTTGATCATACTGCGACAGAAGCTGGGCGCATCAACCCCGGAGGGGATGCAGCCTGCAAGTGCCTCCAGGTATGCGGGAATAAACTGATGCATATCCACGTTCAGCAGGGTGCCGTCTAGATCAAACAGGATGGTATCGATACCATTGAGTTCAGGCATAAAATACTCCGCATATACGGGGCGCCTGCCCCAGCATGGATAGCAGAAGGGGAGTCACCTCTGACAGGTGACTCCCCTTCGAATCGTTGCTCCGTTGCCGCTGACGCACCCTGCGTTTCCGGTGCCTTCTACTTGCTGTGGCAAATAGTGCACTCGCCAATACCCATGTCGTTATGACATGAAGCGCACAAGCCGTGTCCACCTTCCATGGTGGTCACATCAATTTTACCCGGAGTATCGCCGTGGCAGTCGGTACACCCCATCATTTCGCTGTGGACATTGTGATCGAAAACCACTTCTCCTCTGGTCTCACCGGTGTAGGTGTAGACGCCGGGCTCCTGATTGTTTACCTTGGTGATCGGAGAGTTGGTACCGTCGTGCTGGGCAAGGAATACAGTCACGAGCGCGAACACAATCAAAACAATCACTAACAACGTATTTTTCATCTACCTAGCTCCTTCTTCAGATATTCATGGCAATCCATTACAACAAACAGCATGTTTGTACATCGAACTTCAGCCCGTGTCAATTCAGATGTGTAAAAAGACGCGCCTGATTTGTAGTGTGCGCGGACTTGGTAAAACGGGTTTTTGTTAATTTCGACCTTCCTTTGCACATAGAGGGGGAGTTGCGTATAATGAAAACACTTTCCCGCGCTCTGAACCCTAAACTATATCCGTTCTGGAAGTTCTGGCGCATAGCAACCATAACTGTTTATCTTCAGGTGCAATGTTATGAATTCGGAAACCCGTGCATATCTGCTGACGCTGCAGAAAAATGAAATTACTGAACACCATATATACAAGCGCCTTGCGCGGCGGATTAAAAGTGAACACAACGCAGGGGTGCTCAATCGCATAGCGGATGAAGAGCTGCGCCACTGCCGCATCTGGGAGGAGCACACCGGCACAAAGGTCAGTGCGGATCGCTTCAAGGTGTGGCTCTATACCATCATCAGCCTGGTCTTTGGTTTTACCTTCGGGGTGAAATTGATGGAACGTGGTGAAGAGGGGGCGCAGACCAACTATCAGCTTCTCGCGGAGGAGTTCCCTGAAGCGGCGCAGATTGCCCAGGAGGAAAAAGAACACGAGGAGCAGCTCCTCGAAATGCTTGATGAAGAGCGCCTGCGCTATACCGGCTCCATCGTGCTGGGGATGAATGACGCCCTCGTGGAGCTTACCGGCGTGCTCGCCGGCCTCACCCTGGCGCTGCAGAATACTGATCTCATCGCCCTCACCGGTCTTATTACCGGTATCAGCGCCTCCCTATCCATGGCAAGTTCTGAATATCTGTCCATGAAGGCTGATGCGGCAGAGGATAGCCACCCACTCAAGGGGGCATTTTACACCGGGTGCGCCTACATCGGCACCGTGGTGGTGCTGGTGCTGCCGTTTTTTATTTTCTCCCACTATGCTTTGTGCATGGGGGTAACTCTGGTGATGGCGCTGCTGGTTATAGCCGGGTTTAACTACTATATCTCCGTTGCCCAGGGGCTTCCCTTCGGGCAGCGCTTCCGCGAGATGGCCGTGCTCAGTATGGGGGTGGCGGGGATCAGTTTCCTGATCGGCTACTTGGTGCGGGCGTTTATGGGGGTCGAGATTTAGCTTGTTAGGCGCGGTAGAATCACTTGAAACGCAACGAAAAAAACATATGAAGCGGAAAAATCCATGGAAAATCTGAAAAATGAAGTGCGCGAAGAGATAAAGGAACTCCAGTTGGGGATGAAAATCCGGCGAATGCGCCAGGAACAGCGTCTTACCCTGCAGGCGGTGGCGGAGAGAACCGGGCTGTCCAAGCCATTATTGTCGCAGATTGAGAACAGTCAGGTAATCCCTCCTTTGGCCACGCTGATGCGTATTGCACGCGCGTTCGAGGTGAATATCAGCTGTTTTTTTGAAAGTGAGCGCGAGGAGAACAAGTGCCTGGTGGTACGTGCCGGAGAACAGCGCGCGCGCCAACTACGCACCCATCAGCACAGCCGCGAAACTCAGCCTTACACCTACAACTCACGCGCGTACGGCAAGAGCCATCACAAGATGGAGCCTTTCGACATTGAATTTCTGGTGCGCGAGTGGAGCGACGATCTGCTGGTGCGCCACGAAGGAGAGGAGTTCCTGTATCTCATCGAAGGCGAGGTGGAGTTCCGCTACGCGGGGCAGACCTATCATCTGAGCGCGGGCGATTCGGTATACTACGATTCGAATGAATATCACGGATATATAGCCGTAGGGGATGTAACGCCGCGCGCAGTGGCGGTGTTGTATTCCGGACGCTGATACGTTACACCTGAAGTATAAGCGGGCATAGCAGTGATTGCAGATGCCCGTTACCATTAAGATCACACCACATAAATAGGAGGAGATCAGTATGGCAAAAGTAGGAGTTATTTTAGCCGGTTGCGGCGTTTATGATGGAAGCGAACTTGGCGAAACAATTGTCACCCTGCTGGAACTGGAGCGTGCCGGAATAGATTATCAGTGCGTTGCGCCGAACATGAAGCAGATGCATGTAATGGATCATCTCCGCGGTGAAGAACAGGAGGAGGAGCGCAACGTGCTGGTTGAAGCAGCGCGGATTACGCGTGGGAATGTCGTTGATATAGCCGAATTCAGCAGCGATGATTTTGACGCCCTTGTAATCCCGGGGGGATTCGGGGTGGCGAAGAACCTGTGCGATTTTGCGGTAAAAGGCGCTGACTGCAGCGTCAATCCCAACGTGGAAAAGATGGTCCTCGGCATGGTTGATGGCGGAAAGCCTATCGCAGCCCTGTGTATCGCTCCGGCCATGATGGCGCGGATCCTCGGTGGTTCGGGAAAGAAGGTGAAGCTCACTATTGGCAACGATGCGGATGTGTCTGCAGCCATAAATACCATGGGGGCAGAGCATGTCGAGTGCGCTGTGGATGATTGCGTGGTGGACAGCGATTTCAAGGTGATCACCACCCCGGCGTTTATGGCGGCGAGTTGTGTGTCTGAGGCGGCAAGCGGTATTGAAAAGACCATCTCCACCCTGGCGGGCATGCTCAAATAACCTGCTCTGGGTAGCAGAAATGTTCCCTTCGTAACAAGATCGGGCCGCCATGCTCTGTGCTGGTGGCCCGTGTTTTTCATGTCTTTAAATGCACCTGCAAACCCGAGAATATAAACACAGGGATATCTATGCAACCAATGCTCCCCTACCTGCCCGAACCCCATGAAAATGTCTCCGGCCTTGTGCCGCAGGAACGCGATGCCTGTGCCATCATCGCTTATTTCAATAAAAACGGATACCCCAGCCACAGCAATGTGCAGCGCACCATTGACGGTCTGATTAAGATGGGGCATCGCGCCGGGGAGATCAGCGGGGATGGTGACGGCTGCGGCATCATGACGGATATTCCGCGCGGGAGATGGCGTGAGATCCTGACCCGCGAGGGGCATGATCCGGATCTGGTAAAGCGCAAGGGGTTTGCAGTGGGGCATCTGTTGATCCCACAGGAGGCGCTGGAAGAGGATGAACAGCTCATCATCCGCCTCATGGCCCTGATCGGACGTAAAGGGGGGAATGTACTGGCGGAATTACGTGATCGGGTGCGCACCGAGACCCTCTCGGCGCGTGCGCGTGCCAATGCACCCATGTTCCTTCAGATTGCCCTTCTGGTGCAGAATAAAAATCCGGCACGTACCCTGTATCAGATGCATCGTCTCATCGAAGAGCGCTTCAATGTCCATGTGGCCTCCCTCTCGAATGCGGTTGCGGTGTACAAAGTGCAAGGCGCACCCGAGGTGTTGCGTCTCTACTATCCGGAACTGAAGCGCAAGGAGTTTCAGTCCGCGAATACCATCGGGCACAGCCGTTTTTCCACCAACACCCTCCCCACCGTGTTGCGCGCGCAGCCGTTCAGTCTTCTGGGACACAACGGCGAGATAAACACCATTGCGCGGGTGCGCGAAGAAGCGCGCATGCTCGGGTTTTCCCTCCCTGAAGGCGGGAGTGATTCGCAGGACCTGAATCGCACCCTCGAAGGTCTCATCCACCAGTATGGTTTCAGCCTCTTTGAAGCGATGGATATCTGTTTCCCACCCGTAGCGAGTGAGCGGAATAAATTTGCCCCGGATCACAACTACGCTTATACCGCGTTACGCCAGTTTTTCGGCGCCAGTGCCCAGGGGCCTGCTGCCATCATCAGCAGGGCGCAGAATCAGTGTGTCATGAGTGTTGATGCCATGGGTTTCCGCCCCCTGTGGTTCGGCGAGACCAGTGACAGTTATTTTGCCTCCTCGGAAGCCGGGGTGGTACATCAGGAAGAGATTCTGCGCGATCCGGTGATTCTTGCCCCCGGCGAGAAGATCGGCCTCACCCTGCGCGCACGCCAGGGCGTAGATGTGTTGAGTCAGGATAAGCTTCGTGCCGAAGTGGTGAACCGGGTGAAACAGCGCATAGCTACTCATCACGTAAAAAAAGAGACCCTCTACCCCTCCGGTCTCGAACGTCTGGATACGCGCGAAGGGGGGCATTTCCGCCGCAGTGCGCGTCTGCGCCAGGATAATCTGCTCACCGGCTTTGCCTGGAAAACAAGCGATACCATTGACCTTCAACATATGGCCGAGCATGGACACGGCCCCATGGCCTCCCTGGGGTACGATGGTCCCCTTGCGCCACTCGCAGTAACGCATCAGAATCTGGCGGATTATTTTAAGGAACAGGTGGCGGTGGTGACCAATCCGGCCATTGATCACAAGCGCGAGATAGAGCACTTCTCCACGCGCGTATTTCTGGGGCCGCGCCTGCAGTGGAGTGGGCGCCAGGAGAAATCCCTCTCTCTGGCCGCGCCCCTGCTCACCGGCGGGTTGCGCATCGATAACGCCACCGACCAGCAGGAGGTGGCGCAGAAGTACGATCTCGCAAGCCTCGAAGCGGTGCTGGCGGTTTTCTGTGCCGGAGCGCGGCGGCACTATCGCGTTCTCTCCTGTGCATTGAAGGAGCGCGAAGGTATAACACAGACCCTGGAGCGTCTGTGCGATGAGGCCATTGCCGCTGCGCGCAAGGGTTATGTGATCCTCCTGGATGATTGTGCCGCCTTCAGTCCGACGCACCATTTTCTTGATCCCCTCCTTGCTCTGTGCGCCATCAACAACGCCCTGTGCCGCACCAAAGGGGAGGGAAATATCCCGCTGCGTCGCCGCACCGGCCTCATTGTGCGTTCCGGAGCGTTGCGCAATCTGCACGATATTCTGCTCCACAAAGCCATGGGGGCGGATGCATTGTGTCCCTACATGATGTGGGAGCAGGCCAGTGCCATCGAAGGGGGGATGGAAAATCTCATCACTGCTCTTGTGGCCGGGCTTGAGAGCGCGATGTCCACCATGGGTACCCACGAAATTGACGGTTACGGCAAATACTTTGCCTCCGTGGGTCTCGCGCCGGAGTTGGTGGAGATGTTCGAAACCCCCAATTTTTATGGCAGTTCCAGCGGCGGGGTGACCTTCGCCAGGCTGGAAGAAAATCTGCGCAGCCGTAGCAATATTGTGCGTAATAAAACCAAGCAGGCCGTGCCCACGCAATTTCGCCTCTATCCGCGTATCTGGAAGCATGTCGCCGCGGTGGCGAAGATGGAGGAGAACTACAGCGATCTCTCGCGCCTCATTGCCGAATACGAAAAAGATCACCCCCTCGCGATCCGCCACCTGCTTGATTTTCGCTTTCCGGGAGAACTCAGCATCGACCCCGAGGATGTGGACACCGGCATAGGCACCCATGCGTATCCGTTTCTTATTTCGGCGATGAGCCTCGGTTCCCAGGGGGAGATCCCGTTCCGCATCTATGCTGAAGCCGCAAAGAAGCTCAACATCATCTGTATGAACGGTGAAGGGGGCGAGATCCCGGATATGCTGGGGAAGTTCCGCGAGCACCGCGGGCAGCAGATTGCCTCAGGGCGCTTCGGCGTCCACATGGATCTGCTCAATTCCGCCGATTATCTCGAAATCAAGGTAGGGCAGGGTGCCAAACCCGGAGAAGGAGGACACCTGCCCGGCTTCAAGGTGACGGCGAAGATCGCCGCGGCACGCAATTCCCGCCCCGGTGTGACCCTGATCTCTCCCTCCAACAGTCACGATGTGTACTCCATTGAGGATCTCGCCCAACTCATTGAAGAGCTGCGTACCGCGAATCCCCGCGCGCGCATCGGGGTCAAGATGCCTGTCGTTGCCGGCATCGGCACCATCGCCATGGGGGTGGTGAAGGCGGGGGCGGATATTCTCACGGTAAGCGGTTACGACGGCGGTACCGGCGCGGCGAAGCGCCATGCGATCAAGTTTGCCGGACTCCCGGTGGAGGTCGGAGTGCGTGAAGTGCACCGCACCCTCTCCTGCATCGGCATGCGCGAGAAGGTGGAACTCTGGGCCGATGGCGGGGCGCGCACCGGGCGCGATGTGGTCAAGCTCATGCTCCTCGGGGCGAATCGGGTAGGTTTCGGCACCATGCCCATGATTATTATCGGCTGTACCGCATGCCGTCAGTGTCATCTGGGCACCTGCCATGTAGGGATTGCGACCCAGATAGAGACCGTGGAGGAAGCACGTGAACGCGGTCTGAAGCGCTTTGTCCCCCGCGTCAAAGAAAACGGTATCATCTACGAAACCACCTTCTTCCGTGCGATGGGGGCCGAGATCGCCATGCTCAGCGCCAAGCTGGGTTTCTCCCGCACCCAGGATCTGGTGGGGCGCTCCGATCTGTTACGCCAGAGCATGCGCTGCGAAGATCTCGATCTCAGCGACCTTCTCGAAGTGAGTACGTGTGGGATCCCGGAACAACCGGAGCGCGGCGTGCGTCAATTGCGCCGCCCTCTCAACTATCTCACCTCCCTGCTTTCATCCATGGTCTCCGATGCCTTCGACAGCGGGGATGATGAGGTGCGTTTCACCGATGACGGGGTAAACAGCTGTGATCGTGCCATCGGCACCCGTCTTGCGGGGGTGATGAACCAGGCGCGCCACGAAGGGCGTTACACCAGCGCCAAGCGCGCACATCTCAACTTCCGGCGCGATTCCATCCCCGGCAACGGCCTCGGGGCGTTCAACATCGATGGCATCAATATCTGTGTCGAAGGTGGCGCCCAGGACGGTGTGGGCAAGGGCGCGCAAGGGGGACGCATTGTAATCCTCAAGGGGGAAAACTCCGACAGCGTGCGCGTCGGTGGCGGTGTAGGTAAAGGTCTTGCGTATGGTGCCCAGGGCGGCCTCTTCATCATCCAGGGTAATGCCGATAGCCGCGCCTGTACCCGCCTCTCCGGTGCCGATGTGGTGCTCGGCGCACGCATCGAAAAACCCCTGCCCGACACCGACGTTGCCATGGCGAATCACGCCAATCTCAAGGGGTTTGCCTTCGAATACATGACCGCCGGACGCGTGGTGGTGCTGGGTGACCCCGGCCCGTGGATCTGCTCCGGCATGACCGGCGGTGTTATCTATTGCCACCTGGATAAGACGATGGGAATGACCCGCGAGACCCTGAAGGCGCGCCTCGCCAAAGGGGCGGGCGTGTCTCTTCGCAAGTTGAACGAAAACGACATCAAGGATGTCAACAATCTGCTTCTCGAATACCACAAGGAGTTGCTCCACTCGTTTCAAAACGAAGAAGCGCGCAGCGTCAGCCGCATCATGACCCACAGCAGCACCAGCTTTGTGAAAATAGTCGCACGCGAGGAAGAGGCGCTTAAAAATACATAAGCGGATAAAAAAGCCGTTGACTTGCCACCCTCAATTTGCTACAACAACTTCCGCATCACGACACAAACACCACATACGAGCGGGAATAACTCAGTGGTAGAGTGCAACCTTGCCAAGGTTGACGTCGCGAGTTCGAATCTCGTTTCCCGCTCCAAATAAGCAAGAGAAAACAGCTACTTAGGGAATTTCTAGGTGGCCGTTTTCTTTTTATTTTAGCCGTGCTGGGGGCGTGTGTCCGATATGTCGCCAATGGACAAAATCCAAGGCTGAGAACTCTTGCCTGGCATTAGCCAATGTCGTTTTGCCCCCTGACGCATACGAAGCAATAATCTTGCGAACTGAGGCGAAAACAATCGGAGTCATTGCCCCAGAACATGAGGGGTACAGCATCATGGTGGTTTACCCGTATAGACAAGACGGGGGGATGTTTTATTGTGCGTTTAGGGATTACAAACGAAATGGAATCATACAACTTTTCCAGTTTGGCTACGTGAACAAAGGTACAGGCACTACGAAACTTTCGTAGTGGTCTCCATCTAGAGTTTGGCTACGTG